>JAEEGK010003197.1_pt1 | contig 40920 bp, 12 predicted proteins | sample 8958771 | NCBI WGS metagenome assembly JAEEGK01 (sample SAMN16246547, study PRJNA631951) | gut metagenome | biome: gut microbiome; feature: rumen; material: SC-attached | host: Bos | place: Iran: Karaj | collected 2018-10
CTTCTTCACTATATCTAAAAGCTGATCCCCTATCCCCAAGTATTAATTTATAATTTAAAAAGAAAAGGAATCTAAAATTATTTAATAAAATAAAAATATAAAAAAATTAAATTATGTTTTTTAAGCAGTTATTTTTATATATTTTTCATTATAAAAAGATTATTGAGAATATTAAAATAATAATAATTTAATATAATTTATTAATTTATCCTTAAACAAATAATTTATCTTTATTTCATAATATTATAATTGAGAATAACAATCAACAAAAGTTTTCCACAAATTTTTAAGTTATTATTGAAAAAAAAAATTTTTTTTAATAATTAATTATTCTTTACTTTTGATATTGTGTAAAACTTTATTAAAAAAAAAATAGGAGATAATTTGATTTTTATTTTTCATAGTTGATATTCTTTGTATCAATTTTTCATCGTAATATAAAATCCCCTTTAATAAAAAATTTGTGAATAAAAGTAAATAGATTTAATATAAAGAATAAATTAGACAAAAACAATTTTAATGGATAAAAAAATATTCTAATATTCAATATTTAATTTATTTTCATCAGATGAATCATTTCTAATAATATAAGGAGTTTCAACAGATGCATCATCTCTACTAAAATCTGCTTCAATCACCACATAATCATCAAATTCTCTTTCTAATCTTTTATATCAAATATTGTTGTTTCATATCTTGATAAAGTGTTACCAGTATTCATTTTTTTTTAATTTCAAAATAAAATTATTAAATTTTTCATCAAATGAATTAATTATTTTGGTAAAGGGTTACACTTCTTAAATAAATAATATCTTTTATTTATATTTTGTAACAAAATTTTTTTGCACATTTCTGGTGTGCTCATAATTTTTATTAAAATCAACATTTTCTTCCATTTTTTTTTCAAACATAACTAAAATATTATGATATATAGTGGTATTAGTTCATTTATATTTTATTAAATATTAATTATTAAATATAGAATTTTAAATTTCTATTTTTAATTACGATTGTATGTTTATTTGTTAATATCCTTTTTTCTCAGACATATTGTTTTTGTTATTTGGATTATATTTTGGAGAGATAGAAATAATTAAAGAAAGTGTTTAATATTTAAGATAACAATATTCAGAAAATTTAAAGGAATAAAATATATAAAACAGGATAAATAAGATAAATTATTTCAAAATTTGATTATTACTATATTCTATATACCTTGTTAAAGGGTATATTCTGAAAATTTTATTGTCATATTCAATTAAAGATATCAGAATTTGATTATTAATTATTATGATATTTTCAATTCAATGGAAGGAACTAATAAACTTGAATTATTTTTAATTACTATTTAATAATATATTTTATTTTATTAATGTAAATTATATGAATATTAATTAAATAATTAAAAAATAATTGCAAATTTAATATAATTTTAAAAAGTCTTAAAGATTTTTAAAATTTATTATTTTAAACTATTTACTAATTAACTAATTTAAAAAGTTGAATTAAAAAGATAAAAAAAATATTAATTATAAAAAATGCTTTCAGTTGAAGATTTTACCTTAGAAAAATGTATTGGGAAAGGTTCATTTGGAGAAGTATATCTAGCATCAAAAAAGGGAACAAACAAGAAATTTGCAGTCAAAAAAGTATCTAAAGGTTTAGCAAAACAAGAAAAAGTAAAAAAATACTTCAACAATGAAATATTTATTTTAAGAAACATAAATCATCCAAATACAATAAAATTATATGATATTAAGCAAACATTAAATAATTTTTATCTAGTATTTGATTTATGCAATGGAGGAGGATTATCAAATTGTTTAGAAAAATATAAAAGAGAAAATAAAAAACCATTTACTCAAGAGATTGTTCAACATATAATGAGACAAATAGTTTCAGCAATTCAATATTTACATCATAATAAAATATTACATAGAGATTTAAAATTAGATAATATATTATTACACTTTGAGTCAGAAGAAGATAAACAAAATTTTAATTTATTAAAATCTCAAGTCAAAGTAATTGATTTTGGATTTGCAAGATATTTAGAAAATGAAGGTTTAGCTCAAAGTATATTAGGAAGTCCAATAAATATGGATCCTCAAATTTTAGCAAAAATGAGGAAAATTGATAATAATCAAAGTTTTGGATATGATCAAAAAGCAGATATTTGGTCTTTGGGAACAGTTTGTTATGAAATATTAATTGGAACTCCACCTTTTGATGCTAATTCATATGATGATTTAGTCAATAAAATAAATTCTGGTAATTATAAAATTCCAAGTGATTTAAATTTATCCAGAGAAGCTATTAGCTTTATTAATGGTATGTTACAATATGATCCTAAAGAAAGATTAAATATCGATCAATTAGCAAATCATAATTTTTTGAAAAAAGATGTTCGAGATTTTTCTCCTGTTAATTTAAAAGGATATCAAAATACAAAAGAAATTATATTAAATACTAAAGAAAAAAATTCAGTTTGGGGAATTTTTGAATCAACTGTAAAAGATTTAAATACAATAATGGATAAACCACAAGCACAAAAATATGAGGGAGTAAGTAAAGGAATTACTGGTGAAGTTGTGGATACTATTTCTCAATTAACTCAAGGTATTACTAATATAACTGTTAATGAAAATATTAATAATAATAATTCTTATAAAAGACAAGATTCTAAGAGTGTTTCTTCTCTTGATAAAAATATTTCTTCTGAATTAAAGAAAAATTCTTTGAAAATTTTTGATGAAATGAATTTAGATTATTTTTTATTAGAACCTTTGCTTATTCCTATTGAACCTATTGTTGAAAATAAACCACTTGAATTAGATTTTTAAATTTTTAGTTAGATTAAACAATTTATTTGATTAAAAAATATTTAATTGAAATAAAGAATAAAAGTTTTAAAATTTTAAATAATCAAAAATTAAAAAAAAAAAATAAAAAAAAGTGATTATTTAACAACTCTATACTTAACAGCAATCATAATCCAACAAGAATAAACATTTTGAGGATAGGGATATAACTTACATCTAACAGCAAATTGAACTTGATCACCTCTTGAATTTAATATATCTTTTCCAACATCATTATTTTCAATCATATGAAACATTTTTTCAGTATCTAAATCATTAATTTGAAAAGGATAAGCTTTAAAAGTAAAACCTTCAGGAACATTATTTTTAACACTTTGTTTAAATTCTTCATTTCCATAAGTTAAATTTGATATTCTTTCCATTTCATAATTTACTAAAGCAGGAGAAATTAAATGTGCTAATTTCATATCAAAAACAGTTTTTAATTCAATAGAATTTCTATATTTAGCTATTTTATTTTTTAATATTTTTTCAATATCATTTTCAATTTTAAATTTATCAACATTAATAATATCTAAAATAGGAGTAATAGAATATTTAGGTAAACATTCAATTTTTTCTTTAGCAATACTTTTCCAAAGAGTTTCATCTTCAAAATAATAAATAGTATTAAAAACAGAATCATCTTTTTGAATATTACCATAGAAACATTTATCATTCCATACACAATGAATTTTCTTATAAAATCTAAAAACTTTAGGATCATCAACTTTAACTCTTTGCCCAGTTAAACTTTCCCAAAAAGTAACATCGAATTTTTTATCTGAAATTTTATTTCTAGAAAGAACCCATAAATGAGGACCATTAACAGCGATTCCAGAAACGATAAAAGCATTTAATCCAAAACCAATAAGTAAATTACATAAAAGTATAACATGATCTTCAACATCTCCTTTCATAAGAGAAAGGAAAGAATGCATTGAATGCCAAATTTCAATTTTTTCACCTCCTGGATTTTCTCTTCTTTCAAAAGGAATTAAAGAAACAAATCTTGCTGCTTCAAAAGGAGTGTTTATTACTCTTCCTGATGATATACTTTCTATTAATGAAGTTGCTGGTTTATATGAATAATTTTCTCTATCTTCTGTTGGAAGAAATAATTTTACTATTCTATTTGAATTTCCTGGTCTTATTGATTTATAATCTTCCCACCATAAACTTGCGTATTGAATAAAATCTTGTGTTTTTTCAATTTCTGATTTTCTTTCATCATTTAATTGATCTGTTATCATATTTTGAGATAATAAATTTGATTTATCTAATAATGGAATTAATGATAATGTCATTTCTACTGTTCCTACATTTACATTATTTAATGATGATGGACTTTTAAATTCTGTTTCTATTTTATAATTTCCATAACATAATACCCATCTCCATTCTATTGATTTTGAACTTATTATTTTTGTTGAATTATCACTTGCGTTATATAATAATATTACTATGTGAATTGGACTATTTATTTTTCGAAGAATATTATAATTTAATTCATATTCTAAATTTAATGGATTGAAATCTAATAAAAATGATTCATCTATTATAAATTGAGATCCTGTTTGAATTTTTTTTGTGTGAAAACGTTGCCCAAAAAATTGAATATCAAAAACAAAGTATGATGGAGAATGAGAAGTGTTTTGATCTAATAAATTTTGGTTTTCATAATCTATGAAATTTGAAGCTTTGTTTAATTTTAAAAATAATTTTAAATTATTGTCATATTGAATTTTATTTAAATTTATATTTTGAATATTTTTATTTTTTTCTTTATTTTTAGCTTCATTAAAACTTGCCATTATTTCATCTACTAATCCTGTTTCTTTTATTTTTTGTATTACTTCTTCTTCATTTTTTGAACCTGAATTTTCAGTCATTTTCTTTATTTTTTCATATAAACCCATTTTATCTAACTGTGCATTAATCATCATTTTTAAATTATCTTTATTTGCATTTGTAAATTGATTTTCATTTTTTTGTTCTTCATCATCAGAATAATTATCCATTTGATTTTTATTATAAATTAAATTTTAATAATAGTTATATTAAAAAAATAAAATAATTGATATTATGTATGAAAATAAATCAATGTTTGATTTAAATATAAAAAAAATAACATTAAAAACAGTTTTAATAGGAGAAACATCAGTTGGAAAAACATCAATAATAAATAGATTTATTCATAATCAATTTTATCAACATTTTGGTCCAACAATGTCAGGAACATGTGCAACAAAGGAAATATATTATGAACAATATAAGAAAATATTAAAATATGAAATTTGGGATACAGCAGGACAAGAAAGATATCGAGCTTTAACAAAAATGATTTATAAAGATGCTTCTGTTGTAATATTAGTTTTTGATATTACTAGAAAAGACACTTTTGAAGAAATAAGAGATTTTTGGATTAATCAAGTTAAAGAAAATGCAAAAGAAGATATTATTATTTCTCTTGTTGGAAATAAAGAAGATAATTATGAATATGAAGATATTGATAATTATAGTATTGAAGAATTTGTTAATAAAATTAATTGCATTTATCAAAGAGTTAGTGCTAAAAGTGGTTTTGGAATTGATAATTTATTTTATGATATTGGATTAAAATATTTGGATCCTGAAAAAAATAATAATATTATCAGTAATAGTGTTGAATATAATAAGAAAGGTAATATATCTTTAAATAATGTCAGTAAAGGAAATATTACAATTAAAGATCCTATAAACACAAAGAAAAAATGCTGTTAAAAAAATAAATAAATTTTATTATAATGTAAATAATTATAAATTGAGTGTATTTACTCTTTTTAAAACATTGATATTTACTTTTTGTTTTTTTATATTTAGGAAAAGGATTTGTAATATAAATAAAAAAAAAATTATTTAATTAAAAAATATAAATTAATGAAAAGTTATATAGATAAACTAAATAAATTATATTATATATTAATAGTAATTTATATATTTAAAATTAGGCAATAGGAATTTTTGCATGTATTCTAAGAGTAGATTTTAATATTGTTGGATGTTGTATTCTTTTGATAATATCATTAACTTATTTTCAAAATTATCCTCAAATAATTGAAAAAATCAATTTTCAAGGAAATATAATAATGATATTATATGATATTATATGGCTCTTTATAATATCATTTGTATGGAGTCATTCAAGAGAAGATGAAAAATATTGGGCTTCACTTAAATTTATGCATAATTTCATTTATTATTTAGTTTTTTTAGAGATTGGCTTTAAATGTTATATTGAATATTATATTATGAATCATTATAAAAATACTTATGGAAATACTTCAGATTTATTTAATTTACAATATTATAATTCAAAAGGTAATCAAAATTCAATGAGAATTCCAGATACCACTGGGAGAACCTAAATAATATTAAATTCATTTAAATAATTATTTAATTTTCCTTTAAATTTAAAATATATTTTTAAATTATCTTTTAAATTTCCTAATTCATGTGATTTGATATTTGAATTTTCTTTAAGTATTTTTCTATCTTGAAGATAAAATGAATATTGTATTAAATATTATTTTATTAAATAAAATTAAATTGTGAATTTCTTTATCAGTAGATATTTTTTATATTTTTATATATTAATGATAATAAATCAATAATTTTTCATTTATTCTTTTCATTATATTTATTTATCTTCTTTTCATTAATATTTAATTAATTAAATCAAAAAAAATTGTATCTTAATTTAAAACAATAGAATATTAATTATATTTTCAATAATTATTTATATTAAATTTAAAAATCTAAGTTTAAACAATTTAATTATAACATTTCTAATTATTGAACTTCATTATTAGGAGCATCATCATTATCAATAACATATTTTTTATATAACATATATCCTCCAAAAAATATACAAATACTAATTAAAAAAACTATTGTAAAAGTTATGATAAATTGAGCATTTGTTTCAATATCAAAATGATCATTAAATATAGATAAAGTATTATTATCAACATCAAATATAGAATAATAATTATTTAAAATATTACTTCCAGCATACCAATAATCATTTTCATAATTAATATTAATTGAAGCATAACAATTACTTCCAGTAATTGAACTATCAAAAGCAATATAATCTGTTACATTTATAAATAAAATTTCATCATCTATTATAAATTGAAAATTCCCAAATTTTTTTTTAAAATTTTCATCACATTCACATAAAAATTCTCCTGACATTAATATTTGACAATTTCCTTCTTCTGGGAATATTAAATCAATATTATCAAAAAAAAAATTCTTAGGAATAAAAAAGGAACTTGTTGAGGAATCTAAAATTAATTTTTGACTTTTATTCATTGTTGAATTTTTATTATTAATTAAAACTTTTTTAGCATTTAAATACCATTGAGTTTTATTTTCATCAAAACTAACATTATAATGTTTAACTAAGCTTTCATTTGTTATAATTTCTTTATTTATATCTCCAATATATAAATATAAAATTTGTGAAGAATATTTTAATGAAAAAATTCTTCTACTTGTATTTAAATTATAATTTGTAAAAGACAAACTAAAAAAGCCATAAGTTCCAACTTGAGAAGCATATGAAACATTAGTAAAAGAAATAAAATTAAAATCAAATTCATTCAAATTAGATGATATTGAAGCTGTATCTTTATATTCATTTCCATAAAAAATAAAATGATATTTTAATTCTGTTTGATTATCTAATATTTTTATACTATCTTTAACATTATATCCTTCTCTAGTACATATTTCACAATCAGGAGAAGATAATAAAGATCTATTTAATGTTGTATCAAATATCATATTATAAACTGTTTTATTTCCTATTTTTACATTTATATATGGAGTACCAGTATGAAAATCTAATGCTAATTTTGTTATTTCACTGTTAATGATTTTAACTATTAAAATATATAAAATATTCATTGTCAATGACATATTTTTTTCAATTATTTTTTTCATTCTTAAAAATTCTTATTTGATTTAATTATTTTTTATATTTTTCATGAAATTTATTCTTTAATGTTAAATAAAAATGGGAATAAATGGTTCAGTTTGTTGTTATAATAGAACAAATATTCCTAACTCAGAAGTAAAAGTTACAGATGATTTAACTGCGAATGGTCAAAATTCAATAGAATCAGAAATTTTAAAAGATATTAAAAATATAAAAGATATTTCACTTGGTTTTGATTATATTTTATCTGGAGATTATTATCTTATGTTATTTAAAGTTACATCTTATTATCATTTAATCGATAAAATGGTTCTTGAATTAAATAGTGATGATATTTTTGTTTTAATTGAAAATATTATTAATTGGATTAAAAAAACTGAATCTTTAGATAATAAAATTATTAATGAAGCTAAACTTAATATTGAATATGGAACAAAAAAAATAATTCAAGATATTAATATTTATCATTCACAAAATAAAACCAAAATTCCAAAAATATTTTCTATTAAATGCTTAGGTGATTTATCTATTATTGCTCAATATATTAAATTTAAAAATAATAATGGAAAAGACAATAAATATGAAAAAAGTTTTTGGAAAGAAGGTGAAGAAGAAAAACAAATTAAAAAAAATTCTTATAAAATTTCTTATAATTTAATGAAAATTAGAGACAATGTATCCAATCCTTCTTGTTATCAAAGTGAAAATAAAGATAATAATACAGAATCAGATATTGAAAAATTAAATAGTTTATCAAACGAGTCATCTAAATTATATAATAATATAGAAAAATTTATAAATGAGATAAATGACAGTTTATTCAACTAAAATTATTTAGTTAGTGTATATTAAAGTTAAATTTAATGATTATATATATTTTAAAAATGATATTCTATATTTTTTTCAATTAACTCATTAATTAAAAATATATATATATATAAAATAAAAAGAAAGGAAAACTTTTATTAAGTATGATTTTTTTTATTATTAAATAAAAAAGAAAAACAAAATTAAATAAACATAATTTCTATAAAATCATAAATTAAATATTGAAAATAAGAACATATAAACAAATAATTATTATTATAATTATTTAAACTTTGAAAATCTACGTTTCAATTAAAAATCAATTAAATAAAAATATTACTAAACATTAATTATGGAATTATTATCATTTCTGGTATTTTAATAATATAACTTAGTAAATAGGGATGTTGTAAGCCTCAAATAAGAAATAAAACAGAAAAATTAAAAATAAGAGAAGCATCAGATGAATCAGAAAAGAATTTAAATAACATTGAAACAATAGAGAAAAAAAATTCTTTTTCAAATTTAATGAAAGATTCTCTTTTAGAAAAACAAAATCCAACAATAAGAAATGATAATTCAATATCAGAAGAAATAAATAATGGCTCATCTACAAAATTATTATATATAAAACCTCCATTAACATTTCCAAATTTATTTTTAAATCATAAAGATATAATAATAGATGAATTTGGTCTTAAAGGAATTCCTAAAGAAAATAAAGGAAAATTAACATTTTTTGGTATTGATAAAAAATATTTCAAAGGAAATTCAAATTCTCATGAAAATGATATTATTATAAGTGATGAAATAACTGAGCCAAAAATAAATAAAACTCATGCAATATTTTATATTTATTTCGAACAAAAATTAGATAAATTTTTTTTAAAATCATTAACAAAAGAAATTTATTTTTCTCTTATAATTAATCCATATAATCAAATTCCTTTAGATAATAATCATAAAAATTATGTTAAAATAGGAAAAATAATATTATCTATATTAATTAAAAATGATGAAAAAATAATATATATAAAAGTGAAAAAAAGTGAAACAATAGAAAAAGAACAAAATTATTATTTTAATAAAGATAAAATGCCAATTACTATTGGAAGGAGTAATTGTTCTATAAATATTAAGTGTGATACTGTAAGTAAAACTCATATAACTATTGATTTTAATCAAGAAAATAAAAATTTTTTTTTAATTGATAATGCAAGTACAAATGGTACTCAACTTCTTTTAAATGAAGGAAAGAATATTCAATTAAATGGAGAAATGAATTTTAATTTAGGAGAAAAACAATTTCAAATTATCGAAAAATAATTTTATTTTTTTGGAATTATTTATAAATCAAATTTACTAATCTATTTATTTTATATTATAATTATATAAAATAAAAAAGTCTTTTGATTCAATTTTGGAAAACATAAAACAATTATTTTTTAAGAATGTATTTTATAAATATATATTTTTATATGAATAAATATAATTTAAACGTTTAATTGTTGTAATAACATATTATTTTAATTCCTTTTTGTCTTTTTTATCCTTTCTTTCCTATTCAATTCATTTTCTATAATTGATATTGAGTTTTTTTTCTTCAAAATGAGAATAATTGACGTCATTTTATTTTTCAGAAAATTTTTTAGATATAAATTTTTTAATGAAATTAATTTATTTTTATCAATTTTAAGACTTACATATTCTAATGAAAAATTTAATAACTTATTGAAAATTGAAAAAATTAATTTGCTTAATTCCACTTAACATAATTTTCAAAAAAAATTTGTTTATTAATATTTTTTTGAATTTAAAGATAATTGTCTTTTTTATTTTATTTTCTTATTCATTTTTTTTAAATTTAATTTGTTATTCTTTTTATTTATTTTTTTTAAATAAGGTTAAATTTATTATATTATTTATAATTATAATTATGGGAAATGTTTGTGAATGTATTAAAGATAATAACCTTCATATTATTAATGAAATAAAATTGGATGATAAGTGCTTTAGGGATAGAAGAAAATTAAATATATCTATTGAAAAATCTAAAGGAAATATTAAAGAAATAACTAAAGAAACTTCAAAAGAAAATAGTGCAATTATGAAAAATATTAATAATAATAAAATAAATTGTTCTTCAGATTTTAAAACTAAAAATGAAAATTTATTTACTATTAATGATAGTATTTCCATTATTGAAGCTAATCAAAATGAAGAAGTAAGTTTTATGAATAATGAAGAAATAAATAGAATGTTTCAAGTTAATGAAACAAATAATTTTGAAAATTATCAAAATAAAAAACAAATTTAAATAAAAGAAAAATTAAACATTGTTATTTTAAAATGATAGTGATTTTTCAAATTTTAATATTCAATCACTTATTTAAAATAAATATATATATTGTGTTAATTAAATGATGTAAAAAATATAAATAATACTTTTAAAGGAAATATATTTTTGAATATAATTAAAAAAAAGAATATATTTAAAGGATTATCAACAAATCTAAAATGATTAAATATTTTATTAATTTAAATTAATATATAAATAATAAAAACAATTTAAAAAAATTTAAATTTAATTTATAAACTTTTAAAAGTATTAAAATTGTTTAATTAAATGAGAATACAATTTAATCTTTCTTTAAATTTTAAATTTAAATGGTTTATAATTATTTTTCATATTTAAAAATGAATTATTTTCATTTACACCATTTAAACTTTTATAAAATATTATCATCTTTCTCAAACATTATATTATTTTTAAACAATATTTTCAATTATTTATAATCAGAATATTCCCCACATATATAAGAAAATGTATTATTAATTATTATCTAAAACATCAATAAACACTTTTAAAATTCTTAAGAAATATTTAAGAAAAAAATTTAAATTTAAATCAAATAAACAAATCAATGTCATTTAATGAAATATTAACTTTATATCAAAAAAATTTTTCAGAAATAGAAAATACATTCCCAATTGATTCCCAAAGATTATATTTAATTCATAAATCAGCATTAAATACAATATATGAAAAATTCAATTTAAAAAATTTATCCCTAGAAACAGAAAAGCAAATAGAATTAGAATTTAATAAAATATCAAATAAGAATAATGAAATATACAAATCTAAATTATTAAATTATTTATCAGATAAATTTAAAGATATTGATGGAAGTGTTCATTCAGGATATTATAAATCAATTGATGAATATGAAAGAGATATAAATAAATTTAAAGATAATATAATTAATGAAGCACCTGAAGGACCAAATAAAGAAGCTTTAATATTTAAATTTATTCTTGATCAAATTATGATTGATACAGAAATTATCATAAATTCAAATATAAGTAATTATGAAGATGAATTAAATAATAAGGAAAATATATTAAAAACAATAAATATTAATATTAAAGATAGTAAAGATGAGGCTGATAAAATAATAAAAGAGATTTCTATTAAAGAAGAAATAATTAAAAAATTTGAAAATGATAAAACTGATATGATAAAATTAAGTTCTAATAATGCAGATAAATTAAGTAAAATATTAAAAGAAAAAGGAAATGAAATACAAAGATTAAATGATAAAATAGAAGAATGTGAAAAGAATAATATAACAATAATAAATGAATTAAAAGAAAAAATAAAAAAAGCAGAATTAAATCAAAATGATAAAGAAAAAATAGTAAATTCTTCAAAAAATGAATTTGAGAAAAAAAAAATAGAATTGGAAAATAAAATAGAAGTTTTAGAAAAACAAATAAAAAATGCAAATGAAGCAAAAGTATTGGCTTTAAAGAATTTAACTAAAGATTTATTATTAAATTCTCAAAATTCAGAAATTGAAAAATTTCAAAATCAAATAATTTCTTTAAATAAAAAAATAGAGAAATTAAATGAAAAAAATATTGAATTATCATCTCAATTATTAGATAAAGAAAAAAGTTTAGAATTTGAAAAGAAAAAATCTCAAAAATTAATATTTGATTATGAAGAAAAAATAAAAGAAGCAACAAATGAACATGATAATATAGAAGAACAAATAAAAAAAATACAAGATGAAGAAAATGAAAATTTACAAAATTTAAAATCAAATTATGAAACAAAAATAGGAGAAATGAAAGGAAATTATTCTAAATCTGAATTATTATATGAAGCTAATTTAAATAATTTAAATCAATTAATAGAAAATTCAAATGAAGAATTAAATAATTTAAAAGAAGAAAATGAAAAAAATTTAAAAAAATTGGAAGAATTAAAATCTCAAAGTTTAAAAGATAAAGTAGATTATGATAAATACATTAAAATATTAGAAGAAAATTATAAAAGAATTTTATCTCAATATGAAGATTGTGTTAAAGAAAATAATAATTTAAAAGCTCAACACGAAAGTGATATAATTAGAATTAATGGAGAAACAGAAAATAAAATAGTTAAAATTTCAAAAGAAAATGAAAAATTAACAAATGATATTAATTCAAAAAATATAGAATTTGAAAAAAATGAAAAAGAATTAAATGAAAAAATAATAGAAAGTGAAAAAAAAATTCCAATATTAAAAGAAAAGATAAATGAATTAAATATAATTTTAGATGAATTAAAATTAAATAAAAAAAATAAAGATATTGAATTTGAAGAACAATGTGAAAAATTAAAAGAAGAAAATGAAAAAGAATTAGAAATATTGAAAGAACAATATGAAGAAGATATAATAAATAATAATCAAATATTAGAAAAAAATATAGAATTTGCAAAAAATGATTGTGAACAACAAAAGAAAGAATTATTAGAAAAAATGAAAGAAAATGAAGAATTAAATATAAAGAATCAAGAAGAATTAATTAAATTGTATGAAGAAAAAATAATAATTTTAGAACAAGTAAAAAATGAAAAAATTGAAGATTTAAAAAATGAAATTTCTGAAATTGAACAATTACATAAAGATTATATTGAAAAAACAGAAGAAGAATTAATAGAAACTGAAGAACAAATTAATAAAAGTAATAATGAATTGAAAGAAACTTCTTTAAATTTATCTACTATTCATTCTACTTTTAATACTGTTTTAAAAAGTAATTATGAAAAATTTAAAAATGAAAAAGATAATTTAAAAGATATTTTAAATGATTTAAAAGATAAATATAATGAAACTTGTATTCAGATTTCAATTTATAAAACTCAAAATGATAATTTAAATTCTAAAATTCAATTTTTAAATGAACAAATTAATAAAGCAAATAAAAGTTTAGAAGACTTAAAAGAAAAAAATGAAACAAAAATTTCTAGTTTAAATAATGATATTATTCAAAATGAAAAAGAATTAGTTAATATTAAAACTAACTTTGATCAACAAATTGCTTTAAAAAATCAAGAAATTGATTATATTAATTCTCAAATTCAAGAAAAAAAAGAAGAATTTGAAGATTTTCAAAAAACCTTTGATGAAAAAATTAAACAATGTAGAACTGAACTTATTGAAGAATATAGTTTAAAATTAAATGAAATTAAAAAAGAAAAAAATGAACTTGAAAACAATTTAAATCAGAAAAAAAAAGAATTTAAAGAAATAGAATTTAATTATCAAAATAAAATTGCTTTATTAACAAAAGAAAAAGAAGTATTAATTGAAAAATTGAATAATCTATTTAATCAAAGAAAAGAATTAGAGTTAAATTTAGAAAGAGAAAAAGAAGAAAATTTAAAAAAAATAAATTCCTATAAAAAAGAATATAAAGATAGAAATGATCAATTAATAAAAGAAAATGAAGTAATAAATGGGAAATTATCTAAAATATTATCAGAATATAATGAAATGAATGAAATATATGATAAAGATAAAATATTATGGGAAAATAAGTATAAAAAATTATTAGAAGAAAAAAAAAATGGAGAAAATGAATTAAATGCTTTAAAAGAAAAATATAATTCAAATATCGAAGATTTACAAATGAAATTTCAAAATGAAATAATTGATTTACAACAAATATATAATGATGCAATCACAAAAAGAGATGATAAATTTAATACTCAAATAACAAATGCAAATAAAGCTTTTGCTCAAAAAATGGAATACATAATTAATTTAAATCATGAATTAACTTTAAAAAATAGAGAATTATTAGATACTTTAAATAAATATGAAAATAAAGGAAATTTAAAAGATAAAGAAAATAAATTATTTCTTTCTTTAGAATCAGCTCAAAAATATAAAGAAAATATAAATAATATTGCTAATTTAAAAGATAAACAAATTGAAGATCTTCAAACTCAAATATTATCAGAAAGAAGAGAATTTACAAATAAAATAATTGAATTAGAAAAAAAAATAAAAGAATATGAAATGAAAAGAAGTTCTTTTGCTGCTGATTCTTTAAAACAAAAAAGTAATTCTGAAAAAGATTCAAATGAACAAAATTTACAAATTGAAAGATTAAAAAATAGAATTTCTTCTTTAGAAAAAGCTAATTTTAGACTTCAAATTGATAATAGAGATGTTGTTAAAGATAATAAAAATTTAAGAAGAAAATCTATTAATCATAGTAATTCTAATTCTTTGTCTTTTGTTCCTAAATATAAAATCACTTATTCTGGAAAAGAAAATGTTAGAACTCAAAGTAATATTCCTATTGAAACTTTAAATACAGGAAAAAAAAATTTATTAAATAAATTTAATCAAAAAGATGATGATAATGATAGTGAATATAATTTTAATAGTAAAGAAGGAAGTATTATTATTAATTCAAGTGATATTGAGGATAAATAGAATAAGTTTTTTATATTATATATATTTTTTTATTTAATTAAAATTTATTTATTTTTAATTTGAATATTTATTATTAATTTCCGGTTATTAAGTTATTATTATTCATTAAACTGTTTTTTAAAACACATATTTTTTTTAATAATTGAAAAAATTTGACATATTTAAAATAACATTATCACTTTTTATAATATAAATACAATATTTATATTAGAAAAAAATTTATAAAAAACAATATAATTTACCCTAAAAAATCCAAAAAAAAAAATTAAAAAAATAAAAAGAAAATGTTTACTCAAAATATAATATTCCTAACATTAATATCATTAACAATATCTCAAGATTTTACAACATATTACATGACAATGGAAAAAGGAGCAGAACCAACAATATATTCAGAAAACAAACTTGTATATATAACAGTAAATATAGAAGCAATAAAAAATAAATCAGCTACTGATTTAATATTTTACTTATATCCATCAAATATATATAATTATATTAAAGTATATCTTTCATTTGAAATTCCACAACCAAGTTTTGATGATAGTGATTATAAAATTGTTTCTGATCCAAAACCTACTTTTTATCTTTCTAAAGAAGAATTTAATAATATTAATCAATTTTATATTTGTGTTGAATGCAAAGATAATTGTTTCTTTTATTATGCTGGTCATGGAATGACTCAATTTAATTTAATGGAAAGAACTAAATTTGATAAATATTTAAAACCAGGAGAAACTTTAAATGCAAGATATAATTTTAGAAATATTGAAAAAACTGTTTTATTTACTGCTCTTTCACCTGATTCAGATTCTATTTGTTTTACAGCAAAAGCAGATAATCAAGAATATATTCCTCAAAAAATATTATCTAATTCTTATGGAATAATAGTAAACAAACCTAATTGTGGTTATATTGATTTTTCTTTTAAAAGTTGTATTGAAAATAAAGGTAATTATGCATCTATTTCTACTGTTTTAATTGAATTAAATGATTATAAAGAGTATTATGAAAAAGTTGATCCTTTTGAACATGTTATTACTGGTATTAAATGCACTTCTAATGATTGTAGAAAATTATATACTTTTAATACTTTAAAAAAAGGTAATTATTCTATGAGAATTGAAACTAATTCTTTAGATTTAATTGTTTCTTTAACTCCTCATAAAGATTCCTCTTCCATTTTATATGAAAATAATATTAAACAAATTGGTTATTTAACTTGGAATTTAAATGAAAGTTCATCATATGATCTTACATTTTATTTAAAAGATGAATTAAGAACAAATTATGATCTTATTGGAATTAGATTTCAAATATCTTTTGATTTAGAATTATATGATTTTCAATTTAGAAATATGGAATTATTTAGAAATATTCCAGCAAGAGATACAATTCCAAAAAGTTCAATTAATTATTATAGAATAATTTCAAGAGGAGATGATTCTTCTCCTTTAGAATATCATTTAAGAATGTTAAAAGGATATCCAATATTATTTTACATTAAATGTGAAGATTATCCAAATTGTCAATATAATAAAGAAGATCTTGATCAATTAAGAGAAGAAAAAAAAGCAATAACAAATCAAGATGTTAATAATAATATATATATTTATATTACTCCAGATGAAGGTGATTTTTATCATAATAAAACTCAATATTTAGCTCTTGTTTATTGTGATGAAAGTAAAAGTATTAGTGAAGATTGTGAATTCCAAATTGAAATTGATAATACTCAAGGTAAAGGAGGTAATTTTGTTTTATTAGATAATATTATTACTTATGATGCTCTTCAAAAAGATGAAAATGATTATTATAAATTTGAAATTTATGATAATTCAATTAATAAAGTTTATATTTCTACTTTTAGTTTTACTGGGAATGTTGATTTATTTCCTAAATTTATTGGACAAGGTTTTAGTGAACCTAAATATATTAATTATGGTAATTATGAACAATTTGTTTTTAATAAAAATACTTCTGAAGATATTGATGGTTATTTCAATTTAAATGTTCTTGGAAAGGACAATTCATTTTATAGTATATTATATTATACTGATAAAGATGATGTTTCTGAAATTAAAAGTGGTGAAAAGGTTATTCAAGTTCTTCAAGGAGAATATTCTAAAGAATTTAAATTGTATAATAGAGATAAAAAACAAAAAGCAACTTATATAATAAATATAGATGGATTAAATTGTGAATTAAAAGCAAGATTAAATGATAGACAAGAAATTGAAATTAAAAAATATTATCAATATATTATAAATTCAGATGATGCTGATTATTATAATGATTATTATAAACTTTCTCTTTCTATTTCAAAATATATTTCTGTTGAACCTAAAGATTATGATTATTGCTTATTTCAAATTAGTGGAAATGAAATTCTTAATGAAAGAGAATTATCATTAAATGAAGGGTACACTCATATTGAAACTTTTAGTAAAAAAATTAAAAGTTTAACTTATGTTTATCCTTATTATTTAGTAAAAAATGATTTAATGGGAAAAAAAGAAGAATTATATCTTTCTTTATTGAAAAATGACAATTATAAATATTTGATTGTTTATCAAATTAATAAAGGAGGACCTTTAGAAAGTAATTTTATTTCTAATTCTAAATACCTTAAATTCTCATCAGATGATTTAATTAATGAATGTCAAAATGTTTTAATTTGCCCAATTAAAATAACAATTAATTTAAAATCTGAAATAGAAGATGATAAAAAACCTCAAATTGAATTTTCTTTCCTTTCTTCACATAATGTTCCCCAATATATAAATAACGAAATAAAATATGATGGAATTCCAATAGATACAAAAGATAAATTATATAATTCAAAATATTCTTATTATTACAAAGATTTAAAAGCTTTAAAAGAGAATGAATTTGAATACATATATGTTGATTTTAAAAGAGGACATGGTTCTGCTGTTGGAAAAATAGTTCCTAAAAATGTGGTTGAACCAAATTCAAATTGGAATCAAAGAATTTCTCTTCCAGTTAAAAATTCTCAAAGTTTACCTTATTATATTCCCTTTGATGAAGATAATCATTTATTTAAAATATCTAAAAGCGATACTGAAAAATGTGCTGATTATAATTGCGAAATATATATTGGGGTTTATAATTTAGATAATGAAAATAATATTAAATTAAATACATTTTCTATTTATAGTCAAAATTATGTTAATTTAAAAGAAAATGAATTAATGTCATATTATATTGATAGTAATATTAAAGAAATTGAGAATAAATTTACAATAAATAAAGATTCTGAAGTTGTTTATATTACTTATTATAGTGATATGTGTAAAATGACAATAAAAACTAAAAAAGGGGAAGAAGAAGTTTCTTGGGATATAAATTCATCTGAAGAACTAATTGAAATAAAAAGTATAGATCCTAAATTACAATTAGAAAATTTAAAAGGTTTAACATTCAATTTAAAAACAACTCCAGATAATTTATCTAATTATTGTAAATATTCAATATCATATTATATTCCAGAAAAAAATTATCCAGAAGTTTTCAATTCAAAAAATAATATTGCAACATTAGGTAAATTTAATAACAATAACAAAATATATTTTACAATTCCAGTTTCAGTAATTGATAATACAAAAAATATAGAAATATATATTAATAGTAATAAAAAAATGAGTTATGATGATATTGAAATTTATGTTAATAAAATGAATTTAGATGATTATTTAAATTTAGATGCTCAAGGAATAATAAATGCAATGCCAACAAAAGAAAAAAATAAATATTCTTCAGAAGGACAATTTAGTTCAGATTATTTAATTATTGAAGAGAATAATGTTGATAAAACAGATATTATATATTTAGTTACTGTTCAAAATATAAATAAAAATGAAACTAACTCAATTATTAGTTTATTAACTAAATTTGGAGAAGTTGGTGATATTAGTAAAGTTAAAGATGAGAAATTTGAATTAATGAAAATTAATAAAAATACTAATTTAACTTTTGATATTGGTGGAAATAATAAAACTTATTTTGTTGAACTTGGTTTAGTTCAAGGTAAAATTTTATTAGAAAATTCACAACGTCAAATTGAAAAATTTAATTTATCTACTGAAAAAGTTTATGGATTATTTATTAATCCTTTTCAAGGAGAAAGATATATTTTAACTAATAAAAATGATGATTCTTCATTAATTTATGCAAAATATTCAGAAAATATATATAAATCAAATATAAATAAAATAGCATATAATAAGAAAAATATAATAAGATATAATACAAAATATTCTCAAATTAAATTTCCTATTTCATATTATGCACCAGTTGACAAAGAAATAATTGATTTAGGATATGACATTCAAATTTCAATTAAATTAGTTAAACAAAATAAAGTTAATCAAACTAATGATAATTTCACTTTAATTGGTGGATTAGTTGATAATGAATATATTAATAAAATTAAATATTCTGAAGAAAAAATATCTCAACCTGATATTTCTTCTGAAAATATATTTAATGATGGTTTAAGAGAAGCAAGATTTATTTTCAATAATTCAATTATTAAAGATAATATAAATAATAAAGGAATATTCTTCATTTCCATTAATAATACTAATGGAGATTTTTATAATGATTTTATAACAGATGTTCAAATTTTATCAATAAATACAAAAGGAGATAAATTAATTATACCAAATGATAATTATTACTTTTTAAATGTTAATTTAGATTTAGATAAAACAATATTAAAATTAAAAAAAACTTATTTTTCTGATTTAACAATGCAAATTGAATTTTCATCTTCTTTTAAAGATGAAATTTCAATAACAATAAATCCACAAAGTGAGGATATTGATTATACTAAAAATACAACAGATATAATAAAAAAAGATTATTTAAAATATGGTAAATCAATAATTGAATTAAAAATAGAAGATTATTATAATATTAAATTCATTGAATTTGCTCTTTTACCAAAAAAGAAGAATTTATTACAAAAATTAAAAGAAAATAACACAAATTACTTTGTTATTAGATATCAAACAAGTAAAAATTATAATTTCACTTTACCTCAAGAAAAATTAAATTTTGATTCAGAAAAAGCAATATTAAATGCTACAAGAGTAATGAGAGAAAAAACTTTAGTTCAAGATGCAGTATATGATTTAAATATTTATTTACAAGATAAAATAAAAGATAGAGAAAAATTAAAATCAATTTCTTCAATTGAAAAACCAGAATATAAGTTTACATCAAATGAATTATTAGAACAATATGTATTATTTAAAATAGATAAAAACATATTAAAAGATAAAAAATTATATTTTGTTCTTTCTGTAACAGCAAATTATGACGATGATCAAGAAATATTAATTTATGATATTTTAAATGTTGAAAATGGAAAACCTATTGATCCTGGAGAAGAAGGAGAAAAAAGTAAATGGTGGATTTGGTTAATTATTATTATTATTGTTGTTCTAAGTGTTTGTCTTGTTTATATTTTTATTATCAGAAAAAAAAATAATGAAGCTCCTAGTAAGGAATTTGATTATAATCAATATAATTTAAATGCTGTTTCTGGAGGTTTATTAGATGAAAAATAATTTGTTATTTAAAATTTATATTTGTAATATTTAAAATAAATAAAAATATATTTTTAAATTGTTGTCATTTATTCATTAAATTATTAATAAATTAATTGTAAATAAGTAAGAAGATTAAATGTATGTTATAAAAAATATATTTATTTTTTATTTAATGTAAATTGTATCTACATTAAAGATATCAAATTTAAATAAAGGATTAATTAATTTAATTTATTTATCATATTAATGAAATGATTAACTAAAATAAACTTTTATAATATTGTTATAAATATTTGAAAAAAATAATAAAATTAAATCTTTTTTTATGAAATTAAAAACATTATCTAAAAATATAAAATAATGAATAGTCAATCAAGAAAATATTTATATACAAAATGTGCTTTTACTTATTTAATAAAAAACAATTTTATTATAGGATTTTTTTATATATTTGATTTTCTCGCAATATTATCTTTCATAACATTAGTCCCTTTAAAATTTAAAAGTTACAATAAAGTTTATGTAGAACAAGACAATTATATATATTATTTTAGTATATTCAATTTATACAAAGAATATCTCCCAACAGATAATATAACATATATGGTTTCAGTTATTAGTATAGTAATAGTATTTTTAATAATTTATTATCTGTTATTACTTTTCCTAACAAAAGACAATGTAAATTCAACAGGAACAAAAATGGAATTATTTAAAAAAATTTATGTTAACTTCTATGAATTTATTTTATTTCGAGCATTAAGTATATATATATTTGATAGTTACATAACATGTATTGTTGAATGTATTTATAAATCATTTGAAAAAAACGGAGCTTTATATGGTTTAATTGAATTTTTTCTTATTATTGTTTTTTTTTATTTAGTTTCTGATACAATTGGTCATTTAGCAGGTCATGCTGTTGTTGCTAATTTAAAAGCATATAATGGAACTTTAGGTGATTATCCTTTTGATATGAAATTTTCAGCTACTTATGATTTAATTAATATTATTTTAAAAATTTTTATCTCAATTGAAAAAAACGTTTTAATTAAAGGAGGCTTCATTATTACTTATAAAATATTTTTTCTTAATATTGTTCCTTTTGTTATTATATGGATTTATTTCATTTATATTATGTTAACTTTTTATGTTACTACTCATGAATTACTTTATTTTCCTTTGAAAAAAACTTCTACTATCAGAAATTGTTTAATTACTTGTGCTTGTATTTCTAGTGTTCTTTGTATTTTAATTAATGAAAAAAAGATATTTTTATTCTATTTTTTAGAAGTAATTTTTTTTTCTTTTGTTTTGTTTTTTTTTTTATCTCATGATGAAACAACAGTTTTAGAAGTTTTTTACAATAGTAGGAATTATATTTCAATGTTAATATTTTTAATATCAAATGATTTAGATTATAATCAAATAATAGCAAAATGGATAATTAATCATAAAGTAACATGTAAAGTTGAAAATTGTAGTATTTGTCCTTATATAGTAAAAACTTTTGGAGAAACAATTCCAAATGAAATAACAATAGAAGAATTTTTTAGTTTTGTAGTAAATGTTATTGGAAAAGAATTAGAAAATGGAAATTTAGTTCCAAATCCTGAAGAATTAATATATTTAGATTTAATTAAATTATATGATATGCAATTTAAAAATGAAACACAAAGATTAAAATATTATCTTGCCAGTTATCAATATTTAATAAAATATAAAGGAACTAATACCACTATATATCATAATATTTTAGTTATGTTTGAAAAAAAAATGGAAGAAAATGTTGATTTTAATAAAACTTATGCTGCTTTTAGACATAGTGAAGAAGTCTTTGTTTTATATAATGAATTTTTTAATGAAATTGATCATTTTATGAGATATCAAAATAAAAATCCTGATAATATTATAAATATTTCTGATAAATTATTTTATTTTGCAAAACATCCTAAAATTTTATCTTTGATTAAAAACAGTTCAAGTTATTCTTATGAAATTTTATTATTAAGATATATTTTTGAAGTTGTTGCTGTAAGATCTTTAAATGAAAATTATGAATTTTTAGAAATGAATAATTTTGATGAATATTTAGAATATCATTTTTCACATGATAATTTCCTTTTAATTCATTATGGTTTAGTAGCTAAAGACTGTACAATAATAAAATCAAGTTATGATTTTAGAAAATATTTAAATTATTGTTTAGATAATTTATTCCCTTCAGATTTACGTCAATTTGGAAAGGAAAAATTTATAATAAGTATAAATACAAATGACTTTAAAGATGATTTGAATATATTTGAATATATAGTAATTAACTTTAAAAGTTCTAAATTAATGGCAGATGGTTTTTTAGAAAGTTTTTATATGAAATATGTTTCTTTTCCTTCAATTGATTCAGGTGAAGTTTTAGTTTCAGGACATTATCTTTTAGGAAATAAAGATGTATTAATTTATAAACAAGAAGCAGGAAAAGAATATTTAGTTTCTTTTTCTGAAAATATGGGAAATATATTAAAGATTAGTCCTGAAATTGTAGCTAATTTAGCTATTTCTCAAAAATTTTTTACTTTCAGTAAAATGTTTAAAAAAATAATAGTTAGTGAAGAAGAAAAAGCTCATGATAAAAAGAATTTTAGAAAGAAAGTTTTAAATATGGAAAATGAAATAAAAAATGGTAAAGAAAAAGATTTAGAAAAAATAAAAGAAAATGAAAGAGAATTAAAAAGATTATTATCAAAAGAAAAAGAAAAAGAAGAAGAAATAGTAGTTCAATTAAATTATGAAAGATATTTAAAAACTTTAACAGATTATTTATCAGATAATGGAGAAATAAAAAATTCAGAAGAAAAAATAAATGAATTTAAAGATTCAAAGAATTATATAAATAAATTAAATTTTATTTTAAATAAAAAATATGAAATAGACACAGATGGATGTTTATATTATGTATATTATGTAATAACTGAGAAACATGGTGCAAATCAAAATGAAAATAAAATTCAAAATGATGATGCTCAAAAATTAGAAAATAATATAAATGAATCTATTTCTAAATATGTTCAAAATACAGTTGGTGATGCAAGTTCAGTTTCAAGTACAACTGGAACTTATTCAAAAGGAAATAGATTAAAATTAACTGGAAGAGATAAGTTAAAAGAAGAAGAAAAACAAGATTTTGAAAAATTAAAAATATTCTCTAATGTAATTTCAGGAATTAATGGATTATTAATAATATTAGGTTTTTTATTCTTAATATTATTATTAATTAATGATAATCACTTTACAAAATTATTTAATTTATTTCAAAGATATAAATATTTTATGAGAGGAGTTCAAACTGAAGAAATGAGATTAGTTTCTAATGTTTGTATTATATATCCCAAAGAAGCAAAAGAATGTTCTTGTTATTTTCAAGAATATTCATATACATTACAAAAAAAATTAAATATTGAAGGAATTGGAATGGATATAAGTACAATAGTTTATAATCAATTCAGAGAAAATTTTAATACTATAAATTCACATTATTTAACTTTTAAAAAAAATGTTTTTGAACTTTCTCAAAATTATGTTGATGAAATTGAAAAAGAAGTAATTTTAATTCCTACTTCAACAAATGATTATGGTGATTCTGATGATAATAGATATGTTAAAGAAGAATCTTTTTTAGAAGGAATTAATGTTTTTCTTAATTATCTTGTTCAAGTTATTAATAATGATACTTTAAGAGAAACTCCAATTCAATATTTTACTGTTGGAATTGATTATAAAATTACTAATTTAGATTTAATCACTTGTACTCAAGAACAAAGAAATATTTATTATGCTTTTATGAATTATCCTTTTGTTGAAAGAGCTTTATTAAATGTTCAAAATTTAATTAAAAATTGGTTTAGTAATTATTTAAATGGAATTAATGATATTTTAATTGGTTTTGCAGTAGGAATTGTCATTTTAAATTTTATTCTTATTGGAGTTACTGTATTTTTTATTTATGAATTTATTAATGTTTTAAATAGAAAATTAGAAACTATTAAAGCCAAATTTGCTTCTGTTAGTTTTATGAAATATTTTAAATCTAAATTTTTAAATTTAAAATCTTTATTAGCATTATATGAAAAAATGCCAATGACAATTGTATCAGATATAAATAAAGAAAAAGAAGATTTTATTAAATTAAATGTACAAGAAAAGAAAGAAGAAGTAATAATTCCAGAAAAAGTAAAGAAAAAAATTTTAAAAGAAAACTTAAAAAGTTTCAATCCATTATTAAAAAGAAATACAGCAATAATAGTAGTATTATATACAATATATTTCGCCACAGCAATAATATTATATATATTAATGAATAATAAATTTTCAAATTTAAAAACATTAGTAACTTTTGTAAATTATAGTGCAGAAATAGATAATTATTTAAGTTTCGTTTTAAATAGTCTTCAAATAATGATAATAACAAATACATCACAATATGATTTTGGTTTTTTTATTCATTCAAATGAATCAGAACCATTAATTTCAAATTATATTAAAGAGCATTTATTTGTAATGAAAATGATAAAAAATATTGAAGAAAAAAATCCAAGTATTTATTCTGATATATCTGTTTTTGATCATGTAGGTTGTGAAGATTTAATTACTTTTCATGATTCTGATTTTGAAGCTATTATTCCTGATGGAGAAAGTGATAAATATTATTCTTATTTAACTGATGTTTGTAATGCTCTTGGAATTTTAGAATATCAAAATCAAGATTTAGTTATGAATAATATTATTTTTCTTGAAGAAAAATTATTGAAAGGAATTCTAAAAGTTCCTTATGATGAAAAATTAGAATATTTAGATAAAAATGAATTATATGAAATTTATTCTTTACATTTAGTTATTATGAGAATTTTACGAAGTTATTTAAATGAAAGTGCCCTTCCTAAATTAATTAATGAAGTTTTAACTGCTCATAAAAATATATTTGTTATTTGTTTAACTGTTAATTTAATTTTAGAATTAACTATTATGATTTTGCTTTATTGTCTTATTCCCAAAAAATTATTATCAACAAATACAAAAGTTGGTTTATTTATTTATTTCCTTGATTAATTCGTGTGAATATTTAATTAAACAATATTTGAATATCATTTTTTATAAATACTTAAAATTTTTTCTTTATTAAATTAAATAATTTTAGCTTGTTCTTTATTATTATATTTTAAATTTGTTGTATAAAATTTAAACAAATAATTTTTTAATAAAATATTTTTTTATTATATCATTCATTTTACATTTAATAAATATTTAAAAAATTTGTAAAAATAGTGTTTAAAAAATTATATTAAATAAAGATGGATGATAAATCTATTTCTCTTCATTTAATTGTTGAAATTCCTTCTTCAATTTTATATAAAGAAAATGAATTATTGAAAGTATCTCCAGAGAGAGATATTGTTATAGAAAAAAATCTCGTTCAGGATTATTTTGAAAAAAATAATAAATCTTTTGTTTATCATTGTATTATTAAATCTTCTAAAATTGTGAATAAGATTAATGTAATTTTGAATATTAAATCTGAGTTTAAATCAGAAACAATAAGATTATCTGATAAACATTCAAGGTTTATATATAATATAGAATTTGAAGAACATAAAAATTATATATCCCCAAATGAAATTCCTCCTAATATTCATAAACTAAGTTATTATCAACAATATGAAATTTATTTTCAATATATTACAAAAAATAGTCAAAATTTGCTGAAAGATAAACAAGATTTAATAAATGATACACTACAAATAATTAATAAAGAACCCATTGAATTTGATATAATTTTAGTTTTATTAAGAGAATGCTTTAGAAAGCCTGAAATAAAACAAATAATAGATTCTTTATACAATAAAAAAATTCGTTTTATTCATAAAACAAAATTAAACCCAATATTTTATAAAACTATTATTGATAATTTAGTAGGAAAATTTAGAAATAAAATAGATAAATTTATTGGAGATAATAAATTACAAAAAGAATATGCTTTAGATTTAATTGCACTTTCATTTTATAGATATTTTGATATTGAACAATTTAAAAAATATATTGATGAAAATGAAAATAAAAAACAATTAATTAATATTTTATATAATAATAAAGGAGTGATAGGATTTTTTAAAGAAGAGTTAATTACACAACTTCTTCATTATGCTGATAATGAGGAATTATGTAATAATGTTTTATCATTATCCGTTGATCGTTATGTATATTTAACAGTTTTAGATAACAATATTAAATATATTAAAGAAAAAAATCAAAATAAAAAATTTGATATAAATGAAAATAAAAATTTACCTAGGATTTTTTCAGGCGATAATATAAACAGTATTTTCTCTCTTCTTATAAAAATATACAATAACAATAAAGACTTTATCATTATATCTCCTTATTTCATTGAATCTTATTTAAAATTTTTTAAAGAAAAATATAATGGTGATAATCTAAAGAATTATATTTTATTATATGAGTGGGTGAAAAAAAAAGAATTATTAAATGATTATAATTTAAAATTATTTAAATCTAATATAACTCAACTAATTACATATTCAAATGTAAAAAAACAGAAGCCAATTGATACTTTAAATGCTAATGAAATAATTAAACTTTATTATATAGCACAAGAAGAAAAAATCTATTTATCTACTCTAAATGATGAAATATTATTAAGAAAAATTACCCTTTCAACTATTGATGATGAATTTAAAAACTATTTTAAAAAAATTAATATAAAAAAATATGAAAATTTATTTCTTTCTCTTTTTAGTAAAATTCAAAATATTAAGGATATTAATAAATTATTTGAATTAATTAATTATAAGGAATTACGTTCTGTAAGAATTTCTGAATCTTTTATATCATACTTTCATAAGTTCAAAGATGAACTTAGACATTTTAATAACGAAGAAAATGTATTATTATCTGATATAATTGTGAAAACAATTGTAATATGTCATAATAACTATGTTAATTATTCAATAATTCTTGAAGACATAAAAGGTTTGAATGATAATCAATTTAATTGTATTTGTCCAAAAATTGTCAAAGATTTTGAAGGAAATTTACCAGATAATATATTTAATTTCATAATAGGACATTTACAAAGTTTAAACCCAGAAGAATGTATTAGTATTCTATTAAATGCACATAACCTATATATAATAGACAAATTTTTTGAGAATTATGAAAAATCAAAAGCATTAAATGAAGAAGACTTTTTTTCTATTGAAGAAATAGAAAATGAAAAATTTAATTTTTTTTGTCTTCTAATCAAAAATTTTTTTTTTGAATATTATAAAGAAATTGATTTTATTAAAAAAGCTAAATCAACACTTGAAAAAATAAAAATTAAGTTAGAAAAAAAAAAATATCAATTTGATAAAATTCAAGTAATAAATAAATTAGAAAAAAATAATCAATTGGAAAAAAGATTATTTTGTGTATTTCAAAATGAAAAAAGATCAAAAGATTTTTTAAACTATTTTAAAGAAATTTCTGGCAAAGCAATATCAATTCATAAAAAATTAGAAAATTCATTTTATTATTTAAAAAACTATTTTACAAATTCAGAAAAAGAATCTATATCAAAATTAGGAAATATACTAAATAATATTCAAAATTATGAAGTTGAAAATATAATAAATTTAAATTTTTTGGGTGTAGATATTTCAAATATAAATCTTGATGAATTAAATCGAAAATCTATTGAAATTAAAAAAATAGATAAATCTTTATTTTTCAAAGAAATTTTTGAAAAATGTAAAAAAAATCAAAATAATGAAGAAATGATTTTAAATGAAACAATTAACAAATTTAATGGATTAGAAGATATTCTTAATGGTAATGATTCTCAGAAAATTTCAGAGGAAGAAATTATAGATATAGTTAAATCAATTAGAAAAGAAGATGAATTAAAAACACAAATTAATTTACTCAAAAAAATTTTTTTTAATAATGAAGAAGAAGAAAAAATAGGAGAAAGAAATTTAATATTAATTCATTCCCAAGAAAAAATAAAAAAATTGATTTCTAATATACTTAAATTATCAGATAAATTTGAAATTAAGAAAGATGATTTATATAACCAATTAGAAAAGATTAAAAATGATTTAGAAAAAAATATTAAATTGAATGAACTTAATTTAATTCAAGAACAGATTGTTTCTTTTAATTTACCAATTCTTAATGAAGAAAAAGCTAAAAATATAATAAAATATTTATATAGTAAAGAAGGAATAGTAGATTTCTTATATAATAAAAAAGTGGAAGATATAAGAAATTTACATGATTTTGCAGGAGAAGATACTGAATCATATAATGTTAATACTTTTGATTTACAATGTTTAGAAACATGTGTTTATTTTATTCAAGAATTAAAAATTATAAAGACTAAAATATTAAGACAATTTTTAAAAGAATTTATGGATCTAATAAACAAACAAAGATTTGAACAATTAGAAGTTTCCTTAAAATGTACTTCTGAAAAATATATTGAATTAAGTAGCTTATATACTGATCAACTTGATAGAGATTCACTTTCAAAAAAAAATATTGAAGAAATATACAGACAAAGTACTTTCACTTTAACATATTCTAATCTAGGTTATACATGCGAAGTAGATTATGAATATAAAAATAAAGATAAAGAAAAAAGAAAATTTGAAGATATTTTAGATTATAGAGATCATGCTTTAATGAGAAAAAAAGATGAAAACAATGAAAACAAAGAAGATTTATTTTATAATATTTGTGTTGAATTTGCGAAAATTATTGGTTCAATAATGAAAATTTTAGAATTATTAAATTTAATAGCCAATAAAGGTTATTATGAAGATTTAAGTTATAAAATTATTATAATTGAGGGAAATACAATATGTGAAAAATTTGAACGTTTAAATTCTAATTATAATACTTTCACAATTGAAGAATTGACTGAACAATTAAAAGAGATAATAAATAAACAAAAAGAAAAAGAAAAAAAAATTTTTGAAGAAGAAGAAGTTACTAGATTAATTTATGGAAGACAATTTAAAACAATTTACACTTATTTAATGTTAAATCCAAAAAATAAATCAGATATTGATATGAGTTATTTAAATAAATATTTAAGTTGTAATAAATTTAACGATAAATTAAAATTTGAAGCAATTAAATCAGGAGATAAATTAAAAGATATGTATAAAAACGCAGCTGAGTATATAAAAAAAATTCATATGAGATGTAATTTAAATTATGAAAAAATTTATGAACAATCAAAAATAAAAATTGAGATAAATGCTGAAACAATAAAATTTAAAGAATATAGAGGTATTTTTAGTTATAAATCATCAAAACAAGAATTAACATCAAATTGTATTGAAATTTATAAACAATTAACAAAAAATTATCCAACAGCACAAACTGTTCTTTATTGTAATAATCAAACTAATCAAGAAGAAATAAATTCATTCTTATATAGATCAATTAAAGCTACTTTTAAATGTCTCTTTGTTATTATAACTCCTGAAAATTTAACTATTTCAAATAGAAAATTTATGTTTGATTTAATGAAAGAATTATTAACAAATTATGAAATGATTTCATGTTTATTATTCTTATATATTGATATTAATAATGATTTAATTAGTCAAATTAGGAGAATGCCAGAACATATTCAATTTATATTTAAATCAAAAAAAATTTCAAAAAATGATGATGAAGATATTAATAAAATAGAAGTTTATTACTCTAATGTTTCTGGAATTGGAAAATCAAGAATAATAATTGACAAATTAAAAGAATATGAAAAAGATGGTTATAAATATATTTATTTTCCAATTGGAGGAGAAGTTACAAAAAATGAAATTTTAGATAGATTATTTGAATTAAAAAAAAAAAACAATAAAATAGGACTTCATTTAGATTTATATGATACAAATCAAATTCAATTAATAAATGAATTTTTATTTTCATTTTTGATTACAAAATGTTATAGTTTAAATGATAATTTATTTTATTATGGAGATGAAATAAGAATAAAAATAGAAGTTCCAAATGGATTTTTTGATTATTTTGATTTATATCCAATTTTAAATAACATTAAAAAAGTAAAAATTAATCATATACCTTTACCTCCATTAATAATAGAAAATAGATTAGATTCAAATATTCAAATTGTATGTAATTATTTAAAAAATTATGAAAATACATTAATAAATAAAGCTGATATTTATATTGAAGGTGTATCAACAATGGAATTTGAAGGAGAAAGAATAATAATAGATAAACCTTTACCTCAAGATGAATGTTGGAGATTAATTAAAAAATATATGAATAAAAATAATCCTACTTATTATCAAATTAATGGATTTATTAATGTTTTAGCAGATCAATTAAGATATTTCACTAATAGTATTTATTTAAACAGAGAACAATTAGATAATTTAATTCAAAATGGAGGAAGAAAAAGATTAGAAAATATTAGATTATTTATGATGGAATCATTAACTAAATTAACTCAACATTTCACTTCTAGTGCATATGAAGATGTTTTATCTGGTCAAAAAGCTGCTTTAGAATATAAAAAAAAGTTTGGTGAATTTGATGCTGAAGAAGCAAGAGAAAAAGCAGCTCAAAATTTAATAAATAAAAAACCTATTAATTTTAATAATATTTCACCAAGTTTAGTTTATTTTAATGAAGATAAAGATTCTCTGAGTATAATTACAAATTGTGATAAAAATTCAGAAGAATACAAAGATTTATTTGAATTATTTAATTCAAATACAGTTAAAAATTTCAAAGATTTAATCAATTATAAATCTTTGAATAATGAGGAATTTTTAGAAGAAATAAAGAAATTATTGGATTTAAAAAATGAAATAAAAGGAAAAATATTTAATTTTAATGGGAAAGATCTTAAACCATTAATTGAAATAGTTGAAAATTATGTTTTTACAGCTGATAATTTTATTAAAATGGTTTTAATATTATTAAGAATAAGAGCAAATATTCCTGTAATTATGATGGGAGAAACAGGATGTGGAAAAACATCTTTAATAAGAATAATAGCAGAATTAAAAAATAATAAAATGAAAATATTAAATATTCATGCAGGAATAACAGATAAAGAAATTATTGATTTTATGGAAGGAAAATCAAAATATAATGATATTAATTTAATTGGAGAAGGATTTATTGAAGAGGAAAGATTTTTAACTAAAGAAGAAAAAAAGGAAAGAGAAGAAAAAAAAATAGTTAAATTACAAGCAAAAAAATTAAATAAAAGTAATGAAGATTATCCATTAATTTGGGTATTTTTAGATGAAATTAATACCTGTAATTCAATGGGATTAATAAGTGAAATAATGTGTAAGCATACAATGTATGGAAAAAATATATATAAAAATGTTCAATTTATTGCAGCTTGTACTCCTTATAGAATTTGTAGTAAAAAAGAACAAGTTGGTTTATATAAAAATTCAGTAAAAAGAAGAAGTCAAAATTTAATTTATATTGTTAATCCTCTACCTCATTCACTTTTAAATTTTGTTTTTGATTTTGGAAATTTAAGATCTGAAGATGAAAATAGATATATTTATAATATGATTCTTCAACCTTTTGAAAAAAAAATTTCAGATACAAATTTAAAAGATGAATTAATTATTATGACAGTAAATGCAATAAAAACTTGCCAAAATTATATTAGAGATAAATATGATGTATCTTCAGTAAGTTTAAGAGAAGTTAGAAGATTTATTATATTTTATGAATGGTTTTTTGATTTCTTAAACAAGAAGAAAAAAGAAAAATATCAAAGGTTAGATTTTTCGAAATACTTAGATTCAGAAATAAAACATCAAAGAAATTCAATAATATTAAGTATATATACATGTTATTATATAAGGATTTTTAACAAAGAATACAGAAAAGAATTAAAAGAAAAAATGAATACAATTTTTGGAATAGATTTTGAAGATTTTCCTTTAAAATTATCAAGATTAATAGCAGATGAAGTAGAAACAGGAGAAGGAATAGCAAAGAACAGATCATTGTTAGATAATTTGTTTGGAATATTTGTTTGTGTAAGTAATAAAGTTCCAATATTTATATGTGGAAAACCAGGATGTAGTAAATCATTAAGTGTTCAATTAATATTTAAAACAATGATAGGAGAAGATTCACCTTCAAAATTTTTTAAACAAGAACCAAAAATAATAAGACACTCATATCAAGGTTCATTATCAAGTACTTCAGAAGGAGTACTTAAATTATTTAAAGTAGCTAGAAAAGCAATTGAAAAAAGGGAAAATAATAATCAAGAAATAAGAAATGTAATATCAATGATATATTTTGACGAAATGGGACTTGCTGAAATTTCTCCAAATAATCCTTTAAAAGTAATGCATTCTCAATTAGAATATGATGAAAATAAAGAAAAAGTTGCTTTTGTTGGTATTTCAAATTGGACTCTTGATGCTTCGAAAATGAATAGAGGTATTTATTTATCTATTCCTGTTCCTGATGAAGAAGATTTAATTGAAACTGCTACTAAAATTGCTGAATCTTATAGTAATAGTTTAACTATAAATTATAAAAACGAAATTAGTGAACTTGCTCAATCTTATTATGAATATAAAGAATATTTAAGTAAACAAGAAGAAAAAAAAAAAGATTTTCATGGATTAAGAGATTTTTATCATTTAATTAAAGTAACTTGTAAAAATTTATTAAAAGAAAGTATTCATACTGATTTAGAATTATTAAATATTTTAATTAATAGTATTGAAAGGAATTTTGCTGGTTTAAAAGATTCTGTAAAACAATTTAAAATTATATTTAAAAAAAAACATCCTGCAATTGCAGTTGATGAATATGATGTGAAAAATTGTATTATAGAAAATATGAAAGATAATACAAGTAGATATTTACTTCTTGTAACAAAAGCTTCAATAAGTCAATTTTTAATTAATTCAATATTAAAAGAATTAAATAAAACAGGAATATTTTTTATTGGAAGTAAATTTGAAAAAGATATTAAAGAAGAAAGTTATAGTGTAGGTTTACTAAATAAATTACAATATACTGTTAGTCAAGACAATGTAATGATATTAAAAAATTTAGATTCAATTTATCCTTCTTTATATGATTTATTTAATCAAAATTTTATAAAAGCAGGAGAAAGAAATTATGCAAGAATTTCTTTAGGTTATTCTAAAACTCATACTTATTTTGTTAATAATAATTTTAAATGTGTTGTTTTATTAGATGAAACTGAAATTGAAAAACAAGATCCTCCATTTTTAAATAGATTTGAAAAACATATTGTTTCATTTGATTTTCTACTCAAAGAAGATGAAATTAAAAAATCTAAAGAAATTTCAAAAACAATTAGTGAATTAATTGATAATAAAAATTCAAAAGAACAATTAAAAATTGATTTATCTAAACAATTATTAAATTGTGATTTGGAAGAAATTCAAGGAATGATTTATAAAAAAAAAAATGTAGAAAATATGGAAGATACATTAAATTATATTTTAAAAAAAATTGCTCCAACTCTTTCACAAGATATTATTGCTTTTGCTAAAAATTCAGGTTATATTAATAAGAATAGAGCAGTTTATGATAAAATTATAGAATTTTATAATAAATATGAACATGGAAAATTAACTAAATATTTAAAAACAATAAATACACCTAAACATGTTATTTATACTTTTTCTAATATTATGGAAAATATATTTGGAATTAAAAATGATGAGAGAGTAATTAATGATAAATATGGTGAATTTAATAATGATAATTGTTATGATGTTTTAGTTGAAGGTTATAACTCAGAAAGAGAAATTGAAGATGAAATTAGAAAATATTATGAACGTAATAGATTGAAATTATGTATTTTTAGATTTGAAGAGAATGATTGTATACATTTGAATCATATTAACTTTTTAATTGAAAATTATGAAAATCAAACAAATAGAGATGAAAATAATAAAAAACCTATATTATTTATTATTCATTTAAAAAGATATTTAACTAAATGTATTTATGAGAAGGATAAAAAAAATATTGAAAACAATTATCTAATTTCTCATATAAGTGATTATCCTCAAGTTTTTATTGATAATTTATCAGGAAATATATTTGAATTTGAGAAAATATTAAATTATAATAACAATTTCAATGAAATGATTGATTTACAAAAAGAATTTGAAGAAGGATTATATTATACATATACTACAATAAATTATACTTTTTATAATGTAACTGAAAACTTTAATAAAGATGATTATATACAAAAAAGTTGCAATTTTCTTTTAAATAATATAAATTATAAAAATCATTTAATTGAATGTATAAAAAAGGAAATGATTTCTTCTGGTGAAAATATAGTTTATTCTGTTTTTTATGATAATACTTTTGAAAGAAATGATATTGATTTTGTTTCAGTGATTTATAGATATTTATGTAATTTATTTAGATATTATTTAAACAAAACTATAATAAAAATAGAAAGAGATGGTGTGTTATCATCTTTAATATATGATGAAGATAATATAAATGAAAAAGAAAGATTTTTTCAAATATATTTAGAAAATTTAGATATTAATGATGTAAAATTTGATGATCATCTTTTAAAAAATCCTGTGTCAATTACTTTAAATTTAGGTTTTCCTTCATCTTCAGGAGCTTTAGAAAACATTATAATTTATATAGAATCAATTAAAGATGATTATTTGAAAAACGAAGCAGATCTTACTATAAATGATGATAATGATGAAGATGCAATTAATAATTATAATGAATATAAATCAAGAATTGTAGATAATGTTAATAAAGAATTAGAATCTCAAATTTTATATAAATTATTTAGAGAAAATGAAGAAAATAATTATAATCTTTTACTTAAAGATTTCTTCACCATTTATATTAGTAAATATTTAGGAAATGTAGAAAAAAAGGAAATAGAATTATTTATGAAAATTACTGAATTATATATTAAAAATAAACAATTGGAAAATATTGAATTAAAAATATGTGAAATAATATTATTTTTCCAAAGTTATTCTATGATCTTTCAAAATTATATTAAAATAATAAGAGACAGTAAACAATTTTTTGAAGGTATTTATGAACAATTCATAAAAGATCTTCCAAAAACTGAATATAATTGTTTGAACAATTCTCAAAATATAAAAAAAATTAATGAAACAATATATATAGTCTTTGAATGTTTAATAAAAATTATTTTAAATAAAATTGAAACTTTTGAAGATAAAAATGATGGAGAAAAATTGAATAAAATGATAGAATTTTTAAATGATATTTCAAATAATATTTTACAATTAAATTATGAATTTATTTTATATCTTCGTGAAATATATACTTTATTATGTTTTATAAAAGTTCATGAAGCTTTAACTAAAAGTGGAAAATCTACACTAAACAATATAAAAGAATATCTTAGAAATATTAATGAACAATTTAAATGTTTATATGAAGGAAATGAACCTCAATCAAAAACATTATTAAATAAAGAATTTAACTTTTTAAAAACAAATGTTAATGAAATATATTTTCCTGATTTAATAATTATTATCTTTTCCTATAGAATCAAACAATTTAAAAGTGAAGATTATAGAGTTCAATTACTTGAATTTATTTTAAGTGATAAAAAGTTAATAAAATTATCACAGCCTTTATTATATATATTTTTAAAAAGATATGATTTAATTCCTTTATCTGATGATAATATTGAGAGAGAAGAATGTATAAATTCATTTCTTTCTATATCAAAAGAAAATGAGAATCAAACAATATTAAACTTATTAAATAATACAAAAGATGAAATTTTAGATGAAATTTTATTATATTTATTTGAAACAAAAATTAACATTTATTTTGGAAACAAAAGTTCCAATTCAATTGAAGATTTATTAGGTAATTTATCTTTGGAATATTTTAAATTATGTGTTTACTTCATAGAAAATAATGAATATAATTTAAATAATTTTAAATTAGGTATTCTTTATAGTATTGCTTATATTAAATGTTATTGTTTACTTTTATCAGAAGTTATATATAATAAGGAAAAAAATATGCAAATCAATTTGACACCCTTCAATGATATTCTAAATAATAAAAAAAATAATTTTAGGGAAACTCTAAAATTATTCATTTTAAAATGTTTAAATATTTTATATTTAAAAAGTTATGATGAATTTCGGAATTTTAGTTTTGCTCTACATCAAATAAATTGGATTAATGACTTTAATTTCGAAGAAAAGGTAGTTAAATTAGATTATTTATTCTTAAATATTAATCAACAAGAAAATTATAATAAAATGAATAAACAATTTTTAGATGATTCAAATTTAAAATTTGGCCAAATTGAAGAAATGAAAGGTTTAATTGAATCAATAGGTTTTAATATTTTCTATGATATTTCAATAAATAATATTATTTTACATACATGTTCTCAAAACTTTCAAACTGATCCTCAAATTTATGCTCAATTTTCAACATATGTTTTATCAATTTTAGAAGAAGGAATAAAAAATATGACTAAAACAACAAAGGATCTTTTAACGTTATTTTATTCCCTTGAAACTTTTAATGAAAAATTAAAAATATTTATTGATAATCCAATTAATGAATTTGAAATATTATTATATTCTCATAAAGTATCATTAATATGTTCTCAATCACGTCAAAATTCTTTTTATAAAAAATTAATGTCAAAAGATATAATAAAAACAATAAAAGAAAATTTTATTCCAGGAGGAGAGCCAAATGACAATATAAGAATAACATCATTTAAACAATTAGAAGAATATTTAAGAGGATTTAATAATTCAAGTCAAGCAGCATATGTTTGTTCATGTGGTTATTGGTATTCAGTTCCTCCATGTGGTTTACCTACTTCTACTTCAAAGTGTCCAATTTGTAATCAAATTATTGGAGGAACTGGTCATAAATTATTTGAAAGAGATGGACATATTAGAATTTATTTAAATGAAGAACAAAGAAAAGAAGTCAGTAACAGATCTTATTATGTTCCTTTTCATTCTAAATTACTCAATGAATATAAGAGTGAAGTTGAAAATTTAAAAACGAATGACTCGTTTAAAGGTTTTAGAAGAGTAAATATTGAATATTTTCGCTCTAATGAAAAAGAAGTTAGGAATTTAAATAATATTTCTTATAGACTGCTTAATTTTATTTTCTATTCTTGTATTTTTTATTCTAAAATTTTAGGATTTTTAAAGGAAGAACAAATTAAAGAATATTTATTAAAAGATATCCCTAAAGATTTAATATGGATGATAAATGAAAATTGGAATATATTAAAAAAAGAATTGACAGAACAAAATGTAAGTGAAATTCAAATTTTCTTTAATTTAATATTTCCTAAATTATCAGAAAAAATTAATAATGCAGAAAATTTCAATACTCCTGAATTAAGAATAAATTTTGAAAATAGTATAAATTCATTAGTAGAAGAAGTAATAAATAATTATGCTAATTTATCAAAAAAATATAAACAATTTAATAAAAGTATATTAGGATATAAAGATAATTCAATTAAATTAATATTACAAGAAAGAATTGATCCAAGAGAAATAGATTCAAGAAATTATATTTTAATTAAATATTTTACTGTTCCAAAATATCCTTCCAAAGAAGATTTTTGGGAGAAAATACAATTAATAAATAAAAACCAAGTATCAATTATTAATTCATATCATGATAATCAAGAAAGTATAGAAAAATTACAAAATATATTATTAATGAATCCATTTGAAAATTATGCATTATTAAAATATTCAAATAAAATAACAAGATTAGAATCAAAGAGAATATTAATTAAAAATGAATTAATAAATAATCCAGAAATAAAACCAAAATATGAAAATTTTGAAAAAGGATATAATGCAATATCAGACAAAGCATTAAAATATGGATCTAAAGAGTTAGAGAAAATAAAAAGAATATCTTCTGAAGATCCAATAGTATATATTTTAAATGATAATGGAGAACTTGGTTATGGAATGTATATTGCTGCAGCATATCAAAAATTTTTTGAATATCAAAATAACTTTTTAAATCCTATTTTAGGTAATATTGATTTAACAGAATTAAAATATTTTAAAAATCAAATTCAAAAAGAAATTCTTCCTCAAAAAGCTACTAAATTAGAAGTTGTTTCTTTTGATATTCAGAATGATGTTTTTGATTCTTTTGATGAATTAATTTCTTCTTATTCTTTTAGAAAATGTATTAATAAAGATAATAAAATTTTTTATGAAAATTATAGAGAAATTGAATATGATTATAAAAAAATTGAAATTGAATTAGGAAAAATTTTACTTCCTGGAAAAAGGAAATTTTCAGAAAAACAAATTTTTATTATTTATGCTTTTGAAGGTTATGTTGGAGAAAATTCTAATGCTATAAAAATATTTAATGATAATTATCCTCCTAAAAAAATTGATGATAATACAAAAAAAGAAATAAGAAATGATTTAAATGAAGCTGATTATAAAGAAATTTTATTTAATTTACAACTTTTAATATTCCATTATCAAAATAAGAAAAATAATATTGAAAGTTCTTCATCACTTTCAGAAGCAATTGAAAATTCACCAAACACAATAACAATACCAGATAAAACTAAAGAATTTATCAGAAAGAGAGATTTAAAAATATATCATTTAATTGATTTATATGAATTTATAGAATATTTATCTTATAGATTAATTTTAGAAAATGTTCCAGAAATATATAAAAATAAATTAACTGAAAAACAGAAAAAAAACATAGATGATTTTTTTAATAATAATAAAATAATAACAAGAAGTCAATTTGCAACAACAATAAGAAAATATATTTCAAGATATTTAAGTGGTACAAAGCAAATAGATTATCAAAATGAAAATATTAATATTTTAGATATTATAAGTCTTAAAGAAGAATTATGGGATAAAAATATTTATGATAATCAAGAAAATCAAGATTATTTAAATCAAATGCATGATGAAAAGGATATTGAAGATACAAATTTTGATAAAATGATTGAAAAAATGCAAAAATCATTTAATGTTGAAGTTTCTAATGCAGTTGATTTATATGAATATTTAGGTGAAGATATAAAAGATTTTGGAGAAGTTGAACAATTAAATCCAAATGAAATTATTGGTAATAATGGAAATAATCAAGGTAATAATAGAAAAAGAAGAAGAGGAATGAATTATTAAATATCAGTTAACATTAAATTTATATCACTTTAAAAATTAACTGAAATTTTTTCAAAAATTTTTTTTAATTTTAATGTATGTTTTGAAATATATATTAAATAAATTTCCTTAAAACATATTTGATTTTTTAAAATGGAATTTTCAAAAATATAATTTATTTATATTATTTTTTCCAAATAACAAAAAAAAGAATGTCTATGAAAAAAGGATATTAACAAATAATATATATAATCATAATTAAAAATAGAAATTTAAATTCCATGTTTATTAAAAAATATAATTCAAATTTAAATAATTAAATAAAACAACTCTATAAAATTCATTTTATAAACCAAGATCAATTAAAATAATTGATTTAACAATTAAGAAAAAAAAATAATAATAGTATAATAAATTTAATCAATAAACATTCCTATAATTTTGAATAGATTATTCCTAGATATAGTTTTATAAAAAAGATTCTAAAATTTAACATAAACTACAAAGATTAAAATATTATCTTCCAGTTACAAAAGAAAATAAATATTTTTAAAATAATGGTAAATAATTATTAGTCTTAAAAATAAAACACTAAAAAGAAATTATTTCTTTTAGAATAACAATTTCATATAAATATATTTTTCTTTTCTT
>JAEEGK010003198.1_pt1 | contig 40917 bp, 28 predicted proteins | sample 8958771 | NCBI WGS metagenome assembly JAEEGK01 (sample SAMN16246547, study PRJNA631951) | gut metagenome | biome: gut microbiome; feature: rumen; material: SC-attached | host: Bos | place: Iran: Karaj | collected 2018-10
GATTTTCCAAGTCATTATTATTATTTATTTCTTCATTTCCATTTATTATATTTTCTTTATTTTCTTCTTTTATATTATATTTAATTTCTGAAAAACAAGGAAAATAAGAATTTATTTTTAAATTATTATTTAAATAATTAAATTGTTTTTCTTCTTAAAATGAAAAATTCGAAACTTCTTTTTTCATTTTATTCTTATTTTTCCTATAATAATCAAAGTTAACTCTTTCAGATTTTGGAATTTTCATTAAACTTGAATTAATAATAAATTTATTATAAGAATCTTTATTTTCTTCTTTTTTATTCATACTTATTGTTGTCTTAATTTGATTTTTTATTTTTTCTTTATCAAAAAAGAAATTATTTATAATATTTGGAAATATTTTAAGACCAATATTATATTTTTTTTGAGATGAAATAATTTTAGATATATTTAATTTAGAAGATTGATATAAACTGTTCGTTAATATTTCACTTTTATTGCTATTATTATTTAAAGAAGAATTCAGTGAAAAATTTTCATCTAAATAAAAATCTGAAATATTATCTTCTAAATATAAACTTTTACCCATAATATGTTTATAATATTTATATTCTTGTTTTTGAGAATAAGGACAATTCGAATTTTTAAAATCATTCTCTTGCATTTCATTAAAAATTGGAAATTCTTTACTTAATGAATTGTTCATTTTTTTAAATTCAAAATTTTAATCATTTCTAATAAATAAAAATTATTATTATTAAATTAATTATGTTAGAATTTATATTATTTTAAAGAAATTTTTAAGTTTTTATATTTAAAAAAATTAAATTAAAAATGATTTATTTAAAATCTTATTTATGCAGAATATGTTGTAATATCATATAAATCATCAACATTACCTTCATTTTTTTGAAATATTTCTTTTAATCTAAACATTAAATATACTTTATAAAGACATTCTAATAAACCAAACCAATAAATCAAATTATGCATAAATGAAAGAGATTTCCAAAATTTATTAGAATTATTTCCATGAGTCCAAACAAATAACATTATTAATAACCATAAAATATCAAAAAAACATAATAAACAATAAAGATGAATTATAATTTTTAATATTAATTTTTTGAAATTATCATAATAATATATTGTTATTATTAATATTGCTATTGCCCCTATTAAATTATAATCTGTTCTTGATAAAGATGAAAATATTGATAATACTATTAATATCCAAGCTCCTAATTTTATTTTTTGTTTTTCATTTTTTTCCTTTTCTTCCATAATTAATTTAAATTAAAAAAAATAAATTTTATCATTAACATTTGAATAAATTCATATTTTAAATTAATAAATTAAAAATTAGAAAAAAATATTCACTTTTTAAAACTTGATTGATTTACACTGAATAATATAAAACAAATTTTAAAAAAATAATAATAAATCCAAATAAATATCTTTTTGAAAAAAGGATGATAAAAAATGTCTCAAAGTAAATTAAAAGTATATATAATAAGAAAATATAAAATTTCCTCTGAAAAACCAGAACATGAAATATCAATAAATTTTCCAGAAGATTCAACATATGAAGAATTAAAAAAAGAAATAGAAAAAAAATATCCAACAATATTTAAAAAAGAATTTATATTATCAGTAAATGGATATAATCCAATTTTATCTTCTAAAATAGATAAAAATATTTCATTGATAAAAATATTTGAGCAAAATAAAGAAGAAATAATTGATATAAATCACAATGATAATTTAACTGATGATGAAGATATATCAAATGAAGAAGAAGAAGAAGAAGAAGAATGTTCCTGTGATGTTTATGGACAAACTTTAGATAGTTTATTAAATAACCAAAAAAAAAATTTAGGAAAAAAAAGAGATAGAGAAAAAAATAATAATAATGATTTTATTAATGTTATTGAATTTGATAATAATTATGAAGTTATTTCTGATTTTGCTCCCACAAAAAAAGAATTATATGATATTTTTTTCACGAACAAAAATTCTCCTATTCAATATAAAAATAATAAATTAATAAAAAAAATTTTTGACCCTGAAAAATTTATAAAAAAGAATAATATTAATAAAAAATTTTTAAATATTGAAGAATTAACTTTATGTTCAATCGAAAGTACTTTATGTTCAAATAAAACAAATGACTATGAAATAAAAGAAGAAAAAAATAATAAAAATGATATATTAGAAGATTTAAAAATAAAAACAGAAAAAATTAATAAAGAAACATATGAGGATAATTTAAGAACAAAAGAAAAAGAAACAATAAAATTTGAAGAAATAAAAAATGAAAAGACAATAAATAATATTAAAGAAGAAAAAGATTATTATATTAAGAAAGAAAGAGAATATAACAATATAAAAAATGAATCTTTAAATAAAATAAAAAATGATGAAATTGAAATTATTGAAATAAAAGAAGAAATAAATGAAAAAAATGAAGAAGAAAAAATAAAAGAAAAAAATACAATAGAACTAAATTTAAAAAGGAAAAAAGAAGAAGAAATAAAAAAAGAAAAATTTTGTCATATTATCGATATAAACACAATAAACATCAAAAAAATATTAGAAGAATATTTTAATTGTGTAAAAATACCATCATTTGAATTAAGAATTAAATATTCAAAAATAATAAATTATTTGAGAAATAATTACAAACCAGAAAAATATGAAAAAAGATTAAATTTTATATTTGATTTAGATAATACTTTAATTCATGGTTATGCTTCAAAAGGGAAAAAAATAAATCATTTTCAATTAGATTATCATTATAAATATGAAGAATTTACATTTGGAATAAATCAATTCGATTTTTATTTCCATATAAGAAAAGGAATAGAAAAATTATTTGAAGAAATAAAAGAAATTGGATATTTTTATATATATACTTTAGCAGTTTATAATTATGCTTTAATAGTAAAAAAAAAAATAGAACAATTATGTGAAATTACTTTTGAAAAAATGATAACAAATGAAGGAAAGAACAAAACAAAAAATATTGAGAAATTATTTATTAAAGAAGAAGAAAAAGATAAAACTTTAATATTAGATGATCTAATAACAGTTTGGGAAGGATCAACAAAAAATTATAATGTAATTCCTTCAATGATATATTTAAATACAACAATAAATAGATTTATTAATGAATCATATGAAAATAAAATAATAGAAAATGAATATAAAAATTATGAAAAAGGTTATTATAATTATATTGATATTGATGATGATTGGTTAAATAATAAAATACTAAGTATTCCAATTCCCTTTTTTAATAAAAGAAATAATCAATTTTATCATATTGAAAATGAACAAAATAAAAAAAATCAATTAGAATATATTGGTAAAATATATAAAACTGTTTATAATATTCTTGATTTTATTAATTTAAAAACTATGATTTGTGTAAAAATGATTAAAATGGTTATTTTTGCAGGAATGATTTTTAATATTGATTTTTATGTTCAAAATCAAGAACATTATGATATTTTATTTCAATTAATTACTGTTTGTGGAGGTGAAATTGATAATCATAAAGATACTTATTTAGATTATTATGATGAATATATTTTTGTTTGTGATGGAAATTTAAATTCTAATCAATTAAGAAATGATATTGAAAAAATAAAACAAAAATATCATAATTTCTTCCTTGTTAATGAATCTTATATTTTTGATTGTAATTATTGTATTACTAAATTTTCTCCTCAAGAATATGAAATTAGCATATAATATAAAAAAATTATATTATTAATTTTTAAACTCATTAAATAATTTCTTAATTAAAAAAAAATATAAAAAAAAAAACTTTAAAAGAAAAAAAAAATATTTACAAAAAATGTGAATAGAGATGAAATAAGAGAAGTGAAAGAAAATTTTGAGGATCCTTCAAAATATTTATCTTTGGATTCTCGAATAATAGTAGAATTTCTTCACTTTAATCAAAGAAACTTCATTATATAATAAATTAAATGTCAAAGAAAAAAAAAATTTTTTCAAAAAATAAAAAAGAAAATAAAGAGTAAATAAAAGAAAATTTAAGTTCTAAAGAAAAAATATCAGATAATAATAAAAGAATAACATCATGAACAATAAAAAATCAATTTATAAAACAAGACGATGAACAACAAATAATAAAAATAATATTATATCTTCATTAAATAATTATAATATAAAACACATTTTAATATAACACCATTGAGTAATAATATTCATTATCTATTAAAATCAAAAGTCGAATTATATGATGTTTTCAATAAATCAAAATTAAGAGAAAAAGAATTTTTAAATAAAGGAACAAATAAATTAATTACAGAAACAGTAAGAGAAAATACAAAAGAAAATTATAAATATCAAGAAAAATTATTAAAATTATATGTAAATAAAAAAATAAAAACATTAAAACATCAAAAAAATTAAGTAAATCATTAAAAAGAAAAGAAAAAGATTTATTTTTAATAAAATAGAAGAACAAGATTAAAAAATCACATGATAGAAATAATTATTGGATGTTTAATTTAAGAAGAAAAAAAATTAGATAATATTAGAGTTAATTATATTAATGTTGGAACTAAAGAAAAAGAAATTTGGAAACCTGTTCCTGAATTTCCTATTAAACCTTATGAAATTTTTTTAAATCCTTAAAGTTAAGTTCAAAATAAATTTTCTAATTTTATTCATGAAGATATTTCTGTAATAAAACTAAAAGGTTAAAATTTAAATCCCTGTTATGAATTATATTAATCAAATAACTATTCAAGGAAAAAATATAATGAAAGAAGAGTTTAATAATTTAAATCAATATATCTTGAATGAAAAATTAAGATTGTTTATAGATTCCTTTAGAAGAAAAAAAATTGCATAAATGATTTAATTTGTAAACACAATTATGAAAAACCTAATTTACAAATTTGTAAATTTGGTTTAAATAGTATTAAAACAGTAAAAAAAATAAAGTTTCTTCATCAAGAACATATTATTATTAAAAAGTTAACAAAAAATGATATGTTCTTTATCAAAAATGAATAAAATTCATTTCATTTATTATTAATATATATAAATATTAAACGTAAATTTTATATTTTTTCTTCATTATAATTAAATGACCCTTTGAAAAAAATTTTTACAAAAAAGGAATGAATAAAACAATAAAATAAAAGTCAATTAAAATATAATTAAAAAATGTCAGAAAAATATCAAAACAATCAAAATAAAAATCAAACAACAAATTCAAATTATCCAACAGCAAATTCTTCAATAGACACGAATGATCAATCAGGAATAATAGAAGTATATTCAGATAATTTTATAGAAGAAATAAAAAATATGAGTTCTCTTTTAGAAGAATATAATTATATAGGAATGGATACAGAATTTCCAGGAACAGTTTATTTAATGAATAACTATACAACAGATTTTTATTATAAAACAATGAAATTAAATATAGACTCATTAAAATTAATTCAATTAGGAATAACATTAACAAATTCAAAAGGTGAATATCCAAAAAATTATCCTTATCATACATGGCAATTTAATTTAGAATTTGATATATCAAAAGATAAATATTCTCAAAATTCTTTAAATTTATTAATAAATTCAGGAATAGATTTTAATAAATTAAAAAAGAAAGGAATAAAACATAAAGAATTTGCAGAATATTTAATGATAAGTGGATTAGTATTAAACCCAGATATTTATTGGGTAAGTTTTCATGGTTCATATGATTTTGGTTATTTACTTCATTTATTAATAAATGCTCCTTTACCTGAAAATGAAAATGATTTTACCAATGAATTAACTGTTTTTTTCCCTAATCATTATGATATTAGAATTTTAGTTCAAGGAAATGAAAAATTACAAGGAGGATTAAATAAATTAGCTCAATATTTAGATATTTTAAGAGAAGGAAAAACTCATCAAGCTGGAAGTGATTCTCTTGTTACTATTGATGTGTTTTTTAAATTATTTAAAAATTCTATTCTTAATCAAAATAAAATTCATCTTTCTAAAAATATTCTCTTTGGATTAGGATTAGGAAAAGATGATGATGAAACTATTTTATATACTAAATTTGGAAATGGAATTAATTTCGGAAATGTTAATCAAAATTTAATGTATATGAATACTATTAATTATTATCAATATCAAAATAATCAAATGATGCTTAATATCAATAATTTAAATATGAGGAATTGTGAAAGAAAAGGAAGTAATAATAATTTAATTTCTTCGAATAAGGTTTCTTAGATTATTAGGAAATTATTCATTTCTTTTATATATATATTAATTATTATTATTATATATATATTTGAAAAGACTTTTATTCTTTAGTTGTTAAATTTTAAAAAAATTTTTTTTTTTTTTTAAATTATTATTTTAAAAGTTTATGTAAATTGGAATCGATTAAAGTGGTCAAAATTTGTTTTGTTTTAATCATGATTATATTTAAATATAATAAAAAGTAATTTAATTTTGTTTTTTTATGTTTAAAAGTTTATGATATATAATATTTCTTTTTTTTTATTTTATTTTTTTGTTTTTGTTCTTAAAATCCCCAAATTTGTTCATTTGCATAAGCAATATATAAAAAACCATCTTCGTCTTTAAATTTCTCATAAATTTCAGAAAATAATTGTGTTCCAATAATAGCATGTTTACCATTAACAACGAAGAATAAAGCAGATTCTTTATTTAATTTTAATTTTCTTCTTATTAAAGTTTCAAATTGAGAAACATTCATTTCTGGATTTACTAAAAATTTTGTTTTTTCCATTTCTACTATATCACTTTTTGGATCTTTTTCACATATTATTGGAATTTTATCATTTGTTGATGATTTTACTTTATTAAATTCTTCTTTTCTTTTCTCTAAATTTAATGCCTTTTTATATTTAAACTCCATTTTTTATAATAAATTATAAAAACGTAAACTGAGGTAATTTTTAATCCAAAATTAATTTAATTTTAATTCAATAAAAATAGTTTATAATATCATAATAATTTTTTAATATAATAAAAATTTAAATTAATTATATTAATATATATATAATCAAATTAATTTAATTGAAATAGATGAAAAAGCTTTTAAATATATTTTTTTTAAAAATAAAATTTAACTTATTTGTTAAATGAATGATTCAAAACATCAATCAAAAGATGAGATAATAAACGATTTACAAATGAAAATAATAAAATATGAAAAATTATTGAAAACAAAAAATAAAGAATTAATATCTTTAAATAGTATAATAAATAAAAATTTAGAAAGAGAAAAAATTCAAACTCCAAAAAATAAAGAAAAAATAGAATATTATACAATAGATTCTTCAGAAATAGAAGATTTAAAATTAAAAGAAATAAAAGAAAACTATGAAAAAGATATCAGAAAAAAAAATGAAATGTTAGAAGAACTTCAAAAACAAATTAAATATAAAAATAAAGAATTAGAAAAAATAAACGACTTATATATTTTAAATAAAAATAGTAAAGATATAATAAAATATCATATTAAATCAAAAGAAAAAGAAAATAATGAATTAAAAAATAAGAATCAAGAATCTGAAGAAAAAATAAAAAAATATAAAAAAATGATTGAAGAATCTCAAAGTGAAATAAATAGAAATAAAATTGAAGAAAAGGAAAAATTAATTGAAGAAAAAGATAATAAAATAAAAGAACAAGAAAATATAATTTTTGAAAAAGAAAATAAAATAAAAGAAAAAGAAAAAATTATTTTTGAAAAAGAAAATAAAATAAAAGAAAAAGAAAATATTATTTTTGAAAAAGAAAATATAATTGAAAAATTAAATAAAGATTTAGAAAAAATAAATAAAGATTTAGAAAATTTAAATATAAAATATAATATATTATTAGAAAAAACAAAAGAAAAAGAAAAAGAAATTTCAGAACATAAAAGAAAAGTTTCAACAATAGAATATGAATTAAATAAAACAAAACAAGAAAATTTTTCAACAATAGATTTATTAAAAAAAGAAAAAAGAAGTTTAAGTTTAGAAAAAAAAAATTTCGAACAAGAAAAATTAGCAATTGAAAGTAAACATAGAGAAGAAATTGCTCATATTAATTTTGAAACTTATTTAAATTTAAATGAAGCTAAATTAAATCTTGAAAAAAAAATTTCTGAATTAAAAATTTCTAATTTTGAATTAAGTGATTTAGTAAATAAAAAAAATAAAGAAATTAAAAAATTAAAAGAAGAAATTGAATTTTTTAAAACTAAAAATAATAATAATAAATTAAGTGAAATAAGTGATAATAAAAATTTTCAAATTGAAAATAAAACAATCAGTCATCCTTTTAAATTTGGTTTTTTTAGTTATTTAAAAAATGAAAATGAAGAAATTAAAAATAAATCTTTTAAAAAAGATAATAATAATAGTAATTGTAATAATAATAAAAATGAAAAATCAAGAATGAATCAATATAATTTTATGGAAGAAGATTTTTCAAATTTAAATTTTATAAAAAATGAAAATGAAACTCAATTTTTAATGAATAATAATTTAAAAAATAAAATAAATAAAAAAGAAAAAGCAATGAAATCTGTTTTTAAAAATAATATTTTTAATTTAACTACTAAAGATTTATGGAAAAAAAATTCTAAAAGAGGAAATCCTATTTCTCCTCGGAAAAATATATTAAATGATAAATTAGATAATTTATATAAAACAACTAAAAATAATAATCTTCCTTTTGTTCATTCAAAATCAATAAAAAAATAAAAATATATTTTGGAATTCAAAAAAAAAAATATTAATTAATCTTCTTCTTGTTAAAATATATAATAATAAATGAAATTGAATTAATTTTTTTTAATAAAATTATGTATATATATATTATATTTTATTGAAATTTTAAAATATAAATTCTTTTCTTTTAAATTTCCCAAAATTAAAAATTATAATTATATAGATATATTCTCTTTTTAAATAAATAAAATGGCAGATCCAATATCTCATCAAATGTATATAAAACAATTAGAAAAAATAAAAAATAGAGAAAATCTATATCTTCCAAAAGAAAATTCTATAAAAAAAGAATTAAAAGAACTAAATGAAAAAATAATTAAATTAGAAAAAGAAATTAAAGATAATGATAGAATTATCAAAAATATAAAATCAAAGAAAAATAATAAAATAAATAAAAATAATGAATTTGTATCTGAAGTAATTAAGATTCAAAATGAACAATTAAAAAAAGTCATCGAACAAAATAAAATTCTAAAAAATGAACTAAGAGAAGCAAAAAAAAAACAAAATTTATATAGTCAATAAATAATTATATATTTACAAATTTTATTTTTTTATTTTTCAGTTTCTTTTTATATTTTTATACATTCTTAAATATTATAAAAGTAAATGGAAGAATTTAAATCAATTATTAATAATATATTAAAAAAATATTATAATTAAGAATAATAATCATTAATTAATAATAATATCATTTTGAAAAAGAATGATTCAATTGTTAATATTATAAAAAATTAATTAAATAAAAAATCTAAATAAAAGTTTCAATTATTAAAATAAAATTTTTGATAGAATAATAGAATTTATAAATAATAAATAATGAAAATTGTTAATAATAATTAATTTTAATAACATAACATCCATGATCAGTAGAAATACAAACGAAATTTTTATTGCATTTAATATAATAAGCATACCCCATAGAAAAAAACATTTTTTTTTTTTGTTCTTTATTAATTTCTTTAATGTCATATAAATTAAATTTTTTACTAAGAATATTATTTTCATAAAAATTTACATTACCATCAATATCTAAAATAGCAATAATTCCATTAAAATTTTTATTAGAAGTATCATTTGATACTTTATTAATTGAATTATTATTTTCTTTAATCGTGTCATTTTCATTAAAATTTCCAGTTGTTATATTTTTTACTTTTAATATTTCATCATTTTCTTTTAAACTATTATTTTTTTCAATTAACAATTCATCATTTTTATCGTATTTAAGAAAATAATCAATTGCTATTATTTCATCACCAATACTTTTAAAACTTTTAATTAAAGTAAATTCATTATTAATTTGTCTTATTTCACATTTATTTAAATCTCTTACTAACAAAATATTATAATCGTTAATAATTTTACAATGACTTATATGACCAAAATCTTTATTTAATTTCATTTTTAAAGGAGTTTCATTCTCATTTAAAATATTTTTAATACATAAATTTCTTTCCTTATCAGAAAGAAATTCAACCCAAATAAAATATAATCCATTAAAATCTAAAGGAATAGAATAATTAGTCATTTCAAGATGAAAATTAATTTTTTGATCATTTTCAAAATTTGTTAAAAGACAATAAGCATCATAATTATTTATTGTTATATCTCCTTCTTCTTGAGGAGCAAGTTCAATTGACATTAAATAATTTTTTGACATTAAACAAATCATATTTTCACATTTTGTACTATGAAATAATTCATTTTTATGATTTTTTATTTTTAATATTGGCTCTGTATTATTTAATTCAGATTCATATTTTAATATTTCATCATCACCAATTGAAGCATAAAAATAATTTTCTGATTCATCAAAAATTATTCCTGTTATATTTTCTGGAGATAATTCTTTTACTAATGTTATTTTTTTATCTATTAATGATAATAATGATAAATTTCCCATCATTGTTCCTATTACAATATTTTTCTCTGATAAACCTATTGAACTTATTGGATCAGCTAAATGAATTTCTATTAAGGAAAATAGAGAAAAATTTTCTTTTTTCATTTTTTTTTAAACAACGAAAAAATATTTAAAATTAAATAAGCTAATATACCTTTAAGATTTTTATATAAATAATATTATATTATTAAAATATTTAAAGCATTTCTAATTCAGAAACAGGAACTTTAATAGTTGTTTGTATTAAAGGAGAATTTTTAAATTTATCCATAATAATAATTTTTATCATTCCAGAAGAACCATTTTCACTTATATTTTTAAAAGGAAGAGAATATTTAATAGGAACATGAGGCATAATAATACTTAAAATAATATTTTCTTTATCAAAATAAAAAAGTTTCCTATTAAAATCTAAAGTTAAAACTGCATTTATTATAGGTTCATGACCAGAATTATCTAAAATTAAATTTAATTTAAAATTTGGTCCTAATCCTTCTAAAGAACCAGAAATTTTAATTGTACTTGAAGAAGAATAATTTTGAGGTGCATTTCCTATTTTTAACATTTTAACATATGAATCCATTGCTTTATATCTTATTCTTAATAAATCATTTTGAAATATATTTTGCATATTGAAACTATTTTCTTTTTCCCTTTCTACTAAATCTAAAAATAATACACTTTTTTTTGGAACTAATATTTTACCTTCTTCTTTCTTTTTTTCTTCATATTTTATTTCTGAAAATTTAATATCATTTCCAAAGTTTTTTATCATTATTATTCCTGAATAAGTAGATAAAACTAAACAATCTTCTGTCATTTGAAATTTACCATATTTCATTCCAAAAATATTATCATGTACATTCAGAATTATAATTAATTTTTTATCATTATAAAATCTAACTTCTTTATTTTTCAAAGCAATTATTATTATATTTAAATCTTCACTTTTTCTATAATAAATTTCCATACATGTTATTATAGATGGTTGATTTATTTTAAAAACAATATTTCCTGATAAAGAATAACTAATATAATTATTTCCTATTGTTCCAATATAAAAATTGTTTTGAGCGATAAGTAAATTTACTAAAGGTTGTGGCATAATAAATTTATTTAATATTGTATCTTTTTTAAGAATATAAACATTACATCCTCTATCACTTACAAAAATTTTATGATCAGTATTATATCCTCCTTGAGCTTCAATTATAAAAGGAACTTCATATATTCTTTTTTTTAATAAAGGTGTTTTATTGTTATGATCAATCACAAAAATTAAACAATTTTCTGTTCCAACTATTAAATAACTTGAAGCTTTTAAATCATTAGGATTATCCTTTTTAATATAATTTATACAAGTAATATAATTTCTAATTAAAACTTTAGTAGTTTTATTATCTTCTAAAAATTTTAATTGATCTTCTTCAGTTTTCAAACTTAATAATTCTAAAGTCATTTGTGATAAAGGTTCATTTTTATTTTCTTTAACTTTATTACGATTACTTTTATTATTATTATCATTATTTTCATTATCATTATCATTACCATCATCATTAACATTATCATTATCATCATCATCATCAAAATTAATATCAACTAATCTATCAGCTAAATTTTGTAATTGATTAAGGCAATTATTCCCATCAATTAAGCCATTATTATATTGTTGATAAATAGAACTTTCTTCTCCATTAATTTTTTGATCAGGTAAAGGATATTTAATAATACCTTTTAAATTTTTATAAATAAAAATAGTATTTCCTCCAGCTACAGCTAATAAAGGAATTATATTTTTTGTAGAAGGCTCATCACCATAATAAACTACTAATCCAGCAGGAAAAATAGATAATTTAGATTCATCTTGTAAAACATTTCCTTTGAATATTTTTAAATTTTTTGAAGTGTCTATTACTATTAATCTATAATTATTATCTTGAAGAATATCACCTAATGCTATAAATGTATTAAAAGCTCTTATTCTTGCTATATTATTTATTAATATTTCACGTATTGGGGGCCCTTTTATTATTCCACTTGCTACATTTTCTACTTTTGGAACTTGGGATGATGACTTTGAAGTTGGCTTAGTTGTTGGTTTAGAAAAGGGCATTGTTGGAGGGTAAAAAAACATTTTTTTTTTATGATATACTTTTTTAAATTTAATTTTTTATTTATTTTTTTATTATTGTAATATGTTAATAAGAAATAATAAATAATCAAAATGAGAATAATGTAATTATTTCTCGGGATAATTATAATAATTCAATACAATATTTAAATCAATTAAATAATATTAGATAATTTCAAGTATGAAGAACATGATTTAAATAATTAAAAGATTCTTATCAAAAAAGAAGTAATTAAAATGAAGAATTAATTAAAAGATTAAAGATAATAAGAATTTTATCAGAAGAAAATGAAGCTTTTATTATAAATAGAAAAGAAGGACTTTTAAAACAATAATTTAATTTAATTTCAAAGTACAGAATTTCAGAAAATATTATAAATTTAAAGAAGAAAATAAAGAATTAAAATTAATAACAGAAGAGAAAGAAAATAAAATAAAAGAATAAAATGAAAATACAGCAAAAATAGAAGAAGCATTAAAAAAAAGGAGAAACAAATTTTCCCAATTAAATATAAATTTAGATGAAATTTTACAAAAAGAAGAATTAAAAAAAGAAAATAAATTAAAAAAAGATTTATAAATAGAAAAAGCAATAAAAAAAATAAAACAAATAATGAAATAAACACACAAAAAATGAAGAATTAATTCAAATAAAAAGATGAAATTAATATTTATTAATTTAATTAGAAGAAAATCCAATTTATCTCCTAGAATGGCTGAATGATAAGAAAATATTGATTTCAATCATAAATTTTGTCACCAACATTTAAATATTAATATTGATACTAATTTTTTAAATAATATTGACTATGAAAAAAAAGTCATTGATGATTTAGATAATAATCATCATAGTTTTAATGAAAATAATGCTTTAGATAATAATTATTATATTAATTAGTATTTCAATATATTGAAGATATATAATTTGGATTTTTTATTTATTTTTAATTTGTTAAAAACCCAAATCGAATAAAATTTATTTTAATTATTTAATTTTTTTTTTATCTATCCTTAGATGGAATCTAATAATGATCTTCAAACAGAAGAAATAAAAGAAGAAAAAAAAGAAGAAATGAAAGAAGACAACAAACAAGAAAATAAAGAAGAAATGAAAGAAGATAATAAACAAGAAAATAATGAAGAAAATAAAGAAGAAAAAAAAGAAGAAAATAAAGAAGAAAATAAAGAAGAAAATAAAGAAGAAAAAAAAGAAGAAAATAAAGAAGAAAATAAAGAAGATAATAAAGAAGAAAATAAAGAAGAAAATAAAGAAGAAAAAAAAGAAGATAATAAACAAGAAAATAATGAAGATAATAAACAAGAAAATAATGAAGAAAATAAAAAAGAAAAAAAAGAAGAAAATAAAGAATTAAATGAATTACCAGATGATCAAGATTTAATTGATGCAATAAAAAAGATAGAAAATAAAAATTTATATCCTAATTTACTTCAATTAAATAAATATAATAATGATTTAATTGAATTAGAGCAAGCTAATTACAGAAAAGATTTCATAGATTTAAGGAATAAATATGAATTAAAATATTTTGATTTATACTCGAAGATAAAAGACATAATATTTTCAGAAACTGAAATTCCTGAAATAGAAAAAGAAGAATATATAAAATATAATATAAATGAAGAAGAATCTAAAAAAAATAAAGAAATTCCATCTTTTTGGAGAAAAGTAATTCAAAATTGTAAATGTTATACTTGTAATGATAAAGACATTCCAATTTTAGATAATTTAATAAATATAATTATAATACCTTTAGAAAATAAAATTGATTTCCAAGTAAATTATATTTTTAAAGAAAATGATTTTATGGAAAATTTAATATTATCAAAGAAATATTATTATAATATATTAAATGAAAAATTAATTAAAGTTGAAGGATGTGATATTAATTGGAAAAGTGAAGAAAAAAATCCAAAAATTAAAAAAACTGTTAAAATTGTTAAAAAAAAAAAATCTAAAGAAAAACAAATTATTACTAAAGAAATTGATTCTTTTTTTGATATTTTCAGTGAAAAAATTAAAGATAATTTACCTAATGAAGATCAACAAGCTAGATTTCTTAAAGAAGATTTTCTTCCTAATTCTTTAGAATATTATTTAAATTTATTTATTCTTGATGATGAATGTTCAAGCTGTGAAAATAAACATTCACATAAAAAAAAAGATAAAAAATAAATTTTAAATATAAAAAGAAATTTAATATAAAAAAATAATTTAAACTATTTTTGAAGTAAAATAAATAATATTATTTAAATAAGCTCTCTTATAGAACATATATAAATTATATTATTTTTTTTAGTTTAATAATAATAATAAAGAAAGGAAACAAATGATGTATTTAAAATTTTTTTTATTTATAAACAAAAAAAAAGAAAAAAATAAATTAATAAAATAAAGATTTCACAATTTAAATCACTATTTTGTCCTGAATTTAGTTATTCTCTTTTGAGGTAATATATTAAGTCGCATTCATTATTATGAAATTAAATTTAATTTTTATTTTAATTATTTTTTTTTAAATTTTTAAATTTTAAAATTATAAAAGTGAATTTTGTTTATTTATTTTTAATATATTTTTTACTAACTTAAAAAGGAAAAAACAACTAATATATAATATAATTGATTGAATTATAATAATAATCTTAATTATATTTTTATTATTTCCAATTACTGAATTGGAATCTCCATAAAATGAAATTGAATGATTTTCTAAATCAAATTGAGTGATTATTTTTCTTAAAAATATATTTCCAATAATCCATTTATTATGATTATATTCATTTGATTGAATCATTAAAGTATCTCCTTGAATTAAGTCATCGAAATTTAATAATAATTTAAAATTTATAAAATCAAATATTAAAGGAGAAATATTCTTAAATTTAGTTATATTACAAATAAAGTAAGTTTTATTTTTTGGATATAAACTATCATCAAATGTTTCATTACATAATGATAAATTTTTATATTTATCAAAGAAAATATATCTAAGATAGTTTATATAATCTTTCGGTGCTAAAATGCAATCAATATTAATATTAAAATCTGCTTCATAATTATTTATGTAATTACCTACTTTATTTAATTTACAATTCCAACTATTAATATTTCTATTTATATAACAAGTACCTTTTCTTTTATTTTTAATTATTTCTTTTGGAATTCCTCCAAAAAAAATTAAACCTCCATAAATTGTTTTTTCATAAATTGCAAAATTTAGTTTATTTATTATATTTTGTTTTTTCAATTGATAAATAAATGAAAAAGAAGAATTATCAATTTTATGTGATAAACCAATAGAATCAAAGCCAACAAAATCTTTAATTTCAAATAAATAAAAATTAAAATCATTAAGAATAACATCTTTTTTTTTGACAGAAGATTTTAAATAAAAACTATCTTTTAATATTAAAGCATTGGCTTTTCCTAAATCTTCAATAGTTAAATTAATATGTTCATATTTAGAAGAGTTTCTGATGAAATTATATTTTTTAACAAAAAATTTACTGATCCAAGTATAATTTAAATTTAAATCTAAATGAAAACTTGTTTCTTTTTCATAAGTATCATCTCCATGACTAATATTCATTTTAATATGAACAGGACCTAGAAATTTAGAATAATTCATAGAAAAAATATAATCACAATAACTAAAATTTATTAAAATCAAAATTACAAATTTACAAAACATAAATTAATATTTAAAAGAAATAAAATTAGTTTAAATAATAAATTAATTAAACATTTATTTATATAATTTAAAAAATTAAATATATAATGGAACAAGATCAAAATGAATTTTTAGACAGTGCATTAAAATCAGTAAAAACATCATCATTAAAAATGAAAAATTCAATTGATAAAAATGATATGAGACAAACATTAAAAATAGCAAGTGAATTATTATCAGAATTAAAAACTTCATTATTATCTCCAAAAAATTATTATCAATTATTTAGTGCAATATTTGATGAATTAATTTATCTTCAAAATTTTTTTAAAGATGAATCAAAAAGAGGAAGAAGATTAAAAGAATTATATGAAGCAGTTCAACAATCAATTAGTATTATTCCAAGAATATATTTATTAATTACAGTAGGAACAATATTTATTGAAAGTGATCAATGTGAAGAAAAAGAAGATTTAATTTATGATATGATTCAAATGAGTAAAGGTATTCAAAACCCAATTAGAGGTTTATTTGCAAGATATTTCTTATTAAAAATGCTTAAGGAACATTTTATTTATATTGAAGATATTATTGATAATTTTAAAGATATGAATAGATTATGGATTAGAATAAATAGATTAACTAATGTTAATTTAGATCAAATTCCTGAAATGAGAAATTATTTAAAGGTTTTAGTTGGAGAAAATATTACAAGATTAGCTTCTTTAAAAAATTTAAATTCTGAAATTTATAGAGAACAAATATTAATTCCTATTATTCAAATTATTTGTGATTGTAATGATGATATTAGTCAACAATATATTATTGAATGTCTAATAATTGCTTTCCCTGATGAATATAATATAAAATCTATGGATATTATATTAAATTCTCTTCCTAGAATGAATAATAAATTAGATATTAATAATATTATTATTACAATTTTAGATAAATTATCTAAATTCGATAATCCAGAAAAAAAAGATGATATTCAAGCAAATGAAATTTTTAAAAAATTAGATGATTCAATTACAAAAATAATTGAGGAATATAATAGAAGTAATGATAGAAATAATGATGTTATGAAATTAATAGAATTACAAAATTCATATTTAAAATTTATAATAAATTTTAATACATTTGATAACCCAGAAACAAAATATAAAGCAATAAATGAAATTATTGGTTCATCATATGATGTATTAAACAAAGCAAAAGGAAATAGAAAAATGTCAATAGAAGGAATGAAATTAATAAATAAATTATTATCTAATTTATTAGAAAGTCCAATTTCAATATTTAGAATAAAAAATTTTCCAGATTTAATGTCTTTTCTTGAAGGAGAATATAGATCTTCTTTAGCATTAAGAATAATTGATTCATTTGTAAATGAGTTTAATAGAGGAAATATAGATTCAAAAGATAAAATGGAAAGTATTATTGAATTTATAAGACCAATGATTGATTTAAATTCAAATTATAATGAAAAATCATTTGAAAATGAACAAAATATCATTTCTAAATTAGTTTATATTCCTTGTTCAAAAATTCCTCAAGAACAATATGAAATGATTTGCATATTAAAAAATGCTTTTATTGATTTTGCAAAGAATGAAAATGTTGAAATTTCAAATAAAAAATTAACTTATTATTATTCTAATTTAATAAATGCTTTATTATTATTAGCTTATGGTGTTAATGAAGCTTATGGAAAAAAAAAGAATATTAACACAAAAATCAAACTTTCAAAAAAAAATAAAATTCATGTTAATTTTGCAAATTATTATAATATTGATCAATATGATTTAGAAAATGAAGATTCTTTTCTTCCAATTTTTCAAAATATTTATAGAACAATAAAAGATATATTAAATGAATTATCTAATTTTTCTCCGAATATTTGTTTTAAATTATATTTAGAATGTGCTCAACAAGTTAATCAATTGAAATTACCTGTTAAAGGAAGATATGATGAATTTTGTTATTCATTTTTATCTTCTGCTTTAGAACTAATTGTAGAAGGGAAAATTTCACAAGAAAAAAAATTTGATTTTTTAATAAATATTATTGGTACTGTTTTAAATAATAAAGTTTTATCTGAAGAAAATTATACTAATTTTGCAAATAATTTAGAACAAATTTCTAATAGTTTATTTAAAAGAAGTGAACAATGTATTTCTATGATTAATTGTTCTAAATTATATTATAGTGATACTTTAAAAAATAAAGAAAAATTAATTGAATGTTTATCAAAAGCAAAAAAATATGCAGAATATGCTATGACTAGTCCAAATAATGCAATTTTATTTATATATATTTTAAATGAATATATGAAATATGATTTATTAATTCCTAATTTTGATAAAGACATTAATCCAAAAATTGTAAATGAATTAATCGAATTAATTAAAAATTATATTGTTACCATAAAATCAGAAAATAAAAATAAAGAAATTGCAGATTCAATTGAAAATTATTTTATCAATACTTTATTTACAATAAAGAAAAAAAGAGAAAAAAATGATTTAGGAGAATATGGAAAAATTTTATCAGAATTAAATTTAGGCAATATTTAAATTAAAAATTTTTATATAAAAATAAATATTAAGTTAAATTTAAAATATAAAAGTAAATTAATTATTATATAATAATAAATGATTATATTTCATTTAAAAACAATTTAATATTTAAAATATCAAGATTAATCAAAAGAATTTAATTTTGATAAGAAAAATTTTAATCCTGAAAAATTTAGTTCTTCAATATTATATAATAATAAAATAAGTGAAAATGATTAAATAATTCACTGAAAATATAAAAATTAATTTAAAAAAATATCTCAAAATATATTATTGTTTTGTAATAAGAAAATATAAGAAATAATTGTAGTGTAATCCTAATTATAATTCAATATTCTAAAAATTCAATTCAAACTAATTTAAATATTAAATCAATTGAAATTTCAACTTTCTAATTTTTTTGAGGATTCTAAAATATTTACATAATATACTATTAAATTATATGTCTATTTTTCCATTATATATTTTCAGTTCAAAAATCCAACAATTTCAATATATTTTATTTTACAATTAGAAAATAATTTAAAATAAAAGTTTTTAGACAAAAAAAAAAAAAAATTATATTGAATATATTTAAACTTAATATAAAAATTAATTCAATTATTTAATCATGTCAGATATAGAAATTGAAATGGATAAATATGCTTCTCTAATAAAAAATGAATGTTCAATTATTTCAAATACTTTTCAAAAATTATCAAATTTATATAAAGAAATGAATGAATATTTAAAAAAAAAAAGAAAAAATTCTAAGGAATATGAAAAGGAAAATATATCTAATAATAATATTGAAAAAGAAGAAGAATTAAATGAGAAAAAAATAGAAAAAAAAGAAAGAAAAAATGATGAAAGTAATAAAAATACAGAAAATGAGAATACAACAAAAAAAAATATTCAAAAAAAAAACAATGATGAAACAATATTAAAAAGAGGATTAATAAAAGCAAAAATTTTAATTCAACCAAAATATGATGAAACAGAAGGAAAAATGATAGAAGGATACCAAATCTTAGTAATATTTGGTGATTATGAATATTATTTTGGACCTTATAAATCCAAAGATTTTGCTAATGATTTAAAAAATATTATTTTAAGTAAATTAGATCAAGCTTCTAATAAATGGGGAAATTGTAAAAAATTAAATAAAGAACAACAAGATTGTTTATGTAATTGCTTTAAAGAAATTGAAAATACTATTGATAAATTTTTTATTAATAAAAATAATGATACAAATAATTTAAATAATATTATTTTTAATAATAAAGATGAAATTAAGAATAAAGAAATAAATAATTTAAATAATAATAATGAGGTTAATGTTGAAGAAAAAAAGAATAATAATAATACAGCAAAAAGTGAAACAACAAATCTTAACACAAATCTTAAAAACAACGATAAGGCAGAAGAAGAAATAAAAGATAATTCTTATAATTTAAATAATATTTCAAAAAATGAAGGAAATAAAACCCAAAATAAACCAGAGAATATAAATGAAAAAGAATTATTAGAAAATTCCATAACTAAAAATAATATAAATAAAAATATATTAAAATTAAATAAAGAAAGAACATCTCCTTCAACACCTTCAATAATAAATACTCAAATTATAAATGATAAAAGTCCTGAAAAAAATATAAAAAAAGAATTAAATATTCTTCATTATTTAAAAGAAGAAGATTATGATAATGAAAATCAAATAAATAATAATAATTAAATATATATTAAACCTATATTAAATACATTATGTTTTTAATATATTACAATTTTTTAAATTAAATTAAAATGTCAATTTTTCAAGAAGTAATTAAAGAACAATATAAAAATTGTTCTTTATCTCCTTCTCCTTTAATAAAAAATTATTTAAATAATTTCCCAATTCAAAAAATAAAAATTACAAAAAAATGTTTTTCACCAAAAAATCCTCAAAATCGAAATTTTATATATTCTATTATAGATGATTTATCAGGTTTAAAGTTTAAAAAAAAACAAAAAATTCATAAAGGAAAATTAATTGAAAGAAGACAAAGTATTTTTCATTTATCAAAAGAAAAAAAAGAAAAACCTTTAAAAAAATTAAAAAATTACAATCTCATTCAAAAACCAATTAATTTAAAAATTTCTTTGCCTCATTTAACAAAAAGAGATAAAATGAATAATTATATTATTAGAGATTATAAAAGTGAAAATGATCCTGATTATTTAAAATATATTTCAAAAAGAGAAGATTTAGATGATAAATATGAAGAATTAAAGCAAAAAATTTTATCAAATAATTCAAAAAAAATGAAAAATCAATTTGAAAAATTAAAAAATAGAAAAATTTTAGATAATATACTATTACCAAGTGATTATGATTTATCAGATAAAAATAAAAAAAGCAGAAATAAAACAATTAATATAGAAAAATTTTTTACCACTTCTGAAAATATATATCAAAAAGAAAAAAATAAATATATCAGGAAAATAAAATCAAGAATAAAAGAACAAGGGAAAGTATTAAGTCAACAAATAGAAAATTTAAAAAAAGATATTATAATTGATATGGATAAATGTTCTAATACAATAAATAATGAAAATAATTTTAAATTACCTTTTGATGATTCAAATATGCCAAAATTAATTTCAGATAATTTAATACATAGAATTAATTTAAAAAGAGTAATTAATGATTCAAAAAATATATATAGAGTTATTAATGAAGATGAAAATGATTTAGGAATGGATAATATGGAATTATTTAAAGAAGAAAGAAGAAAAATGGAATTTAATTACATAAGAATCATTGGAAATAAAAAACCGCCTAAATTTATTAAAAGTAAAGTTAGAACTAATACTGAAAAATTATTTCATAGTCTTTCTGGTAATTTTTTTGGTGTTGCTTGTTAATTTTTTTATTATATTTATAAATATATATTTTTTGTGATGTTGTTAATTATTATTGTATTTTTTTAAATATTAACTTAAAATATTATATTATTATTTATTATTCATTTTATTATTAATAAATATTTAAAAATGAAAATGATACATTTTTTACTTTTATCATTATTATTCATTCATATTTTATCTCAAGAAGAATTTGAAGTAAAATCAAAAATTTATACAGATTTATTTTATATAAGTTATTTAGGAAATATTAAAGAAATATTATATCCAAATCCAAGCAATTGTAAAGATATTTTAACAATATCTGAAAATATGATAAATTATGTAAAAATGCAAAATAAATATATAAAATTTAGAAAAAATTTAAATGAAAAAAAAAATAGAGTAACATTATGTGAAAAAAGTATTTTAGTTTTAAATGATTTATCATATTCTGACATTTATAATAGTAATGATGGTCAATTATTAAATACATTTGATAATAATGAAAATTCGAAAAAATCATCTTCTCATATTTTATTAAAGAATAAAAAAACTTTAAATTTAGTTATGTCTGATAAAAGATTTCAAATATTTAATTTTGATAAAATGCTTTATGATTCAGAAATAAAAGAAGATGAATTTTACATTGATTATATGGTTAATGAAGAAAATGATAAAATATTATTTTTAATTTTAAGTAAAGATACTTATAAAATTTATCAGTTACCAACTTTAAGAATTACTGTTTCAAAACCAAATTTAATAAAAGAAATAAAAAATAAAAAAAATATAAATGATGTATTTATAACAAATAATTATATTTATGAAATCAATAAAGAAAATATTAACATTTTAAATATTAATGATGATAAAACAAATTCAATTTCAATTAATGGAAATTTAATTCAAGTTTTTGAAAATTTAAAAGACCAAAATTTACTTTTTATTCAAACATCATTAAATATTTATATAATTGAAAAAGATAAAATAATATCATCAAATAAAATAAAACCAAATTCAAAATGTGCTTTATCATCAAAAGACAAATCAATTTTATGTTTAGATTCTTCATTAACATTAAATAAATTATTAATGAATAATGAAAAAAGAAGTTTTAATTTAAATTATTTAGATAATTTCAATAATAATGAAATTCAATCTTTTTCAATTTGTCCTAATCAAAATAATATTATTACTGTTGTGACCAATAATATTATTAATCAATTTGATTTATTTCAAAAACAAAAAAATTTAAGTCCTATTAATTTTTATTTTAATGGTTTAAATGATATTGTCTTTAGTGAAATTGTAACTTTTAAAAAAATAGAAAGCAATGGAAATAATAATCAAAAAAATTTTTATACTATCATTGATTCTAAAAATATTGATTTTTCTAAAATTTTACCAAATTTAATTCATTTATTTATAAATGATATGAAAGTTTTATTCAATAATATAAGAAAAGGAATTTCAAATTTAATTTATTGTTTTAAAGATAAAAATTATTTCATGAATTATTTTAAAAGTGAAGAAGTTACAAATAATATTTTAAATTATCTTTTTATTTATACAAAACAAAATGATTTATTTGTTGTTGATACTATGAATGGAAAAATTTTATTCCAAAAAAAATTTAATGGAATTTTATATAAAATAAATAAACCAAATGAATCTAAAGTAATGAAAAATTCAGATTTATTTGTTGAATTATTATTTTTAAATAAAGAAAAAGATGAAGTTACTGCTATTCAATATAATTTAATTACAAATTCTTTTAATACATTATCAAATAATAAATATATAATAAATCAAAAAATAATTCAAACTCAAGATAAATTAATAAATTTAAAAGATAAAGGATATATAAATTTATCAAAAGAGTTATTAAAATATTCAGAAATTCCTTTAACATATTTAAATGGTAAATTTTCTCTTTTACAAAAAAATAATACTTTATTTGCATTTAAATATAATTTAAATTCAAATAATGATATAATAATGAATATAGCATATAATTTAAAATATGAAAATTTAATATCATTTTCTTCACCATATATAAATGAAAATCCAATAAAAACATATTTAAATGAAGGAAAAATATTTTATAAATTTATAGATTCAAATATATTTTATATTTTATCAAGTATAAAAAATAATTTAATGATAACAATAATCCATGGTCAAACAGGTAAAATAATAGAAGAAAGAATAATTAGAAATATAGATTTAAATTCAATTCAATATATTTTTGAAGATAATTGGGCAATAATATCATATGAAAAAATATTAAAAGGATTTAAAAGAAATGAAATATTTTCATTTGAATTATTAAAAAGAGAAATAGAAGTTTCATTATTAAATCTTTTGAAAAAAAAATTCGATACTTCAAATAATGAAGAAACAACAATGAAATTATTTTCAGATAATAATGAAGATATAATAATTCTTTCTCATACGTTTATAGTTCCTAGACATATAAAATTTATAAAAGCCTCAACGACATTAAATAATAATAGTAATAAATTTATAATAATAACTTTTGATAATAATATGATATATTTAATTGATAGAAGAGAATTAAGTCCAAGAAAACCAATAATGACGGAAGAAAAAGGGAAAAAAGTTTTGGATCCTACAAAAAATAATATTTATATTGATAATGAATTAAAACCTTATAAACCAATAATGAGCTTAGATTTTAATTATGCTTTAGAAAAAGTTGGAAAAACTGTTAATAATGTTTTAATTGGTGTTACTGAAAATGAAAGTACTTTTATTCTTTGTTCTATTGGAAATGATATTGAATGTAAAAAAGTTTATCCTGATAAAATGTATGATAAGTTAAATAGAGAAAATTTTAAAGCTGAATATATTATTTTATTCACTTCTATTATTATTATTATTGTTTATTGGCTTAGAAAATATACAAAACAATTAGAATTTAAAATGGCTTTTCTTCAAATTCAAAGTAATTAAGTTAATTATAATTTAAATTGAAAACAATTTTTATTTTTTTTCAATTTTTCTTTGTAATTGTAAAATAAATATATAAATAAATAAAATCCAATATTAAATAAATAAATAAATAAATAAAATATAATACTTACTTATAAATTATTTTTTTCATTTTCATCAAAAAAACAATAACTTGAATAATTTTTATTTCTATTAACAACATAAAAATATTTAATAATACTTTTCATAGAAAGAGGAAAATAATAAAGAAATTTATTTTCAAAAAATTTTTGTTGCAAGCATTTTTTTTGATAAAAATAATAATCAAAATATAATTTATTTAAATAAAATTCTACAGATCTACAACATTTACAAAAAGAAATCCAATTTAAAGAACTTAAGCATAATTCTAAAGGATCATTACTTTCTTTTTTTTCTGGTCCTTCTTTATAACCACTTCCTTTTCCTCTTAATCTAATTTTTGTTGTATTATCACCAAATTTAATACAATTTTCATTTATTATTTGACGTAATATTATTCCATTATTTCCTATTAACTTTTTAGTCACTTGAAAATTTTTCTCATTTTCTATTCCTATCATATATCTACATACATATTTTAATTCATAATCTCTTAATGAATTTGTTTTAAAATATATCTCTCTTTCTATCTTTTTTCTTTCTTTTATTTTTAATCTCTTTATTTTTTCTTCTTTTAAATTCAATGAGTTTAATATATTTTTATTATTATCCAGAAATATTATTGTTTTTCTTGGAATATATTCTTGATATGATTTTTGTAATATGATACTTTTTAATTCTTCATTTGAACTTTCTTTATTTTCTTCTTTTTTTCTTTTTATGTTTTTTTCTTCTTCATTTTTTCTTTTTATGTTTTTTTCTTCTTTTTTTCTTTCTTTTTGTTTATTTCTTTTTTCTTCTATTTCTTCTTCTTCATCTATTAATGATAATAAGTTTATTTCATTTTTTGTATAATTATAAAAATCTATTGCTATATTTTCTTCTTCAAATTGAAGATATATTATATTATATTCATTATTATTATAGTATATTTGTTTAATTTTTCCAATTTGAGAATTCTTTAAAATTTGTCCTAATTCATCAATAAAATGATAATTTAATTTACCAATATTATTTTTTTTTTTAAAAGTCATTTTTAAAATATCATTTTCAATTATTTCAATTTTTTTTAAAGAAATAGGGAATAATTCAATTAAATTCGAAAATTTAGAATATTCATTATTTAGATTTCTATTATTTTCTTCATTTAAAAACTTTGATAAAAAACATTCTGAATTAAATAAACTATTTATTCCTTCTTCTTCTAAATAATTTGGTCTTGTCCAATATGATTTAAAATGAAAATTATTGTTTTCAAATTCATTATCTTTCATTTTTATTGAATTTTTATTATTTGTTTTATTCAAGAGATTTTTATAATTTTCTCATTATCCTTTTTTAAATTTTGGTTTTAAATTTATTTTTAATTTTTTTTTTTGAACAAAAATTTTTTTTTTACTGTTTTCTAACTTAATTTTAGAAATGTTTTATTAGACAAATTAAAAAAATATTAGATAAAAAATTCACTATTTAACTAAATTATTATTAGGAAAACTTTTTTTTAACTTGCTTTGATAATATATAAAAGAAATATAATAAATCTTAAATAAATCTGTCAAACTATTTTAATTCTCTCTTAATTTCAAAAAATCATTATTATTCCAGTTAAATGTTTGGAAATTAATTATATTTTTTATAAATCTTTTTATTTATAACCTATATACATTTTGAAAATTTATCTTTCATTTTTATTTTTTCTTTTTATCTTCATGACATTTTTTCTTTAATCTATATTTTCTAAATAATTATTTATAATCTTCACTCAACATAATTTTTAAATTTTTTAATTTCTTTTTCTTTTATTTATAATTAAAAATAAATAAACTTTTTAATAACATTTTAAACATTAATTTTTCAATATAATACATATATATTTTAATAAAATATTTTAAATTTTTTTTACAATACAACCAATAATGCTAATATCATTCCTTTTATTTTATTCAATTATATCAATTACCAATAAAAATAAAAATATATACTATATACATACTTATTTACATTTAATTCCCTCAAACATGGAAATAAAATAAAAAAATCCAATAAAATATTTTTATAATTCCCAATTAAACTGAATAACAATACAAGAAATATTATCTTGACTTCCTAAATTAATACTTTCATCAACAATTAATTGACATAATTCTTTACAATCATTACAATTTTTACTTAAATTAAAAATATCATTTTCGCTTAAAACATCCCAAACACCATCAGAAGCAATAATACAATATTTATCTGAGAAACTTAAATCATATTTTTTAATATGAGGAATGGAAATTAATCCATTTCCTTTTAATTTATGATCTCCAATTGATCTACTTAATGTTATTATGCCATCTAATCTATCATTATAAACACAACCTCCATTTTTTTCTATTCTCTTTTTTTCTTTTAAATCTATACATTTATCTTCATATGTTAAATTTATATATTTTTCATTTTTTATTATTATACTTTTTGAATCTCCTACATTTGAGCAATATAATGTTTTAAAATCTATATATATTGATGTTAATGTATTTCCTTCATTATTACAATTTTCTTCTTTTGTTATTTTATCTAAATTTTGAAATGATTTTTTTATATAATATTCTACTTCCTTTTTATTTTCTTCTAAATTTTTTGATAAAATTATTGGGAAATTTTCTATTGATATTTTTGCGCTTTTTTCTCCTCCGTGACCATCACATAATATAAATAAACTTTTATGACATCCATTTAAGTAATCTATGTTTGAATATGTTAAATCTTCCATATTATTGTTGTAATCTTCATTTTGATATGAGTCTATTGAATATGTTATTTTAGGAAAATAATTATTTAGTATTGGTATTATTTTTCTCTTGTTTATACTTTTTCTTTTCGTGGTTAAATTCTTAGACATTAAAAATATTTTTATTTTAAAATTTCTTGAAAAATTATAAATACAAAAATATATTTAACAAAATATTACAATTATTAATAATTATATAATTTATTGATTTTAGAAAGAGAAAAATATTTAATTTCTTTAATTATTTTTTTAATCTCTGTACAATTAAAATAATTGAAAAAAATATTTTATTAATGTGACTTTAAATAAAACGATTTTCGTAAATTTTCTTGATAATATTTTATTTACTAAAGATTTGCCTGTTTGTTTTGTCCAAATATTCAGATATATATTCTAAAAAATTCTTTTTGTTTTTCTAATACTTCTTTTATTGGTACTTAATGATTAAATTTTTTAATTTCATTAAAATAAAATAAAAAAAAGACATATAAATAAAGAAAAAAGAATAAATTTTTTATATATATTATATTATATAAATAAATATATAACATTTATTCATAAATACATACAAAAATAAATATATATTTATGAAAAAATTATTTTTGATTTGAATAATAAAAAACAAGGAATGAAAATTCTGAGAAATTGTATTTTATCTAAAAGCTTCTAGCAGTATCTTGTCTTGAATTATTTAAACTATTTTCATCTTGAAAAGATGCACTTAAACCTTTTTTACTTTTAGAAGAATTAGAATCAGTAGAAGAATCTAAAGAATTATTTGAAGAATTATGATTATCAGAATTTCTCGTAATATTATTTAAATCATTTTTATGATTAATAGGAATTTTTTCATTATTTTTTTTCCATAATCTATATAAAGAATTTAAATATTCTTGATCATAAATTCCAACTTTACTATTTAATAACCAAAATATTTTATTTAAAGTAGCAAAAACTTTTCCAACAATTGGTTTAACAAGTTCTTGTTTAATATTATTTAAATCAAAGAATTTTTGCAAAGAAAGAAATAAATCATCATATTTCTTTAAATTAAAAACTCTATAATCATCTTTAGAAATTTTTATTTTTAAAGTTAAAATAATAGTATTTTCGCTTGTTGCATTATTACAATTTTCTTTAGGAGAATTAAACTTATTAAAATAATTTTTCCCATTTGTTTTTGAAGAAGAAATTTTAGCACTCCCTCTTAAAGTATTATTACTATTATTATTATTACTATTATTACAACTAAATAAATTTCCACTTGTTAAACTTTGAATAGTATTATTATTAATAGAAAAAAAATTCATATTATTTAAACTTGGATTATTCATAGAAATATTTCTTTGATGATTAAAAATATTATTATATTCATTTACACAATAATTATTATAACCATTTAAATTAAAAGGACTTGTATTATTATTATTTTTACACATTAATAAACTTTCATTACTTCCTCTTAAATTAAATGATAATTTACTATTTGAAGATAATAAACTTTCTGAGCTCGTTGAAGCTTGAGTTCTTAAATCTTCTAAAGACATTTTATTATTTGAATATCTCATAAAATTATTTTTATTAACAGAATCAAAATTTAATTTTATTTCTGGAGAAGATAACATATTTGATAAAGGATCTTTTATTTGTTGTTGAATTGGACTATTACATGTATTATTTAAATTTTGATATAATTGATTTTGATAATTCATTTGAGGTATTTTAGGCTTATATGGAATAGGCTTTTCATATTTTAGAAATTGATGATTATATAGTCTTTGAGCTTGATACATTGGTAAATAATTTTTATTTATTTTTTTTTTTTTTTTTGGTTATATATTTTTTTAAAAGATTTTTCAGTTTAATTTAGTTATTTTGTTATATTTTTTAGAAATTTTTAATTGGTTTTATTTCTATTTTTATCTGTTTTTTTATTTGAAATAATTTTTTTATGTTTTTTTATTTGTTTTTTCTAAATTTTATTTTGGTAATGTCGTTAAAGATTTTTACAAAAGAATTTTAACTTGGTTTTTTGATTGTTTTTTTCAAGAAATTTAATACAAATGAAGTCAAGTAAATTTATTAAATTTTATATCAGAATCTGATGAAAATAAAAATTTATTTTTTTTTATAATATTCAAATAAAATAACAAATAACCTTTTATTCCCATTTAAATTTTATTTATCATTTATTTAAAAACTAATAATAATAAAAATTAAAATAATAAAAAAATAATAAAATATAAAAAAATAAATATCAAACTGGTATTATTCTTAAAAAATAATACTTCAAAAATTTGAAAAAAAATGATATCATCATCAACAGAAAATGAAATAATAAACAATATATCATCATCCCCAGAAACAATATCAAAAAGAAATTACTTAGAAAACCAAAAATTTAAAATTCATGAATTAATAAATCAATCATCTCAAGAAACAAGTAAAACAGTAAATACAAATAGAATAGATGAAGGACATTTTCAAATAAATTTATCAAGTCAAAGAGATATAATAGATAAAGAAATATTATTAACAACATCAAAATATAGTTTTTGCATATTTATAAGAATGATTCCATTAATATCAAATTTTTTTCCTTTTATAGGTCATTTATATATTGTTTCTTCTAAAGGAAGTACACATGATTTTGATAGTTCTAAATTTGTTGAAGTTAAAGATTATATTCAAAAACTTCCTGTTAAATTTATTCAATTAAAATTAAGTGATAAAGATAAAATAGAATGGGATAAAGGAATTCATAAAATTGATCAAATTTTCAGAAAAAAAGAATTTAGTGTTTGTGCAAATAATTCTTATTTTTATGTTGCTTCTTTATTAAATGAAATTAAATATAAAGGAAGAAATAATTATAATAATAAAGATATTTTTTTTATGAGTATTAAAGAGTCAAAGTATACTTCATATACAAGTATTTTTTTCAATTATATTCTTTTATTTATTCTTATTATTATAATTATTATAATCATAATTTTCAATATATAATTTTAATTTAATAAAAAAATAATACATCAAAATAACATATCAAATTATAATATTTATTAAATAAATGACTGAAACTCAATTTTCATATATGAAAAGTTCAACAATAATTTCAATAAAAAAAACACCTGAAAGATTAAAACATAAATTTAATTTTACTCCTTTAGAAACATCAAATGATTCTTATGATAATAATATAAAAGAAACAATTCAATTTTCAGAATCTCAGAAAAAAAAATCAAGCAGTGCAAAATTAGAACAGAAAATTCTTAAATTTGATATTGTAAATAATTCTAAAATGAAATTATATTCCAAATTTAATACTCAAATAAATGATGATATTAATTCTTTAATTGAATTAAAAGAAGATTTAAGTTTCTATAATTCAAATAGGAATTCTTCAGGTGTTATTTGTGAAAAAAAAGAAGAAAAAGGATATAAATTAATTCCAAATAATATAAATGAACATATAAATAAAAGAAAATTAACTAGTATAAATAATGAATGTTTGTTTACTCATAAAAATTTAAATGAAAATAAATTAAATAATAATAATAAAGAGCAAATAAAAAAACGTATTCCTCAAAAATCAATTTCTTCAAATTTGCAATTTAATCAAGATGAAGTAACTTCTTTATCAAATATTCAAGATATATCCAATTTTTATTTATATACAGAAAATTGTTTTGAAATGATGTATGATTTAGAAAAAGTTAATAAAATAAATAAATGTACTCCTTTATCATTTCCATTTGATGAAATAATAAAAGAAAAAAAGAAAAAATTAGCAATTTTTGATTTAGATGAAACATTAGTTCATTGTCAAGTAAAAAATATAGAAGAATGTCAATATCAAATAAATATAAATTTACCTTCAAAAAAAAAATAGGAAAAATAGGAGTTAATATAAGACCAAATTGGAAAAGAGCATTAAATAAAATTAAAGAAAAATATATTATTGTAATATTTACTGCAAGTCATCAAACTTATGCTGATGCAATTTTAGATTTTTTAGATCCTAATAAATTATATTTTCCTTATAGATTATATAGAAATAATTGTACTTCTATTAAATTACAAGGAAAAGATATTTATATTAAAGATTTATCTTTATTTAAAAATATTAGTTTAAAAGATATTATTGTCATTGATAATTCAGTCATATCTTTTTTCTTCCAATTAAATAATGGAATTCCTATTTTACCTTATTATAATTCTATTAATGATAATGAATTAATTTGTCTTTCTTATTATTTATCTTCTATTTATTATTATGATGATTTAAGAGAAGCAAATAAAAAAAATTTTCAATTACAATCTTTTAAAGATAATGTATTTGAAAAAATTAAATTAGAAGAAATTGAAAGTGGAGATGAAAATGAAAATGCTCAAATAAGTAATATTGATAGTAGTAAATTTAGTAATAAAACTATGATTAAAATAAAGGATATTTCAGATGATATTAAAGAGTCTATTAATAGTTTTAGAAAAAAAATTTTTGAAAGTAATAATAATATTCATAATCTTATAATTGATTTTAATTAAATAATAGTAATGTGTAGTTTACATAAAAATATAAATGTTATAAAAGTCAAATCAAATTAGGTTATTATTGTATGTTATAAATGTGTGTAATTTAAATATGTGTTAAATTTGATTTAGTATACTAAGTATTAAAATTAAATATAAATAAAAAATAAAAAAATTTTTTCTTTTTTGTGTTTCAACAGTTTCATATATGATGTAACAATTTATAAAAATAAAAATTGACTTGAATAAATTTGTTAAGTATTTTCTTTTAAACTTAAATTATTATCAATATATAAACTTTTAATAGAATTTTACTTTTTCTTTTTCTTTATTTTTATTTTCATTTTCATGTTACATTCTATTAAGAAAATTTTCCATTAATTTATTCATATACTTTTATTCATCATATTTAAAATTTTAATACTATCTTCATCTTTATTTTTAAAATAATTTCAACTTAATTTTCAAAATTAATTCCATTACTATATTTAAATTATGAATATGAAAATTTTTTCAAAATCATATCTCCACATTCAAGAAATAAATTTTTGAAATTTTTACTTTCATTAATTTATCAAAATCAGAATTTTCTTATTATCAAAAATAGAAATTTTATATTGGTTATTCATGAGTTTTCATGATTTTTTTCAAAATTTATAAATATTAATATTATTTTTAATAATTTATTTTTTTTCACAATTTTTTAAATGTTTAATATTAATTGAATATTTTAAAAGAAAAAATCTAAATATGATTTTTTTAATAAAAAAATTATTATATAAATATTTATCATTTATAAATCAAAAAATTTTCAGATAATTTAAATTATATATATCCAAAAATTAATTATTACATATACTCGAAAATTTCTCATACAAAATTTTGAAACAAATTAAACATTTTTCATTCTTTGAGAAGAAGGACTAATATTATTTTTAATTCCTACATTAGTAATAATATTAGAACTACTACAATTAATATAATTCATTCCATTTCTTTCAATTTTATTAGGAATTAAATTAATATTATTTTTATCAGAAGGATATTTCTTAGGTTTACTTAAATTAAAAGTATTAGCATTAGATTTACTTAAAGAATTAAGAGAAGGTCTTTTTTTAGTTTGTCTTAAAGTTTTTCTTCCACCTTTTTGACTTTGAATAATATTACTTTTAGAATTAGAAGTTTTAATTCTAATAACTTTAATATTATCTAAATCCATTAATTCTTTTTTAGACGTTTTTGCCTTTATTTCATAAACTGAATATATATTATTAATATCTAATGAATTTTTTGAATGTGATTTAATTTGATTTTTACTTCTTGTTCTATTTTCATATATATTATTTGATGAAGGTGAATGATGTTTATTTATTATACTTTCATTACTATATATTGAAGTAAAATTTGTTGAATTTAAATGCTTTGATGTTAAATATTCTTTTTTTAATTTTTTAGAATTTTTTGTTAATAATTCATTGTTTATATCTGTGTTTATTGATATATTTGTATTTTTTGTTTTTTGTTTTTTTACTTTCTTTTCATATTTTATATTATTTTTTTTGGGAATTGTAATTTCATTTGTATTTAATATTAATATTGAATTTATATTATTAAATATTTCTTTATTATAATCTATTAATTCTTTTTCAATATTAAATCTATTTAATTTCTTTTCAAAATTTAATATTTTTTCATTATGATTAATAATTTTTGTTTCATAATTTCTTTTTGATTTTTCTAATATTCTCATATTATATTTTAATTTATCGTTTTCTTTAATTAATATATTACTTTTTTTAATAATAGATAAATCTTCTTTTTTTAATTCTTCAATTTTGTTATCATGATTTTTTTGATCTTCTAAAATTTTATCAGCTCTTTGAGAAATAATATTATTAATTTTCTGAATAGAAATATCATTATCTTCAATTTCTCCTCTTTCACTTTCATCATCAGAATAAGTGATTGTAACATTATCACTTTCATTTTCTAAAATACTAATTAATTGATTATTTTGAAGTTTATTTTTCCTTATATTATTTTCATCTAAATATATCATAGATTTATTTGAAGATTGAATTGAATTTGTATTAATTGTTGTTATATTTAAAAAAGAAGAATCATTTATATTTTTTTGATTAATAAAATCAAATGAAATTTCTCCTCTATAAGTTCTGTTTAAATGATTCATTGAATTATTTTGATAAAGACAAATATCTACTTCAATTGATAATAAAATTTTTAAAATAATTTCTTCATTATTATCTTTCATATAAAACCATTGTTTTTGTCTGTTTTTATTATTATTTATATTTATAGGAATATTTAATGTAGAAAATGTTTTTTTTATTACGAAAAGACTTCTTTTAAAAGCAGTTAAAGTAATAATATGATTTTGTTTTCTTGAAAAAGTAAATAGGTTAAAATTATAACTTTTATTTATAAATTTTTTATTTTGAATTTCGATTAGTTCTGTTTCGTATTCTTTTGAATCATTATATTTTATTGATATATTGTATGGAATATAATCTGAAATATTTCTACATAATTGAATTTGATATATTGTTATTTTAATAATATTTTTGCTATTTTTTTCTATAGAAGACATTTAAGTTTTATTTTTTTGAGTTTTTTTTTCTTAAAAATGAATTAAGAATTTAATAATCTTAAAAAAATTATAATTTTTTTATAATAATTTTAATCTTTTTAAATTGTTTTTTTTATTTTAACTAGATAAAGCTTTATTAAATTCTTCTTCGAAAAAATTTAATTTTTGGAAATAACCATTTTCGGGGTTGTTCTTTTTTAAATATTCTTCAGTATTTTTAATTTCATCATCATAACCTAAATTTCTATTACAAGTAATTAAATTAACAAGAATAGAAGTATAATCATTTGATGCATCACCATTTTTTTCACACATTTCTTTTCCAAGAATTAATATTTTTTTAGCTTCATCAAAACTTCCTTTACTCATTAAAGCAATACCAATTAAATTAAAAATTTTTGGAGAAATTTTGGTATTTTTACTTATTTCTTGTAATTTATTAATTGCATTTTCATAATCATTTTTAATATATAAATTATATAGTAAAGTACATAATTGACTTATTATTGATTCACTATCTTTTAAATTCATTGAATTTATTATTTTTTCCATTTCATTTTCTTTATTCATAATAAACATTAAATGAAATTTTAATGATAATATTTCTATATCACCTTCAAATTTTTCAATTAATGATAAAAATTCTTTATATTGTTTTCTATCTAAACACATTAAAGCTATTACATATATTGCTGGAAAAATTTTTGGATCATATCTTTTTATTTCTTTTAATTCATTGTAAAAATTTTCAAATTTTTTTTCATCAAATTTATCTTTATAAACATAAATAGCGAAAAATAAAAATAAATTAAAATATATTTTTATTTGCTTTTCTGTTTTTGTTTTCAATTCCCCTAATAAAGTATTTATTTCTTCATCTTTTTGACTTTCTAATAAAGAAATAAAAGTATAAAAATTTTTTTTTATTATTTGACTCATATCATCTTCATTAATATCCATTGTTGAAAGTTCTTCTAAACATTTCGCATAATCTCCAATATAAAGATAATTTTTAATTGATTGAAAAATATCGAAAGCCCCTTGTTCCATTTTCAAATAAAAATAAATTAAAAATATTTATTTTTAAATCATTCATCTTATTAAAATAATTAAAAAAATATATCATATTATTATCTTTCAAACATTATTTATTGAAAATTAGGTAAATAAATAAAATATAAAATTGATGTTCATAGAAAAACAAATGCCTTGAATGAAAAAATAAATAATACAAACTAAACTAAAAAAATTAAAATTAAAAAAAATCTTAATATAATTCATTTTTTTAAATAAATATTATTTAAAAACTTCAATAAACCTTATTCCACTTTTTTCTTTCCATATAAGAATAAAAAGGAAAATAAAATCCATGAAAAGACCATAACAAATACAGAAGTATAATAAGGATAAGCACAAGTAAGAAATCTAGGGAATTCATTATGATTAAAAGGTCTTAAAGGAACTTTAGTTTCAGAAATAATATAAGAATACCCAATTCTATGATAATCAATAATAAATTTAAAAACACCAAATTTTTCAGGAGCTTTGAATTTAACGTAATAAGTGGGTTTATTTTTATCTAATTGTTTTAATTGATTAATATAATAAGGATTCATCATAACATATTCTAATTGTAAATCATTTGTAATATAAGGTTTCCAATTATTATTTATATAATCATATTCATATATATCAATAAAATATTCTAATTCATCTTTTATTCTATATGTTGATAAAGTTACTTTATCATCTTTTCTATTATGTCTTATATTATCAAATTTTAAAACTCCTGTTCTTTGGAAATTCCAATTTAAAATATCTTGACAAAATTCATAATTAGGAGAATTTTCAATATTATTGTTATTATTGAAATTAGATAAATAATAAAATTTATCAGAACATAAATTTAAACTTCCAGAAATAACAATTCTTTGATTATTTCTTGTTTGATAACCACTAACTAATTTAATTCTTTCACCATTAGAATAAACTTCGCCAGTTTTAACATTAATAGAATAAGAATTATCATTAGCTTTTAAAATAGGGAAAATATATTTATTTTGAGGATCTAAATCCATTCCAATTCCTTCAAATAAAATTTGTCCTTTAGGTTTTTTAGTAATAACATTAACATTAATAGTATTATTAGTAATAACAATTTCATCATTATTTAAATTGATTAAATCTTCATTTAATTCATTTTTAAAAGTATGTAAATATAAAGAGTCTTTAACTTGAGAATCATAATCATCAAAATCAACTCCAAATTCATTTACTAAATTTCTTATAAAAGTACCTGAATCTTTATTACCAAATATTAACATATCATGTCCTTCATCAATAAATTTTAATAAATTTTGAATTGAAATTTCATTTCTTGAAATTTTTGAAATTGAAGGAGAAAAATAAATAATATTTGTATAAATATATTCTCCAAAATCTGTTAATTTTATACTTGGATCATCTATCATTCGAAAATCTAATTCAAAATTCATTTTTTTTATTTGTGACCAAAATAATGAATGTGTATCTATGTTATGCCAATCATCTAATAATACTAATGTCTTTTTTAAGGAATTTATTTCTCTTTCTTTTGAAAATAATATTATTTGTATTATAAGGAATAAAGATATTAAAGATTTTGACATTTTTTGATAATATATATTTTTTATTTTTTTTTTAATTTTTAATTGATTTGAATTTTTTTTGTTGTAATGTTTTTAATATTTTATCCCTTTTTTTATATTATTTATATTTTTTATATTAATTAATTTTTATTTCTTTTTGTTCTTTTTTTTTTGTAACTTTTAGGAATATATTCTTCGGAAATTGAATTATTTTCTTCTTCTATTTCATATTCTTCTTCTTCTATTTTTATTATTTTTCCTTTTTTTTTATTTTTTATTATTTTTTTCTCTTTTATATTTTTTGGATTTACAGTTTTAATACAATAAGAATAATTATTTTTTTTTGTTTTTTTTTTTAAAATAAATTTTTTATCAGAACCTTCATCGCTGGATAAAACAATTGGATTTTGTTCTTTTTTTTTTTTATTTTTAACATTAAATAAATTTTTTTTTTTATTTTCCTTTAAATGATTATTTGTAAAAAAATTAAATGATTGACCCTCATTATTTAATTTAGAAAATTTAATAACATCTTCAAGAGAAACTCTTTTCACTTTTTGAACAACTCTATCATATTTTACTTGATAAGGTTCATCATCATCATCAATTATTTTTTTTTCTGTTTTTTTTTCTTCAATTTCAAAAAAATTATTATTATTATTAACTTTATTTTCTAATTTATCATTGCTCATTTTTTTCTTTTTTTTTTGTTTGAAATTATAATTTTCATAAAATAATAAAAATCCGAAAAAAAAATTTTAATTAAAGAATAAATAAAAGTTTCTAAATATATAAATATAAAAATTCATTATATAACATATAAACATTTAATAAAGATAACAACATTGACAATTTTTATTTTCTTCTCCAACAATTAAAAAATCATCTTTTTCAAAATTAACAATTTCTTGTAAATTTAAATTTCCACATTTAAATTGAATTAATTTTACTTGATCACCTCCTCCACCAAACATTATTTTTTTAATAGAATTTCTTTCATTTAAAGGTAAATAAAATTTAGCAAAAACTTCATTTTCTTTTTTTGAATTATTTAATTTAATTTTTCCTTTAATAATTTCACTTCCAAAATCATACAATTTACAATTGAAATTAATAGTATCTTCTCCATAATAAATACAATAATTATTTTTATTATCAACATTATAATCAATTAATTGTCTTTTCATAAAAACTTGATAATTCTTATTATATTTTTTATCAATATTACCATTATAACTTCTTGAACTTTGAACAATGCTACTAAAATTACTTTGATTATTATCAATAAAAGTTCCAAAAGAAATAAAAGCTTTATTACTATTTTTTAATTTTGATATTTCTATTATTGTACTATTTTTATTATAAATTAAACTATCATTTGGGTTTAATCTTGTAAATAACCAAAAAGAACCTTCTCCTTTAATTTGTAAATTAAATTCTATTTCAATTCCAAATTTAAAATAATCTATATTAAATATAGATTTAATCATTATATTCTTCATTTCTATTCCTGATGTTACTATTGATTCTTTTGAATAATTTTCAAATATTTCAAAGGAATCCCATTTATTTGTTGATATTAAATGAGGTAATTTTTGATTATTTGGAAAATATTCTATATAAAAATATACATATTCCCATAAATTTGTTTTAAATATTGAATATTTTATTATATTTATTTCATTCAATGAATTTTCTATATTTGAACTTGTGTTATTTTTCATTTTTTGTTGTTTTAATATAGTAATTCTGTTTAATCTTGATTTATATGCTTTTTCTACATCTATATTTTCTTTTTCACTTTTTAATGATCTATCACTTATACTTGATGTTGGTTTATTATGTTCTAATATTTTATTTTCTTCTTCTATTATACTTGAATTACTCATTTAAATTTTTTTTTTGATTCAAAATATTTTTTAAATAAATTTGAAAAATTAATTTTATATATACATTTTATTTTTTAATATCTTAATTCATTTTTAGAAAAAATTTATAAAAGTATAATTAATATAATAAGAAAAAACATAATAATATTATTATTGTTCCGTTTTATATTTAACTTTTAAAGCTTTGAGTTCTTTTTTTATTTGTTTTTTCTTTTTTAATTTTTCATGATTAGGTTCTGGATCTTTAGCAATTTCATCTTTTAATTTAACATATTCTTCTTTTAATTTTTTATATTGATCTAAAATATTTTGTTTTTCTTCAGTAATTTGAGGGATATTATCAATTTTAATTAAAGTAGAATTATTATTATTTAAATTATTATTTAAATTATTATCATAATTAGAATCTAATTCATCAAGAGGAATAGTTAATAAATGACTATTATTATTAACGTTATTTTTCTTATTTTTCTTATTAGTATTTTTAATACTACTTCTCCCACTTTTAACACTTTTAACATTTTGATTTGTAATAACAGTATTAGTATCTTCATTTTCTTCATTATTATTTTTATTTAATTGATTCTCATAATTAGCAGCACCGTTATCAATAATATTTTTAAGTTTTTTTGCAACTTCTAAAATTTCATCTTTATTATATTTATTTTTTCTTTTAAATCTCCTAGCTCTAATATTCCTTGTACATTTAGCCAAACCATGTTTTAGTTTATATTTATGGTCAGGATCTTTTTTCCATAAAATTTGATTAAAATGAGGATCTTTTGTATCAGTCATTGGATTAAAATTAATTAAATCATTTTCAGATTTTAATTTATCATTATGAACATAAAACATTTGTGATATATCACTTCCTTTATAATATGTTTTATAATCAATTGTTTTTTCTGCTTCTATTATACAAGGAAAATCTAATATTGTTATTGGATGTAATTCATTATTAAAATTAAATATCATTTTCCTACTATCTTCAATTTTCATAGATTCACTTGGATTTTCTATTATTTCTATACTTATTCCTTCATTTGAATTTGTTGTTTGACTTTGAATATATTTATGAAGCTTTTCTCCTATTTCTTCTGGCACGTTTAATATCATGTTTGAATCTAAGTCATCTACTTTGATTATTTTATCTAAATTTATATTATCCATTTGATATTTATATTATTTTATCAAGAGGTTATATATCAATCTGATTATTTTATTTTATTATTTTTTTAATTTTCTTTTTTTTATTTTATTACTTTTTTATTTTTTTAATCATTTTTTTTATTTTATTTAATTTTTTTTTTAATTATTTATTCTTAATCTGTTTTATTTTTTTTTTTTTTTTATAATTATTTGTTTTTTTAATGGAAATAATAAATTTAATCTTTTTATTTTTTTTTTTTTTATTAAATAAATTTATATAAATTAAATT
>JAEEGK010003200.1_pt1 | contig 40912 bp, 25 predicted proteins | sample 8958771 | NCBI WGS metagenome assembly JAEEGK01 (sample SAMN16246547, study PRJNA631951) | gut metagenome | biome: gut microbiome; feature: rumen; material: SC-attached | host: Bos | place: Iran: Karaj | collected 2018-10
AACAATAGATGATAAAATGAAAATAAATAAACATGTTGGTAATATTGATAAAAAGATAGGAGAATATTTTACAAGAAATTATGTTTTAAATAAAAGATATTTTAGTGTTAAATCAATTATGTTAATTTTTGGTTATTTTCATAAATCAAGATTATTATATGGTTTGCCAGTATTTATAGATCAAAAATCTTGGATTAATAGAATAGATAAAGAAATGCTGACAAACATAAAGAAATTATTAAAATTAAAAATAAAACTAATAATAGTAGATTAAAAATAGCATTAGATTTACCAGATTTAATACTTATTTATTATGTAGATTATTAAAATTAAAGGAAAAATATGAAAAAAATATATATTTTTAAAGAAAAATTTACAATATATAATAAAATAATAAAACAAATATTAGATATAGAGGATATTCCTTCTAGTGTTTTAATAAAAGATATATAATTAAAAGATTAAAAGAATTAGGAGAAAAAGAAGGATACAATAATATAAATGATAAATTTAAAAATAGATTAAAAGATAGAATATATAGTTGGTATGTTGATAGTGATTTTTTATTACTGAAATTTATGTGTCATAGAGGAAGTTTTAGAGAAGACATATATAAGAAATGTGTATTATGTAAGAAAGACAATAACATTAAACCTGTTATAAATGAATGTGAGATAATGAAATAATTAAGAGATAAATTAAAGAATGAATTAGAAGGATTTGATTGGAAAACAATAAATTTAAATTTATCATAAAGTATTGAATATTTTTAGTATTTAAAGAATTATTCAGGAAAAAAAGAAAAAAAAAAGGATAATAATGGTAATTCCTCCAATAAAGAAGATGATCCTTTATTAAATGAAATAATAAAAAACAAAGTATTGTATATAATAAAAAAGCTATAAGTCAAAATTTTCCACTTATTAACTATTTATCATATTATCTAGAAGGTAAAAATTATTATGAATCTATCAGTGAAAATGACAAAAAATTAAAAGAAAAAATAAAAAAAATTAGAATTATTTTTCAGCTCAAAAATTTATGGATTTTTTATGAAATATTTTCATTTTAATCATAAGGATTTAAAAGAGAAAATAAAAGAATTTTTTCAAGAAGAAATTGAAATAATTTTAAATATGATTGATTCAAGGAATTATTTATTATAAAAAACAACTATATTGATAATATAATAGAAGGAATTAATATTGATTGCTAAAAAAAATAGATATTTTCTCAGGCTGAGCCGGAGAAATTGGTTTAACTCTTTTATATTACTATATTTATACATGGAAATAATGTTCTATTAATTTATCATTTCTATTCATTTTGGCAATGCCTGAAATTAATATTAAAAACTAAAAAATTAATTTGATAAAGAGTCTATAAAGTTATTTACTGAATTTTGTATTATTTCTAACTCTGGGGATTTTGAAATTAATTCATGCTTAAAAGAGCTAATAGCTTTATCAGTTTGTCCCTGGCCATAGGCACAATCGTTTTTATCGCAATTCTTTGGTCTGGTTCAAAAACCAAACTTATAGCTGAGTATGAAGAGCCAAATTTCGCGCTAAGGGGAGGACCAGAAAATCCAATACTTGTAGATACTTCTTCCGATTTTCTTGATGCCTCATGTGTCAAAAGTTGAAAACATACATGCCTTAACTCTATATATCTTTTTATTATTCTATCATAATCAGCTACAGTAGCTTTTTTATCATTGATCATTTGTATGACTTCGTTTATTGAATTAATAGCAACTTTTCCATCAATACTCCTTGCTATTGATTAAATGTAAAAATATAAATAATTATATCAAATAGATAATTTTATTATGTTAAAAATATAATGAAGGAAATAGTTTTAATTGTATTCAAAAAAAGGATAAGTTTACTTTAGATTATAAACAAAAAATAAAAGATCATTTGAAATAAAAGATTTAAAATTAATATTAAAAAATATTTTGAATAAATCAAAAATTTTTGGTGAAAAGTATTTTCATAAAGATTACAAAAAAGAAAAAAACCAAGATAGGAAATTTCAAAATAAAAAATAAACAAAATAAAAATATAAAACAAAAAAGAAACACAATTTTAGAAAGTTTAATATCATATTTCGATAATTTAGGAAAAGAAGATTTTATTTCATATTAAAATTTAGACAAATAGATTATGATAAAAAAGATAAATTAAAAAGATATATAGATTAAATAATATTCTATATAAAAGATAGAAATCATCCAATATAAATTCTGCTAATTTAAGAGATTTAATTGGTTATTCATTATAAAGTTTATCTCTTCAAAGTAATTATTTTCAAATAGTAAATTATTTATTAAATATTAAAAAAGAAAAATAATTATAATTAATAAGATAAAATAATAAATATAATTTAAAAAAAACAATTTAAAAATCTTTTCCTTCCCTAATAAATAGGTAAAATTATATTTTCTCTCTTATAACTTCTAATTTATTTTTAATTCTGATTCAAAAATTTATAATTTATAAATTCTAAGATTCCAATATTAATGGAGTCAATTTCTTCAAAAACCAATAAAACTTTCTCTTATAGCATTATAACAAATAACATTCTCTATCTTCAATTTCACAACAATAATTAAAATATATAAAAATAAAAGTATAAATCATATTATTCAGAAAATTGAAGAGTATTTATCAATAACTAAGCCATTCTCATTATAATAACTTTCTTTAATATTATAATAATAGCCACAACCAATATTAACCAATCATTAACTTAATTGGTGTTATCTTCATTATTTCACCCTTTCAAATTTTTATTAATAATATCCATCTAAAATAAAATTTGTAATTCAATTGCTATATAAAATTTTCCGAATGTTATTATCTGTTAAAACTTCTTTATTATTCACTTTAAAAATTCGGCAACCAAAATTCCATTATAATGCATTTATTCTAAGCCTATAATAAAATTCATTTAATCTAAATATGATTATGTTGAAATATAATTAATAAGTAGTTTTATATTGTTTCAACAAGGAAATTAGAACTATTCCTTTACATGAAAAAAAAATATGTTCAACATAGAAAATATAAATTTTTAATTGTTGACTTAAAATAATTAACTAATAAAAATAATTTTTATTATAAGTCTATAAGAAAAAATATAAAAACTGATAAATTAAATGATCCAATGATGATGAAATAAAATAAAGAGGAATTAAATTAAAAAATAATATTTTATAAAGAAAAAAAACACATAAAAATAATTAAAGAATTTTCATCATAATAAAAAGCACTTATATTTTAACAGATTTTATAAAAAATAAGAAGTAAAAGGTAATTGTTCCAAGGAATGGAAGAATTAATAATGTAATGATAAACCATTGTCTTTTCTCTAACTTCTTTTCCTTAAAAATAAGGAATAAAAAAGAAAATAAAAAAAAGGTAGAAAAAAATATAATTTCTAAAAAGTTAAGAGTTTAATATATTATAATGTCTGTTTTTTTTCCTAAAGAATGCAGTGATTATGGATAATATTAATAGATAAAATAGACATTTTTAATTAAATATTAATTACTCTATAATTATTATAATTCATAATGAATGATTATTTCATATCTTATAAAAATTATTAATGATAATATTGATATTAAGATTATAATATTAATTTTCTTAATGATTATAATATTGCATTTATTTCTGATAAAGAATTTGAGTTCTCAATGATTAATATTTTTTCGAATTATTGATATTTTCTTCGGTTTTTTTTAATTTTCCTTGATTTTAACTCAATACAAATCATATTTTTTAAAATATATTTTAAAATTTTCAAAAAATTCCCTTTATTTTTTTGAAGATTATATCTTCAAAAATAAAAAAATAAAAAAAATTCCAAAAAATTAATATCTCTGAAAAATTAATTTAAAAATTAAAGTGATAAGGGGCATTATCTGGTATTTTTTATCAATTAATATATAATTAACAAAAAATAAAAAAAATAAAAATATAATATCTTATGAAAGAAATAAGAAAATATACAATAGAAGACAAATTAAGATGCATTGAATTTGCTGAAAAAAATGGGATAAAAAGTGTTTCAGAGTTAACAGGAATTGACAGGAAAAGTTTAAGAGAATGGTTTAAACAAAGAAATCAATTAAAAAACATAGAAAATAAAGGAAAAAAATTTAGACTTCCAGGAGGAGGAGCAAAGCCAAAGACATTAATATATGAAAAATATTTAATAAATTTCATTGATGATTGTATGAAAAAAAATATTAATGTTGATGCAAATTTAATTATTAGTGAATTATGCAGAATTGAACCAGAAATGCAGAAAAAAACACAAAAAGCTTTAAGAAGTTGGTGCTATAGATTTTTAAAAAGAAATAAATATTCCTAAATATTATTATATGATAAATTCTATTTTTAATTATGAAATAATTGGAAAACAATATTTTTAGTTTAAAATATTATTTAATCTCGCTTTAATAACTTCATTTTTCAATTAAAATTTTTTTCAAAATATAAAGGATTTTACAATATTTACTTTTTTTTATATTTAAAAATAACTTCAATTAAGGAAATCTTTTTGTTTACATATTTTTTTTATACATTTCAACGTTATATTAAAATTTTCTAATTAATTCTACTCATATTTATTAAAGATTTTATTAAGAGACAAAAAATAATGAAAAAATTATAACATAATAGCTACCAATAATGAGAAATTAAAAAAAATTATAAAAAATTGATTTAAAATATTTAAAAAAAAATAAATGGAAAAAAAAAATGAATATTTTGCTCCAACAGATCCAGAAGAACAATATCCACTTCATATATCATCTTCTTTAAATGACAAATATTTAACATTAGAAAATATATTTTCAAAATATTATAATGAAACAACATTAGACACAGCAGGTAAAAATTCTGGGAAAGAAAGAATGAAAAAAAATTTAGATTCAATGTCTTTCGTATATGGAGAAATAAATTTTAAAGCAATAGCATATATATTTGAATATACTAAAAATATTTTTGATATAAATGAAGAAGGAATTTTCTATGATTTAGGAAGTGGAATTGGAAGAGGAGTTTTTGGAGCAGCTTTATGTCATTCTTTTCAACAATATATTGGAATTGAATATTTAGAAAGTATTTATAAAACTTCATTGGAAATTCAAAAAAAATATATGAAAGAATTACCTAAATATATTAATGATAAAAAAAATAAAGATTTTTTCCCTGATTATTATTTTGATGATAATAAAGAAAAACATTTACCTAATATTTTATTTAAACATGGTGATTTTTTAGAAGAAGATTTATCAAATGCTTCTTTTATTTATGCAAATAGTACTTGTTTTACTGAAGATTTAATGGAAAAATTATCAAAAAAAATTAATAAAGAAGTTAAAAAAGGTTGTATTGTTGTTACTACTACTAAAACTTTACCTTTTTTAAATAAAAAAAAATGGGAAATTAAAAAAGGAATTAGAAGAATGATGTCTTGGGGAGTTGCTTCTTTACATGTTCAAAGAAAAATACAAGATTAAATTAATGTAAATTTTATAAAATAAAATGTTATTTAATAAATATTTTTAGTTTTTGTATAAAAAAATTTATTTAATTTTGGAATATTAATTTTATGTTTATTTTTTATTTATTATCATTATTAAAGTTATTATTATTTTCTGGAAAAAATCCAGTAGGATTAAAATTTTGATAATTAAAGTTATTATTAATCATTGGATTCATTGAAGGAATTAAACCTAAATATTGTAATTGTAAATTATTAAGTTTCATATTATCACTTGGTATTTGTTGTTTATAAACAACATTATTAATTTTAAGATCAGGAAGAGGAAAAACAAAATTATTTAATTGTTGAATAAATAAATGAGGATTCATATTAATATTTGGATTAATAATATTATTTGGATTTAAATTTATATTTTGATTAATATTTAAATTTTGATTAATATTAATATTTTGATTATTCAATTTTTTTTCTTTTGCATTTTCCATATCTTTTATACTTTCTTGATGTCTTTTTTTCTTTAAAAATTGCATTTCTTCAGGATTATATTCTCTTCCTCTATTATTATTATAACCAATATCAGTTCTATCATCAAAATAATCATCTCTAAAATTACTTTCAATTTCTTCATCATCAACATAACCTAAAATTCTTTTTACTATATCTATTGCTTGTTTTCCTTTAAATTTTGCATTTTTATAAAAATCTAAATTATCTAATAAAACACATTTTTTATCTTTAATTACTCCTTTTAATATTTTACTTTTATGTCTTATTCCATTTTCTTTTTTTTCAAAATCAAAACATATACATTTATCCATTTCAACATCATCAATAAACAAGTCACTATTAAATTCATTTCCTTTTAATTTTTTATTAAAAGTATTAATTTTTTCATTAACTTCAAATATTCCATTAACATATTTTGTAGGTTTTCTGCTTTTACTAATCAAAATATTTTTTCCTGTTTTATTCAATATTAATTCTTCATGATTAAATTCTTTATTATCCATTTTTTCCTTAACAATTTTTTTAATAATTTTCTCATCAACAAAAGGAATTAAATTAACTCCCATCCAAGCATAAGGCATTCCATTAATATCTAATTTAATATTATCAGGATAAAAATCACTTATAGGAGAAAAAGGATCATTCATTAATTTTTGTAAACATAAAGGAAGAGCTTTTGAAGAATAAGGAGGTAAAACGGATAATAATTGTTCAAAAGAATTAAAAGGTTTTCCAATTGAAAATTTTATATTTGTTTTAGATATATTTATTAAATCTGAAGCAAAAGGTGCATAATGAAAAGGATAAAACCAACTCCATGAAGGAACTCCATTATAATAATATTCAAATACCCAACATATTCCTTCAATATAATATTTTTTTATTTTCTGTTTTAAAGATGAAAGTTCTTTTTTTGAATTGGGATTTATTTTAAATTTTTCTGTATAATATCTATCTTTAAAACCTTCTTCATTGTATTTTATTTTATCTTTGTATTCTGAGGCTTTTTGATTTGATTTTTGTTTTATTCTTTCATCAAGTAACATTTTAAATTTTTGTTTTCCATATTTTTTAAGTTCTTCCAAAGAAAAATCTTTTTTTTCATTGTCTTCTTCTCTTTCTAACATTAACTTTGTTGATTCTACTAAATCTATTTCTTCTGGATTATCCTTTTTCTTATCATCATTATTATTATTATTTTCAATTTCATTATTGTCTTTATTTTCATTCTTATTTTCTTGTAATGAACCCAATGAGTTAAATATTTCTAATATATTTTTTTTCTTTTTTCTTTGTGGATTATTCATTAGTGATTTTTTGAAATTTTCATCATTTATTTTATTCATAACTTCAATTTTGAAAAATTCTCCTTCAATTTTACCTAAATTTTCAAATAATATTTCCGCTTTATCTAAATTAATTTGCCCTTTACCATTAGTAATATAAGAATCCATAGTAGGTAAAATTTTTTTGTATAAATATATTAAAGCATCAATAGCTCCTTCACGAATTTTTAAACTAGGTAAATGAGGTAAAAAATCATTTCCAACTAAAAAACACAAAAAAACAAAATCATCAATAATTCTTTCTAAATCATATTTAAATTTAATTTTTTTTTCTAATATTTTAAATTCAATTTCTAAATATTCTCTAACAACTGGAATTTTAATTAAACTAAATTCAATTTCATTAATTTTTTCTTTATTATTAAAATAAATTTCTTTTTTTGAAGCAGTGTCTCTATTAAAACTTCCAGTTATTTTTTCACAAGTATCAGAAGAATGACCATGTTTACCACAATGTTGGCAAATAATATAAAATTTTTCATTTAAACTTTCTCTAATAATATAAAAATGAGGTTCATGAATAATTAAAGATAACATTATTAAATCAGCATCAGCACCATAAATACAATGAGTAGTATTTGGATTATAATTTTCAAAAGTTCTTTGATTTCTTATAAAATCTAATATTTTATGTTCTCCTTCACCAGGAACACTAGAATCAGAAAAAATAACAGTTAAGTCTTTCCATAAAGGATCATTATTTAATCTAGATTTAATATAACTTTTTAAAGCTAAACTACAATCATATAAAAATTTAGTTCCTGGAGTAATGACATTAGAATCGAATTCAAATTTAACTTTATTATTTTTATTAAAATCATTATATAATCCTTTATTATTCCAATCATTTGTTAAAATTTCAAATTCAGTTTTTCTTTCTTTACTTTCTAAAGCAGCTCTAAATCTTCTACTTCTTTGTTGATTCATTTTTGCTCTTGGAGCAACACCATCAATAGCTAAATATATTAATTTTTTAGGTTTTATAATTTTAATAATTTTATCAACATAATCGAAAATTCCATTAAACATTTCTGCTATTGATTCTGGAGAATCTCTATCTTGAGGATGAGCACATGGATGAATAATTCCATTCATATCAAAATATAAATTATCTATTGATGGTATTTCTAAATCTCTATTAAAATTATTTTTAATTATTGTGTTTATATCTATTCCTTCAGATATTTCTTCATTTACATCTATTACTATGTTTGGATATCTTAACGTTAACCATTTAAAAAAAGCTGGGACTCCCATTTTTTTTCTTTTTTTTGTTTTTTATGGTTTATTTTTAATTTTTTTTTGTTTTTAAAGATAAATTATAAAATTATTATTTATTTATTTGTTTATTTTTTTTAAATGTTTTATTTTTTTGGTTTTTTTATTTAAAGTTTTTTTTTAGACAATATAAAATAAAATGGAAGAAATAAGTACATCAAAAAAACAAAGAAAAAAAAGTGATGATTCAAATGATGATAGTAATTCAGAAAAGTCAAATGAATTTAAAAAAAATGATAACAAAAAACTTAATGATAGATATCCCAGTAATGATGCAACAAATTTAGCAAATATACCTAAATCTCCACAAGAAGTTTTTGAGGTAACAAAAGATAATTCTTGTTGTAATTGTTCAATATATTAAATAAATATGAAATAAAATTTTTCTTTTATAATAAATTTTAATCATTTAAATAATGGTTTAAAGTTTATTTTAATTTATTTTATATTGTATATTTAATGATTAATAAATGAATTAATTTTTTAATTATTTAAAAATATATAAATAAAAAATAATTAGAGTGAATAAATTCCAAACTTTTCCTGATTCTTAAAAAATAATCGTTATTTAAGATAAAATTTAAAAAAAATAAAATAGAAAAAAAATATAAAAAAAGGAATAAAACAACACAAACAAAAATTCATGACACACAAAAATTACTTAAAATGTTAAAAATCAATAAAAAATATCATTTCTCTCAATCCCTCCTTTAAAAAACATTATAAAAGAAAAAAAAAATAAAAAAAAATAAATTTAAAGAAAAAGATGAGAAAATATTCAATAGAAGATAAATTAAAATGCATAGAATTAGTAGAAGAAATAGGATATCAAAAAGTATCAGAGATGACAGGAATAGATAGAAAAAGTTTAAAAGAATGGCAAAAAAAAAAAAAACAATTACAATCAATGGATAATAAGGAAAATTCATTTAGACTTCCTGGCGGAGGAGCAAAACCAAAAACTGCAGAAAAAGAACAACAAATTGTTAAATTTATTGAAGACTGTCTTCAAATTGGAATTAAAGTTGATACTTCTTTAATTATTAATGAATTATGTAGAATTTCTCCTGAAATGCTTCAAAAAACTAGAAGAACTTTAAGAAAATGGTGTTATAGATTCTTAAAAAGACATAAATATACTTAATGATTATATTAAAACGCTAAATATTATATTTTATTATTTTTGATTCTTACTTTTAAAGATTTTTTTTTTTTTTTTGGGTTTTTATTTGATGATGTCATTTTTTATTTTTTAAATATTATTTTATAAATGGATTAAATAAAATATTAGAGGAAAATAAACTTTGGACTTGTTAACAGCCCTTTTTTATATTTATTATAATTCTTTTAGGGACTTAAAAGGGTACTTAATTAAATATTTATTTATATCTTTTTTTGAATTAATTTTATTTTATTTTTTTTTTATTATTAAATATATATATACTTTATTAATTAATATTAAAAAATTAAATAATTGTAATGATTAAAAAAATATTAAATTGAATAATATGATAACAAATAAATCTATATTATATCTTATTATGATTATATTTATTTTAACAGGTTCTCTTGCTAATATAATTCCTAAAATAGAATTAGAAGTGACATCATTAGGAAAGAAATTTCAACATGTTTGGGTTTTTTTATTCTTTATGTTTTTTAATGAAAATTTTGCTTTATTTATATTTTATTGTTCAAAGAAAACTATAAATTCAAATAAACCAGAATGTAAACACTATCATTCAATTCCTTCTGTTATATTTGATTTTTTTGGAGTAGGAATTAATTTTTTAGGTTTAGCAGTTTTACCAGGTTCAATAACACAAATGTTAAGTTGTACTCAATTAATTTTTACTTATTTGTTAGACATTATTTTTACAAAAAATAAACACAATATTAATCAATATTTAGGAATTATTATTACAATGTTAGGAGTAATTATTATAGGATTTTCTGGAACTCAAACTGTTGATTCTGATAATTTAACTTTTATTTTAGGTATAATTTGTGTTTTAATTTCACAATTTTTTATTTCTTGCCAAATAATTTATGAAGAAAATATAAGTAAAAAATATGAATGTTATGCAAGTAAATTAATTGGTTTTCAAGGAGTTTATGGTTCAACTTTAACTTTTATAGTAATTTTAATATTTAGTAATATTAGTTGTGGAAAAGCAGAAACTAAATTTTTAAGAGAAGTTTGTTCACAAGATAATTATAATAATTGGAAAGTTGAAAATTTATCTTTTGCCATTAAACAATTAAAAAATAGTGGTTATTTAATTTTTTTAACAATATTTTATTTCTTTGGTGATTTATTATGTAACTTAAGTGGAATAACTATTGGACAAAATTTATCAGCTATGAATAGAGCTATTTTAGAACCTTTAAAAAGTATTTTTGTTTGGATTTATTTTGTCTTACCTTTTAATCCTTCTTCCTTAAGAGAATATTTTGATTTTTCCCAATTATTAGGCTTTTTCTTTTTAGTGATGGGAAATTTATTTTATCACAATATTATTGATATTAATTATTATTTTAATAAAGGAAATAATGAAATGAAAGAAGAAGTTTATGAAGTTAAAGTTGAAATAAGCCAAGATCATGGTATTATTGAAAATAATAAAAATAATTTTTCTAAAGATTATGTTAATTTAAAAGTGTAATTTTAATAATTAATTAAAAAAATGATAAGATTTTTTCTTTTAAAAATTATAGTCTTAAAATTAATGTCAAATTTATTCTATAATAACTTTTGAGATTTAAATTTGTTATAAGGAAATAATATAATTTATTTAAATATTTTTTTGATGATATTTAATTGATAATTTTATTCATTAAATTTATCTTTAAATCTTTATTACTTTTTAAGTATGTATTCCCTTATTTTTTATCAAGTTTTTTATTAAAATCATCATCTTAAGATATAATTACAGTTATTTATTTGTTTTTAAATTTAGTTTTCAAAATGTTCAATTATGTAATTTTTTATTGAATTATAATTATATTTAGTATCAATAAAGTGTTGAAAAAACTTTTGTGATACAATTAAATTTTTTTTAAATTAATTTTTAAGAAAAAAAATTGATTAATGTGTTTTTTTTTAAAAATTTGATTATTTAATTGAATAAAAATTTACAATATTCAAATTGAATAAATATTTATTTCCAAATTATATTTAATTATTTATTTCCAAATATTCTTGAATCAATAAAATTATTCAAATAAAAATTATATATATTTATTATGATATATATATAGAAATATATATCAAGTTATTAATCAAATTTTTGAGTTGAACACGAAAAAACAGATTTTTTTTGGGAAATTATAAAAAAATAAAGATACATGTTATTATCTTTTACTATTTATTAATGAATATTGTGTTGAAATATTTTAAAAATATTTTGATATCATAAATTTAATTCCCTTTCGAATCACACAACATTCCAACAATAATAAGTTAAAAGTTACTTAGTAATAATTTTAATTGCACTTTTCTTATTTTAATTATCATTTCATTTCTAATATACTATCTTTTTGGAGTTTTATTTTATTAATATTTTTGCCAATAAATTAATAATTTATTGAAATGTTAAGAATCTAATTATTTTTTTATCAATTTAATTTTTAACTCAATTTTAATTCTTCCTTCTATTTAATCCTGAATTTTTTTAAATTTAAACATCTATTAATAAAACAAAAGTGTATTTACTCCCTAATTATCAAAATTAATTATTAATTAATAAATATTTAAAAAATAGATATAGTATGTCAAAACATTGTCCAGCAATAGGAATAGATTTAGGAACAACATATTCAGTAATAGGAATATGGAAAAATGGAGATGTGAAAATATTACAAAATGAAATAGGAGAATCAACAACACCATCAATAGTATCATTTTTAGACAATGAATTGTCAGGTGAATTAGCAAAAGGTGAATTAATTAGAAATCCCTCAAACACAATATATAATATAAAAAGATTAATAGGTAGAAAAATAACAGATAAAACAATTCAATCTGATATAAAGAATTTCCCTTTTAAAGTAGTAAATTATGAGGGAGATAGAATTCAAATAGAAGTAACATATAAAAATATAACAAAAAGATTTTTCCCAGAAGAAATATCAGGAAAAATTTTAAAAAGAATGAAAGAAATAGGAGAATTGAATTTAAATACAGAAGAATCAAAAAATAAAATAGAAATAAAAGATGTTGTTATAACAGTTCCTGCATATTTTAATGAAAATCAAACAAAAGCAACACAAGATAGTGCAAAAATAGCAGGATTAAATCCATTAAGAATTATTCATGAACCAACAGCTGCTGCAATTGCTTATGGTTTAAAAAAAGATTTTGAAGAAGATGAAGAAGAAATTGTACTTGTTTTCGATTTAGGAGGAGGAACTTTTGATGTTTCTATTTTATCCATTGAGAAAGATTGCTTTGAAGTTCTTGGTACTAATGGTGATAGTCATTTAGGTGGAGAAGATTTTGATAATTTACTTGTTGATTTTTGTTCTCAGAAATTCAAAGAAAGTGAAAATATTAATTTAAATAATAAAAAATATAAAAAACAAATTATGAGATTAAAAACTCATTGTGAAAAAGCTAAAAGAGTGTTATCTAAATCTGAAGAAGCTCATATCTTTATTGATAATTTTATTGGAGATATTGATTTTGAAATTACAATAACAAGAGGAGAATTTGAAGATATTTGTAAAGAAAAATTTGAAAAATGTATTGAAATTGTAAAAGAATGTTTAGAAAATAAAAAAATTAAAAAGGAAAAAATAAATGAAATTTTATTAGTTGGTGGTTCAAGTAGAATTCCTAAAATCAAAGAAATGTTGACTACATTTTTTAATGGGAAAAAATTAAATGATTCTATTAATCCTGACGAAGTTATTGCATATGGAGCAACAGTTCAAGCTGCTATTTTAACAAATAAATATGATGAAAGATTAGAAGATTTAATATTAATGGATGTTAATTCATTATCTTTAGGTACTAATCTGATAGGTGGAATAAATGATATTATTATTGAGAAATATACTCATTTACCTGTTAAAAAAACAAAAAGATATTTTACTATTTATGATGATCAAAGTGAAATGTATATTGGAGTTTATGAAGGAGAATCTCTTTTATATGAAAATAATTATAAAATTGGAGGATTTATTTTAAAAGATTTACCTAAAGGAAAGAGTGGTACTGTGAAAGTTGATGTTACTTTTGAAATTGATGAAAACTGTATTTTATATGTTACTGCCAAAGAAGTTTCAAATGGTAAACCAAAAACTATAAAAATAATTAATAATGATGGTAATTTAACTGAAAAAGAAATTGAAAATATTTTAAGATTAAATACTGAAGAAAACGCTTTAACTGATTATGAAAGAACTGAAATATATGGGTCAGAACATCCTGAAAAACAAATAAATATTCTTAAAGATATTAAAGATTTAAAAAATGATATATTAAATTCTTCTAATGAATTAGATAGATTAAATTCTTCTAGAAAATTAGAAACTTCTATAGAAGCTATTTTAAGACCTTATCAAAATAAAGATTTAGAGAATCAATTTGTTTTTGAAAAATTTGAAGAAAATTTAAAAAGTTTAATAAAATGTTATGGTACATCTCTTTCAAATGAAATATATGAAATTAGTGATTATATTGAAAACATCAAATATAATTTAGACAAATATTTATCTCTTGTTAATAATCATACTCAAATTATACCATTAGATTTCATTAAAGACTTAGAATGTAATAATGAAGTATATAGCCATTGTTTATACAAAATCATTAACTATCATTGTAATAAAATTGAAAATTTAATTAAATCAAAGAAAAAATTAATAGAATGTAAAACAATTTTAGAATCAGACATTCAAAAATTAAAATTAAAAAAATTAAATTTTGACCCTGAATTTAGGGAAAAAATAGATATTTTATTAAATCAACTTAAAATATTATTTAAAATAAAAGAAGGAGATGAACTTTTTTTAAAAGCTTCAAATAATAATAATAATGAAGATTTATTATTTTGTTCAATGGATACTTATAGGACATGTATAAACTTAACCCAAGAACAAAATGATTGTGAATTTGAAGCAATATGTTTAGCAAAATTAGCTCAATCATATAGAAAAACTAATATTTATCCTACTAATAAATTATTAGAAATTTGTAATAGAGTAGAAGAAATTAATAATAATCTTTTATTTGGAATTCATTTAAATAATGATGATTGGTACCAAGAAAATATTAAACTTAAAAATGAATTAATTGAAGAACAAAATAAAATAAATGATTCTGAATTTGGTCAAAAATACAAAAACGAACATCCTGAAATTTTTGAAGAATTAAATAACACTTTTAAAAAATCAAGAAAAGAATTTTTTGAGTTAATTACCACAAAATATCCCTACAAAAATTTTGATAAAAATGAATATAATAAAGCAATAAGAAAAAAAAAAGTAGGTGAAAAATATTTAAATAATAAATATAAATTGGATAAATTACCTGAAAATAATTTGAAAGAAAAAGAGTATAAAGTTATTGTAAGAGAAATAATATCATTATGTAATAATTTAGATGATTCACCTGATGATATGATTAATGAAGATGATAATATGAATACTGATATAGAAGAGGATATTAAATAATGATTTAATATGAGACAATTAATATTTTTTAAAATTGATTAAATTATATATAATAAACTTTATTTTGTTTCATATGATTAAAAATATAAAAAAAATGGAAAAAAATAAAATTTAAAAGTGAGATTAAATTGATGAAATATTATAATGGAAATTAAAAATTAGATTTTTTAAAAATAATGATAAAAGAAATATTGTAAAACTCTAAAAAAAAATGAAGAATAAAAATCCTTTAATAGATTTTACAATAAAAGATTCTTAAAAAAATTAAAAATATTAATTTTCATTATTTAATAAATACAAAAAGAAATAATTAAAAAATTGTATACAGGTATTTTAAAATAAATAAAAAATTTTAGAGAATTTTACAATCCTAATATTTTACATTTACTTTTTGAATATATAGGAATTTATATATTAAAAATCCTCAAATTAGTTTTTTTACCAATTCAATTTTAACAATTATAATTTTTTTAGATAAAATATATTAAAATGTCTTCTAATTTAATTGAAATAATTTTTCTCTTCTTCTGACCATCCTATTTAATGAATAACGCTTTAACAAAACCAAATTTGAAATTTAAAAGATATTAAGGATGAAATTAATTATTTTTAATTTAAATTAATATTATTTTAAAATATATAAACTATTATTTAATATTTAATTATTTATATTTATCTTTTTCTTTCAAAAAATTTAATTCATAAATGATAAATACATATCCAAAGACATAAAGATTTTAAATACAATAATTGAAATTATCCAATATTTAAATTTAAAAAAATATTCATTAACTCTATCAATAATCTAGATTGGAGAGAACAATATGAATATTTTGATAAACAAATTAGTCAAAAAAATTAAAGAGTTGAATATTTTATTAATTTATAAATATTCAAATTAATATTTAGGGAATGATAATTAGTTATAATTTCCTTATTTATTTTTAAAAAGAAAAAAACTTATAAACTTATAATATTTAAAACATTTAAACTTATTTAATATTTGTCACAATAAAAAACAAATCTTTATTTTTGACCTTGATTGATATGTGAATATTTATCTAATTGATCTCTTAAAACAATAACTTCTTCTGCCAATTGTGAACACATATGTAAATAATGTGTTGCAGTTTTTTTGGCTTCATCTCTTGTATTTTCTAAATTTTGAATTTTTTTTGTATAATCTTCTTTTTTCATATTTTTAGTGCTTTTTCTTAACATTGTTATTTCTTCTTCTAATTTTCCTTTTTCATTTTCTAATTGTTCAATTTCTTCTTTTAAACTCTTGATTAATGCCATATTATTTGAATTTGAGTTATATTCAAATTTATTATTATTCAAATTTTTTTGTTTCAAATATTTGTAATCATTATTACCTTTCATTAATATAAAAAAATAAAAAATAAAAAAACCTGAATAATAACTTTAGATAATAATAAAAATTAAAAATATAATCTTTCATAAAATTAATAAAAACAAAATAAAATTTATAGAATATATCAAATGGCTTATTTAGGATTAATAATTTTCTTTTCTTCCTACACATTAATTATATTCATATATTCATTAATAATGTATTTTAAATATCGTCCTCATTATAAGCCACTTTACTTTCAATATGATAAAAATTCTCCAGTTGTAAATGTACATGATTTATATGACGAATTTAAACTAAAAGATAATTTATCTTTCTTTAGAATATTTTTTGGAAGTTTGATTTTATTTCCAATTAGAATACCAAGTGGAATCTTTTTCTTCATAGCAATGAATATTCAATTAAAGTATCATTTAAAAAGATTAAAGAATCATGACACAGATCCAGAAGAAAGAAAAGTAATTGCTAATATAATTCAATATTGGCCAAAATTATTATTTTACATTAATGGAATTTCTATTGTAGATATAACAATGAATGATAATTCTAATACAGAAAAACTAAATGAAGACCAAAAATATAATGGATTAATATCTGAAGAAGTAAAAGATAAAACTTTCTATGAAAAAATATATAAAAAGTATTTAGGAGATGATTATGATTTTACAGATCAAAAATATTCATTAATAATATGTAATCATGTAGGATTTTTTGAAGTATTATTAAATATGATAAAACGTCAATCAGGTTTTTTTGCAAAAAAAGAAATAGAAAGTTATGCTTTTGTTGGTCCAATTGCAAAAGCAATGAATTGTTTATTTGTAAATAGAGAATCCGATGAAGAAAGAGCTAAATTATTTAAATTATTAGAACAAAGACAAAAAGATTTTTATGAAGGTAAAATTTTAGCTCCTTTAGTTTTATTCCCTGAAGGAACAACAACTTGTGGTAGAAATTTATTAAAATTTAAAAAAGGTGCTTTTTATTCTTTATTACCAATAAAACCTGAACTTGTTAAAATTAATCAAAAAGATGATTTTAGTTGTGCTGTTGGTTCTTCTCATGTTGTTTTAAATTTTTTTAGAAGTATGGCTTATTTTAGACATAAATTATATTTTATCGATTTACCTGTTATTAGACCTACTGAATTTATGTTTGAAAAGTATAAAGATTTAGGAAAAGAAAAATGGGAAATTTTTGCTGAAGTTACTAGAAAAATTTTATGTGAAATTGGAGATTTTAAACCAAGTAATAAAATGTTTAGAGATTTAAATAGATATAAGAAAGCTATGAAAAATGGAGTTTATACTAGTGAAGATTTCCTTTCTTTATGTAATGAAAAAGATCCTGTAGTTGAACAACTTGGTATTAAAATATAAATTTTTGTTTTTAAAATTTTTGATTTTTATTTTTAATAGTCCTTAATATATCATATTTAAAGCAATTTATGATATATATCTTTTATAAAATATTTATATGTAGAGATAAAAAAGTAAGGAAAAGTTTTTTTGTTTTTATTTTTTTATAATTTAATTTATATTAATTTAAAATTTATAATTAAAATCTCATTTATATTAATAATGAGTACTTTGAGAGACTTTTATGTAAAATTTTAAAAAAGTAAATTTCTCTTAATGATTGTTCTAATTTAATAAAATATTGAATTATTGATTGAATGATTTTTAATTAAATAAAATTCTTTTGATAAATTTTAATATATTAAATATTTAAGAAAAAATTCTTATATTATTAAAGTCTTTGTTTTAATATTTTATATGAAAGAATTGAGTTTTTTAAATCTACTTTTTTTGGATTGAGTTTATCATAATATTAGTTATTAAATTTGATAATCAATTAACTATAAAAATCATCGATTTTTATTGTTTTGATATCATGATTTGATGTAATATCATTTAAATCTGAACTTATGGTTTTTGATTTATATAATCAAGATTTCCTTAAATATAAAGTTTTCTTCTATTATTTGAATGTAATTAAATGAAATTTTCTGATTCATAAATTAAAAACTATTTATATTATTTAAAAAAATAATTTTTTTGTTTTTGAAAGATAACTTTTAATTTTCTATAATAAGATTAATCATATAGTAAGAAGTATTGATACATTTCTCTATTGAAAAATAAGCTTTAAAACTGAAAAAGATAATTTTTGAATTAATGAATAAATGTTATTCTCCTTTTTCTTGATTATTGATATTCTATAGATTAAATCATAAATTATTTATATCATAAAAAATATAAATTTTAAATTAATTCGATTATTTTAAACTAAACATAATCGTTTTTAAAATAAGAAATAAATTTCTTCCAATTTGAAAAAAAGATAAATTACATAAAAACTATAAAATGAGAGAAATCATATAATAATTTCCCTTAATTTACATTTATTTTCATTAAAAACATTTAAACACCAAAAATTTAAAAAGCAGAAAAATTTGAAAAAACATTAAATTAATTATTTGATAGAAAAATCGTTAAATATAATTAAATATTATAAGTCTCAAAATGAAAATATGTTATAATAAATCAAGGAATAATCAATTGTCAATAAAATATACAAAACAAAATCAATTCGTGTTTGAAATGATTCATAACAATTTAATGAAATATAATAAACAAAAATCAGAGATAAATAGGCAAATAATTCATAATATTATATTTGATGAAAAAAAAAGAATAGTTTCAATATTTAAAGATTATTTATTATGGGATGAAATGGCAGAATTTTTAAAACGTTTTTATAAATTAAAAGAATCAACTTCAAGAATTCCAAACATTAGTGAATATTACGTTAATTATACATTATTTGCGCCAATATTATATTCAAATGAATTTTCAATTTCTAAAACAATGAGAAAATATACAAGAAGAAAAAAAAGATATTTAGAATACATTGAAGAGCACGAAGATGATTTTAAAAATAAAAAGAAAAATAAAAATAAAAAAAAAGAAAATTTTGAACCAATAATTAAACCTGAATTAGTAGAAACTGTTAATTCAGTTAATAACACAGCACAAACTATAGAATTAACACAATATAATAATAATAAAGAAAAAAAAATGTCTTTTAGTGAGATTTTTGATGAATTATCAAGTACAATTAATCTTAATAAAAAACAAAATTTTCATTTAAAAGAGAAAATAATAAATTTTAAACAAACAAAAAAATTTTTTAATAATAAAAGATTACTAATTGAAAGTTCTGATTTGTCAAAACCTTCAATTTTAAATAGCACCTTAAAAACAAAAGATAAAAATCAAAATAGTTTTAATATTAAAAAATTACATTTAAAAATTGCAAAATTAAAAGAATTAAAAATTAATTATAATAATTTATATTCAAATTTAAATACTGAATTTAATGTTAGAAATAGTAATAATATAGTTTTAACAACTATTTCAAATTCTGAAAGATATATTCCTACACAATCAGATGATTTATTTAAGGAAAAAATAAATAGAATAAAACAAAATAAAATAAATGTTATTAATAATAATTTTGTTGAATCCATAAATAAAAATGTAGCCAATACTTCAAGAAATAATAATAAACATCATTTAGTTTTAAAACATAATTCTAATTTTCAAATTTCAATTAGAAATAATAGTAATGAAAATAAAGTTTTTAAATCTACAAAGTCTTCGAATAAAAATACTAAAAAAATTAATTTAAATATAAATAGAAATAGAAATAGTGATAATCTAAATTTTAATTATGAGAAAAAAAGAAGTAGTAGAAGCAATGGGCAACATAATATATCATTGAAAAAAAAATATATTTTAAAAGAAAATCAAAAAACTAATTATCCAATTATTTCAATTAATAACATTCAAACTCCAAATAAATATAAAATTATTAATGATACTTTAAAACATAAATCTGTTATAAAAAGGAATTCTTTAAGAGAAAGTAATAATTTTTTTCATAGTAAAAATAATACATTAAATGTAAAAAGACAAATATATCAATATTAAAAATAATAATAATGATATTATTTTATATATTTAAATGTTAAATTAAATTATACTTTTAAAAATATTTTCTCTTTTTATAAATAAGAATTAGATAAATATTTTTAAAAATACTAATTTTTAATTTTATTAATAAATGTTTGAAAACTCATTTTTCAAAAAAATAACTAAGTTAAATCCAAAAAATCAACCAAAAAAAAAAAAGTTATACTCTCAAGAAATTTCTCCTCTTAATTATAGTTTCGAATTAAAAAAAAATAAGGATCAAATAATAAATAATTACAATGTTAAAGTTAATATTACTAAAAAGAAAACAAAAAATATATCTATAGGAAATATAACTTTAGGCACTAATTCAGATAAAAGTATATTAAATTTAGTTTCCAAAGATTCAAACTTAAAAAAAGTATCTCCTCTTCATTTAGATATTAAAAAAGTCTTTTATGAACCAACAAAAATTAAAAAAAATGATAAGAAAGAAAAATTTAAAAGTGCCTTAGATTCACCAAATAAAAGTTTTAATAAAATAATTTTAAATTTAAAAAATGAATTTGAAGAAATTAAAAATAGAAATCATTCAGGTTCGAAAACAAAATCAAAAGAAAAAAAAAAAAAAAATAGTAATAATAAAATCAATAAAAGAAATTTTACTGTGAATAACCTAAATTTAAATAAATCAATTAATAAATTTCATTCGCTTAACAATTCAAAGTTAAATAAACAAAAAATAAATAATAATTCATCTAGTTTAGAAAAGCTCAAAACTTTTGGTGAAAAAAATAAAAAAACAATGGAAATTCAAAGAGTAAAAAATTTTATATTTAAACATAAACCAAATGTAAAAATTCATAGAGAAGAACCTTTATTTGAAGAAAAAACTACAAAAAGTTGTTTTAATAAATCAATGAATTTCGATGATAAAAATTTATTATATTCAAAAAAATTAATTTACTCTTTTATTCAAAGTCCAATTATCTCTTTTTCATATTATACGAATAAAAATAATTTAAAAAAAAAAAAATTATATGAAAAAATGTCTAATGAAAATAAAGAATTTAAAATTTTAATTCCTTTATTAATTCAATATATTAAAATACAAAATAAAGTTTTTATTGAAAATTCATATAAAAGAAATATCGAATATGTTAAAAAAGAATATTTAAAAGAAATTGAATTATTGAAAAAAACAAATGAGTCTTTAATTGAAGAAAATAATAAATATAAACAAGTTATTTTAAATATGATGTATTTTTTAGAAAAAGATTATTCATCAAGTATAATTAATCAAAAAAAAATAAGTGAAAATATATCTCATATTTTAAAAGAAAATGAATATTTAAGAGAATTATCTAAATCAGTAAAAGAAATTAGTATTAGTTCAATAAATTCAAGTTTTGGAACTTTAAAAAATTCATTTGATAATTCTAATTCTTTAATTAAAAGAATTCAATTAAATGATGATATATTTTCTAAATTATTACAAAAACAAAAACTTGAATTAACAATTAAAAAGAAAGAAATAATAAGAGATAAATCTGTTATAAAAAGAAAATTACATAATGATAAACAAAAAAATAAAAAAAAACAAAATGAAAAATCTACTAAAATAAAACCATTAAAATTATGTTATATAAAAAAAAAATAAAAGTAAATATTTAATGATTAAATTCCTTTATAAATTATTTTATAATTAATTTATATTCCAAAAATAAATGGAGAAAAAACAAAAAATAAAAACAATACAAACACAAGGATATATTATAATTCCTCCAGAAAAAAAATTTTTATTTCTAATAACATTTTTAAAAAAAAATTTACAATCAAAATTAATATTAATCTTTTCAACATCACAAGAAGTTGAATTTTATAAAGCATTATTAATTGAATATCATATAGAAACATTATCATTATCACAATCACAAACTAATGATATTAATAAAGAAAATTATAAAAAATTTATTCAAAATAAAAAAGGAATTTTACTCTCTACAAATTTTATAAAATTAAAACTTAATTTACCTTTATGTTCATGGATAATTTTTTTTGACACACCAAAAGATATAAATGAATATAATGAATTAATTAAAATAAATTCAAAAGATGATTTTTCTAAAAGTAAAAGCTTAATATTATTATTCCCTTCTGAAGAAGATTTTATTAAAAATATTACTTTAATAAAAAAATTTAATTATAGTGAAGGAAAAGTTGATAGAGACCAACAAAAAGTTGAAAAAAAAGTAAATACAAAAAATCATTATTTATATAATTGCTCTATTGAAGCTTATAGAGCTTTTTTATTTGATTATATTAATAGAAAAGATAAAATAATCTTTGATATTGATAAAATTGATGTAAGAGATTTATGTAAAAGTTTTGGTATTGAACATCCTCCTTTTGTTGATTTTAGTAGAGCATTGGGAAGTGAAAATAATAACAAAGGAAAAAATAATAAAAAAAATAAAAAAGATAAAAATATTGAATAATCATAAATATTTTTATTTTAAAAAATATATTAAATTTTTGTTTTTTCAGGAATTAAATAAATTATTATTTTTTATTATATTTTTTCATTTCAATTATTAAACTATAAAATCATATTATTTTCATATAAAAATAAAAAGAAATTTTCAATTTGAAAAAAATAAGTATAAGAATTATTAAACAAAGCAATAAATAAAAAATTGTTTTCTAATGGAAAATTAAATAAAGATTTTATAAAAGATAATTAAGTTTTTAAAAATATGATTAAGAAATTAATTAATATAAACATAAAATCCAATTATTTAGACAGAAAAATTAAAACAAAATTTAAAATTTTAGTTTTTGAATCAAAAAAGGGAATCACTTTAAAAGATTAAAATGACTTTGATATTATTTGAGTCATTATATTATATAAAATTATAAGTGATTCCTTTTATATCTTCAATATTATTAATTAAAAATTGAAATATCATTGAATTTAATGTATTTTCACTGTGAATTAAAAAAAATCTTAATAAAAATAAAATTTTATTTTATTTATTCAAATTAAAAATCTTAAGTATTCAATTATTTAATTTCTACTTCCAAAAAGCTTCAAAAACTCGAGAAAAATATTAATTATATCCAAATATAAATTAAGAGCAGCAAGAATATAATCCTCGGAAGTAATATGGTATTTAGTATCATTTCTAACAATTATTTGAGTATCATAAATAATATATGCAGAAAATAACAGTAAAGAAAATATATCCGTTACCAAATATAAAAATGGAATACGAACAAATATTAATATAAAGCATCCAACAATAAGTGAAGAAAGCAGGGAATATAAAACTCCTCCATAAACAGTAAAATCTGATTTACAAGTCCAAGCATAATAAGTTAAACTTAACACAGTAGACAAAGTTAATATTAAAGCAACTATAACACTTTTAGGAGTATAATTACAAGTAAACATAGCAACTAAATAACTTTCACCTAATGTAAAAACAGATAAGAAGATATAATTATATGGAACTGCTTTTAATAAATGTGGATAACATATTAAAACTGGAAATACTGAAAAAATAAGGATTATAGCTAAAATATAAAATAAAGTACTATTCTTTATAAATGAGTTAAGAGATGGAAAAATAAGTGCTAAAATTACAAATAAAGTTGTGATTAAAAGTTGAATCAATAGAATTGAATAAACTTTAACTATAAATCCTTTTCTTATTTGGTCATTTATTAAACTTTCTATTTCTTTTTCATTTTGAAATTCTTTATCTTTATAATCAAGTAAAGGTTCAGTCTCTGGATTGGAATTCATTTTTTTTTATAAATTATTAACTTAAGATTTTATCTATTTTATTTTTATTATTTTATAGTCTTTTGTTTAGTTTTTAATTAATTATCTGATTTATTAATATCATTTCTTTAATGGCAAAAAAAAAAAAAGTAAATAATAAAGAAAAAAACAATGTAAATAAAAAAGATAATAATGAAATAAAAAAAGAACTAGATAAAAAAGTAATTGAAGAAGAGGAAGAATTCGAAGAAATATCAACAACAAAAAAAAAAAAAATTCCAAAGAAAAAAGAACCAAAACCAAAAAATAAAATATCTCAAAAAAAAAAACTATCAGAACAAAAAAAAATAGTAAAAAAATCAATAGAAGAAAATATATCAGATGAAAATATAGAAGAAGAAATAAAATCCGAAGAAGAAGATAAAGAAATAGAAGAAGAAGAAAATTCAGAAGAAGAGAATTCTGAAATTTCAGAAGAAGAAGAAGAAAACTTAAAAAAAAAGAGTAGAGTTCAAAAAACTCAAGAAGCAATAGAATCATTAACAAAACCAAAAAAAACATGTGCAATATATGTAGGACACTTACCATGGGGATTTGATGAAAAAGCATTATATAAATATTTTACTCAATTTGGTAATATAACAAGATTATATTGTCCTCGTTCATTACAAAGTGGAAGAATGAAAGGTTATGGATTTATAGAATTTAATGATGAACAAACTGCAGAAATTGCAGCAAAAACTATGAATAATTATATTTTATTTGATAGGATTTTAAAATGTAATGTTATAGAGGAGAAAAATAAATATGATAAAATATTTAAAAATGCAAAAAAGAAATTTGAATTTAATGATAAATATAAAAAATTACTTGATAAACAAGATAAAGAACAAAGTAAAGAAGAAATTAAAAAAAAAATAAATCTTTTATTAGAAAGAGAAGAAATTAAAAGAAAGAAAATGAAAGATGAAGGTTTAAATATTAATTTTCCTGGATATAAAAATATTATCGAAGAATATAAGAAAAAACATAATATAAAAGAAAAAAATACGGTTAAAAAAATAGATACAAGAAAAAAAAAACAAAAAATAAAAGGAAAAAAATAAATAATAAATTTAATATCTTTTTAAATAAAAAAAAACAATTAATTTAAAGAATTAATATTTTATTATATAACTTATTATTATAATTTAGAAAAAAAAGAAAATAAATGTCTTTAATAGTACCAAATTTTGAAACTAATAAACTAGCGAGAAGATTTATGACAAAAGCTCAAAGTAATTATGAAAATTATTTAAATCCTAAAAATGTAATTGAAAAAATAAGAAATACTCAAATAAATGAAAATGTAGTAAATACAAATATTATAGAACTTCAAAATATAATAGGAATAAAATCTATATATTCATCTGAGCAAAAACCAAAAGATAAAAAATTATTTCTTTCATATAATTTAATCTTTTTTTATGAACCTCCAAATCAAGAAAATTCAACAACAGAAATTAACTCAAAAATTTTTTTTGGAAATTCTTATAAATCAAAAAAAATAGAAATATCAATGGATGAAGGAAATAATATAATAATAAATGAAGATAATGAAAAAAATCAAATAGAAATATTATTTTTTAACCCAGAATTATTTGAATTTCAAATAGGAGTAGAATTATTATTAGTAGAAACACCTTTAGAAACAAGTGAAATAATTGAAAAAGAAAGTGTATTAGGTTGGAGTATAATAAATCCACAAAATATAAGTTCAAATGTTTCTACTACTCAAATTTATAAGGGAAGTATTAGAGATTTAAATTCACATAATGATATTCATGATACAAGTGCTTTTGAATTAATTCAAGGTGCAAATTTATATTATATATTCCAAAAAAACTCTAATTTAACTGGATTAAATGATATTAAATTTTTAATTCCTCCTTATTATTTCATTGGAAATAGTGATGGTCAAAGAGATTATATTCCTGGTTTATTAAGCAAACATATTCCTAATAATTTAAATGATTTAAATGAAAAAGTCATATTATCTAATTTTGAAAATATATATTTAAAAAATATTCATATTCAATTTCCAAAATTAAATGAAGTTGAACAACATATTTTTGAAGAATATAAAAAATTAAAAGATATTCCTCCCAATGGAAATGTAGACGCAAAAATTAATGAAAGATTTTGTAAATGTTTTATTCATAATACTTTTAAATCTTTATTAACTAATAATAAGGAACCTGAAAAAATAATATTAACTAAAAGAGGTGATAATTTAATTAATGAAAATGTAATTCCAGTTGAAAATTATTTTGTTGATGACAAAGGATATTGTGCTGTTGTAATTGAATTATTTTTCACATTATTATCTAATGATAATAAAAGTATTGAATATCCAATTGGTGTATGTGTAATAATTCCAAATAGAAATCATTTAACAAATAATATGAATATTGAACAAGAAAGTGAAATGCTATTAAATGATTCAAATTTATTAAGTGATTTTAGGGAATTAACTAAAATTGGAAATAATGCAAAAGCAAAATTTAATTGTTTATTAAGTTTGTCAAGGGAATTAACAAATGCAACAGTTTTAGACAAAAAAATAGAAGAATTAACAAATACAGTTCAAAATGAAAAAAATATAATAGGAAATAAATTAAAAGGAATAAATCCAAATAGTAAAATAGATGAAAATCAAAAAAAACAATATGAAGAGGATAAAAAACAATTAGAAAAATATAATGAAGAATATAAAGAAATTTATCAAAGAGAGCCAAATATATCAAATAAAGAAAATATTAATGAACAAGTAAATCCAAATACAAATTTTATTATTGATACTCAATATTCTAATGCAACAAGAGGAGAAAATCCTTCAAGTAAGATTGATGATCCTTTAGGACAAACACTTGAAAATAAAATATCAGGAGAAATTAGAGAAACAAATTATTTTGAAGAACAAAAAAAAAAGTCTTTAGGTGAACAAAATGAATATGCTGAATATAAAAATTTAAAAGAAACACAAATGAATGAATCAAAAAATAATTTTGATTCTTTATATAATACTAAATTATCAAATACTAATTATCCAAATAATGAATTTGTGAATTTTAATAATGAATTATATAATACACAAGGTATGGATCAAAAAATTATATCTCAAGATAAACAAGGAAATATTATTTATAATCCAGATACAAATAAAAAAATAACAGCAGCTGAGATTTCAGATTTAATTAATCAAGGAATTTTAACAATTCCAAATGAAGATGATATAAATCAAATTGAAATTGATAAAAGCAAATATATTGAACCTTCAGAATATGATTTAGCAAGAGCAAATAAATCTCTTTTAGAATATACTTATAATGAAATTATTGAAAATCATAGTTATTTTGGAGATATATTTACTTTTCAATTTATATCTTTTAAACCTTTAAAATCACTTGATTCTTATAATTCAGTCCCTTCATCTGTTTATTTTAAGTTTTCTTTCTGGAATTTTAGAGAATTTCAAACTGAAAATGCTGAAATTTCAAAACCTATTATTACAAAAAATACAATTCCGAATAATATTCCTTTATTTATTTACAAGCAAAATGCAGAATTATATGAAAATTCTTCTGATAAAGATATGAAAATAACAATATCATATGATCCTTCAATTGATGATAATATTGAATATAAATCATTTGTCAAATATTTATTATATAAAGATTTATTTATTGAAATATTTGATAATGATAAACAAATGGTTTTTGGTTATGTTAAAGTTCCATTGAAAAAATTAATTAGAGCAACAGAAAAAAAAAATTTATTTGAATTAATTCATGCAACAGTATATAATAACCAAAATTTTGAAGTTAAAGGGGAATTAGAAATATTATTAAAAAGTGATGAAACTAAAACTTCAAATGATTATGATATACATGGAAATCTTACTAAATTTAAATATTTTAATTCTATAGATCAATACAAACTAAATAATGAATCTAATTCTTCAATTGTATATTATCCAACTTCTAAAAAATATTCTAAAAAAAAAGTAGTTAGTGTTGGTCCCATGCCTTATGGAAAAATGCTTAAAAAAGATAAAGAAATGGTTGCTAAAACTATTGTTGAAAATAATCATGGAAATATTGAAGAAATGTTACAAAAAAAGAAAGAAATGAGGGAAAGTAGAACTAATGCTTATGCAAATTTTAATTTAAAAAATACTTTTAAATTAGATAAACAAACTGAGAAAAAAGTAAGAGTTTTAAAATATTTAGATGAAGAAAATGAAGAAACTAGGAAAAATAATTCATCTTTGAAACAATTGAAATCATTAAATAATTCAAATAATACTTTTATTCCAAATGAAATTTTAAAAGCCAATATGAGTAAATTAGATAAAGAAAATGAATTTTATGAAAATTTAAATTATGCAAATTATATTAAAAGTTTGAATAAACAAAAAGTATTAGAAAAGGCAATTAATGAATCAAATAAAAATATATTATCAATTGCATTAATTCAAGGTGAACCTCATTACTTTAATTATGTAGTAACAAATTTAACTCCTTATAACCAATTATATCATTTAGTCATTTCTCAAACAAATCAAAAAAAAAATATTAATGAAGATGAAGAACCAATTGTTTCAATAATAACAAATCCAGAAGAATATGAATATATTACTAAAAAATATAATTTAAAAATACCAAATAATTATTCTTGTATAAGTGAAGATTATCAAATTATTTTAAAAGCTAATGAAAGTATTCCTTTAGTTGTTAAGTTATTATGTTTTGATAATATTACTGGTTATGATGATAATATTAAAAATAAATATTCTATCTTTGTTCAAAATGAAAAAAGTACTCCTCTATATTATATGAATATTAATATTGTAAATGTTTTCCCTATTATTGATTTTGAATTTTATTATAATGTTCCTCAAAAAAAATTATCTCTAATTAAATTTTTAAATCCTTTCAAATTTAATAATGAAAAAACACAAAGATTATTAAATTATTATTATTTTCTTAATATAAATTCTAAACCTGAAATTAAACTAGATTCATCAACAAATGATTTTTACTTTAAATATAATGATTTAACTGATAATGAGGAAGATAATGAAGATATAAATTCAAATAAGCGTTTAGTATTCTTTTATTTAGATAAATACCGTTCTGAATTATTTCTTACATTTAAATTTAATATTAAATCATATGAAACAATTCAATTATCAACTGATATAGGTATAAGATCAAAAAATACTTTAAATTTACCTCAAAGCAAAATTTCAAGAACAGTACAATTTTTTTCTTCAGATCCTGATTGTTTATACTTTGATGATAAATTTAATGAACCTATAATTTTAATTCCTAATTATCCATATACAATAGAATATATCTTATATCCAAAGCAAAATAAAAATTATGATATATTAGTTAATTGTGTTGATATAGGAAATGGAGAAGTAATTAAAAGTTATTTAATAAAAACAACTCCAAATAAACCCGCAATATATCAAATTTTAAAAATTAATGCTCAATGTTATACTGAAACAATTCTTAAATTTGCTTTTCAAAATCCTCTTAGTACTTTTGCTGTTTTAAGATTTGAATCTTCTAATAAAAAAATATTAATGCTTGATAGAGAACATATTTCTTTTAATGGAGATGAAAATCAATATGTTAATTTTAAAATTTTAAAACAGAGTAAACCTGGAAGAGCTGAAGTTTATATTTTTATTACTGATACTAATGAATTATTTAATCAAGCAGTTGCCCTTGAAATTAATTATTTTAACTAAAATTTTCAAATTTTTTTTTTTATTTAAATTATATTTTTGTTTGATTTTTTCTTTTGATAATATTCTAATTTATATTCAATTTCTAAATATATTTAAAAAAAGATTAATTTATTTATAAATTATTATCTATTATATTTTCAATAATTATTGATCGAGAAAAATATTTGAAAAATTTAAAATTAATTAAAATACATTTTTAAGACATTTTTTTTAGATAAAAGAAATAAAAATAAAGATAAAACTTCTTTTCTTTAATTTATTGCAAAGAATGATAAATGAATCTCTATCATAAAATTGTCTTTTTATTATAAAAAAAGTTAATGAAAAAAGAAAAAAGTTCATTAATTAATTAAATCATCAGAAAATAATATAATAAGTTCAAACTTCTAAATTATCATTATTAAATGAACAAAATTATTATTAATCATAGTAATTTATAAAATATCAATAAAAATAAATCCTTTGACACAAGTTTTTCTGATTATATAAAAAAAGAAAATAAATCATTAAACATAAGCAAAGAATAAAAAATATAAATTACCGTCAAAAATTTTTAAACCTCTAAAAATAAAATTGAATCAAATATATTTTAAATGAAAATATATAATTTTTATTATATATAATAGAAAAAAAAAATACCAAAAATAATATTCTACGTAAAATAAAAGCCATATTTATATATAAATAATACATTTTTCACGTAAAATTATTTTAATTCAAACTCTTCTTTCTATAAATAAGAATATAAGCAGCTTTAGAAACTAAATCATTTTCATTTTTTTTTGTGACTCTCTCATCATCAAAATTATACCATTCACCTAAATTTTTACAAAAAGCAGTATAATGACCATGACTTAAAGAACCAAAATGTTGAGAAATTGCACATAAATCATAAATTGAATCTTTTTTTGAATTTTCTTCAACAACATATTGTCTTAAATCTAAATTGGAAATAGGAAAAATAACTAAACTATCATTTTTCTTATTATGTAATACTCCTGAATATATATTTTCACTTTTTATTTTAAATCTTTTTAATTGAATTATTAAGATATTTGGAGCCCTGAATATTTCTAATTTCTTATATGCTTCTTGATGTTTTTGACATGTTGAACAAAACCATGAATTTTCTTTTTCTAATTTTTCTTCTGTTCTAAATGCTTCTAAACAATCATATATTGTTGTATCTTTATTTTTTGTGATTAAATCTTTTTTAAAATCTTTTGAATTTATATCATCTTTTACAAAATTATTTTCTGAATTCAATAAATTTTCCAAATATAATAAAAATGGTCTTTTAGCTTTTTGAGAATTTTTTATAGCTTTTACATTTTGAGTGAATTTAAAAGGAAAAGCACAATATTTACAAGATCTATTACAATATTCACATGAAAATTGAGCTTTTTTAGGAACATTATTAATTATATATAATTTAAAAGGAATTGAATCTTTGACTTCAAAATATTCTGTAAATTCATCATTTAAATCTTTCATTCTTTCTGCTTTTTGATTTTCAATAAAATCATTTAAATTTCTATTACTTAAATCCTTAAATAATTTTCTAAAATAAACAAAAAAATGAAAATATATTTCTCTTACTGATAATGTAGTCTCAAAATTAAAAATTTTAGGATAAAATAAATTTTTAATTTTAGTATTGTTATTTTGTTTGTCATTTTCAATTAAAACTGGAGTAACATAAATTTGAAAATATTCTAAATTTGGTTCATTTCTTGATTCAATTTTATAAAAAATAGCTTCTAAACTATTTAAATAATAAGGCATTAATTGATCATTTTCATCATTTAAAACAGTTTTAAAATTCCTATTTTGATCAACTAAAATACCTTCAACACTAAAAATTTTATTTTTATATATTTTTCCTTTATGAATTTTTTCCATTTCATCTAAAATTTTATTTTTAATTTCCCTTACAGTAGTATTTTCATTACAATTAAAGAAAAAAATAATGATTTGAGTATCCCAGAATAAATCATCATTAATATACTTTACTCTAATTTTACTTTGTGGAGAAGGAATAGGTAATCCTAAATGCATAAAAGGATCATAAATAGTATTAACTCTTTTACATTGAGGACATTTAACAACAGATTTAAATTGTCCATGAAATAAATCAACAATAATACTATTTTCTCTATCAACATGATTTTTCCACCATCTAATAGAAGCTTCTTCTTCTGTTTCATAATCATATCTTTCATTTAATTCACTATAAGGTTTACTTTTAACTCTATTTAAATCTTCATGTAAATTATCTATCATAAAAGTTAACATTTCATCAGAATCTTGTTGAGAAAAACCTGCAAATTGTTTTACAAAACTTACAAATATTTGACGAAAATCCCATGGATTTATATAAACATTTGTACCATTCCATAATTCGGATATTAATGAATAATATGCTTTTGCTATTTGACCTCCTGAACCATTTTTATTTTTTTTATTTATTTCTTCTTTATATTTTTTTAATAAAAAATATTTAGTTAATTCTTCACATGAACTTAAACATTGTAAAGCTGAATTCATAAAACAAGTATTTCCTAAATTTTTCAATCCTGTTAAACCATGATTACTATTTGGAGTTATTATTGTTTTTATATCAACTGCTAACATATCATGTAAAGCAAATTTTTTTTTATATAATGTATCTAAAATTTCATGATGCTTTTTATGTTTTGTATCTGTGTCTTTACAATTTTGTGAACAATAAATATATGATGAACAATCATCACAGTTAAATTTTGTATATATTGGCTTTTGACATAAAGAACATTTTAAATAGTCATCTTCTGTTTTGATATATATAAACCAATTAAACCCTTCTTTTTTTTTATTTGGAGCATTTTCTATTTCAACAATTAATAAATCTTCTTCTGATATTTTAAAAGTATCTAATTTTTCTTTTGAATTTTCTTTTATTTCTTTTCCACTTAATTTTTCAATATATGTTGAATAATTATTATAATAACAATTTATTATATTATAAATTTCTTTTTTTGATTTTTTTGAATTAAATTCTGGGAGAATAAAATGAAATTGAGATGATTTGTTATCAAAAATATATTTATTTATTATTGATTTACATTCTATGTTTAAACACCTTATTATTTTATTTTTTAAATCTTCTATATTATGATTTTTTGATATTTGAATTTTTTTAACTGTAATTAAATGTCTTAAATTATCATCAAGTAATTCATGACTTAAAATTAATATTTTAAATTTTAATAAATAAACTTCAATATCCATTTCTTTTTCTGTGTTTTGAATAATTTTTCTTTCTAATTCATAATTAACACCAAAAATTTTTTTTATAATAGAATAAGTATCTTGATCAATAATTTGGAAATCATCATTTTCAATTGATTTATTAGATAAATATTGATTTGAGTATTTTTCTTTTGGATCAGGATCAAACCAATGAATACAATTAGAAATTATTGATAAATTATTAATTGGTCCTGGATAAGAAGGAGAATACTTTAAATAATCTTCTGAAGAAATATCTTCATGAAAATATAAAAACATTGTCTTTCTAAATTGAAATAATTTTTGACTCATTTCTATATCTATTTCATTTTCATCTAATTCTTCATTATTTCTTTGTTTTTCATTTGTTATTTTATTTAAATAATATATAAAGTTTTTTACCCAATATGTTGATAATAAAAAACATGAATCTTTTACTTTTCTTTTTTCTAATTTTAAATTATATTTATTTTCAATAAATAATTTTTTTAGAGATTTATATTCTTTTCTATATTTTTTATTTTTAAAAATTTCTTGTTGTTCTAAGATCATTTTATTTATTTCTTTATATGTATTATTTATTTTAAATGATAATTCCATTGACATTTTTTCATTTGGATAATATTTTCTAAATTTTTTAAGTTCTTGTTCTAAATAATATTCAAAGAAATAATTCTTATTTTTATGAAGTAATGTTGTGAATTTATATAATTGTTTAACAACCATTTTTTTAATATCTCTTGTTATGAGTTTATCTTCATTATTTTTTAAAAGTTTAATTAATTTTCTACTTATTTTAATCAAAAGATCTTCATCTGATTTTTCATGATATATTAAAGTAAATTTATAAGAATAAAATAAAGTTTTTTGTTGAAGAGAAATTTCATCCTGTAAAGAAATTAAATTTAAATATTGTTCACTTTTAGAATACTCTTTATTTATTATTTTATTAAAGCATTTTTTAAACAAGTCATCTACAAAAGGACTAGTTTTATTTCCAATATTTTTACTTGAAATTTGAAAATTATTTGAATTATTATTACTAGTCACAGTTGTTGAATTTGACATAATTACTATAATAATTAAAAAATTATATTTAAAAATAATAATAGAAAATTTGAAAAAACATTCATATATTATTCATTTTATTTTTTATAATAATTTTTAAATATAGAAATATTTATACAGAAGTTTTAGAAAATTAAATTTATTAAAAATATTTCAAACTTTTTTGAGAAAGTTTCATTTTGAATGTTACTTATTTTGAAAGTTTAAAACAATAATTCTTATATATATTATATTCTTATTTTTTAATCCTTTATTATATTTTATTTATTTATTTATTACAAATGTTTATTTTTTCTGAATAATAAAAGTAATATAAATTCAAGATACATTATATTTGAAATTAAAAAGAAATTTTAAATTAAGGTTTTACTTTTATTTAAATTATGAGCCTAGTTTACATGTTTTAATTGTAATAATAATTTTTAAGATTTTAAGAAATTAACTAAAACAATAATTTTTTAAGACAAGATATGGAAAAATTAAAAATTCTTAATTTAAGTATTTTAGGTCTTTTGATTTTTTTTTAAATTATATATATTTTTGAAAATATTAGATTTAACATTTGAATATATTTTAGGAATTGTTTTATTTATTTCTTTTTTAATTTAATTTTTTATTATAAATATCCTAAAATATTTTTTCTGTTTATAAAAGAAAGAAATATTATTATATATAATTATTTTCTTTATTATATCTTTGGAAATTTCATTAATTTAATGGAGGAGAAGGTAATGAAAAATAAGAGATTTCTTTACAATAACTAAAAATCCTTCATAAATATTAAGATTCTTAATAAATTTTAAAATTAATTCTTTAATAATAATTATATATTATATTCAAATTAAAATGTTAAAGTTTGATGTACAAACAGCCAAAAAATTATTAAGTGATTATGCTGACAAAGTTAATTTATATATGAAAGAAAATGCAAATTTAAAAACAGAATTAGCTGATGTTAAAACTTCTTTAGAAATTAATAAAGAAATATTATTTAAAAATTTAAACAATAATGCAAATGAAGAAATAAAAAATTATCTAAAAACATTAAAAAAAGATAATGAAAGGTTAACAGAAAATATATCGAATTTATATAAAGAAAAAACAGAATTAGAAAAAAAAATATATAAAACACAACAACAATTAGATGAATATATTTCAAAAAACAAAGAAACATTAGATAAACAATCAACAGAAATTTTTACTTTATCAAATCAATTAAAAGAAAAAGAAAGTTTAATATTACAATTAAAAAAAGAATTAAATAAGTATTACAGAGAAGATTATAATAGTACAAAAGAATTAATTATATGTGAACCTGATCATGTAAACATTGAAATGAATAATGAATTATGTGAAACTAGAGAATTAATAACAAAATATTCTCATTTGCTTCAAGAAAACAAAAAGAAATTTTTATTACAAGAAAAACAAATTGAAAGATTAAAAGCAAAATTAAATAATTCAAAAAAGAAAAAAAAGATAAAAGAAACAATGGAAAATATTCAAATGTTTGATTATATATTAACAAGTAGTGAAGAAAGCGGTAATTCAAATAATAGAAAAAGTGAAAATACAATAAGTAATTTAGAGTCTCCAATTATTAAATTTCCTGAAAAAATAAAACAACCGAAATATTTAACAACTGATGAAAATGATTATAGTCAAAATATTCCAAAATTAGATTTTACTAAAGTTTTAAGTAAATATACTCCTGTTAAACATATTGATGTTATTGAAGGAGTAAAATTAACTAATAGATCTTCTGATGAATATATTGAAAAATTAAAATTTCAATTAAAATTTTATAGAAATGCAGTTAAGAAATATAAAAAAAAAAATCATCAATTAAAAAAATTAATTACTATGCTAAAGGAACAATGTATTAAATTAAGAAATAATAATAATCAAATTAGCTCTAATTCTACTGTAGATAAAACTCCTAATAATGTTAAAGAAAATAATAATAATAATGTTGTGAATAATAATGGTAATAAAAATAAAACTATAAATGATTCTATGGAAGCAAACACCAGTCAAATTGATATTGGTTCCAATATTGAAGAAAGTGAATTTAATTATATTATTAAGGAATTTAATAAAAATATCTGTGAAACTTATGAAAAATAAATATTTGTGAATTTAATTTATTATAATAATAACTTTTATAATTTTCATTTAATTAATTATTTCATTATTCAAAAAATTATTTTACATATTAAATTTATATATAAGCTTTTTTTATTAATGAATAAAGATGATTCATTATTAAAATTAGAAAAGAAATTAGAAGAACATGATGAAAAAGAAATAATATTAAATAAATTTAAATTTAAACCAAATATGAAAATGGATAATTCAAGAAAAATAAATAAAGAAGGATTAATGGATTTTTTAAATAAATTTAAAAAGTCAAATGATGAAATTGATAAAGATAATGATAAAAAAAAATATAATATTGAATTAGATGAAAATGATAATATTGATGAAGAATATGACAATGAGAAAAATAAATATAAAAAAGAAAAAGAAGCTCAAATTGAATTAGATTTATTGTTAGGAATAATTGAACAAAAAAAAGAAAAAAAATTGCAACCAAAAGATATAATAAATTTAAATAATATAGAAGAAGGAAGTGATGAAATTATCAATTTTATAAATAAAAAGAAAGAAAAAGATAAATAAATAAAATTTATGAGATTTATACAATATTAAAAAAATATTTAATTATATATTAGAATATAAAAAATTAATTGAATTTTATTGGTATTTAAAATTATAATTTGAATTTATTCTTTTTGGAACATTTCTTTTTCTACTTAAATCAAGACCAGAAAGACTTAAATTTTTTTGATAAATTTTATTTTTCAAATCATCATTAATAATATTATCTTTGCTATAATTCCTATTTAAATTCTTATAAAAATCATTATTTTTATAATAAATATTATACCCATTATTTTTATTATAATCAAAATTAATATTTTTAATATTATGAATATTATTATTATAATTAAAATTATAATGATAACTATTATCATTATTATCATAATTATCATTTTCACAACAATTATTATCTCTTGGACTAATTCCTTCTTTTGGTTCAACTGAACTAGAACGACTTAAGCTTTTTTCAAAACTTCTATTTAAACTATTTTCTCTTTTTTCTTGAATAAATTCCTTATATCTAATATTAACATTATTATTTATTCTTGGAGAAATAATAGGGATTTGTTTATTTATATTTTTCTTTCTTAACACAGGAGAACCACTTCTTGAACAATGAGCACATATATATTGCATTTCATTTTCATCAAAATTTTCTGTTAATTTAAATTCTTTATTAGGAATAAATATATTTTTTTCATTTGGAATATTTTTTTCTTCAATATTATAATTGTCAAAATTACTATCATAAACATTATCATCACCATAATTAATATTATTTAAATTTAAATTTGGGATATTTTCATTTTCTTTATTTTTTATTGGAGTATTATTATATGAATAATTATTATTATTAGTATAAAGATTATTATTTGATTCATTATATAAATTTTGATTTGAAATATTATGTGTTTTATTTAAATTTGAATTTCCACTCATTAATAATATATTACTATTATCATTGTAATTATTTGTATAATTAAAATGTTCAGGTATATCAAAAAGCATTTTTAATCTTTCAAAACAAATTTTAGAATCTTGATTATTATCTATTCTAGTAATAATAGATTTAATATCATTATCATTATAATTAATTTCATTTCTATCAAAAAAAGCTCGAATACTTTCATTTGTAATAAAAGAATAACTTTTAATAATAAAAAACATATCTTCTAAATTGAAATCATTTGAATTTTTAATATCATTAATTAATTCACATATATATCTACAAAATTCCATTTCTTTTTCTAATAAAATTATTACTTGATTTTCAACATTTGGATTTAAAGGACAATTAATATCTTCATGAGTAAAGTTCCCTTTTAAAAATTTTTTCTTCCATACTTTTTTAAATAAATAGTTATAATCCGAAATTATAATATTTAGAAATTCAATAAAATCTATTAAGCCATCCATATTTAAATCATAGAAATAAAAAAATAATTCAGATTCTAAATTTGAACAAGGTATGTTATAGTTATTTAAAAAAGAAATTAAATCATTTTGACTTATTCCTCCTTTACAATTTCTATCAATTCTATTAAAAATTTGAACGGGATTTATTGGATAATTTTCTATTAAATTCTGTTTCATTGAATTTAATTCGGAATCTCCATTTGCAATCCCTAAAAAAAGTTTGATTATCTTTCCTTCTGTTTCATGTGATAACATTTCTTCTATTTTTTTTTTGAAAAAAATAATTTTTTTTCTTATTTAATTAAAATATTTGAGTTTTTTCTTATTTGTTTAAATTTAATGATTAAAAATCAGAATTAAAAAGGAAAAAAGAAAGAAAGAAAAACAATAATGAAAATAAAGGGAAAACTTTTTTATAGTGAAAGTGAAGTAAAAATAGTTGAAGAAAAATTAGAAGAATTAATCGATAAAATAATTAATATTCAAATATTGAAAATATAAATTAATGAGAAATTTAGAAAAATTAGTTTTATAAATTATTTAATTAATAAAAAGTTCAAAAATTAAATCCAACAAATTATATTAAATTATCAAAATAATAAAATAATGAATCAAATTAAAAAAAAAGAAAACAGTTCAAAATCACAATTTTAATAATATTATAATTTAAACAATTTAAATATGATAAAAACCAGTAATTCTCCTCAATCTTTAACTTCTAAACCACAAAAAAATAAACTTAAATAAAAAAAATTCAAGAAAATTATGCTTTATATCAACATTCAAAAATGCTATATGAAAATTGGAAATCAAGTTAACAATAATACAAATAATAATAAATTCTTTTTTTTATAATATCAAAAATATTAATCTTATTAATAATGTGAATAATGATATTAAAAATGAAGAAGAATTTGATATAAACAAATATTAAAAATATTAATTATAGAAATAGTGGTGATAATAAAAGAGAGAAAGGTAAAAATTAATATAAATAAACATTCTTATTGTAAATTTTATTAATTTTATTATCTTAAATAATTAATTTATCATTTATATTTTTTTAATTATCTAATAATAATTATTAATATTTTATTTTACTTTAAAAATTGCTTTACAATTTTTAAAATTTATATATATATATTTTTAGAAAACTTTCAATTTTATTTTATTTAACTATCATCAAAATAAAAAATGATTAAGAATAGAATTAATTGTTATTTACATAATACTTTGATTTTTAAAATCATAATATAACTCATCATTTCCAACAGTAGAATAAACATCATGTAAATCAGTATTCTTTGTCCAAAAAGACATAAATTCATCATCTGTCATTGTAATTTTTAATGAATGTTCTTTTTCTATATTTGAAAGAAAATAATCTTTAAATTTTTTCTTTTTTTTTTTTTGAATAAATTCTGTAACTAAATTAATTCCAGTTTCTTCTAGCTTTTCTTTATATTTTTTATCTTTATTTACCTCTTTTAATAAACTATAGAAATTTTTTGTATTTTGTTTTATACCAAAACTAAGTAACTTATTATAATCAATTAAATAAAAATTTTGATAAAAATCTAAAACTCTTTGATTAATAAAATCATTTCCTAATTTATCTTTTACTATATTTAAACATTTTAAATTATGATCTGGTGAATATCTTTTCATCTTTGATGAAATTTTCATTGAACATAAATCTTGTATCCTCAAATTCATAAAATAAAGAAGAGATTCTGTATCAATTTTTTTTCTATCATTATAATTGATTTTTATGAAAGAAACTTTTTGATAACCATAAATTTGAAAGACATAATCATTTAAAAAGTGTATCATAAAAGTTATAAAGTGATTAATAATTCTACTTCTTATATTATCTCCTCTAATCCGTTTTGTTTTTTTTTTCGAAAAAGGTTGAACAAGTTCAAAAATATGATTATATTGAAATTGTATATTTTTTATTGATAAAGGATCTTCATCAAAAATATCATAAATGTTTTCTTTTTTTTCTTTTTTATTTGATGAAATCATTATTTATTTAAAATGATTTTTTTTTTTGTAGTTAAATACTTCTTTACAGATTTGTTGTGGTTTTGAAGGATTTTTTATTAAAACCTTTAATATTTATTTTTTATATATAATAAAGTAATTTTATTAACACCCCTATTATTTAAGGAAATTATTCTTATAAAACCTTATATAAAAAATAACATTTCAATTAGG
>JAEEGK010003202.1_pt1 | contig 40902 bp, 27 predicted proteins | sample 8958771 | NCBI WGS metagenome assembly JAEEGK01 (sample SAMN16246547, study PRJNA631951) | gut metagenome | biome: gut microbiome; feature: rumen; material: SC-attached | host: Bos | place: Iran: Karaj | collected 2018-10
ATTCCACTCATATTTTGAACATTATTAGTATTAAAATTAGATAAATTTAAAGAAGTTAAAGAAGAACATACACCAAACATTCCAGTCATATCTTTAACATTATTAGTATTAAAATTAGATAAATTTAAAGAAGTTAAAGAAGAACATTCATTAAACATTCCACTCATATCTTTAACATTATTAGTATTAAAATTAGATAAATTTAAAGAAGTTAAAGAAGAACATGATTGAAACATTCCACTCATATTTTGAACATTATTAGTATTAAAATTAGATAAATTTAAAGAAGTTAAAGAAGAACATTTATTAAACATACCACTCATATTTTGAACATTATTAGTATTAAAATTAGATAAATTTAAAGAAGTTAAAGAAGAACATTCATTAAACATAAAACTCATATATTCAACATTATTAGTATTAAAATTAGATAAATTTAAAGAAGTTAAAGAAGAACATGATTGAAACATACTACTCATATTTTTTATTGATCTTTTAAATAATATTTTTAATGAATATTTCCCTTCTTTTTCAAATTTATATTTATAACTAAAATTTATTCTTTTATCATTTAAATATAAATCACATATTGAATTATTTATTTCATCTTCATTTATTTCTAATATATAATCTGTTTTTCCTATTTGTTTATAAACATTTATAATCCTTTCCTTTAATTCTTCATTTAAACAATTTAATATTTGTATATCTTTATTTAAATCTTCTTTATTCATATTATATTCACATAAAATATAATTATCCTTAACCTTCATAATATTTATATTTTTTTTATTTTTTTTTTAAAAAAAATAATTCATTTATAATATGATAAATTTAATCTTCTTCATCTTAAAATATTTATATTTATACTATAGAAGAATTAAGAATGAAAGAAAATTGTTAGAACATTAAAAAATAAATTTATATAATTTATAATAAAATTAAATCTTAATTCGATTTCCTAAATACTGTATATCAAAAATTTAGAAACCACTGTTATAATAACTATTTGTATAAAAATTATATTATTAAAAATTAATACTTAATTTTTTGATTTCTCATTCAAAAAATATTTTATTTTATGATGAATAGGTAACCTGCCCTACTTCCTTTAAAATGGAATTTTTTTTTTATATAGTATTTTTAAAGGCATTTATTATTATAAAAATAATAAGAAATTTATGAATATATAAACAAGAAAAGAATAATTTAAATAAACAATATAATAATATTATAAAAGGAAATTGAATTGAATAATAAATTAAATAACATAAAATAAATAAAAATAAAATAAATAATTAAAGAACTCATTTAATTCTTGATTGTTTTTAAAAATTTTATAGTAATTTAGAAATATTTAAAATATTCATTCTTTGAAAAGAAGAAAAGTTAGTACTGCTCCTTTGGTAAATAACACTAAAAAATATATAAAATTAAAAAGAGTATGAAGAATTATAAAATTTAATGATAATTATTAAAAAATATATTATGAAAATAAAAGAATTCAAATTTAAAATCTTTAATAATCATACAATTATGATTTTCCATTCATTCTATTTAAATGATTATATAATAGTTTTTGCTTCTAAGGAAATCTAATATAATTTGGGATGATGTTATTATATCCTTTCTTAAAATCTTTCATTATTCTTCTAATTTTTCTACCTGTCAAAGTACTAAGTGAACAAAAACAATATTTTAATTAAATTATAGTTTATCAAACAAATTAATTATATAAAACTGAATATAAAAAATTAAATTGATTTAGGCAAATTTTATTTGCTTCACACATTATAAAATATTATAATAAAAAAACTAATAATGTTTCATCACATAAATTTGAAAAAATATTTTTGATTCCAAAAAGAGAATATTTATTGAGTTTTTATATAATAAAAAATGTCCTAAAATTCAAATAAATATTTTTTTATTTCAAATGAAGAATAATTCTGAATTTAACTTACTATAATTATATTTTGTTTAATTAATTTAAAATTTCAACAAAAAAATTATCATTCATATATTGAAATATTTGATTTTTATTTTCATTTTGGTATTTTTATTTATTTACAATTTTTGATTTTTAATTCAAAAAAAATAATTTCCAAAAATAATTTTTTATCATCTTAATATACATTGAAATAATATAAACAAAAAACAAAAAATATAATTTTTCATTAAATAAATTTTTAAATTAATTCTCAAAAAATTGACTGAGAAAAAGATATTTTAAAATAATACAAGATAAATCTAAGGTAAAGCTTTTTTACTAATAACTTCATAAAATTGTTGAAAACTTATTTGAGTATCTCCATCACCTACTTGTTCTAAAATAGTTTGAATTTCTTCATCAGTTAACTCAATTCCACTATCTTCAGCTGATTTCTTAAGAGATTCAGCAGTAATACTTTCATTTTCAGGTTCAATAACTTCAAAAACTCTTCTAATTCCTTCTCTACTTTCTTTATCATTAACTTTAGCATCAATTGAAGTTAAAAATTTATCATAATCAACTCCATTTTTATTTGCAGGAGTATCTAATTCTACTATAACTTGATAAATTAATGGATTTTCATCCTGAAAATTTGTCTCATCCATTGCTTCTTTTACTTTTGATATGTCTATTTTACCTGTTCCTTCCGTATCAAATGCATCAAATGCTATTCTTATATTCTCTATATCTTCTTCTGGAAGCTCTACTTTTTTTGTTGTTGTTGTTGTTGTCACTTTTTGAACTTGACGTGAATGATCTCCTCCTCTTTGAACTCGTCTTGACATCTTTGATTTGATATATATTTTTTATTTTTTTATTTGAAAAGGATTTATTTTTTAGTGGTGAATTATTTTTTTTTTCAGAATTTTTTTTCAGTTTTTTTTTTGTTTTTTTTTAAATTTTTTAAATTTAAATGGAAGAAAAAAGCGGAGATGATATAAGTTTTAATAAAAGTATTTACGCTCCACATACTTTAGAAGTAGAATCAGAAACAACAAATTATTATTCTCAATATATGGATACTTTAGGTTTTACAAAATTATCATGGTATATATTTATTTTAATATCTCTATTACAATGGATTTGGGGTTCAGAATCATGTTTTATATCAATTAATATGGATTTTTTAGGTCAAAAAGATAAAATTTCCAAAGAAGCAATTTCAATTTGTATTTGTATTCTTTATTCTATGATGGGAATTGGAGCTGCTTTAGTTGGATCATTATGTAAAAGTCTAGGAAGGATTTATACTATTAATTTGACTCTGTTTATTTATGTTTTTATTACTTTAGGTTGTAGTATTTTTTTTTCTCCTTTAAAATTTTATCCTATATTCTTTTTGAGATGTATAAGTAATATTTCTATTGGGATTTTTAATATTGCAGGATTAAATTTAATCACTGAATTTTTACCCACTCAAAATAGAAGTTTAATTTTAATGATTAATCAAGGATTCTATAATGTTGGTAATTTATTTACTATAATATTAGACAATTCAATGTTAAATTTAAAAGAATTTAATAGTAGTAGTTGGAAATTAATTAATTTTATAATTGTAATTCCTGGTGTTATTTCACTTATTATAATATGTTTTTGGGGAAGTGAATCTCCCTTATATTTGTTAAATAAAAACAATCAAGAAAGAGGATTTATTGTTATTGAATATATGTCAAGAAAAATATTAACTGACAGTGAAAAATTTAGAATAATAAATGCAATTAAAAGAAATAAAAATTTTAAATTAAAATCTGAATATTCTGAATTATTTACTTCGGATTATAAAAGTTTAACAATAACCACATTATTAATATGTTCAATTTGTTATTTAAATTTAATAGGAATAACCTATTTAATTCCAAAAACTTTAATAGAGTATAAAGATAAAATATATAATATTTCATATAATACTCAAATTTTAATATATGGAATAATTCAATTACCAAATGGAATTATAGGAGGAATAATGACAGAAAGTCCTCTTTTTGGAAGGAAATATACATTAATAATAAGTGGATTAGCTTGTGTAATATTTTATTTTTTAAGTATAATAATGATAAAATATATTGCAATATTTACTGGAATGATAATGTTATTTAATTCAATTTCTTATGGATGTTCATTTATGTATGTAACTGAAATCTTTCCTACTAATCTAAGAGATTTAGCACAAAGTTTTATTCAAATGTTTTCTTTTTTTTTAGGTTCTTGGTCACCTTTTTTAGTGGGAATATTAAATTATTATTTTTGTTTTTATTTCCTTGGATTTACTAATATCATTTTAATGATTCTTTCTTTTTTACTTCCTATAGAAACACTTTTAAGACCACTTGATGAAGAATTTTAATGTTTCTGTTTATATAATTATAAATTATATAATTGTTTGTATTATTATCTTATAAAAATATTTAATTAAATAAAAAACTTTCTTTTATTTTGCATTTTCATAAAATAAAATAATTAAAATGGATAATCAAGAAAGTAAAAAGTTAATAGATTTATGTTCAAAAAAATTAGAAAAAGAACCAAATCACGTAAAAGCATTATTACTAAGAGCAAGTTCCTATCTTAAAGAAGGAAAATTTCATAATGCTGAAAATGATATTAATAGATTAATAAATATTGATTCAAATAATTCAACAGCTTACTTTCTTTTAGGAACAATGTATGAAAAACAAAGTAAATTTGAAGAAAGTTTAAAATATTTATCAAAAGCAATTGAATTAAATCCAAATAATGTAAATGCTTATTTTTCAAGAGGTGCAGTTTATAATGAATTAGGATATTTCCAAAAAGCAATAGATGATTATAATACTGCATTACAAAAAGATAATGTTAAAACAGGGAAAAAAAATGTATATAAAAATATAGGTAAAGTCCTAGATATGTATAAAGAAAGTGAAAACTCAAAACAAAACTATGATAAACTTATTCTTCAAAATAAAAACAGTAATATAAGTAATGTAGATATAGATGCTGAAATAAATAATTATGTATATAATCAATTAAAAAATCTTCCAAGAAATAATAGTCAAAATGATGAAGATAAAGTTCAAGAAATATATAATCCTTCAGATACAAATCAAAGCAAAAAATTATTTAAAGACATAAACAATGATGAACAATTAAATTCAATATTAAAACATAGAAAAGATTCTTTACAAAATAATCCAAATCAAAATACAAATATAAATCAAAATAATAAATATCAAAATAAAGGTCATATATCAGACATAAATAATCCTCATTCAGAATTTCCTGTTATGGTATCTCAAGAAGTGAAAGATGATGAAGAAGAAAGTGAAGAGGAAGATGATGATAATAATAAAGGAGGAATAAAAATTTCAGGAAGAAGAATGAGTCAATTACCAATGGGTTCAAGTTCCCTTCCTTCAAGTAATGCTGGTAGAAAATATGAAAAATGGGAAATTTTCCATAATCAAGGTTATGATGCTAGAAAAAAAGAAAATTTCCCTCTTGCTATTGAATATTATACTAAAGCTATTGCTTTACATCCCAAATATTTTAAAGCTTATTTTAATAGAGGTTTTGCTTATGATAAATTAGGACAATATGATAATGCTATTAATGATTATACTAAAGCTATTGAATTAAATCCTAATTCTGCTTATTCTTATTATAATAGAGCTATTTCTTATGATAAAAAAGGAGATTTAAAAAAAACTTTAGAAGATTTTTCTACTGCAATTAGATTATTACCTTCTAAAGTTGATTTTTATTTAAATAGAGCTTATACTAATAGAAAATTAAAAGATTTTACTAGTGCTGTTGATGATTATAATTATGTTATTAATTTAGAACCTGAAAATAGTAAAGCTCTTTACAACAGAGGATTATGTTATGAAAAATTAAATCAATTTGAGAAAGCCGAAGATGATTTAATGCAATGCTTAAATAAAAAAAATTTAAACGCTTTAGGAAGTGAAAATAATGTTAATATTTATTATCATTTAGCAAATATAAGAGAAAAATTGAATAAATTGGATGAAGCAAAAAATGATTACTTAAAAGCAATAGAAATTGATCCTAATTATGCTCAACCTTATCATGGATTAGGATTATTAATGGATAAGTTAAATAACTATGATTCAGCAATAGAATATTTTACAAAAAGCATTAATTTAGATGATTCAAACGCTATATTTTGGCATAACAGAGGATGCACATATAGAAATTTAGGTAAATTAGAACTAGCATTAGATGATATTAATCAAGCAATAAAATTAGATCCTTCAAATATGTTATTTTATGATAATAGAGCATATTTATGGAGAAAAATGGAAAAATTCGAAAATGCAATTAATGATTATAATATTATTTTAAAAAAAGAAAAAGATAACAATAAAGCTTTAATTAATAGAGCTTTTTGTAATGCAAAATTAGGTAATTTTAAAGAAGCAATTAATGATTATACTAAAGTTCTTATTAATGAACCTAATAATACTCATGCTTTATATAATAGAGCTATTTCTTTAGATAAAATTGGAAAAAGTGAAGAAGCTATTATTGATTTTGGTAAAATTATTGAAATTGAACCTATGAATGCTAATGCCTATTTAAATAGAGGATGCTGTTATGAAAAAATTCAAAATTATGATTTAGCTTATAAAGATTATGAAGCAAGTTTATTGATTGATAAAATTTTAGGAAAAGAAAATGAAAAATAATAAATCAAATTTTTTTATTTTTTTAATTTTTTTTTTAAAAGGTTTATTATAAAAAACAACCAAAATACATCTATAATTAAAAAATAAATAATTTTTAAATAACCTTCTGAATAATTATATAAAAATTAATTTGAAATTTTAAATATTAACCTATTTTAACTATTAAAACTGATTCAAAACTATTTAATTGGAAAACTTAATTAAAAAATTTATTAAAATTAAATGGAATCAATACCTTCATCTAATGAAAAAAGTGATAATTCTAAAAACAATAACAATAATTCTTCAGAAAAAGATAATAATAAACAAAAAGTATCGAAAACAACATTAGCTCAAAGTCAAGAAAGTAAATTTTTATTAGACTCAATTCAAATATTAAAGAATGGAGATGATATGGAAATAATGGCAAAATTAATAAATTTAAGTGAATATTTATCTCTTTCAAGTGATCAAATAGCAGATAATCCAAATATGGGTCCTTTACTTGAAGAAATTTGTAAAAATTTAGAAAAAACATATTTACCAGAATTAATAATTTATTCTCTCCAATGTATTAATTATATTTTAGATATTAATCCTGCATTTACATCTACTTTAAAAAAAGTTAATGCAATATCAAAAATAATTGTTTTAATGACTATAATTGAAGATATGAGTTGTTTAGATTATACAATAAAAATTCTAGAAAAAATTTCTTTTGAAAATTCTTATGCTTTAATAGAAAATAATGCATTCATATCTTTATTAAATATTATAGATTTTTTAGGTGAAGGACAAAGAAAATCAGTAATGAAAGCATGTTCAAATATGTCAATGAATATTTCTTCTGTAAGAGTTTTTAAATCTTTTATTCAACCCTCTTTAGAAATTTTGGCAAGTTTAACAAAATATAATGATAATGACATTCAAACAACTAATACAGCTATTTTAATATTTTATTATATTGTAAATAATATGACAGTTAACTCTTGTTTTAAAAGTAATCCTGAAATTATTACTGAAATTGGAAAATATTGTTTTATTGAAAATTGTTGTGAAATATTAAAAAGGTTTTTAGTAGAAAATCAACATGAAAAAAAAATTGGTAATGATTTAATTAAAAGGATTTTTAAAATTTTTGAATATTTATGTAAAATTTCAGGAGATTTTCTTGATAAAATTATTGCAAATAATATCCTTAATATTTTAGTTGATATGATTTCTAATGAATTTAATACTAATAATGAACAATCAGCAAAATCTACTATGTCTTTTTTGACTGAAATTTTTTCTTTGCTAACTTCATTTTTCCCTTCATATAAAAAAGACTCTTCAGAAGAAATAAAAAAAGAAAAAATATTAACTGAAAAAAATATGAATAATTATAAATTTTTATGTCAAAAAATTATATATTCATTAATCAATAATATAATGACAAAATCTGCTTGTTCTACTTTAAGTAATTTAGTTAAATTTTTACAAATATTTACTTATTCAGCAGAGAAAAATGTTATAGAAAATTTTATGGATTCAAAACCTCTTTCTCAAATAATAAGTAAATTACTTGATACAAAATATCTTCCTTATTTATCAGATTTAATAGAATTATTAAATTGTTTAATGAAAAAATGTCCAGAACATTTTATAGTAAATTTCCTTAGAGAAGGAATAGTAGAAAATTTAAAAAATTTTAAATTTGAAAAAGAAGAAAAAAAACAAGAAAAAACAGATAATAAGAACAATAAAGAAAATGAAAAAACAAATAATTTAGAAATAAAAAAAGAAGATAATCCAAATAATAATAATAAGGATAATAAAGAAAATAAAGAAGGAATAAATACCAATAAAGAAAAAATGTTAAGTATTATAAAGAAAGAAGAAGAAAATAGTGGTGATGAAATTATTGAACCAGAAGATATGGAAGAAGAAAATCAAGAAATGAAAATAGATAATTTTATAATTTCAAATCCTGCTCATATTATTCAAAGTGGAAATGTAGAAAAAAAAGATCCCAAAGATAAAAATGAAAAAGACAATGAAAAAGAAGATAATAAATATAAAGATATTATAATTGAATTTGAAAAAACAAAAGAAAAAATAAAAGAATTAAATAATTTATTAGTTCAAGAAAAAACAAAAGTAATGAAAAATATATTTACTGGAAATGAAGAAAATGAAGATAATGGATATAAAAAAATAGAAGAAAAACTATTAATTGAAACTAAATTAAAAGATTTAATAGACAATTATTTTAATGAAGATAAAATCCAAAGTTATTTAAAAAATCAAGATTCAAAATTAATAAACATTAAAAATGATTTATCAAAATTAAAAGATGTTTTAATGTCTAAAAAAGATATTGAAGAATATGATGAAGAATTAGAAAAAAATTTAAATGAAGTGATAAACATATTAACAAATTCATCAAATGAATTAACTTTATTTGAATTGGAAAATTCAAAAATATTATTAGCTTTATGTTGTTTCTACGATAAAAATTTCATGGAATATTATGATAAAATAAAAGAAGATGACACAGATTCACTTATAAAAGAAGTAAATAGTTCAGATCTTTTTCCAAATCCTTTACCAATAAATAATCAAATATTTAAAAAAACACAAATTTTATTAGATATATTAAAAAAAGATAAATCAAAATTAATAAATTATATTAATTGCCTTCAATATACAATAACATCAATGAATTGTTTTACAATGTTAGTTGATGATTCATCAGTTAATGATTTAGATGTTTATTATCATCATATTATGAAAAATGTTAAAAAATATGAATTAAAAATTGTTTATTCAGGAGATATTTATCAAGAAAAAGTTATTTGTGATGACAAATTAAATGATAATGAATTTAAAACAAAATTAAGTGAATATGATGCTGCTTTTAATGCTAATAAAGAAATTAAATTTTTAATTACTTCACATTCTACTTTCGATGATATTTTTAGTATTCTTGTTTCTCATACTAATGTTAAATTTTCAACTCATGAAAAATATGATGTTGATCTTATTTTCTATATTGAAGTAATGAAAAATGAAAAAAAAGAAATTATATATTTAAAAAATGATATGACTTATAAAGATGTTAAAAATGAAGTCAGTAAAGTATTAGAACAAGAAGTTTCTTCTTTGTTGGCTTTTCCAATTAAATTTGGATTAAGTTACAAATTAAAAAATAAAAAAGAAGAAAAAAAAGAAGAAGTAGTAAAAGAAAAAATTAAATCTAAAAATAATTTTACATTACCATCAAAGGAAGAATTATTTTTATTAAATATTAATAAAAAAGTATTTGAAATCATATATCATAACTCAGTAATATATAATAAAAATTTATATGAAATAAAAAGATTAATGCCATCACTTTATTTATTAACAATGATATATCTTCCTTTATCATCATTTCAATCTTTATTTAATATTCCAGAGAATTTATTTACTCAAGAAGAATTAATTTCTCTATTTATAAATCCAAAAGTAACTTTATTAATATCAAAAGCAAGTAGAGATGGTTATAGTGTTTCAAGATCTTCAATTCCTTCATGGTGTAGAAATTTAAGTTTAGATTTTAATTATTTAACAAAATTTAATTCAAGACATTTATTATTTAAAGTATCATTTGATCCAAAAAGATCTTTAATCAATCTTCAAAATTATTTAAAAAGTAACGATGCATATTATTCAAATGAACATCAAATTACATTAGAAAAAAGTATGAGATTAAAAGTTATTGTTGATAGAGATAAAATTATAGAAAGTTCATATAAAATATTAGATGATCCAATAACTTCTAAATTTGCTGGATTTTTAGAATTTGAATTTAATGGTGAAATTGGTAATGGATTAGGACCAACTTTAGAATATTTTTCTTTAGTAATTGAAGAATTTAAAAATGATAAAAGTTTATGGTATAAAACAACTGATAATTCTTTTTATCCTAAAATGGGAATCAATAATGATAAAAAAGCAATTGAAAAATTTAAATTATTAGGTTTTATTATTGGAAGAGCTCTTTATGATGATAGATTATTAGATATTCCTTTAAGTAGAATTTTCTGGGATGTTGTTTTATTTAGACCTATTCCAATTGAATTTATTTCAAATATTGATAAAGATTTAGGAAAAACTCTTTGTGATTTAAATAATTTAATCAATGAAAAAAAGAAATTTATTGAAGATAAAAAGAAAAATAATTTAAATTTCACAGATGAAGATTTAGAAAATAATATTTTATATAATGGGGCGAAATTATCTGATTTAGATATTTATTTTACTTTACCAGGTGATGATTCCATTAAATTAAAAGAAAATGGAGATAATATAAAATTAACAATTGTAAATTTGGAAGAATACATAATGTTAATTTATAATTGCTTATTTATTCAAGGAATAGATAATTTAGTAGAAGCTTTTAAAGAAGGATTTAATATAATTTTTGATATTAATTCAATTAAATGCTTTAAATCTACTGAAATAGAAGACTCAATTTGTGGAAGTTTAGATATGAATTGGGATAGAGAAACTATTTTTGAAAATTTAAAAGCTGAACATGGAATAACAAAATCAAGTAAAATTCTAAATTATTTAATTACTTTTATGACAAAATTAAATAAAAGTCAAAGAAAACAATTTTTGCTCTTTATAACAGGAACTTCAAGATTACCCGTTGGTGGATTTAAAACTTTAAATCCTAAATTTACAGTTGTTAAAAGAACTTGTAATTCTTATGAAAATCCAGATGACTTTTTACCTACTGTCATGACTTGTCAAAATTACTTGAAATTACCTGAATATTCGAATTATCAAGTTTTAGAAAAAAAATTATTTTTGGCTATGACTGAAGGAAATTCAGAGTTTCATTTATCTTAATTTATCTTTTATATTTTAATTAAAACAATATTAATGCCAAAATATTTTGTATTATTTTTTAAATAAATCAACTATATAATATGAAAAAAGTATTAAATAAATTATTATAAAATTAAATCATTATATATTTCATAAATTATAATATTAACATAAACTAATATTATCAATGATTATAAAATAACCATAAACACAATGAAGAAACAAATAACCAATATTTAATAACCAGTTTCCAATTAAAACATTTTTTCCAATATAATCACTATCATAATTAAGTGAAATTTTTTTAAAGAAAAAAATAATAGAGATAAATCCTAAAATTAAATATTTAAAAGAATAATTATTTTTTAATAAAGGAATCAGTCCAAATAACCAATAAATTTGAAAAACAGAAGCTTGTTTATTAAATATTAAGTGTAATAATACAAATAAAATAAAACTACTGTTTCTACTCATAAAACAAGTAGGAATTAAACAAAATACAGTTATTAAAATTTCTTGAAATGCAATTAAGAAGTGAATCATATTATATAATAAGGTAAAACGAATTATTGAAAGAGGATAAGTAAAAATTGATAAACATAAATTATTATGAATATAATAGGAATAATAAAATAAATGATAGAAAAAATAATTTATTATATATCTATTTCCAAATAAACAAAAAGAAATAAAGACAAGAAAAATATAAATTCCAATTGAAATAATTAAAAATATATTTGCTTGATAAGAAAATAAAAAAGTAAATATTTGTGGTAAAGTAATTTGTTTTAAATTGTTTCTGATATCTACATTTTTGTCTCGATGATAAATTAACATAATATAAAAATAGATTAAAGGGGTAAAAGTAAAAGTAAATATCGTTAAATGAATCATAAAAGCAAAAAAAAAAGCAGCAATATAATATAAGTCTAATTCAATTAGAATTAATGTTATAATAAAATAAATAAGAGTAAAAGAATCTGTTATTCCACAACCACATAAATAAATAATTATTGGATTATATAAATAAAAACATCCACATAAACTAAATTCATTAGTTAAAAATTTATTAAATAAAGAACAAATATTTTTTTTATTTTCTTTTGGCTTTTTATTATTTTTTTGTAAAAGCAATAATAATTCAATTGCAAAGGCACATAAAACATCAATAAAGCAAAGAAAATATTTTGATAAATCTTTGTGGAAAAAGTTTAATAAATAAAAAGAAGAATTAAATAGATTTTCATGGAAATTATCTAAATGATAAGGAGATTTAATATCATAAATTTGTAATGCACCATTTGTTACTGAATTATATGGAGATTTTATTGAATTTATTAGATAAGAATATTCTGGAAAAAAATTTCCAAAATATTTTAATAAAAAAATTATGCATAATCTAATTCCTAATCCTATTAAAAATCTTAAGTCTAAAAAATGCATTTTTAGTATTCTCATTAACTAATGAATTTTTAAATGATGTCATTTTTATATTATTAAATATAATTAATAAATAAATATAAAATAATTATCATTAAAAAATTAATTTATTTATTTATTAATATTTGAATAAATCTTTTTTCCAATTAATTTATTATATATTTATTAAATTAAAATTCCAACTGAAAATAATCCATATCATTTTTAAAATAAGAAAAAAAATAAAAGTTAAAAATATAATAAATTTAAAGCACATACTAAAAATAAACATAAAAAAAATATGAAAAAATTAAACATAATTCTTTAATATTAAAAATCCCTATTTATAAATCTTAACTTGAGAATCTCTTTTTTTCTCATATTTTATTCATTACAATAATTTCTTAAATATACACTTCTCTCAATTTCAGAAAATTTTTTTTCATTTTTATAATAATATATATAATTTGTCTTATTTTCACCATTTTCAATCAATTCATCAGAATTTTCTAAAAAAAAGATAATCTCCTTTAAAATTTTATCAATTTTTTTTTGATTTAAATTATATTTATGATTAACATGAAATTTTTTTTTCTTTTTTAGTGGAATCAATGATATAAATAGTTTTCCCTTTATTTTTTTTACATATTTTGGAATTTTGATACTAATCTTTGGACTTTTTCTTATATATTTGTTTAAATCTGTATTTGGTCCATTTGCTACTATAATTATTATTTGGGTTTTTTATGACTTTTTTTAATATGTTATTTTTATGAATAGTATATTTATTTTTTTTTTATTATTTTTATAAATTGATTTTTAATTAATTTTTATTATGTTAATTGTTTTTTTTTCAATTTTTTAAATAATTAATTATATAATAATCTAATATTAATGTTTTTTTATTAGGTATTTTCAATAATAATAATTTTTTATTTTTTTTCTTCATAATAAGCAAGATAAGGAGCTTTAGCTTCTTTTAAAATTCTAGCCATAGTTAATTCTTCTTCACCTTTTTCATTAATAATTTTTTCTTCTTTACAAAATTCTTTATTATACCTTTCTTTACTCATCCAATTAATTTTAATAAGTAAAAAATGTTGATATTCCTTATGAAAACCCATCCTTCTTCTTAAATCATCATTTTCAATATTTAAACTTTTATTAATAAAATCAGCATAACATTTAACAACATCTTCTTTTTTTTGTCCATTTTCAACAATCATTTCAGTCATTAAAATATCATATTTTTTCTTTTTACTAACACCAAAACCACCATAAGGGTTTATTCCTTTTTCTTTAAACTCATCATTTAAATCTTTTCCAAGTTTTTTAACAACTGAATCATAAACTGGAAATAAATCATATGGTTTAAGATTTTCATCCTGTTTTTCTTTTGGTAATTCTTGTTCATACATTTTTGTTCCAAACATATCAATAAAATATACTTTATCTTTAAAAGAAGCAAATTTTGCTATTATATTTTTTCCAGTATCAGGATCTACTATGTGTTTATATGTTCTTGATTGTTTAAATATTCTTCCAAATTTTTCTACAAATTTTGGATCTAATATTGTGTTTTTTTGCATTACTTTTATTGGAAAAATTTGTGAAGATTTTTCCATTTTTAAATATTAATTAGTTAATATATTATTTTTTATTTAAATATTTTTTATATTCTAATTTTTTTGCATTAATTAAATTTTTTATTATTATTAATATAAATATATTATTGCCATGTTGAATTTTTTAGATTATATTTATTTTTATGGAATAAAACAAGAATTTTATATTAATCATTCAGACAAATATTCTACTCTTTTTAGCTCTATTTTATCTTTTATTACTTATTTTTTGGTGTGCTTTTTTTTAATTTATTTTGGAAGAAATATTGTTTTTAAAAAAAATCCAGATTTTAATCAATTACAAGTAAATTATGATAACCCTGATTTAATTAATTTAGAAAATGAAAATTTTTTATTTGCATTTGCAGTTCAAGATAGTAATTATACGAATTATATAGATCCAACAATATATGAAGTTGAAGCATTTTATGTTAAAATATCACAAGATCCAATTACCAAAAATAAAACAAAAAATATAAATTCATTAGAATTAATACCATGTAATAAATTAAATATTACCTTTCAAAATGACTTTATAAAATTATTATCTCTTTCTCAATTATTTTGTTTGAATAATTTAAAAAATACAATGATAAGTGGCGGTTATTTAATGGAAAATTGGAATTATGTTTCAATACATTTAAAATTATGTAACAATTCAAAACATTGTAAATCAAAAGAAGAAATTAAAGAATATTTAAAAGGAGGATATTTTGGAATTTTTACTTCAGATATAAGTGTTGACCCTGAAAATTATAATAAACCAGTTTCATTATATGGAATAAATTCATATACATCAATTTTACCTAATATGAATAAAGATATTTGGGTATATATAAAAAATATTGATATTGTTACTGATGATGGGATTTTTTTCCCAAAAAAAAAAAAAGAAAATTATCATGGATTTGATAAAATAACGGAATGTACTTCTGATAATATAAATTCAGACTATACATTTATGAAAATAATGATAAGAAGTTCTTCATCTAAAATTGTTTATACTAGAAATTATAAAAAAATTGGAACTATTTTTGCTGACATTAGTGCTTGTTCTAAATTAATTGTTATTTTTGGAAAAATTTTAAGTAATTTAGTTGATAGAGTTTATTATAGACATTATATTCTTTCTTTTTTTGATTCTAATGAAAGAAAATTAAAAAAATATTTAACTACAAAAAATAATCAATCTATTCATTTTAAAAACAAAGATAATACATTAATAAAACAAAATAATTATTTAGGAAAACCAAGACTGTGTTTACCAGATTTATCACCTAATCAAGATAAAAAAAGTTTATCTATTAATTTGAAAAAACAAATTATGACGAGTAATATAAAAAACAGTGGAGAGGTTTCTCAACAATTTTTATTAAAAAAAAATTCATTTTTTAATTCACTAATAGAAAATAAATATTTACATTCTAATAAAATGAAAGAAATAAAATTTTATAATCTTATAAAAAAAATTGTTTGTGAAAAAAAAGAAATTTTATTAAATTTTAGGAATATATCAATTTATTTCGAAGTCATTAGATATTTAAAAATTTTTAAAGAACTTCATATTATTCAAAAAACTATTTTCGAAAAATCAGAAAAACTAAAAATTGAACTTAATTATAATTTAAGAAAAAATTCTGATATTGTTGATTATATATATAAAAATAAATTAAACCCGTTTTATAAGATAAAATCAAAAACTGAATATTAAACTCTTTATTCAGTTAATAATTCTTTAAATAAAATATATATAAAAAATTATAAATATTAATTATCTAAACAACATTTATCATATAAATCTCAAAAATTATAAAAAATTAAAAAAAATAAGAAAAAGAAATGCAAGTAGATTCTCCGAAATTAAACAATGAATGGACATTTTGGTATGCTTCTCGAAAAGAAAAAGATCATCATATTCCTTATGAAAATAGACTAACTGAAATTTCTTCTTTTTCTGATTTAAAATCTTTTCTTCAAATATATTTATATTTAAAAAATTTAAAAGACATTCCCAGAAATGCAGATATATCTTTATTTAAAAAAGGATATTTACCTTTATGGGAAAACTCACCTGATTCTGGATATTGGTTTCATAGATTTAATGAGGAAGAAGAAAAAGATATTAATTATCAATGGGAAAAAATTGTATTTGCTTTAATTGGAGAACAATTTAATGAAGCTAATATTTTAGGAGCTGTTTTATCTATTAGAGGAAAAGAAACTATTATTCAGTTGTGGTTTAATTACTTTGGTTATGAACAAATTAAAGATAATGTTTCCGAACAATTTAAAAAAATTTTGGGATTTAATAATCAAATGATTTATTTTAAAGATAATAAACAAAGTATGCAAGATAAAAGCTCTTTGAGAAATGCCCAAAAATATTCTTATAAAAAAAGGAAATATACTTATAATTAAATATAAAAAAATTTATATATATATTTATATATTATTGAGTAGGTTATTTAGTTTTTAGTTTTATAAATTATGTAAAAAAAATTAGTTTTTATTTTCATTGATTTTTTTTATTTTTTTTCGAAATAATAAAATTTTTTTCTTTTTCTTTACAAAGATAATATTTAATAATAATCTAATAATATGGATAAATCCTTTATTTTTCAAATTATATCTTACTATATTTTATTCCTTAAAATAAAACCTATTAAAAATATAATGCATACTCTATCTGAATCAGAGACTATTAAAGAAATATTTACTGTTTCAAAAACAGAATTATTTTATTTAACAAATAAATCAATAAAACAGCTTCCAATAGGTGATTCTCCGACAACAATATCTACTACAAACTTTTATTTTTCTCAAAATTCCGACATTGTAATAATAGATCCAATAGAAAGAAAATTTATAATTACTTGTTCATCTTCATTTCTTGAATTAAGAGATAAAAATACTCAGATAATTGATACTATATATAAAGACAATTATGAAAATACAAATATTAAATGTTCAGCTCATTATATAAATGATTATATATATATAGCTGTATCATTTACAGCAACTGATGTGGATAGATTTAAAAGTTATTGTTTTAAAAGTAAAATTAATTTAGAAAATGAAAATGGAAATGTTTTTGAACCTTTAACTCAAATTAATGAGATGCAAATGACATATATGCATTCCCTTAAAGATGGAAATCATGCTGCAGATTGTCTTAATTTTAATGATAATGATGAACAAGTATATAGAGATGAATTTGGAGAATTAATCATACAAGGATTTTCAAATAATATTTATTCTAATTATATTTTTAAAGTTCTTGCAAAAGATGATAAAGAAATGATCATAATGATATTTGATGCGTTAAATTCAAGAAATATGTCCATAAATATTATCAATGAAACAGTAAGTGACCGATATATAGTAGAAACAAAATTTAATTTTACTGGAAGTGACATATTCTCAGCAATTAAATATACAGATTCTTTCGGAACTAAATTTTTTACAATAGCTTATCGACCAGAAGGAAATTCCAATAGATTAGTAATAGAAACATTTAGTGAAATATTTGAAGAGACGAAATATTATATTAAGTCCTTAGAATATTATGAAATAACAAATAATATTGGATATTCAAATGCTATTCTAAAAAGAACTGATGATGATTCTGATATATTTATTATAGCAAGAGGAGGAGAATCCAATTCTAATACATATGAATATGCATTTAAAAGTGAATTTGATGAATTTCTTCAAGAAAAATTCGATGATTGTTCAGAAGAAAATAAAATTCTAACTAAAAACACAAGTTTTCAAGAATTTTTAATGTCAGATATTAAAATTAAAAATTTAGATTTAAATGGAGCTGATGATGATGTAATTTTTTCCCCTGAAGATAGGGTATATAAAATATTAAATTCAACTCATATTAAAATATATCTAACATCATTTACAGGACCAGTTTCATATCATGGAATAAAAACAAAAAAGAATAATTACAATTTTACATATAATTCAACATATTATCCTTTATGTACATTTCATCTTGTTTCCTGTAATGAAGCATGTTATCTATGTGATTCAAAACAAGCTGTAACAGCAATAGGAAGTCCAACAAAATGTAAATCTAAAAAATGTAATGATGGTTATTATTACGTTCCTAGTAATCCTACTGAATGTTTAAAAAGAGAATATCCATGTTATTTCACTTGTAACACATGTCCAGAAAATGAAGAATTTTCAATTAATAATCATAATTGTGAAACATGTTTAGATGAATATGAATTAATTGATAAAAATTGTCTAAAATGTGATTTAACTCAACCATTTTATTATTATTCTCCCGAAAAAAGTAATGATTCTTGCGTATATCCTGAAGATGGATGTCCAAATGAATTACCCTATTCAGTTAAAGGAATGGATGGATGTTATGATCAATGTCCAGAAGGTTATGGAACAGAAGATAATGCTCCTTATTTTTGTATAGAAAAATTATATTATTATGATGAAGATGGTAATAAAGTTACTGTTGATGATGGTGATTGTGTTGCACCTGCTGAATATACTCTTTATGATGAAAGACAATGTCTTCTTAGATGTGATTTAATTAATAATATTCCTTTTGGTGATAGTAAAATATGTGTTTCTTTATCCAAATGTAGTGGTTTGTTTATAAAAATTGAGAATAAATGTGATTGTAAAGAAGGCATTTTAACTATTAATTCATTAACTGATATTAAATGTATTACTGCACAAGATGTTATTAATGATTTACATATAAATAAAGATGTTCCTACTTTAGAAGAAAAAATCAAACAAGTTGAAAAAGGACTTCAATCTTTAAAATTATATGAAGAACCAATAATTGATTTTGGAAAAGGAACAAAATTTCAAATAATAAATTCAACAAATTTTAATGATGAAGATTCAAACAGTGATTTTGGCAGTATTGATTTAAGTAAATGTGAAGATAAATTAAAAACACATTATAATTTAGACACATCAACTCCATTAATAATATTAGTAATAAGTACACCAACACAAGTAAATTCATTAATAAATAATTTAAACTTTATCATATTTTCTCAATCAGGAGAAAGATTAGATCTAAATTTATGTGCAGATGAAGAAGTTTATGTATATAATCAACTTCCAGAAGATGTTAAAATAGATTTAGAATTAATTCGTAGATTAGAAGAATTAGGAATTGATTTATATGATATTAATTCACCTTATTATCATGATATTTGTTTTGGATTTTCTTATCATGGAAATGATATTATTACTGAAGATAGAAGAAAAGATATTTATTCTGTTGTTTCTGTTTGTGAACCTGGATGTCATTTTGAAGAATTTAATGAAACTACTAATAGAGCTAAATGTAAATGTAATATGAAAACACAATTTGAAGAAAATATTCCTTTAGAAGAAGCTAAAAATTTCTTTAAATCTTTAAATGATCAAATTAATTATCAATTAGTTAAATGTTTTAAAGTTTTTAATTTTTTTTGGAAACAATTTTATAAAAATTTTGGATTTTATCTTTGGTTTACTAGTTTTCTTTCTTTAATCATTGGTTTTCATATGTATTTAATTAGTTCAAAAGATACTTTTTTTAATCAAGTAAGTGAAAGTTTTGAAAAAAATAAAGATAAGAATAAAGATAAACAATCAAGTAATCCTCCAAAAAAAAGAAATATGGATTATAATCCATTTGAAAATACAAAATCAAAAACAGGAATTGATGCTCAAAGTGAAATTGAATTAAATCCAAAAAAATCACAAAAAAATATTATTCTTCCTTATGATTCAAAAAATAAAAATACAAATAATATAATTAATTTAAAAAAAAATAAAAATTCTCCAAATTATTTAATAATAAAAGATTCAAAAGGAAATAATGAAGAACCTACATCAAAAACAGAAAAAAATATTGAATCTACTGTTACTGAAAGGAATTTAGTTTCTCAAGTAAATAATTCTACAGTTCTAAATAGGTTTAGAAAACCATATATAATAGGTAAACCAAAAGAAGAAGAAGAGAAAAAAAGTTTTGAAGAAAGATTAACTGAAAAATATCATAATTTTTTTGTAACAAATGATAAAGATAATTATTGGGGAATGAGTTATGGAAATGCAATTGAATTAGATCATAGGCTTTTTTATCAAAGTTATTATTCTTTTTTATTTTATAAATTCGACCTTTTTTCTATATTCTTTTTCCCTGATTCTTATGATTATTATACAATTACAATTCCATTTTATATTTTTTCTTTATTATTTGATTTTACTATTAATTCTCTTTTATATGCTGATGATATAGTACATCAAAAATACGCAAATAAAGGAAAGTTATATTTTTATACTTCATTTCTTTTAAGTTTAATTAGTAATATTATTTCATATATAGTAATAAAATACATAAGAAAATTAATTACTGTTTCTTTTGCTTTTGAAGCTTTACAATATGAAATTGGAGAAGAAGATGAATTTAAAGAATATTCGAAATATTTATTAGGTGTTGCTAATAGAAGATTAATATTAGGTTTTTTTTTAGAAATTCTTATTTGCTTTGCTTGTGGATATTATATATATATTTTTTGTGAAATTTATCGTAAAAGTCAAATCAGTTTATTTATCAATTTTTTAATTGGTATTGCCACCTCAGTTGTATATGTGATATTTATTGGATTGGTTGTTTGTATATTAAGAAGAATAGCAATTAAATGTAAAATAAAGAAATTGTATTATTCTTCCAAATATTTAAGTGATTTAATTTAATTATTATCAATATTTTTATTGAATTTTTGATTTATTAAAATTATTTATTGAATAACATTAAAAAATTTAATTTTATTTTTTTGTATATTTTGGAAAAAATTATTAATAAAAATAAAAAATAATTAAAAGTTTTCCATAATACAATTATATAAATAATTAAATGATTAAAACAATGAATAAAGATAAATGAAATGAATAATTTTTATGAAAAAAATTAAACATAAAAAATTCATATTAAAAACTTTGATATGGTATAAGAAATTTATGATAAATCTTAAAAATATATTATAATTCAATTTATTATTAATTCTTTTTTTTAATTAATTAGAGAATAATTAATTTTTTTATGAAATCGAACGTCATTCACAATTTTAAAAAATGATTAAAAACAAATAAAAAACGTTTTTTTTAATTAAAAACTTTTATTTTTATGAAAAAAAATAATAGAAAATTTAATTATAGCACTATATAAGGAATAAAATATTTAATATTTTATATATAACTTTAAAAAATGGGAAAAAAAAGTAACGATAAATTCATAATTTTTTTCATAATTTAGGTACAAGAAAACCACCTCAATTAATTAAAGGTTCTAATGTTGGTTATGACATAACAGAAATTCAAAATACATCAACTTCAGATTTGAGAAATATATTAGATATAATATATTTTTATTTTACAAAAAGAAGCAGACAAAAAACAAAAAATTCCAATTTCAGAAATTTATACATCAGAATAAAACAAGAATTAAATGAAAGAGAAAAAACTGAAAATTGTAGAAAAGTAAAATTTTCTATCAGTGAAATTAATGATGAAATTAAATTCGATAATTTCCAAACTCAACTTGAAGAAGTTACTATTCCTAATTTTTTAAATGATCAAAAAAATGTAACTTCTACAAATAACTCTACTCCTTCTATTTCAACTACAAGTTTTGATGAAGATATTATTAAAGAAGAAATTGAAAAATTAAAACAACAAAAAATTGCTTTGTTAATTGAAATGAGAAATTTAAAAAAAAAATGTAACAATGAAAATAAAAAAGAAGAAGAAAAAGGAATTGAAAATGAATTTAATAGTTTTTTTTATGTTAATAAAAATCAAGATTTAAATTTTGATTTTGAACCCAATTTATTTATTAATTCTGAAAATAATTCTGTGTGTAATAATTAGAAGGAGAATAGGAGATTTTAATAATGTTATAAATTAATCAATTATTTATTTTTATAATTGATTTAAGGTAGTTTATGAATAAATTTATTCTATATTTAATCAAAAAATTATTAGTTTTTTGAGTTGTAAGTTGGTATAAATAGGATTTAACCTTTTGTAATAAAAAAACATATTAGTGGTTTAATTTTGTGAAATAGTGAGAATTAAAAATTAGATTTCACCTTTTATTATCTAAATATATATATTATTTGTTATAAATATGGTTTAATTGGGAAAAACAAAATTTCACTATTTTTTATTTTCTTTTTATTTAATTTTAATATTATGATTTTCATTTTTTATTTTCATAATTTCAAAATTAAATAAAAAATATTTTAATGTCATCATATTTTCTAATAATCTTTTATATAATGTTAATAACAAAAATAAAAAGTCAATATTTTAATTTTAAAATAGATTTCCAAATTCAACCTGTTCCATTAGAAAAAAGTAAAGAAAAAATATTTTCTCATTATTATGAACATGAATTAACAACTTATTTATGTTTAGGACTTCCAAATCAATGTTTTAATTTAAAATTATCCTTTAATTCATATAATACTTGGTTATGTACTAATAATAATTCAAATCCTATTTATTATCCAAATTTATCAACAAGTATAAAAAAATTAGATACAACAAAATTAATTTCAACATCAAAACATATTACAAAAGGAAATTATGTTAAAGATGTTATTGATACTGAACATAATGATAATACAATAATTAAATTTTATATAACAGATAATTCTAATTGTTCTTTAATAGGGAAAGGTGAATTAGGTTTAGGAAATGAAGATTTATTATATACTAAAAATTCAAATGATTCATTTATTGATCAATTATATGAGAATGATATAATTTCAGGAAAAGTAATTTCTATTAAATTTAATAATGAAACAAATGGTAAAATAATATTAGGAGATTCTTATGATGTTTATGGAGAACAAAAACATTTAAAAATACCTTCTATTGGTTATTCTATTGTTACTTCTGGAAGTTTTATTACTAAAATTGATGTTACTTCTACTTTATATAGTTCTAATTATCCTAAAGTAAAATGTAATATTGAAATAAATAAAAGATTAGTTTTAAATTTTGGTACTTCTTTTATTATTGTTCCAAAATATACTTTTTTTAATATAAGTAATGTTACTTTCAGTTCTTATTTTAAAAATTCAATTTGTAAAATTAAATATAAAGAAGATTTACAAAGTGATTGGATTGTTTGTTCGGAACATATTTTAAATACAAAATTAGATGATATAGTTATTCATTTAAATTCAGGAGAAAAATTTCAAATAAACTTAAGTAAATTATTTTTACCTTATCAAAATGATAAACTTATATTTGCAATCATTTCAAAACCTAATTTACAGTATTTTATTGTTGGGGATATTTTTTTAAAAAGATATACAATATTTTTGGATAAAGATAAAAAAGTAATGAGATTATATTCAAAAAATATTAAAGTCAAAGGAACTAATAATAATCCTTTTGGATTAATTATAATGTTTGTATTTGGTTTATCGTTAATATTATGTCTTTGGAATATAGCTGAAACTTTATGTAAGAAAAAACCAAATAAAAAAAAATATTCTCCGAAATATGAAAAATTTTTGCAAAAAAAAAATAAAGATATAATTAGTGTGTAATTAAAATTCAATTTTCAAATATTTATAATGTTGATTGTATTTTTATTAAATAAATATAAATTGAAAAAAATAAAAAAAGTTTTAAATAAATTTATTTAAACAAATTGTTTTTATCTTAAAAGAGTATTATTCAAGCTTCTAGATAAAGATTGACAATCATTAATTCCTACAAATTTCTTTGAGATTGAAAAATTTTGTTTTCATTTTTTAATTGAATCAAATAATTTGATTTTTTTTCTTTATTTTCGTTTTGAAATTTTTTTAAACATCTACATTAACTTCTTCAAAATTCGTTTTTATATTTAATTCATTTAGTAATTTCTTAATTACTTTATTAGAATCAAAAATTTTTTTTCATTGGAAATAATTCTTGTAATCATTGATTTAATTTTTCAATTAATTTTTTTTCCATTTACAATCTTTAAATTTGTTTATTTAAAATATAAATATAAGTTTTATTGTTAATAATCAATTATATTTTTTTTGTTGATATCTCATTTAATTTTGAAATAAAGTTCCAATTTATATTTTTAACGAATTACGAATAAAGTTTATAGAAAAAATTTGATTGTTTATAAAAAAATAATCTTTTTCTTCATTGTATGATTTTTCTTTTTCTTAGAAAATTGTTTTTTTAATAAATTCCCTTATTTAAACTCTAAAGAATTAATACAATAATTTGTTCCTTTAACATAAATAAGGATTATTTTCTTTATAGAACTAATTTTTAAATATTAAAATTTCTCATCAAATATAATATTAATTATTATGTTTTTAATTATTCTAATTTTTTTGTAGTTGTTTTCGAATAATTGTTCTTTCTTATCATCAAATGTTTTCTATTTTTTGTTGGTAATATAATCTTATATTATTATTGCTTTTTATTATTGTCTTTATTATTTACTTTATCTATTAATTAATTAAAATATAAATTAAATTCTAATTTAAAAATTAAATTAAAAAAAATAATAACAACAAAAAAAGAAAATTAATCTTCTTTATTTTCTTCATCATCAACTTTCATATATCTTAAGAAATCCTTAAAAGTAATTTCATTTCCATTTTCAGTAGTTCTTTTCAAAATATCTTTTAATTCTTTTTCAGAAAACTCTTCTCCAATTTCAGTTGCAATTTTTTTAAAAGTATCAAAGTCAATAGTGCTTTTTTCTTTATTATCAATAAATAATCCAAAAATAGTTTTTAAACCTTTAATACTTTTTCTATCACTCATTCTTATATGTGCAATAGCTCTAAATTTAGGCCAAGAACAAGTCTCACTTGAAGCCATATCTTCAATAATATTAAATAAGAAAGGATTATCAATATCAAATCTCATTTCTTTCATTAATTGAATAGTTTCTTTAATTTTTAATTTTTGATTTTCATCAAAATCTAATATATCAAAAGCTTTTTTTAATTCAGAGTCATCTAAATCTTTTGGTAATTCTATTTCTGGTTCATCTGAAACAAATTCATTACATAATATTAATATAATATAATTTTCACCATCACTATTAATTTGAGCTATGCCAATTTGAGAATAATTAGGATTTATTAACATTGTTCTTCCAAATTTTTTAGAATCTAATTTATTCAATAAAAATTTGGATACTGCATGTTCTGCTATATCTGCTCCATCATCTGCTAATAATGAAGCATTTTGATCTTGATATATTTTAGGTAAAATTTTTTTTAAATCATTTGCATTTTGATATTTATTATATGATGGATCTTGAGAAAATTTAACTACTTGTTCTTTACTTATATATGATAATGTTTCATTATATTCTAATTTTTTCATTGGTTTTATTGATTTTAAATCATGAAGAAAATTATCTATTTCATTCAAAAAAGGATCTTTTGCTCGAAGACGAGATAATCCTTTTCTTAAAATTTCTATTTTTTGCTGGATTGATTGAGGTTCTTCTCTAAATTTATTAATTTCCTTAAAGACTTCTTCTTCAAATGGATTCATTTTTTTTAAATAAATTTAAATTCTTTATTTTATTTTTTAATAAAAATTTTTTTAATGAATCTGAAAAAATAATAAAACGAATTATTTAATAAAATTTATGATAATCTATAACTTGATTAAATCTATTTTTTACATTGATCATATCTTTATTATCACTATAATTTTCATTGATATGAACTTTAGAAGAATAATTTCCATTAATAACATCTCTTTCAATTTGTTTTTCATATTTATTTGCAAGTTCTTGAATTTGAGGAACAGAAGCCATTAATTGATAAGCAACTTGACCAGGTTTATTATTTTTTCCATAATTTAATTGTTTAATATCATTTCTTATACTATTTCCTATATTATTATCTGAAAAAATAGATTTAATAGTTTCATAATATTTATAATCTGGGTTTTTCGATAATTTAAATTCATTATTCCAATTTTCAATTATTGATAATATTTTCCTTAGTGATAAATTTTCTGGATAATCATATCCATTATAATCTAATTTATAAATTTCATAGGAATTTCTAAATAATTCTATTTGAGATAATAAATGTTTTTTTATTTTTTCTATTGATTTTGTTGACTCAATGTTATTGCTATAATATTTAAAAATATTTGAATTTGCATTAAATATAACATTATAATAACTTTCTGCTGCTGATAACATTCTACACATTATATTATGACTGAAAAATTGATTTTGACATTGTAGAATATCTTTTCTTTGAATTTGAATTTGTTGATAATCCATTTAATGATTTATTTTTCATAGGTTCTTTAAGTAATTAAAAAGGTTTTATCTATGTCTATTTTTTCTAATCTTTTTTATATATTTTATTTTATTTTATTTATAAAAAATATATATGTTAATGTTATATTATGGTTGAAAACAAACAAAAAGTTATAATATTTAGCTCATAAATTATGTTAATTAAATAAAATAATATCTATTCTAATTATATCCTTTGATAAACAAAGGAAAATAATAAAAATTGTTTATTCCCAAAAATTTTGAAAATAGGGTTAAAAAAAATAATTTTTTTTCAAAATAATTAAAATATCAAAACACAATATTACAGAAAAAAAGGCAAATCTATATTATGAATAAATATAATATATTAATTAGAAGTTAATTTTATTTAAAAAAATTAGCCTAATACAAATATCATTCAAAATAATTAAAAAATACTTTATATAAGTTAATGGATAAATGTTCTGAAAATAGGGTTAAAAAAATAAATAATTTCTATCGAAACCCTATTTAATAGAGTGAAATTTGGGGATAAATAAAAGAGAAAAATGAGTGAATTTAACAGAAAACAATCAATTGAAAAAGAATTTGAAAAATATAAAAAATTAAATAAGAACTTTTATCATTCCATATTAAGTAATTTTCATGATTTAGAAAAGGCAAATAATCAAATAATAGAAAGAATAAAAGAATTTGAAGATTTAAGAAATGAGACTTTTGATAATAGAGAAAATGATTTATACTCAAAAAAAATTAGAAAAATAAAAAACAATTTAGAAAATGAAAAAAAAAGTATTGAAAAGAAAAACAAAGAAATACAAAAAATGAAAGATAATTATATAAGAGAGATGAATTTAATGGAAAAATTTTTTAAATTATATGAAATAAATTATATAGAAAGTGATAATCACAAAAACTTATTTAAAAAAAACAATAAAATTGAAAAATTACTTCAAGAATTCAATCAAATTGAAAATATTTATGAAAAAAAAATATTTCACAATTTAAAAAAAGAATTTGAAGAAAAAATTGAGGAATTAAAAAATAACTATCACAAAAAAAATAATGAATTAGAAGGAACAAAAAAGAATTTAGAAAATAAAATCGAAGAATTACAAATTAAAAATAAGAAATTAGAAGAAAAAATAAATGAATTTGAAAACAATAAAAATATAAAGAATATAAAATCACATGAAACTTTTATTACTCAATTAAATAATATATTCAATGAAATACAATTATTAATAGAAAAGAGTAATATTTCAGATATAAATATTAAAAAGGAAAATTATAAAAATTGTAAACAAAAATTAAAAGAAACAAAAGGAAAACAAGATGGAACATATGATTTTAAAACAGGAGAAATATTAAACTATAAAAAAGGATATCAAGTAGCATTTGAAACTAATTTAAAAAATGCTGATAATTATTATTCAGATCATCAATATGATACTTTAATATATAAATTATCTATTTTAACAAAAGGTAAAGTATGTATGGGGGTTTTTAATAATAATCCTGAAATTAGTTTTTATATAGAAAATAAAATATTGGCAATGACTGTTGCTGCTATTTTTAATCAAGAATGTGTTTTTGATTGGAATAATAATGAGCTATTGTTCAATCCTTTTCATTAAATATATTTTATTTGTGGCTTTAAATGTTGGTATTTAGGTATTTTTTATATATATAATTATTAATATTATTAAAATATTAATTGGTTATTGATTCAAATTGAGATTTTTATAAAATTTTTTTTTAGGAATTTAAGAAATTTAAAAGAGTTTTTTGTAATAAGGAATATTTCCTTTGTATAAAATTCATTAAAATTTAAAATAAATAATATTAATAAGTGAAACAATAATTATTAATTCTAATACATAAAATTAAATTTATTAAAAATAAAATATGATATGAATATTAAAAAATCTATAAAATATGAAAATATAAAAAAAAAATATATGAATTATATGATTATTTCAAATTTGAAATTTTTTTATAAAATATGTTAATATGAAATAAAGAAGAAAAAAGAATATGAAAACATTAAAAATCAAATAACATAAAATAGAAATGGAAAAATAACAAATAAAACAAAATACAAATCTGAGAGAAAGTCAAAAAAAATATTAAATTAAAAATCAAATTAATAAATTATTCAAATCTAAATTTAATATATATCCATAGCAGAACGAATTAAAATTTGCTTTTGTTTATTTTTCAATTCTTTTAATTTATTATTATTCTCACAAATTGTATCTTGTAAAAATTTTAAATTTTTTTTTAAATTATTACATTCATTATTACTATCATTTGGATTTTTTGTTAATTTTTTTAAAAAACTTTGATAAGAAATATTTAAATCAGCAACTTTTCTTTCAAGTGAAAAAATTTCTTCATCTATAACTTGAGAAGAATAATTAGTTTCTAATTTATTTAAACTTGTGGAAAATTTTTTAGGAGATATAGAGAGTTTATTTATTTGACTTTTATAATTATTTTGAATTAAATTTTGATTAGGTTTAAAATTATTATTTCTACTTAAATTTTTTTTTAACAATTTTGATTTAGAATTCCTATATGTTTTATTATTAACTAAAGAACTTGATTTTTTTAAGGATTTTATAGATTTATTTAAATCAGTAATTGTCATTTGTTCAATATAGTTTAATTTTTTTTTTATTTCTTGAATATTATTATTATTAATTAATAAATATTCTTTTAAATTTCTAACTTCTTCAATCGTAGATTGTTTATTTTCTTCATAATTATTATTTTTTATAATAGTTTGAATCGCATAATCTTGTTTTAATTGATGAAAATTTTCTAAAAGACTATGATATTCAATATTTAATGAACTTATTTTTGATTTATAATGATTTAATTGATTATTTAATTCAGATATTTCTTTTTCATATTTTTCTTGCATTATTTTTTTTTCATTCAATATTTCATTTTTATCTAATTCTGAATTTGATAATATGTTTTGTTGAAATATAATTTTACTTTTTAACTCATTTATTTGTTGTTTTAAACTACAATTTTCTTCAGATAAATCTTTGATTTTAATTTCAAGTTCATTTTTATTTTGATCAGTTAAATAAAATAATTGATTTAAATCATTTTTAAGTTCTTGATTCTCTTTTATTAACCTTTCAATTTCTTCATTATTATCTCTATCAGGTAATTGATAATTAAAATTATGTGAATTATTGTCATTTATTCTTATATTTTCTAGATTATAATTATTATTAAAATTTTGTTGATTAATAATTGAATTTTTTCTTATATAATCTTCTAATTCTTGAATACTCATTTGTTTTACATCTTTCCTATGGAAATTAGACATAAAAAATAAATTATTAAATATTTAAATTTTAAATTTATAACTAATATATTTTGAAATTTTACTTTTTATGTGAAAAAATAATAATTTTAATTAATCAACTATATTTTTTTTGATCCAATCTTGACTTATATTTGGCTTTAATTTCCTAATTGAATATTTATTACAACTGTTATCTAATAAAGATTTTTTTATTAAATTAATTTCTTTATCATCTTCAGTTATTTCATTATTTTGAGAAAAATTATTTTCTTTATTTTTATTCTTACTTTTTTTATTTTTTTTTTTTTTACTTTTTTTCTTGTTATCATCATCTTCAATATAACTAATCCATTGTTCTAAATCATAATTATCTTTTCCTTTAGTATCATTTGAATTATAATTTATTTTTTGTGTTGAAAAAGTTTTATTTAGATAATTTTGATTATTATTATTTATAATTTCTTTTCTTTTTATATTTTCTATAAATTTTGAAACAATAGTTTCTTTTCTCAAAATAATATTATCTGAGTTTATAGTATTTTCTTTTGTTACATTATTATTCAAATTATTATATGTATTATCATTTATTGAGACAATTTCTCCCAAATTCATTCTAGTTTCGACCTCAACTACTAATTTTTTTTCTTCTTCTTTTCTTTTATTAATATTATATTCTATTATTTCTATAAATTTATTTGATTCTCCTAAAGCAGGATTTATACTTTCATTCAATGTTTCTAAATTTTTTAAATTTTTTACCTTTTTAATTAAAGAAAGAACAGTTTCATCTAATATTATATTATTAAATTGTTCTTTTTGATATAATTCTAAATTTATATTTATTTTATTTCCGTTTTTATCTTTTAGAAATTGAAAAGAAAAATTAAAAATGTCATTTAAATCTTTTGTTGAATCAATTAAAGTTTGTTTAATTATTATAAAACTATTTATTATAATTTGAATAACTCCTAAATCATAATCATTGTGGTTTTCATTAATTTCATTAAATTCAAAAGGTAATTTTAAATTTGTATTTATTTTTAATTTTTCTTTTTTCTCAATTTCTAAGTTGTTAACTAAATTAATAATATTTTTATCATTTAAAATTTTTTTTTTATAATCAAAAATTATATCTTGTATCTTTTCTGATAATACTTTTAATACATATAAATTTGAAATTTCTGACATTAAACAACAAAAATTTTGAAACTAAAATTTATGATAATTATATTTTTACATTTTGTATTTCAGAACTATAATTTAATTCTTTTTTCTTTGATAAATTATTATTATAAACTTCAATAATTATTTTTTCTATATTATCAGATAAAAATTCAATTTGTTTATTATATTGCTCTAATAAAGGAAAATCATTTTCATCTGAAGAAAATTTGGAAGTTTCATTTTCTTCATTTGTTTCTTTTTCCTTTTGATTTTCTAATTCTTTTATATTATTTATTTCTTCTTCTATTGATTTTATTTCTCCTTTTAAAATATTATATAATCCAATATGTTGATTGACTATATTATTATTTTGCTTTTTTACTTGTTTTTGTAAATTGTCTTTTTCTTCTTTTATTTTTTTTTATGATTTTTGAAGATTTTATATTTGATATAATTGATTCTTTCATTTTTTTATTATTAATTAAAAAGCAATGGTTTAATTTTAAATTCTATAATAATTTTTTTATTATTATTATTCTAAATGAATTTTAAATAAATGAGGTTTAATTTAATTTTTTGAAGAATAAAAAATATGTCTGAATCTTTTGAATCAAATAATGATAATAATGAAGAAATAAAAGAGGGTGAAAGAGTAATAGAAAAAGAAAAAAAAATTATTTCAGATTTAGATTATCTATCAGAAGATTTACCAAAAAAACCATTAAGACAAAAAAGTAAAAATAATACACATCAAAAACTCTCAGAAATAGATTTAGACCAAATTTTAACAATTAAAAAAATAACAAAAGAAGATACACTTATTAAACCAATAAATTCAATACAATTTATATCAAATAGTAAAAGTAATTTAAATCTATTTAATAAAAATATAAGTCTTATAAATAGAATAGAAAGAAATAATGATAAATATTTAAATATTCAATTAAAGAAAAAACCAAAAAGAATTTATACAGATACATTCTTAGATAATTATAATTATAATGTTTCTAATTTAGTTCAACCAATTAATCATAGAAAAAATTTAAGTGTTAAAAAAGAAACAGATTTAATAACTTTAGGAGTGGAAAATTTAAAAAAGAAAATGACAACACTTCAAAAGAATAATTCAGTTTATTATAGTAAAAAAATGCCAAAAAATAAATCTTATAAATTTAACTATGATAAATCACATAATTCAGATGATTACTTTTTTAGTTTATTTAAAGATTTTTCTTCTCAAAATAAATCTTTACATCATTTAGATAAAAAAGTTTATAAAGTGAGTCATAAAGTTTTAGAAGGTGAAGAAGATATTGATTCTTCAATTAAACAAAATAATTCATTATATAAAAAGGAAGAAAAAAATTATGAATATGATCCAAAAAATAATTTTTTAGAAAATATTGGTATTGCTCAACATAATATAACTAATTCAAAAAAAGAATATGAAAAACAAATTAAAGGTCATAAAAAATTATCTGGAATTGTAAAAATAAATAAAAAAGACATTAATAGACCTAAAAGACATTCTGTTATTGGAGTTATTGATAATAGATTAATGCAATTATTTAAAATGAATGATGAATTAAATGAAAAAGATGAAAATATAAAAAATCAAAAAGAAAGTGAAAATAATATTACAAATGAAGAAATGAAAGGTAATAAAAAATAAATGAATTATGTATTTATTATATTTATTTTTTGAGTAAATATAATTTTAATTAATTTTATTAAATTTTTTTTAAAATTAAAACTATAATATTTTTATATTAATAATATATTATTATTTTTAACTAACAGTTTAAACATTAAAAATAATTCAAAATAATTAATTTTTCAGCCAATAATTTTAAATGAGTGAAATATCAGATGAAAATGAAGAACATAAAAAAAAAAGAAAATCAAGAATTCATCGTCATAGTATATCTAAAAATAAAAACAACAATGAAAATGAAGAATTAAATTTAAATGGTAATATTAATGAAAATAATAATGAGAATAAAATGGATTTATATCCAAGAAGATTTTCATCTTATTTTCAAAATGAAGATACAAATCAACAAAATGAAGATAAAAAAGAAAACAATATTAAACATCGTCATCATAGTCATCATAGTCATCATCATCATAATGAAGAAACGATAAATAATTATGATGATGAAATAAATAAAAAAGGAAAAAGAAATTCATTAGCAAGAAATAATATGATTGATAGCCAATTATTAAATATTCAGAAACCAAAGGGAAGAAATAAAATGATTGAAATAGGAATTAAAGAAGAAAAAAAAATTATTAAAGATTTAAAGAAAAAAGAAAGTAATAATGAAGATGTTAGATTATCAAGAGTATTTCAAAATTATAATAATCATGAAAAAAAAAGAAAATCTTCAAAAATTGGAAATGAAGTAAATAACTTTAGAAGATTTTCCAAATTCATAAATAAAACTGATTCAAATAGAAATATTATTGAATTAAAAATTAATAAAGAAGAATTATTTCAACTATCATCAGGTACAATTAAAAAAATAAATAGAAAATGTCCAAATTGTAATAATGATAATCTTTTTATTTATATTCCTCAATTTTTAAATCAATTAAATATAAAAACAAATGAAAATAAAGTGGATAATCAAGTTACATTACAAACTATTACTAAAACTGAAGATAATTTAATTAATCGTTCAAATAATGATTTTTTTTATCCAATTTTAGTTTGTATTAACTTACATCAATTTTGTTCCATTTGTATTCAAAATCTTCATTCTGGAAATTATTGTAATAATTTGGAATTAGATTCAAAAAATAATATATTAAGGATTTATAATATTTTAGAAAAAGATATTCCTGAAGAAAAAAAGGAAATTTTTAATAAAATGAAAGAATATTCATTAACAAAAATAAATAAAGATAATTCTGAAAGTAAAAGTTGTTCTTGTAAATGTTGTGAAAAAATTCCTTGTTTAAAAATATTTCTTTATCTTATTATGGGATTAACTTTTTTTTGTTGGACTATAGTTGCTCTTTTAATTTTAGTTGTATTATTTTGTATTATTATTGTATTATTATTTGCAAATGCTTTTTATTATATATATGACCTTTTTAAAAATATAATATGTTCAGAAGAAAAAATTATTGAAGATAAAGAACATAATGTTACTCATATTATTAAACCAAATATGAATAAAGAAAAAAAGGAATTTATTGGTTGGAATTTAATTAAAAAAATTTATCATAAAATCCCAATTGGGTATATATATATTTATCATTCTTTTAAGGAAAAAATTGAATAATAAATATTATATATTTATTTTTAAATAAAGACAAATTTAAATTAATAAAAAAATTAAATAAATTTAATGACTTTTTATTAATAAACTCATTATAATTATTTTAATTATTAAATGTTTTGAAACATTTTAAAAATTTTTTTTCAAATAACTAAATATTTTAAAATCTACTTCCTTCAGGTGGTTGTTTTAATTTAGTAAGAGATTTTTCCATTTCAGCTTTAATAGCTTGTAAATAAGATTCAATAGTACAATCTCTATTCCAACTTTTCAAAATATTTAAAGAATTAGGAATAATTTCTCCATTACTTTGATTAACACAAGGTAAATTAATTTTAGTTACAAATTTAATTTTTGGGGGAACATTAGGATAATTATTATCACAAACAATTTTTAATTCATATAACATTCCATTATTTGCAAGGATACTTCCATTCCAATTTGTAAATGAATTATCTTCTGGATCTTCTAATCCATATGATACTATACCATCTCCTTCTTTTTCTAATTCTGCTAAAAGTCTAAATGTTCTTGGAACATATTTTTCGTGGATGATTGAACCTTTATCTTTGTCCATTTTTTATATAATTTTTTTTTAAATTTTATTAATTATTTTTTTTAATTATTTTTTTTATTTTTTTGGAACTGTAAAATATAAATCAATAAAATATATATTATTAATATTTTTTTTAATTTTTCTGGTATTTATTCATAAAAAATACAAAAATTCAATTTGAAACCACTTAAAACAAATATTTAATCTTGTTAATATTTATTTTTCTTTTTTTTATTTATATTCTAAATTTTAGAAGGGAAAATATAATTAATCATAATTCTTATAATATATTCTCCATTTTTTAGGGTACGAATTTGATGAAATTAATATAAATATAATTTTATGGAGTAAATAATTATTGAAAATAAAAGAAAAATTCTTATATTTCATTTTTTACTATTATTATTTAAATAAATAATTTGTATTAAATATTATTAACTAGCTTATATTTTTTGGTTTAATATTCTAATGATTCATATTTTTCAATTAATTGAATCGAAGGAACTCTTTTCTTCCAAACCACCAAATAATAATAAATTGCTATAATCACAATTATAGTGATTAATATAATCAAAATAACCAGTAAAATCCCAACAGAAGATTTAAAACTTTTTACAACATTTTCTTTATCAGAATGAAAAACAACTTTTTTATTATCAACATCAATAATAACATGTAAATCATCAATAGCATCAAAACTAAAATAAATATGGTTACAATCTTTTATTTCAATTAAAGTAATATTTTGAAAAGAAATACCTTTTTCTCCAAAAATAAAATAACCATAATTATCCTTTGAATAACATCTATTCCCTTTAAAAGTTTCATCTTGATAAGGATTAGTACAATTAAAATTTTGTTTTTTAAGAAAAGAAAAAAGTTTATCTATCATATTTTTAGGAGCAAAAACGCCTTTTTCTCCTTTAATAGGAGCATAAAATTCAACATTCATTTTAAATTCTTCAAAATTTTCATAAACAATTTCTTTCTTTTTTTGAACTGCCATTTTTTTTAATATACAACCATAAATTCCAGTAACCATATCACAAAAATCATTATATTTATAATTTTTTATTGAATACTCTTTTCCAAAATAAATATCTAATATTTCTCCATGATCATCATATGAAATTATTTGTTTTGAAATTATATTTCTTTGTTTTAATATTGATAAAAAATGAAGATTAAAAAAGAATAATGAATCAAATTGATCTCCTCCTGTTTTGTTAATATATAAAAAATATAATTCTCCAATGTCATGTCCGTTTAAATAAAATTTATCTTTATACACTTTCCCTTGATTAATATAGGAAAATACTTTAAATGTGTCTTCTCTATTTTGATCTTTTGATTTATCTGGTTTATAACATTTTTCTTCTTTATCACAATTAATACTACTATTAACTATTATAATATTTGTAGTTGAATTTGTGGTTATTGGTAAAAAATATGATTGAAGGGAAATATTATTTACTATAAATGAAAAAAGATAATATTGATTAGTATATTTTAAAGGAATTTTCAGTACCTTATTTTCAGCAACAAATAGTTTAAAAGATAATAAGAAAAATATTAATACCATCCAATTTTTCATTTTTTTGTTGAAATATTTATTATGTTATTTAAAACATTAATTCATCAATGGAATAATTTTATATTATTTATTGTTCTTCACATAAAAATAATAAAAAAAAAGAATTATATAAAATAATAACTTTTTATAATTTTGAAGTGTAAATTAAAAATTAAAGAAATAAATATGAAGAGGTATAACACAGGTCCATTAGAAAAAAATAAACCAAAAAGAATATTTAATAATAATGACCCTTTATTCAAATGTAATAAAACAATTAATGCATATATAAATTCAAAATTAAATAATATTGAAAAAAAAAATATAAATAATAATAATAATAAACTTCCAAAACCAAAAAGAAAATTTCAAAATCCTATTATAGGAAATCAATATACAATTAATTCAAGTACTTCAACAATGTTTAGTGAGAAATCAAATAATAAAGAAATAAATTTTAATAATGATATTGAAATATCAAATGAACAAATAGAAAATATAATAAAAAAAGAAAAAATTTTAGAAGAAAATGAAGAATTAAAAGAAAAATTAAAAATTTCCAGAAATAAAGTTTCAAATTTAGAAGAATTATTACAAAATATTATTAAAGATAGTCAACCTTTAAGTAAAGAACAATGTCCAATTCCAACTCCTCAAATAAAAAATTATTCAATTCCTAAAAAAGGAAAACATGAAAGAATTACTAAATATACTCGAACTGAAGATGGAGAAGATATTATTATTAAATATACCCAAACTCCAGAATTAAAAAGAAATTTAGAAAGTTATTTTGGGAATAAATTCAAATAAATTTTTTTATTTTTTATAAAAAGTATTTTAATTATATATATTTAAAAATATTAAAATTGTTTTCAAATATATAAATATTATTATATATAAAAAAAAGCCAAAACAAATATTAAATATACATATAAATAATTAAATAAAATATTAAAAAAATAAAAAAAGTATATTATAAATTAAAGGTAAATTAGAATCAATCATTTATATTTAAGCTAAATCATAAATTTTAAATAATAAATTAAGTAATAAAAGTATATTCCAAAAATTTTTTTCAAAATAACTCAAAAATACATAATTAAATACATAATTATAACTCTCTTTCAAATTCATTTATTTTAATTTTTATATTAGAATATGTTTGATGTTTTAAAGTGATACTTAATAATGTTCGGATAAAAGAATAAAGTATTTTTTATATATTTTTTTATATAGTATTTTATAATATATTTTTATTTATTGTTTATATACCAAAAAATTTATTTACTATTCATTTTTATCTTATGTTCAAAAAAATTAAGCATTTATTATATAATTAAAAATCATCAATATCATTCATAAGTTCATTATTATCAATATTAATCTTATCATTATCATGTTCTGAAAGAATAAAACAAGGAAATTCTTGTTTAACATAATTTTCTAAAAAATTAACCAATTCCATAAATTCTTTTCCATTTCTAAAATAAAATCCAATAGTAAAAGCAGAAGTAACTTTATTAATAGGAATAGAATAAATATTTTTAATTAAATAATTTTGAATTAAAACATTTTCATCAAATTTTATTTGAGATTCATTTGTAGTATGAGGATCTAAATATAATAAATTACCTTTATTATCATATCCAATAAAATAATATGCTAATCTTTCTTTTCCTCCAATTATTCCCAAACAATATTTACATAAAAATAATTCTCTTAAAGATTTATAATATTCTTCACTGACTACATTAATCCCAATTCTAATTGAAACAAAAATAATTCCTGTTTTTTGAAAATAATATTTTTCACCTTTATTTTCAATAAAATCATTTTGTTGAAATAAATTACATTCTTTAACAAAACATTCATTTATAATATCATTTAATTTAATATAACTTTGAAAAGTAAAAATTTTTAGATTTTTAAGTAATTGAAAATTTTCATTTATTAATTTAAAAATAAAACACATATTAACATCAGAAAACCATTCTCCAACATCTTTATTACATATTCCACCAACTAAACATATATTTTTAATACTAAAAGGAGGATAAATTGATTGAATAAATATATTTTCATTTTGATGATTTTCATACCAAATTTGTAAAAAATAATTCATCATATTAATAAAATTATCAGGCATTTTTTCAAAAGGAAAAGGATTTTCAAGGAAAAATTCAGTTGAATGAATTAAAGAATATTTTGTGGAAAAACCTATTCTTTTAAAATATTTATATAATCCTCGTGCTAAAATCATTTGACTACATCTTATCATACATCCCCATCCTGAATCACAAGTAAATTTTTTTCCTTTTAAATTAAAAATTTCTGGGAAATTCTTTTTATAAGAAAAATATATTATTTTACCAAAATTATATATTAATTTTTCCTTATTTTCAAATTTATATAATTTATTAAAAATTTGATATTCTTCGTTTTTTATTTTATTTAAGTTAATTGAGGATAAATTTGATATTATTTTCTTTTTAAAAATTAATTTTAATTTTTCATCTTTTCCTTTATGTCCTATAATATTATTTGATGTTCCTGTTGAATTTATTAAACTATTCTTTGTGGAATAATTAAATAATAATAGAATAATATTATTCATTTTCTTTTTAATTTCTTCATGATTATCATCTGAAAATTTATTCATTAATATTTTTTTATATAATTAAATTATTATTTATTATTAATTTATTTAAAATATTAATACCAAAAACTAGTATATAATTAAAATCTATGTTTTTATTTTCATTAAATTTTCTGACAACTACAAAAGTTAATGACAAAGAATAATAAATTAAAACAATTTCTTTATGAATAAAATTATTGGAAATTAATATGTACTTGTATGATTCATAAATTATCATTCAAAAAAAAAGAATATAAATTATTATAATTATTTTTACATAATTTATATTCTTTCTTCTATATTGTTTAATTCATTATCAATCCATTTATCATTAGTCATTTCATATTTTTTTTTACAAAATTCTTTTAATGACTCTTGAAAAGGATAATAATGGTCAAACTTTTTAAAAAAATTAATTCTTAAAAAAATATCATCAATCAATTTTTTTAAAGAATCAGAAATATCATTATTATACATTAAATTATTAATATTATTACCTTTACTAAAAAATCTAGATTCGTCTTTATATCTAAATAAGTTAAAATCATTTTTATTTTGAGTATAAAAAAAATTTTTATTAGAATCACTAGATTTACTACTCCAACTAGAAGACAAATTATTTCCAATAGAAGAGAAAGTAGTATTATTATCAGAACAATAATCTTCTTTTAAATAAATAGATTTAATATTAGGAAAAACAGTAGGAAAAGGAATAATTAAATTCATAACATAATTTCTATTTTCAAAGCTTCCAAAACCAATAATTTTTTTTGCAAGTTTTAAATGATCATTATATCCAAATTTTGAATTAATTCCTAAAATTTCATTATCAGAAGCAATTGAATGAATATACATACATTTTTCTTTATTATAACATTCAATATTATTTAAAAAATGAATGCAATATTTACTTGTTCCAAAAAAACATCTCACTAAATGATTTTCTATTAAAAGAGAATCCATTACTAAAATAGCATATGCTGCTTCTTCATTTGTTGAAAAAGTTATATATGCTGAATTTGTTTTTTTTTTTGTGTTTTCATCATTTTTTGATACTAATACTATTTTTAATATTTTACCAAATTGACCGAAATATCCTGGTTGAATTAATAAATTTGGATCTGCTAAGGAATTTGGAAATCCTTGAAAATGTACTAAATTTTTTTGAATTATTCTCAATTTTGTAAGCCTTTGATAATCTTCTTTTGAAAAATTTGATTTGAATTCGTTTGAAGGTAACACTGACATTTTTATATGTTTTTAATTAATACAAAAAATTTGTTATGCACACATTGAAATTAATAAATATAAAAAATTAAATTTTTTGTTTATAAAAAACAAAAAAAATAAAAACAAATAATACAATAAAAATAATTAATTCAAAATAAAGAAAAAAAAAGGAATTAAATAATAATAAATTATAAATTAAAACTTAAAACTCTTCTTGGGGATTGGGGATTGGGGATT
>JAEEGK010003203.1_pt1 | contig 40899 bp, 27 predicted proteins | sample 8958771 | NCBI WGS metagenome assembly JAEEGK01 (sample SAMN16246547, study PRJNA631951) | gut metagenome | biome: gut microbiome; feature: rumen; material: SC-attached | host: Bos | place: Iran: Karaj | collected 2018-10
AAGAAAATCGATGAGGATTATGAGGTTGGCGAGGAAGTGTCGGACGAGGTGCAGATGAAGGATTTCGGCCGCCGCTCAATCCTGACGCTTCGCCAGAACCTGACCACCCGCATTATGGAGCTCGAGAAGGACCAGCTCTACGCCAAATACAAAGACCGCATCGGCGAGATTGTGACCGGTGAGGTTTACCAGGTTTGGAAGAAGGAAATGATGATTATCGACGATGAGGGCAACGAGTTGATTATGCCTAAGACAGAGCAGATTCCGAGCGATTTCTTCCGCAAGGGCGACAGCGTCCGCGGAGTGGTTGTCCGCGTGGAGATGCGCAACTCAACCCCGCTGGTAATTCTTTCGCGCACAAGCCCGCTGTTCCTCGAAAGACTGTTCGAGCTTGAGGTTCCCGAGATTTTCGACGGACTCATCACCATCAAGAATATCAAACGCATCCCGGGCGAGCGTGCCAAAGTGGCCGTTGAGTCGTACGACGAGCGCATCGACCCGGTTGGAGCCTGCGTTGGTATGAAAGGCGCCCGCATCCACGGCATTGTCCGCGAGCTGCGCAACGAGAACATCGATGTAATCAACTACACCAACAACCTTTCGCTCTACATTTCGCGCGCTTTGAGCCCTGCCAAGGTGTCGCAGATTAAGATTAACGAGGAGGCCAAGAAAGCCGACGTTTATCTTGAGCCCGACCAGGTGTCGCTGGCCATCGGCAAGGGTGGTACCAACATTAAACTTGCCAGCCAACTGACTGGTTATGAGATTGATGTTTACCGTGAGTCGGTTGACGAGGAGGATGTTGACCTTGAGGAATTTGCAGACGAAATTGACGGCTGGGTGCTCGACGCTCTCAAAGCCATTGGCTGCGACACCGCAAAGAGCGTTCTCGAAATTCCGGCTGCCGAGCTTGTTCATCGTACTGACCTTGAGGAGAATACAATCAACGACGTGCTGAAAATTCTGAAAGCCGAATTTGAATAATAGCCGTTGCAATCAACGATAAGACAGTCATTCAGATAAAAATAACGAACTCTAAAGAAGCAAATGACAGAATACAAACCACTGAGATTAAGTAAAATAGCACGCGACTTTGGCGTAGGCGTCAATACTGTGCTCGAATTTCTGCACAAAAAAGGAATCTCGGCCGACGACGGTCCGAATACCAAAATTGAGTTCGATGTGTTCCAGATTCTGCAAAAGGAATACAGCGGCGACATCAAGGTGAAAGAGGCGTCGGAGAAGATTGAGCTGAACGCTATGCGGGCAAAGAAGGAATCGATTTACGCAACCGACGAATTCTCGGAGCCGCAGGCTGAACCGGCCAAAAAGGAGCCGGAGCCGGCCAAAGTGGAGTTTGTTGACACTAAGGTCGAGAAGTTGCAAGGCCCCAATGTGGTTGGCAAAATCGACTTGAACAAGAAACCGGCCAAGAAACCCGAACCGACACCGGCACCGGCGCCGAAGAGTCAGCCTGTTGTTTCGGCTAGCCCGAAAGAGGAGCAACCCAAGCCGAAACCGAAGCAGCCAGAGCCGGAGCTCATCAAAACAAAGGTGGAGCCGGTGAAGGACGTGAAAATACTTGGCAAAATCGAGCTCGACCAGCTCAACACCAAGACTCGTCCGGCCAAGAAGTCGAAAGAGGAGAAGATGCGCGACCGCAAGGAGCGCGAGGCTCAATCGAAGAAGCTCATCCAGCAGCAGGCCGAGGCTCGCAACAACAGCAACAAGCAGCACGACGACCGTCCGCAACGTGTTGAGCCTGAGTTCATCAACACAAAGGTTGAGAAGCTGCAGGGCCCCAATGTGGTTGGCAAAATCGACCTCGACGACCGCAAACATTCAGGCGGCGACGAGTTTGGCAAGAAGAAAAAACGCAAACGCATACAGAAAGACCGCGTCGATGTTGGTATGCCGACTGACAGCGGCAAGGGCGGCAAGGGTGGAAAAGGCCCGAAAGGCGCATCGAAATTCCTGAAAAAGGAGGTGAATGAGGAAGATGTGCAGAAGCAGATTAAAGACACTCTGGCACGTCTGCAAGCCCCGAAAGGCAAGAGCAAAACCAGCGTTCACCGCCGCGAGAAACGCGAGGATGTTAGGCAGAAATCGGCGGAGGAGATTGAGCGTCAGGAAGCAGAAAAGATGGTGCTGAAAGTCACCGAGTTTGTGTCGGTGAACGAGCTGGCCACAATGATGAACGTTTCGGTGACCGAGGTAATCTCAACCTGTATGAATCTGGGTCTGTTTGTGTCTATCAACCAGCGACTTGACGCCGAAACAATGGCCTTGGTTGCCGATGAGTTCGGTTACAAGATGCAGTTTGTGAGCGCCGACCTGCTCGAGGCCATCACCGATGAGGAGGACAACGAGGAGGATTTGGTTCCGCGTCCGCCAATCATCACTGTGATGGGCCACGTTGACCACGGTAAGACATCGCTGCTCGACCACATCCGCAACGCCAACGTGATTGCAGGCGAGGCCGGCGGCATCACCCAGCACATTGGCGCCTACAGCGTGGTGCTGAAAAACGGCAAGACCATCACTTTCCTTGACACCCCTGGTCACGAGGCGTTTACCGCGATGCGTGCCCGTGGTGCTCAAATCACTGATATTGTGATTATTGTGATTGCAGCCGACGACAGCATAATGCCTCAGACCATTGAGGCCATCAACCACGCGCAAGCGGCTGGTGTTCCAATTGTGTTTGCAATCAACAAGATAGACAAACCGGGTGCAAACCCCGACAAGATAAAAGAGGCTTTGGCCAATATGAACCTTTTGGTTGAGGAGTGGGGCGGCAAATATCAGTCGCAGGACATTTCGGCCAAAAAGGGCATCAATGTTGCCGAGCTGCTCGATAAGGTTCTGCTTGAGGCCGAACTGCTTGATTTGAAGGCAAATCCGAACAAGCTGGCTTCGGGAACTGTAATTGAATCGGCACTTGACAAAGGCCGCGGCTATGTGACCACAGTGCTTGTGCAGAACGGTACGCTGAAGGTTGGCGACATTGTGCTTGCCGGCAGTTTCACTGGCCACGTAAAGGCAATGTACAACGAGCGCAGCGGCAAAATTGACGCGGCAGGCCCATCGACACCGGCATTGATTCTTGGCTTGAACGGCGCACCGCAGGCTGGCGACAAATTCAATGTTGTGAGCAGCGACAAAGAGGCCCGCGACATTGCCAACCGCCGTATGCAGTTGCAGCGTGAGCAGGGCTTGCGCACCCAGAAGCACCTTACATTGGCCGAGGTTGGCCGCCGCAAGGCAATTGGCGACTTCCACGAACTCAACATCATTGTCAAGGCCGATGTGGACGGTTCGGCAGAGGCTCTGCAGGACTCGCTCATCAAACTTTCGACACCCGAAATTCAGGTCAACGTCATTCACAAGGCCGTTGGTCAGATTTCAGAGTCGGATGTTACGCTGGCCGCCGCTTCCGATGCAATCATCGTCGGATTCCAGGTGCGCCCGTCGATGGACGCCCGCAAGCTGGCCGAGCGCGAGCAGGTGGATATCCGCTTGTACTCAATCATCTACGATGCCATCAACGAGGTGAAAGATGCTATGGAAGGTATGCTTTCGCCGGAAATCAAAGAGGAGGTTATCGGTACGGTTGAGATTCGCGAGGTGTTCAAGATTTCGAAAGTTGGTTCGGTTGCAGGCTGCTTTGTCCGCGACGGTAAGGTTAAACGCACATCGAAGGTACGCGTCATCCGCGACGGTATTGTGGTTTACACCGGCGAACTCGGCTCACTCAAACGCTTCAAAGACGACGCCAAAGAGGTACTCACCGGTATGGAGTGCGGCTTGAATATCGACAAGTACAACGATATTAAGGTTGGCGATGTGATTGAGGTTTACGAGGAGACTGAGGTTAAACGTACGCTGTAATAATCAGTTGATTAGATAGTAAAAAAGGCTTGCCGGTTGGCAGGCCTTTTTTGTTGGGTGCGTTAAACGCACTACGCCATTCAACTAGCGCTGCACCTTGACTCGCGTAAACCAAATGCTCTTATCTTTGCCAAAAAAAAACGATGTTCGGACTACCAACACACTTGCAACATACTGACGATGCGGAACTTAAGCAGATTATGCAGAAGACTGTGATGCTGCAAAACGGAACCGTGGCAAGCCTGATGGCCAAGTCGGGCGTGCGCGGGCTGATGAACTACGGCGTGCCCCTGCCCGACCTGCGGCGCATTGCGGCCGAAGCCGGCACTAACCACGCTCTCGCCCGCCGACTCTGCCAGCTCAACATTCGCGAGGCGCGCATCCTGGCATCGATGCTTTTTGACGCCAGCCAACTGACCAACGACGATTTTGCACTGATATACAACTCGATAACAAATATTGATATGGCCGAGAATTTTGCGCAGAACATTGTGAGCAAAATTGCCGGCACAGCCTTCTTCGACACTCTGTGCGGCGGCGACAGATGGCAGACAGTTGCGGCAATCCACGCTGTTGGGTGGGCGGTTTCGCGCCAATCAGCCAACGCTGCGGAGCTCACGGAATGGTTCACGGCCAACATCGGCAACATTGCCCATCGCGGCTTGACCGAAACAACGCAACCGCTCCTGGCCACAATCCGCACCATTGCCGAAAAATCGCCAGACAGCACCGGCAAACTGAAACGCGCGGCGGAAAACCTTGCCGACGCCGAAACGGATTTCGCTAAAAGCATTGGCCTACAGATTGTTGAGGAGCTTGCATAGAGCGCATCATCGCGAAAGCGGAAAAGAAAAAAACAAAAAATTGAGAGGCGGTTTTCTGCCAAAATTTCAGTGGAAACGGCTGGCGGGGCTTTGGTATAAAATTTGTCGTAACTTCGGCCTGTAAATCTTAAAACATCTGTGATATGAATTTCGACAAAACATCAAATCCGACACTTGGCGAGGGCATCATCAACCGTTATGCCTCACTCGCCACCGACCGCGCAATGACAGTTCAAGGCGCGGTGAACAAAGTGGCTCTGCTGCTTGCTCTTGTCATTCTTGGAGCCACATTCACGTGGAGCAAAGTGATGACAGCCGCTGAAACCGGCGCCGTTCCGGTTCAGGGGTGGATGATTGGCGGCAGCGTTGCCGGTTTCATTCTTGCCATTGTCATCTCGTTCAAGAAAGAGTGGGCGCCGTTCCTCTCTCCTATTTATGCCGTGTGCGAGGGTCTTTGCATTGGCTCGCTGTCAGCGTATTTCGAGCTGATGTACCCCGGCTTGGTTATGCGCGCCGTGCTGCTCACCTTCAGCGTAATGTTTGCAATGCTGTTCCTTTTCAAAACGCGCGTGATTAGAGCCACACAACGCTTCCGCGCCATTGTTCTGACTGCCACCATCGGCATAGCGCTGGCCTATTTTGTTACATTCATCATCGGTCTGTTTGGCGTGAATATGTCGTTTATGTACGGCGGCGGCTCACTGGGACTTATCATCAGCCTTCTGATTGTAGCCATTGCAGCACTCAATCTGATTCTCGATTTCGATTTCATCGAGAAAGGAAGCGAGGCTGGTCTGCCGGCGTATTTTGAATGGTACGGCGCTTTCGGCCTTATGGTGACGCTCATCTGGCTCTACATTGAGATTCTGCGTCTGCTGGCAATTGTTGCTAACCGGAAATAACAAGCTAAACAATGCATAATTGAGAGCCGCCTTGTGCGGCTTTTTTTTTGTTTTCAGCTCGTCCGATTAAATGCCATTTAAATCAGTCGGAAGTGAAACAAAATGAGTGTGGCGGCGGTCATTGAAGCAGTGATAAATATATTTTCGCAGACAACAATGTAATTTATTATCTTGCGAAAAATTAAACGCAATGCAATACACTGAAACTCAATTGATTTTCAGCCCGGCCACCCCCGATAACCGAGAGATTCTGACCGCGCTGCTGGCAGAAATTGGCTACGACAGTTTTATGGAGACGCCCAATGGCTTGTCGGCTTACATTCTTACCGCCAGTTTCGACGCTGCGGCCACCCAGGCGGCAATAGAGCCTGTGGAGGGTATTTTTGAGTCGCTCAAAATTGAGAGCAAGCCAGTGCCCGACAAGGACTGGAACGCCGAGTGGGAGAAAAGTTTCACGCCGATAACCGTTGCCGGAAAATGCCGCATCCGCGCGCCGTTTCACGAGCCCGACGCCACCTGCCCGCTCGACATTATTATTGAGCCGAAGATGGCTTTCGGCACCGGACACCACGCCACAACAACACTGATGATTCAGCAGCTGTTCAATATTGACCTGAAGGATAAAACTGTGCTCGATATGGGTTGCGGAACCGGAGTATTGGCCATTGCTGCAAAAAAACTTGGAGCTCAGAGCGTTACGGCTATCGATATTGACCATTGGTCGGTTGAGAACGCACAAGAGAACGCCGCCAGCAACGGCACTCAAATAGCTGTTATTGAGGGCGGAGTGGAGGCCATAAGCGGCCACTTCGACGTGATTCTGGCCAACATCAACCGCAATATTCTGCTCGACCAGATGCCCACATACTCAGCGGCCCTGAACGCCGGCGGAGTGCTGTGTCTGAGCGGATTCTATTCGGCCGACCTCGATGTTCTCAAAGAAAAAGCCCAATCGGTAGGGCTCGATTTTGTGGGCAAGATTGAGCAGAACGACTGGACATCGGCAAAATTCATCAAATTGTAAATCACCAACACGCAGATAATGAAAAAGATACTACTCATCATCGGGTTTTTAGCGGTAATGGTCGGCACGGCCTTTTCGCAGACAAAAATGTTCACGCCCGACCCATATGTGTTTATGGATGAGCTGAAAGCGCTTTTTGCGAAATCGGATGCCAACTACGAGAGCGGCAAGCTGCTGCTCAAGGAGTTCGCGCCTTATTGGCACGGTGGTGCTTTTACCGAGGAACAGCAACAGAAAATTTATGAGCTGGCGAACCAGATGATTTCTCGCCGTGCCCGGAATTTTCCGCATATCTTCAACTATATCAATGCCTTATTGGTGTTTTGCGAAAATGAGATGACGCAGCAGGGCAACTACAAGGAGTGGTGTGAGGGCTTGAATACAATATTGTATGATAAAACAATGAAACTCAACGACATAGATAAGTATGTGGTGAGTATCATTTATATGCTGCGCGACAAAGCCATCTACGTGTCGGGTGGAATGAGGTGGGTCAGCAGTAACAGCCGTTTTGAGATTAACAAAATCAACGATACCGTCTGCTACTACTTTAACAGCCTGGACCTCAAGTGTATAGTGCGCAAAGACAGCATTGTGATTTACGACACAAAGGGCATCTACAACCCAATATCGAATCGATGGAAAGGTGGCCAGGCCACAGTTTATTGGGACAAGGCAGGCATCTCGCGCGATTCGTCGTGGGCCGAAATTGAGTCGTACAACATTCTGCTCAACAAATCATCGTATTCGATTAAAAATGTGATTTTCTATCATTTAGGATATTTCGGCTATCCGCTTGAAGGCACCCTCACCGACAAGGTTACGGAAACAACAAAATCGGGCAATACATCGTACCCGCAGTTCCGTTCCGACGAGAAAACCTTTGATATTGAGGACCTTTTCACCGACATCAACTATGTTGGCGGATTCACCATTATGGGCGGCAAGGTGGCCGGAACAGGCACTGTGGCCGAGCCCGCCAGGCTTTCAATCTTCCGCGATGTGGAGTATGTGAACGAGAAGGGCGACACGCTGCTCAAAAAACAGCTGTTTATGAAGGTGTCGTCGGAATATTTCGGCATCAGGAAAGACGCCATCACATCGGCCAACGCCAAAATCAACATTGCCATCGGCAGCGACTCCATCTACCATCCTGGCCTCCAGTTCAAATATGCCGACAACAAGCGCGAGATAAGCCTCATCCGCGACAACAACCCCGAAAACCTGTCGCGGAGCCCCTACTACGACTCGTATCACAATATGGAGATGAACTTCGGTCTGCTGAGCTGGACGATGAACGACCGAAACATCTATTTTACTAATATTCTGGGCAGTAGCATCAGTACGGCCACGTTCGAGTCGGAGAATTACTTCAGCTCGGAGCGGTACTATGAGGACCAGGGGCTCGAAGATGTGCACCCCTACCTGATGCTGCGCAGCTTTGCTCGGAAATATGGCGACGCGCCCTTCACAGCCGAGGAGTTCTCGCGCCACATCCATATGAGCCTTGTGGTTACAAAACGATTGCTTATCGGCCTGACGTACAAGGGAATAGTGGATTATGACACACGCACCGACCTTTGCCGTATCAAGCCCAAAATGTACCGTTACTTGGATTGCATTGTCGAGAAAATCGACTACGACCTTATCCGTTTCGAGTCGCAAACCGTGTCGGGCGCAACCAACGCGGTGCTGAACCTGCGCAATATGGACCTTGCCATTCAAGGCGTGCCAAAGGTGAACGTGAGCGAGCGGCAGAACGTGATTTTCTATCCGAAAAACGAGGAGATTCTGGTCAAGAAGGATTTGTGCTTCGACTTCGGCGGCCGCATCGATGCAGGTTTGTTCACCTTCCACGGCAGCAACTTCAGCTTCAACTACAACGATTTTATGGTGGAGCTGTCGCAGGTTGACTCGCTGAATATCAGGGTGAAAGCGGGCATTGACGAGCAGGGTTTGCAATTGCTCTCCGAGGTGCAGAGTACCATCGAGAACATTACCGGCAAGCTGAAAATCGACGAGCCCGACAACAAATCGGGACGGAAAAATCTTAAGCAATATCCCATATTTGCCAGTGAGAAAGACTCTTACGTTTACTACGACGACCCGGACATTCAGGACGGCAAGTACCCTCGCGACACGTTCTATTTCCAAATTTATCCGTACACCATCGACAGTTTGAACACCTTTGCAACCGAGGGTATGAAGTTTGAGGGCGAGCTCCACTCGGCCGACATATTCCCGATTATCAAGCAAGGACTTGTCCTTCAAGAGGATAACTCGCTCGGTTTTGTTGAGCAGACGCCAAACAACGGCTATCCGGCCTACCGCGGCAAGGGCACGTTCCACAACAGTATCTGGTTGAGTAATATGGGTTTGCGAGGAAATGGCGAGTTGGATTTCTCCGACGCGCGAATGATGTCGAACGACTTTATCTTCTTCCCCGACTCGACCAACGGCGTGACAACCGCGCTGAGCATTGCCGAGCAGAAGGGCGTCCACACCGACGTGCTGGGCACCAAGGTTTATGTGCATTGGGAGCCGTACAAAGACGTGCTCGTGATGAAAGACCTTGGCCAGCCGCTGCGTATGTTTGGCGGCGAGGTGGCCTTCAGCGGCTTGCTCAACTACCACTCAAAATCGATGGACGGCCGGGGCACCGCCGATTTGTACGACGGACGGCTCACCTCGAACCGTTTCGAGTTCAAGCAGACAACTTTCAGCAGCAAAAACGCCAAGTTTGAGATTGGCTCCAGCCTGTCAGACAAGCTGGCCATCAGCACCGAGAATGTTCAGGTTGATGTGAATATGACGACCAAGCTGGCCGCGTTCAAGTCGAACCTCGGCAATGGCCGCATCGACTTCCCCGAGAATCTCTATGCGGCTTGGATAGAGCAGTTTGCCTGGAAGATGGTGGAGAAGAAAATGCAGTTCACATCGGCCGGAGCCACGCAGATGTTTGCCAACGGCCGCGTGTCGCGTATTGAGCCGGAGGCCGCCAAAACGGCAACCAAGGGCTCTCTGTTCCTGTCGGTTCACAAAGGGCAGGACTCACTCAACTGGGTGTCGCCGGTGGCCGATTACGACCTGAAAACCAGCGTTATATCGGCGCACCAGGTTGAACTTTTGGCTGTAGCCGATGCCAACATCTTCACAGCCGACGGCGAGGTGACCATCCAGCCAATGGCCAAGATGAAAACCCTGAAAGGAGCCAAGCTGGTGGCCGACACCGAGAACCAGTACCACAAGTTCAAAGATGTGACGGTTGACGTCTTGTCGCGCAAGCAGTATTACGGCCACGGCGACTACACCTACACCGAGTCGGACGGCACGGTTGAGTACATCAGCTTCGACCCGATTGCTGTTGACTCCACCGGGCAAACCTATGGCTCGGGCAAAATCAGGTTTGAGGAGGATTTCAGCCTGTCGCCACACTTCAGCTACCAGGGCCAGGTAAAGATGGAGGCCCGCAACCCGCTGCTGCGCTACATCGGCTCGACCAAGATGCACCACGGTTGCTCAATCGGCGAAAGCTGGATTAAATTCAACGGCGAAATTGACCCGCAAGACGTCTTCATCCCGCTTGACGAGCAGCCGATGAGCCACGGCGACGAGTTCCTGGTTTCGGGCGGAATGATGGCCACCGATTCGGTGCACATCTACCCCGCGTTCCTCACTCCGCGCAAGCTCTACAGCAACGTGCCGGTGGCCACCGCAACCGGATTCCTGCACTACAACAGCAAGACCAATGTTTACGAAATCAGCACCAAAGAGCGTATGGCTCAGCCTGACAGCTTGGACAACTACTTGTGCATCAAGAAAGACGGCTGCACCATCAACTCCGACGGCGACATCAATCTTGTGGCCAACCTCGGACGCATCAAGATGGTGAACAAGGGCACAACCGTGTATAAAATCGACGACGACCGCTACACGCTCGATATGATTTCGACACTCGATTTCTTTATTCCCGCCGAGGCGATGAAACGCATTGCCGACACGCTGAAGGCGCTTGAAAGCCTGCAACCCGCCAGCCTCATCAGCGACACCTACACCCGCGGAGTGCGCTCGATAATGGGCTCGGCGCCGGCCAAAAAGATGCTGAACGAGCAGCGCATTTTCGGCACCCTTAACGCCATTCCGCCCGAGCTGAACACCACGTTTATGTTCTCGGAGCTCCATATGGTCTGGAACAAGAAGGTGAACTGCTGGCAGAGCACCGGCGAGCTGGGCATTGCCAACCTCAACGGCGCGCAGATAAACAAGAAGGTGAAAGGCACGCTCGAGGTTGAGCGCAAACGCAGCGGCGACGGCCTCACCCTCTACCTCGAAATCACCCCCGACCTGTGGTATTTCTTCACCTACAAGCGCGGATTTATGCAGGTTTTGAGCTCCGACAAGCAGTTCAACGACATTGTCCACTCAATCAAGGGCGGCGACCGCAAGATGCCGGCTCAGCGCGGCGAGGCGTCGTATATGTTTATGATGGCCGAGAACAAGAAGAAAAACGATTTTATAAAGCACTTGCAAGGCTTTGAGGTTGAGGAAGATGAGCAGATTGTTGATGAGGACGGCAACGTGCTTGTGCCCGACGATGAGTTGGAAGGCGAAACCGAAGGCTCGGATGAGGGTGATGAGAATGCGGAAAACGAACAAACTGAAAACGAAACAGATACAGAAGATGCAGAATAAATTCAAACGTATTGCCATAAAGATTGGCAGCAACGTGCTGGCGCAAGCCGACGGCTCGCTCAATGTGGCGCGAATCACAAATCTTGTGGAACAGATTACCTCGCTGCAAAAGGCTGGTACTGAGGTTATTGTGGTGTCGTCGGGCGCGGTTGCGGCCGGACGCGGCGAGGTGGCCGTGTCGAAGAAAACCGACCTTGTGGCCGCCAAACAGCTTTGGGCCGCCGTGGGACAGGTGAAACTGATGTCGTTATACACGCAACTGTTTAGCAGTAAAGGACTTCAGTGCGCGCAAGTGCTCACCACAAAAGAGAATTTCGGCGACCGCCGCCACTATCTGAATATGAAAAACTGCATCACCACGATGCTTGAAAACCACGTGATTCCGATTGTGAATGAGAACGATACAATATCGGTAACGGAACTGATGTTCACCGACAACGACGAGCTGTCGGGCCTGATGGCCTCAATGATGAACTGCGACTCGTTGTTCATCCTCTCGAACATCGACGGCGTGTTCACTGGCGCGCCCGACCAGCCCGGCTCAAAGCTGATTCGCACCATCGACACAGGATTCGCATCGCTGCAGAAGTACATCGCCCCCACAAAATCGGGTTTCGGCCGTGGCGGAATGCTCACCAAATGCTCCATTGCCGCAAAAATAGCCGGCGAGGGCATTAACGTGTTCATTGCCAACGGCACCCGCGACAATGTGCTGCTCGACATTGTGAACAACCGCCTGAAAGATTTCACCCACTTTGTGCCGCACAACAAAACCACAAACGTGAAAAAGTGGCTGGCACACTCGCAGTCGTTTGCCAAAGGTTATGTAACTGTCAATCAGGGTGCAATGGAAGCCTTGACGGGCGAAAAGGCAACCAGCCTGCTCTTCATCGGCATAACTGGCGTTGAAGGCTCTTTTGAAAAAGGCGATATTGTCGGCATCTACGGGCCTGACGGTCAGGAACTTGGCATTGGCCGGGCGATGTACGACTCGCAAACCGTGGCCGAGTGTATGGGCAAAAAACAGAGCCGCCCGTTTGTGCACTACGACTACCTGGTTTTGAATTGAAAGATTGATTTATTGAATAATTGAATGCGTGAACGATTGAAAATCATTTAAGTTTGCGCTTCAGTTTTCGCTAGCATTGGCGTTCGGCGCTAGTGCTCGCGTTTTAGATTTTAGTTTGCGTTTAAGTTTAAGTTATGGATTGCACAGAGTTATTTGAGAAAGTCCGGCAGGCAAGCCGCGGTATGGTTTTCCTGACCGAAGAGAAGATTAACAATATTTTGCGCGACGTGGCCGACACCATTGTGGCGCGCACTGGCGAGATTCTGGCCGCCAACAACAAGGATTTGGCCCGAATGGACAAGGCCAACCCCGTTTACGACCGTCTGCAACTCACCGAGCAGCGCATTGCCGACATTGCGGGCGATATGCGCAACGTGGCTTCGCTGCCTTATCCTGTTGGCCGCACGCTTGAGGAGCGCGAACTGCCCAACGGGCTGAAACTCAAAAAGGTAACTGTGCCAATCGGCGTCATTGGAATGATTTACGAAGCGCGCCCGAACGTCACCTACGACGTCTTCTCGCTCTGCCTGAAATCGGGCAACGCCTGCATCTTGAAGGGCGGTTCCGATGCCTACGACTCGAACGTTGTTGGTGTTGGCATCATCAAGGAAGTGCTGCGCCGCCACGGTGTTGACGAGAACTGCATCGCACTCTTGCCCGCTGGTCACGCCGAAACCGAGCAACTGCTGAAGGCCACCGAATATGTTGACTTGATAATTCCGCGCGGCAGCAAGCGGCTCATCGATTTTGTGCGCCAAAATTCCATTGTGCCCGTCATTGAGACAGGCGCAGGCATCTGCCACACCTATTTCGACGAGTTCGGCAACCTTGAGTGGGGAAAACGAATAATCTTCAACGCAAAAACGCGCCGCGTGAGCGTCTGCAACGCCTTGGACTGCGTGATTATCAACAAGAAACGTCTGGCCGACCTGCCTGCTTTGGTTGCCGATTGCGCCACCAAAAACGTCATTGTCTATGCCGACGAGCAAGCCTACGCCGCACTTGACGGAAAATATCCCGCCAATCTGCTTGAACACGCTGACGAACAGTCGTTTGGCACCGAGTTTATGGATTACAAAATGGCCGTCAAAACCGTTGCCGACATAAACGAAGCGCTGGCGCACATTGCCCGCTACAGTTCGCGCCACAGCGAGTGCATTGTGACTGACAATCAAGCAAATGCCGACCTGTTCCGCAAGGCAGTTGACGCCGCCGTGGTTTACGTGAACGCCCCGACGGCCTTCACCGACGGCGCGCAGTTCGGTCTGGGTGCCGAAATCGGCATCTCGACGCAGAAACTGCACGCCCGCGGCCCAATGGCTCTGCGCGAACTCAACTCGTACAAGTGGCTCGTGACGGGTGAAGGACAGACACGGAAGTGATTTAAGTTGTAAGTTTTTGAAGTTTTAAGTTATAAGTTTTGTAGGGCTGTCACAGCGTGGCAGCCGACAAAGGAAGATTGAAGAACGAAGGCTTGACAGAAAAATATGAAACAACTAATATTTTTATTCATAGTGCTTTTGGCAATGGCAAGTTGCAACTCAAAGCCACAGGCCGGTTCGAACGAAAAAACAGAAATTGTTACGGATAGTTGTGACTCTCAACTGATAAGTTCGCCTGACACATTGGAAGTTGTTGCGGATAGTTGTGAGTATCAACAGTTAAGTTCCAATGACAAATTGGAAGTTAAATTACAAGACACTACTCGGTTCAATGTGCAATATCAGACTATAATGTCAGGACATAAATCTTTTGAAACAGTCGAATTGACTGAATCATTAGAAATAATTTATTTGAATAAATGGTACAATGCAGAAAATAATAACGGGGGTAGTGGATATTTGATTGCCATTCCGAAGGATACTACATATTCAAAAATATATAACTATAAGCGTTTTAGTCAAAGTGAATGGGAAAAACGCCACAAATTGATTGAATCGCAGAGACAGGCAATAAGTAGTGTAGTAACAAGTGAAATGATAGAGAATTATTATGATGTGTATTTATTTTATTTCAAACAAGAATATCTTTATGCTGAAGGAGGATTTGTGGATGATAATGGCATAGAATGGCCAGATTGGGGACCAAAGGATAATGCACCATTAGAAGTATATAAATTACAAAACGGCCATTGGAAAATCCAATACGTACAAAATAGAACGGATGAACCTGCACATTATTATGGAAGAGCTAAAGCCGAAGAAATTCTAAAAGCGCGTTTTGGTAAAATGGCTGAAGAAATGGAACGTGAAAAACATAAATAATTGCAAAGATAAAAACTGCGAATCAGTGTCATCTGTGTTCCCGATAACTATCGGGGCAGCGCGAAAATCAAACATCAAACATCAAAACTATGAGCATATCTGAAAATCTGAACCGTATAAAATCGACGCTGCCTGCTGGGGTGCGGCTTGTGGCGGTGTCGAAGACAAAGCCTGAAGAAGACATTCTGGAAGCCTACAACGCTGGGCAGCGCATCTTTGGCGAGAGCCACGCGCAGGAACTCAAGCAGAAGCACGAAGACCTGCCGAAGGACATTGAGTGGCACTTCATCGGCCATCTGCAGACCAACAAAATAAAATATATCATCAGTTATATCAGCCTGATACACAGCGTTGACAGCCTGAAACTGCTGGTCGAAATCAACAAGGAAGCCGCCAAACACGGCGTGGTGGTGCGCTGCCTATTGCAGTTTCACATTGCCACCGAAGAGACAAAGTTCGGCCTGACGCTTGACGAAGCCCGCCAACTGCTTGAGTCAGACGAGTTTCGGACATTGCAGAACGTGCGCATCTGCGGCGTTATGGGCATCGGCAGCCTGACCGACAACACCGAGCAGACCAACCGCGAGTTCGCCAATCTGAAGCAGATTTTCGACACACTCAAAGCCGACTATTTTGCTGGTTCTGACGATTTTAAGGAACTCTCAATGGGAATGTCGGGCGACTACCAACTGGCCATCGCCCACGGCTCAACACTGGTGCGCGTGGGTTCGTCAATCTTCGGGCAGCGCGTGTACGACGACAAGCATTGAAAATCAAAAAATAATCGTCATATGTTCTTCGGATACTCAATCCGCGTGTGGTAAATATTCTGCAACTTCTGTTTGAAAAACATTTTCACAGTTTCAATGTCGCGGAAAGTCAGTTCGGCGTGGTTCATCTGGCCGTGCTCAATTTTGTCGTCCACAATCTCCTCAACCAAAGCGCTAATCACCTCGGGCGAGTAGTCTTTGATGGTGCGCGAGGCGGCCTCAACCGAGTCGGCTAGCATCACTACGGCCGTTTCCTTCGTCACCGGCGCCGGTCCGGGATAGGTGTATTTTGCCACATCCACATTGTCCGCACCATTGGTATTTACTTCATTATTATAGAAATAGCGCACCACATCGGTTCCGTGGTGAGTGGTGATGAAATCGATAACGCGCGGCGGCAGCTTGTAGCTTTTGGCCAACGCCTCGCCGTGTTTCACGTGGCTGATGATTATATCGGCGCTCGCCTCGTTGCTTAGCGTGTTGTGCGGGCTCGCTCCCACCTGGTTCTCAATAAAAAACTGTGGCATAGCGGTTTTGCCGATGTCGTGATAGAGCGCGCCAACGCGGGCCAGCAGCGGGTTGCCACCGATGTTTCGGATGGCGTCTTCGGCCAGATTGGCCACCTGCATCACGTGCTGGAACGTGCCCGGCGCCTTCTCGGCCAGTTCGCGCAGCAGCGGATGGTTGGTGTCCGACAACTCAAGCAGCGTCACATCGGAAACCAAACCGAACAGACGCTCGAAGAAGAAGATCAGCGGATAGCTTACAAACAGGAACAAGCCATTGATTATGAACCACATATACGGTCTAAGCCCGATATTTGCCAACCGTCCTTCCTGCAAAAGCGACATACCAGTGTAAGTTATTATATACGAGGCCGTTACCATCAGCACTGCCGTAAAAAGCTGGCGGCGTTTGGCAATCTTCGAGAGGCAGAAAATGGCCACCATCCCGGCAACGGCCTGAAGCATAATGAATTCGTAGCCGCTCGATATGAGCAGACCGCACAAAATGGAGGTGATAATGTGCGCGATGAATGCCAGATGGCCGTCGTAGAAAGTGCGAAGGATGATTGGCAGAATGGCGAACGGCAGCAGATAGGCGTGCCCCAGCTGAAGCCGTATCGACACGCACATCATTCCAACCATCACCACCACAAGCCCCACCACAAAAAAGAGGTGGCGCGTGTGCGAGTAGATGCGCGGACGGTTCAGAATCACAAACACAAACAGCAAAGCCAGCAGTATGGCCACTACCAGAATCTGGCCAACCAGCGTCCACGACACCAGCCCCGACGCAACGCCCGCACTCTGGAACTCGCGCCGCAGCGACCGCAGCACCCGCAGGTTCTGATCGTTCATTGGCTCGTTGTGGGCAATAATCAGCTGCCCGGCCTGTACCATTCCGCGCGACTCCGACAGCTGCTCCTCAAGCGCCTGTCGAGCCTTGGTTGTCAGCGTTTTATCATATTCAATGTTTGGTTTGATGAAATCGTAGATGTTCAGATATTCGACAGCCGTGAACAACACCTGATTGGCGTTGAACTTCATTGTAATCAGCTCACTCACATATTTTTGCGCCGAGTGAGTGGTAAAAACCTCAGCCGCGGGAACCGTGCGCCCCACCTTATTCTCAACAAGCACCACCGCCCCCTGACCATTGTCTTTGTCGAGCACCTCGGTATAGTTTGTAACTCCTTTTGAATAAACCGATTCCAACGCCGCGAGCGCAAAATTGCGCAGCCGCGACTTAATGGTGTCGCCATCAACCGAAAGGTCGGGAAACCTGCTGCGCACAACGTCCATTGCCGATGCAAACCGACGGTCGAACTCCTGCTCAAACTTAACGCGCTGCTCCGGATAAACCGTTGAAATAACTGTGAAATAAGGCTTTGCGTTTTTGTGGATGTTGTCGCGCTCCTCCTTGATTTCGGCGTTGGTCTTGAGCACAACAAAGTCGAAAGGCGCGTACAAATCCTCGTACTGCCACACCTTGCCCTTCTGAAGCTCGTATTTGAACTGGCGCTGACGCGGCAGCATTGCGGTTATGGCCACCACGGCCAACACAAAAATAATCAGCGCACTCGCCTTGTAGTGCTTCGAAATTCTGACATCGATAGGTACCATCAGTTTAAAATTTTACCAAAAATACATATTTTGGACACGTTGCCACGCAAAAAAAATCGGGCACTGTATTCGGTAGCTAATTTTTATGCAACTTTGTAATCTAAAAATCGACGGATGAACAGCAACTTGTTTAACTTATTTAAGGAACTCTCGAATCTAGCCTCGGGCGACAGCAGCTTCAATGTTGTTGATGAGCCTATCGACATCGATTTGCAGATGGAATACTTCAAACACTCGAAGAAAATCAGGCGCGACAACTCGGCTGAGCTCAAAGATGTTGAGGATTTGATGGCTCCCGAACTCACCGATGAGCAGTTGCGCGACCGGATGATTCTGCTTGCCAGCATCGACGACCCGCGCGCCTTCCGTATCCTTGAGGAGTACTCGAAAAACAAGTCGAACCGGCAGCACGAGTGGGCTGTGATGGCTCTGCAGGAGAGCAAGATGCTGATTGAAGGCAACCTGCTCAACGAGCGGCAGGTGTTTGTCTCGACCGGTTTGGGCGGCCGCGGCAAGATGCTGCGCTACTTTGTGGCGCTTGTGGGCAACAATGTCGAAGAGTTTGCCCCCTATCAGCAGCACGTAATACAATCGGAATTCGACACGGCTCTTAAAAACAACCGCTCAACCATCGAAAACATTGAATTTCAAGGCAAATACGCTGCTCTGACGGTGCTCATTCCGTTAGACGTTCCGTGCCACCAGACATTGCTCGACGCTGTTGAGGAGTGCAACCTCTATGGCAATTTCCTGAAAACCGATTTCCTGATTACCAACGTCAAAACGCTGACATTCGATGAGATAGACGAGTTTGTCACCAGCAAGCTGAAAGAGGAGCAGGACACCAACGAAATCGATTTTAACGACCTTGACGAGCTCGGAACAGACGAAACCGACCCCAACGAGTTGCCGTTCTAATCTGGCATAGCCCCGTTGGGGCGAATCCCTTACTAAGACTGCGTTTTATTTATCAAGATCGTCGTAATCAACGCTGGTGAACTTGTCTGCATCCAGCTCTGGGTCTTTGTCTTTAGCCGGAGCCTCGCCGTTGTGCTCGTCAACATATTCGAGAACCTCGTCGAACGCGTCCATAAACTTCTCAAAATCTTCTTTGTACAAGAAAATCTTGTGTTTCTCAAAATGGGCGCCGCCGTTGTCCTCAAAAATCTTTTTGCTCTCAGTTACAGTAATATAATGCTCGTTCTGGCGGGTTGTTTTCACATCGAAAAAATAGGTGCGCTTGCCCGCTTTCACAACTTTCGAAAATACTGTATCAGAATCCCTCTTGAAATCGTTCTTCTCAAAATCTCCCATCACAAATGATATTAGTGTGTATTAAAATTCGTCGTCTCAAATTTATAAAATAGTTGAAACCTCAACCTTCAAGAGCGATAAAAAACGCACAACGCTGAAAAAAAGCTCCAGCAATGCGTCAGATTGGTGACGGGCGGCACAAAAGTAAAAGGCCTCCGGATGTTATTCGGAGGCCCTTTTACTAACTAACTCAAACCTTATGAAAAAAACTATCTATCTTTCTTTTATGTGTCGTTAAACGGAAGTTTTCAACAATAGGTTTTATTAATTACGCGATTTTGTATCAAATAATTTGGTGAATATAAAATTAGCGAATAACGGCGAATAGCATAAAAAAATATGTCTGCGCTCATATCATTTTTGCGAGAATCGCTCTGCGCCTAATCATCAGCCGATGAAAATGTAAAATAAAACTTCCGCCGGTTTTCATTTTTGCTATCTTGCACGCATATTACAAACAACAAAAAAATCTAATAAATTTATTATGAACGCACAAACAACTATTCTGACAATTGCGCTTGCCGCAATTTGCACAACCGGCTATGCCCAAAACAATTCAAATGGCAGTACGGCACAAACAATCAAAGAACGACAAGTGCGAATTTTTGAGGAAATACCGGTTGAATTGTTGAATCATTTAGACCAAATGGGAGTAGATACCCTTGCAACGCTTAATGACTATGAAGCAAGGTATTTAAGCTTTATTTTTAGCATAGACACTAATGATTTTAATCTTGCCGGGGCAAAAATGGGGTTCGTAGGTGTCATAGGTAATAAAATAAAATTCTTTTCTGACGAAAAAGATTGGTTTTACCGCGGTGAAAAAGGTGGTGTTGGTGGTTGTTGTTTGTACATTTTCAATGCTAATCAAAAAAAAGAGTCCGGAGGTTATGAAGCTGCCATTATATGTTGGAGTAAAATCGCAATACCAATAGAAGATGTGGTTAAAAGGTTGAAACAACGTTCTGTAGATGTTCGTTAAAATTTTAAAATCCGCAGTTAATCTTTTAGAGGTTGCCTGCGGATTTTTTCATCGTCGCTGAAAAAAATCCCGTCCGAAACTCGAACGGGATTTTTTTATTATCGCGAAAGCGCTAAACTTCTAAACTCTAAACTTCTTAACCTTTCTTCGCCTTCACCCACTCGTAAGCATTCCGCAGAGCGATTGCCCACGGCGACAGGTCGTCTTGTTTGCGGCCCTCGGGGTAGTGCGGCCACTGCCACGGGAACAGGGCGCGCTCGGGGTGCGGCATCATTGCCACGTGGCGGCCATCGGCAGAGCAAATGCCGGCGGCGTTGAACGCCGAGCCGTTCGGGTTGGCAGGATAGGTGCCGTAAGCGTATTTAACAGGAATGTTGTATTTGTCCTCGCTGTAAGGGAAACTGAATTGGCCTTCGCCGTGAGCCACCCAAACGCCAAGCCTCATTCCTGCCATATTCTTGAAGAACACGCTGTTGTTCGGTTCGATAACAACGTCAACAAAGCCCGATTCGAACTTGTGCGACTTGTTGTGCAGCATACGCGGCTTCTCGGCGTCGGCAGGATTGATAAGTCCGAGTTCAACCATCACCTGACAGCCGTTGCAGATACCCATACTCAACGTGTCGGGGCGGGCGTAGAAGTTCTCGAGCGCCTTTTTGGCCTTCTCGTTGTAAAGGAACGCGCCGGCCCAGCCTTTTGCCGAACCCAGAACGTCGGAATTCGAGAATCCGCCGACGAAGATTATCATATTCACATCCTCAAGCGTCTCGCGGCCGCTCACAAGGTCGGTCATATGAACGTCCTTCACATCGAAGCCGGCGGTGTAGAGCATATAGGCCACCTCGCGGTCGCATTGGTTGCCCTTCTCGCGGATTATGGCAGCCTTAATGCCGCTCTTTGTACGGCGTTTCAGGTCAATGCCAAGCGATTTTGCCGAGCCGTCGAAGGTTTTGAAATCGAACTTGTGGGCGTGATTCTTGTAGTTGTTGAAGCGCTCAAGTGCCAGGCCGTTTTGAGTTTGGTCGCAGTCGAGCAGATATGAAGTGCGGAACCAAGTGTCGCGCAACTTTTTGATATCGAATGAGTAACCATTTGCGCCTGCGGCAATGTCTAGTTTGCCTGCAGTGCCCAGCGTGCCGATAGTCTTGAATGCCACGCCCGCCTTTTTGAGTGCGTCAGCGGCTTTGCCATCGGCGGCAACTTGCAGCACAAGTGCCGGATTTTCAGCAAACAACAGTTTCACAGGGTCGCTCTCGCCAAAGTCGGCAAGGTTGATATTCAAGCCTGTCTCGTCGTTCGAGAAGGCCATCTCGAGCAATGTGGTAACCAGACCACCGGCCGATACATCGTGTCCGGCAATCACCAGACCGCTTTCAATCAGGCTCTGAACAGCGTTGAACGCCTTTGCAAAATATTCAGTGTCAGTAATATCGGGGCAGTCAGCACCAACGCCGTTGATTATCTGTGCAAACGCCGAACCGCCAAGTTTCAAGGCGTCTTTCGACAAATCGATATAAATCAGTTCTGATTTCACGTTGTGCAGCACGGGCGACACAGCCTTGCGGATATCGGTGGTCTCGCCAACGGCCGAAACAATCACCGTTCCGGGCGACAGAACCTTGTCGCCGTTCGGATATTTCTGCGTCATTGAGAGCGAGTCCTTACCTGTTGGAACGTTGATTCCCAACTTGATACAGAAGTCGCTCAAAGCCTCAACAGCCTTGTACAGTCTTGCGTCCTCGCCCGGATTGAAGCACGGCCACATCCAGTTGGCGCTCAGCGATATGCCTTTCAGTTTGTCCTGAATCGGCGCCCAGACAATGTTTGTAAGTGCCTCGGCCACAGCCATTCGCGAGCCTTTGGCAGGATTAATCATCGCGCATAGCGGGGCGTGACCAACCGAAGTGGCAACGCCGTATTTGCCCTGATAGTCAAGCGCAACCACGCCGCAGTCGTTGAGCGGCAGGTGAAGCGGGCCGGCGCACTGCTGCATTGCAACCTTTCCGGTCACCGAGCGGTCCACCTTGTTGGTGAGCCAGTCTTTGCACGCAACCGACTCAAGTTGAAGCACTTGCTCCAGATAATCGGCCACTTTTGCGGTGTCGTATTTCAAATCGGCATACTGCTCTTTGACGGTTTTGTCGTTCATTATGGTGCGCGGCGGATTGCCAAACATATCGGCAAGTTGCAGATTGATAGGGTCTTCGTTGGTCTGCTTGTCGGTGAAGCGGAACTGCATATCGCCTGTGGCCTCGCCCACGACGTACATTGGCGCGCGCTCGCGGTCGGCAATTTTCTTCAGGTGGTCTATATCCTTGTCTTTCAGCACCAAACCCATACGCTCCTGACTCTCGTTGCCCACAATCTCCTTGTCAGAAAGAGTCGGGTCGCCGATAGGCAGTTTGCGAATGTCGATAACGCCGCCTGTGGCCTCAACCAACTCCGAAAGGCAGTTCAGGTGGCCGCCTGCGCCGTGGTCGTGGATAGAGACAATCGGGTTGTCCGACTGCTCGCTCAGGGCGCGGATTGCGTTGTAAACGCGGCGCTGCATTTCGGGGTTCGAGCGCTGAACGGCGTTCAACTCAATCGAGTTGTTATACTCGCCCGTGGCAACCGACGACACTGCGCCGCCGCCCATTCCAATACGGTAGTTGTCGCCGCCAAGAATCACCACCTTGTCGCCCGGCTCGGGGTCGGCCTTCAGGCAGTCCTTTTTTTTGGCGTAGCCCACGCCGCCGGCCATCATTATCACCTTGTCGAAACCGAATTTCTTGTATTGCTCGAAGTGCTCCATTGTGAGCAAACTTCCGCATATAAGCGGCTGTCCGAACTTGTTGCCGAAGTCGCTCGCACCGTTCGACGCCTTGATAAGAATCTGCTCCGGCGTCTGATAGAGCCAATGACGCGGCTCGGTGGCCTTCTCCCACTGACGTCCGCCGTCAAGGCGCGGATACGAAGTCATATAAACGGCCGTTCCGGCAATCGGCATACTGCCCTTGCCGCCTCCCATACGGTCGCGGATTTCGCCGCCCGAACCAGTTGCGGCACCATTGAACGGCTCCACAGTTGTGGGGAAGTTGTGAGTTTCGGCTTTCAGCGAGTAAACCGACTCGTAATCAGTCACTTCAAAGAAATCTGATTTCTCCTGCGCGGCCGGTGCAAACTGCTCCAGAGTGTGTCCCTGCATAAACGCGCAGTTGTCTTTGTAGGCCGAAACCACGTTGTTCGGGTTGGTTTTTGTAGTCTTTTTAATCAGGCCGAAGAGCGTTTCCTTTTTCTCCTCGCCGTCGATAATGAACTGTCCGCCAAAGATTTTGTGACGGCAGTGCTCCGAGTTCACCTGCGAGAAACCGAACACCTCGCTGTCGGTGAGCGGGCGGCCGAGTTTCTTTGCAAGACCTTCCAAATAGTTGATTTCCTCTTCTTTAAGTGCCAAGCCTTCTTTTTTGTTGTAGGCCCTGATATCGGTTATGTGGACAATGGGCTGCGGCTTGATATCGACAGTGAAAATGCTTTGGTCCAATTGGTTATAGAACGATTTGAGCATTGGGTCGAAGTGCTTTTTGTCGGCACTCTGCGCCTCGAACTCCTCAATGCGGACAATGCCGCTGATACCCATATTTTGGGTAATCTCGACGGCGTTGGTGCTCCACGGGGTAATCATCTCCTTGCGCGGGCCCACAAACGAGCCGGCAGGCGCTTTCTGTCCCAGGCACTCCGAACGGCCGAAAAGCCAGTTCAGTTTCTCAATGTCGGCGGCTGCGATTTCGGCGGCCGTCTGCACTGCAATCACTTTGTTTTCAGGTGTTTTAAAGAAGGTAACCATCAAAATTCGTTTTAAAAATTACGGTTTCAAAATCAAAGCGCAAATCTACAAAAGAATAAGGGGTAATCAAGGGTGGTTTATTCACATTTTAAGAACGATGTGAGATTGTTGGAAGTCGGGGGTGGAACAGGCACGGAAAATTTTGTTTCAAACCACGCGTTTGATAACGCTATCACAATACGACATTTGTGTCGGAAAAATATCACGTTCCACCTTAAATTTGAAATCAGAATTTAGTTACGAACCATTTTTTGTTGACGAAAATCTATAAAAAAACTGACGTTTGACAATTGTTGGTGTGAAGTTTGAAACCGTCAATTACCCATTACTTATCTAAACTAAAAATGACAGATTTTTTTACGCATACGTTTTCGTATTGTTCTGCAAATCAATATCAAATCCGATTTTGATTGATTAACACCATATTTTAACTCAAACGGGCCGAATTTTAATTTGTCCGTTTAAGGTTGATTTTTGTATCAACATTTGCAGTGTTGAAAAAATAGTTGAAGAATATCGTTTTAGAGCAATATTGGAAAGTAATTTTGCAGTGGAAAAAAAGATTAGGACTATGAGAAAGAAACGGATTTTACACATTGTAGCAATTGCATTAGTAATGGGTGGCGTGATTACCGCAGCATCATCGATGTTGAAAAACAACGACAACACAATTGTGGTGACAATCAAAGGCAACATTAAGAATGTGACTTTCAATGGTCAACGCCAATCGTCTATTGGCTACACATTTAAAGCAAGTTCAGACAGCTACACTGCAGACGATTTTGTTTGCTACGCAACCGATTCGGTTAGTGCTGTAAACACCGGAACCTATCCGATGCGCATCAGCAGCAACGATTTCTGCAACGTCAATCCTAATTACAAAGACGTTGTGTTTGTGGTTGAAGACGGATGTTTACAAATCAGCGATGATTCGGCTGAAGAGTAACTAACCATCAGCGCCACAAAAGCTAACTGAATCGCGGTCCGACAAGTTCGGAACCGCGGTTTTTGTTTTTAGGCCCATGAATTAGAACAAGAAGGCGTTAATGTTGATTGCCTTCAATCCACCGATTATTCGTCCCAGTAATTATCGGAACATCAGTTTACCAATAATATTTACATTTGTGATGCATCAGTTGGCTGCCAAATGCATTCTTTTTGGTAGGCAATACACTTGAAAAACAAACAGATAATGATTGTAAAAGATTCACAGATTCAATTTAAATCGCCTGCCGAGATAAAGGCTTTTCAGGAAGCGCGGCTGGCCGAAGCTCTGGCCTACCTGCAGGCGCACTCAAAATTCTACCAGCGTATGTTCGCCGATAACCATATCGACATCAGCAAGATACGCACCATTGAAGATTTGCGGCAGATTCCCGTAACCACCAAAACCGACCTTCAACTGCACAACGATGAGTTCCTGTGCGTTGACAAGGCCGATGTCATCGACTACGTAACCACTTCGGGCACAATGGGCAACCCCGTAACTTTCGCCTTGACAAATAACGATCTCGACCGTCTGGCCTACAACGAGTATCTGTCGTTCACCACGGCCGGGCTTACTCGCAATGATATTATGCAGGAAATGGTCACCATCGACCGCCGCTTTATGGCTGGCCTGGCTTACTTTCTTGGCTGCCGTGAAGTTGGGATGGGCGTTTCACGCGTGGGCAACGGAATTCCCGAACTGCAGTGGGACACCATCAACCGCATCCACCCAACGTGCTGTATGTGTGTGCCTTCGTTCCTGGTCAAACTAGCCGACTTTGCCGAGAAGAACGGCATCGACCATCATAAATCGAGCCTGAAAAAGTGCATCTGCATTGGCGAAGCGCTCTACAAGCCCGATGGCACCTACACCACGCTTGGCCAGCGCATCAACGAGAAATGGCCCGAACTGAAACTGCACACCACATACGCATCAACTGAGATGCAGTCGTCGTTCACCGATTGCGACCAGTACAACGGCGGACACGTGCAGCCCGAACTCATCATTGTTGAGTTCCTTGACGAGAACAACCAGCCTGTGGCCGACGACGAGCCGGGCGAGGTCACCATCACATCACTCGGCGTTGAAGGTATGCCGCTGCTGCGATTCAAGACGGGCGACGTTTGCTATCACTACAACGAGCCCTGCAAATGCGGCCGCAACACTATGCGCTTGAGCTCGGTAATCGGCCGCAAGGGGCAGATGATAAAATACAAAGGCACAACACTTTATCCACCCGCACTGTTCGACATCTTGGACGGCATTCACGATGTGAAGAACTACGTGGTTGAAGTGTTTACCAACGAACTGGGCACCGACGACATTAAGGTGCGCATCGGCTCAACGCGTTCCGACGACGCTTACGCGAAGGAAATCAAGGATATTTTCCGCTCGAAGGTGCGTGTGGCGCCGTCCATCAGTTTCGAGTCGCCAGAGTACATCAACAAACTGCTCTACCCCGAAATGAGCCGCAAACCGGTGAAGTTCTATGATTTACGGTAAGGGACAAGGTGTAAGGTACAAGGTACAAGTTTTGAGTTATAAGTTATTGAAGTTTTAAAGGCATAAGGCAAAAGGCATAAGTAGGGACGTCACATTGTGGCGTCCGCAAACGTAGGGACACACCGCGTGTGTCCGAAACAATGTAGGGACGTGGCGTGCCGCGTCCGAATAAAAAATAAAATCGTTTAATCTGTTGATATGAAAAAGATTCTATTCTCGCTAGCATTGGCAGCCATCTGTTTTTCGGCTGCGGCACAGAAAAAAACAAGTCCGCTGGCTGGTTTGGGCAGCATGACTTTCTATGGCATCGACTTCTCAAAAGGCCGTGTGTACGGTTCAGTTGACGAGCCAGAAAAACTACGTAAGGCGTTTGGCGACATCAATATGCTATTCATTATGGAACCAGAGAAGTACAATGTAGCCAAGTTTGTTGGCAAGCCGATGAACGAAATCCGCATTGATGCCGTCACCAACATGAACGATACCATTCCGCTCGATTCCATCAAAACCATAGTCAAAGGACACACCATTAGCGATTCGACTATAGCACAGACTGTCAGAGATTTAAGCATTGTGAGTTACAACCACGGAATGGGTTTGGTGATGATAATGGAAACTCTCGACAAACCCGCCGAGACGGGCACTTTCGTTTTTGTTCTGTTCGACATCGATACACGCACCGTCACACGGCACTGGACGCTGAGCGGTGTTGCGGGCGGTTTTGGCTTGCGCAACTACTGGGCGCACTCGGTTTACGATGCATTGTCGAAAGTAAAGACTTACAAGGAATAACGGGATGGTGAGTTGCCTGCGTCAGGCTATTTTCCCAACAGTTTTTCGATGCCGTTCCACAGGTCGATAGCCGACTTGTCCCACGAGAATTTTGTCCGCTGGATTTTAGCATTGGCAATAAGTCGCGCACGAAGTTCGTCGTCGGTTGCAATACGTTCCATGGCGGCGGCAATGTCATCATCCGACTGCGGATTCACAAGCAACCCTGCATTACCGGCCACTTCGGGCATCGATGTACAGTTCGATGTGATTACCGGCACATCGCAGTTCATGGCTTCGACAAGCGGAACACCAAACCCTTCGAGAAACGAAACCAGCAAAAGCGCCTGTGCGCTCGCCACCACCCGGGCAAGTTCCTGCGGCTGAAGGCGGCCAAGAAAAACAACATCGTCGGCATGGCGCATGTGCTCGAGCTCATGGTCGATTGTCGACATGGACCACATGCACTCGCCAACCACCACCAACTTGTGGACTGAGCCTGTTTTTTCTTTGTAGATGTCGAAGGCGCGCAGCATTCCTTCAACATTCTTGCGCTGATTGAGCGATCCAACAAACACGAAATAGGGGCAGCCGTCGGAAATTCTGTCGCGCACCTGCTGCTGCTCGGTGTCGGGATGTGGCTCGAAAACCGTCTTCACACCATTGTATATGATATCGATTTTGTCAGGGTCGATGCCCCAGGTTTTTACAATGTCGGATTTTGAATATTCCGAGACGGTGCCAATACGGCTGGCATTGCGCGCAAACTGCGGGAAATAGCGGTTGTAGTAGCGGTTTGTGAGATACGGCTGGCTTTTGGTATTGTGGGCAAACCCTATATCGTGTATGACATTATAGGTTGGCACCGATGGATGCAGCGGCATGTAGCCGTCTGTTGAAAGAAATAAATCGGCCTTGTGGCGGCTGATGATTTGCGGAACAGCGTGCTCAAACCGCAAGTACCATAGCAACGGGTGCCGCGATGGCAGCATTGTCCTGACAGGCAAGACATTGTCGGCATAGATGAATGACGGGTCCCATTGACGGTCGAAGATGAACACGAACTTGTGCTCGGGATGGTTGCGCACCATCCGCGACAACACTTCGTCGGCAAAACTGCCAAGACCTTCGAGTTTGTCTTTCAGTAACGACTGCGTGTTTACTGCAATAATCATCTCACTCTGTTTGCGGCCGCAAAAGTAGCGGTTAGTTTGCAAATGGAAAACAAAAAGTTGGCAATGGCCGCCCGACACTGTAAAAGTGAACAGACTTAAGCCATTGGCAGTTACCCACTACTGCTGAGAAGGTTGTTTTTCAGTATTTTACAAAGTTGAACGGATAGCGTAACATCTTCGAGAAACCTTGTCCGGCTTCGAACATGTCTTCGTCGTCATCCAAAAAATACCAGTTGTAAACCAAGGTGTTTTTGCTGGCTGCAAGCGGTTTGAGCAGAACCATAATATCGAACAGATACTTGGTCGATGCAGTATTGAAATACTTGAGTTTGAAACTGATGCAAGTGTCGGCGGCGGGTTCTTTCAGATAGCCGTTGAGCCACTCAAGAATCTGGTCGTAGAACTTGCGGGCGTTTTCGGGAATCGAAGTGCCTGAGATTGAGAATTTTCCAGTTGCCGGCTCGAAAATCACTTCGGGGGTGTCTTCGGTGCCATTGATAACTAACGGTGCCATTCGAAATGTAATTTTTTGAGAAATTTATCCGATGCTTTGAGCATCGCCTACAAAAATAGTCAACTATTGAAAATTAGCAATTGACAATGCACTGAAATAAATATATTTGAAACGGTGAATTTTCGAATCTGCCTTAAAGTTTTTGACAATGAGATTTGACAAACGTATTTTACTGATAATGATAGGCGGTTTGCTGCTTGCAACAGGCTGCCAGCAGCGCGAAGAAGTTGACCTGATAATCAAGAACGCAAAGATTTACACCGTGAACAACAGTTTCTCGGTTGTGCAGAGCGCCGCTATTCACAACGGCCGATTCGTGGCCATAGGCAGCGACGCTAACATCGGCGCGCGATACACATCGGACAGCATTCTGAACCTGAAAGGAAAATTCGTCTATCCTGGATTCATTGATTCTCACGCGCATTTCATGCAGTATGCGGTTGAACTGGCGCAAATCGACCTTGGCGAAGCCGAAAGCATGAACGCGGTTCTCAATCAGTTGTCGAATTTCAAAAAAAACAACCCTGGCAAGTGGATTGTGGCACGAAACCTGACTTACTCACCGCCCGACGACTGCATCATCCCTGACAATTCGGTTCTCGACCGGATTTTTGGCGACACGCCGGTATTCATCTGGACCAAAGGTTACAAATGGGCATTGGCCAATAGTGCCATGATAAAGGTCGCCGGTCTGGACAAAGCAAGTGCCGACGGCTACCTTGTGGGCTATCAGGCACGGCAGGCCGCGCAATGCCTTCCACGTCCCACTAACGACGAACTGGCGCAACTGGTCGGACTGGCTGAACGGCAATGTTTCAATGTTGGTATCACTTCTGTTACCGACTACGGGACAACCTTCGAAAATGTTCAACTTCTTGACAGCCTTTACCAAACGGGCCTTCTGCAACTGCCGGTTTACGCCATTCTTGAGCCATCAGCCGAAAATATGCGGAACTACATCTGCAAGGTGCCTGTCAAAACTGACAAACTGAAGATTCTTGCAGTAGGTGTCGACATCGACGGGCGCATATCGCTGCACAACTCGGTGATGTTGCAATCAGACGCCAACGGCGAATCAAACGGACAACTTCGCATTAGCCCCGATAGCCTTCGAAATCTGTGCCAGACCGCTTTCGACCACGGATTCCAAATGTGCGTTGGCTGCATTGGCGACTCGGCGGCACGGCTGGCGCTGAAAACCTACGCAAACATTCTGCCCAACAAAAACAACTTGCGCTGGCGAATCGACAATCTTCACTTGATTTCGAAAAAAGACATGAAGTATTTCGGACACTACAATATTATTCCGTCAGTGCAACCAACTCAATACGAATACAATAAGCAGTATATATCCGATAATTTCAACCGCAAACTCAAAAAAGAAGTCTTCGCATGGAAACAACTATTGGAACAGAATCAGGGCATTGTGAGCGGCAGTAATGTTCCATACGGCTCACTCAGCCCGATGGAAATTTTGTATGCGGCCATGAGTCAGGACAAACGCAAGACCCACAACAAGCAAAGCCAGAAAATGACACCAACGCAGGCTCTCAAATCGTTGACCATCTGGGGTGCCTACTCGCAATTTGACGAGCAAACAAAAGGCAGCATTGAAGTTGGTAAATGGGCTGATTTTGTGATTGTTGGCAAAAATATCACAACTATGTACCAACCCGACCTTCCGCAAGTCGAAATTGAACAGACCTACTTGCACGGTGTCAGGGTAAAGTGAAAATAACTAGAGTATTAACCAAAAAACTAAAATGAAATGATGAAAGGTATTTTTATTACGTTGGTTATCTTGGATGTTATAACCTTGATTGTCAGTATTGTTGGCATTGTAAACTGCTATGTTGAAACCGGCCACGCCGATCCTTTGCCATGGTGTCTGCTGATGTCATGGGCAATTATCGGCATAATAAAAGACGGCTTGATTTATCGCGGAAGCGAGATGAGTACAACCGGGCAGAATGGTGTTAACCAAATTAGCAACACTCTCAACCCCAATCGCCAATAATTGTTATAAAATTAAAACAAGGAAACTATGTTTTCAGGAATTGTTGAAGAGTTTGCCGAAGTTGTCGGCATTGAGAAAGACCAGGAAAATCTGCATTTCACGCTGAAATGCTCGTTTGTCAACGAATTGAAAATCGACCAGAGCGTTGCGCACAACGGCGTCTGCCTGACGGTGGTTCGCATCAAGGACGGAACCTACACCGTGACGGCGATGAAAGAGACGCTCGACTGCTCGAATCTGGGGCTGTTGAAGGTTGGCGACAAGGTGAATGTTGAGCGCTCGATGCTGATGAACGGCCGCCTCGACGGCCACATTGTGCAGGGCCACGTTGACAAAACGGCACGCTGCACAAAAGTTGAAGACGCCGAAGGAAGCCACGTTTTCACCTTCGAGTACGATTTCGACAAAGAGATGGCCAAACGCGGCTATCTGACTGTGGATAAGGGTTCTGTAACCGTCAACGGTGTGAGCCTGACCGTCTGCCGCCCAACGCGCAATTCGTTCCAAGTCTGCATAATTCCATACACCTTCGACAATACTAACTTCCACACAATCAAGGAAGGAACCGTTGTCAATTTGGAGTTCGACATTATTGGGAAGTACATTGCGCAGATTACGAAACTGTCGCAGGAATAGTAGAGACGTTGCGCGCAACGTCTCTACACAACACGTGCGGCCGACCGCAACCGATTAAACGATTCACCTCCCGATAGCTATCGGGACACCGATTAAACAACAGAAAAAATGGACCTTGTCAACTCGTCGTTTACCGACAAACGTTTTGAAACTCACGAAATTACAATAGGAAACCTGCAAATGGGCGGCACAAATCCCGTTCGTGTGCAGTCGATGGCCAACACGCCAACTCACGATGTGGAGGCATCTGTGCAACAGGCAATTGAGATTTTCGATGCGGGTGCCGAACTGGTGCGTTTTACAGCTATTGATGAGAAAGACGCCTACACCTTGCGCGACATTAAAAACGAACTGGTGGCGAAGGGTTACACCAAGCCCATAGTGGCCGATGTGCACTTCAATGCACAACTGGCCGACATTGCCGCGCAATTTGTTGACAAAGTACGCATTAACCCCGGCAACTATCTTGAAAAACGCGCCACTTTCACCACGCTTGAATTTACCGACGAAGAGTATCAAGCTGAACTGGAAAAACTCGACGCACGGCTGCTTAAGCTGCTAAATATCTGCAAAGAACACGGCACAGCACTGCGTATAGGCACTAATCACGGCTCGCTGTCGGACCGGATAATGTCGCGCTACGGCGATACCCCGGCCGGAATGGTAGAAGCAACGATGGAATTTCTGCGCGTCTGCCAAAAATATGATTTTCAGAATGTTGCGGTTTCACTCAAATCGAGCAACACTGTGGTTATGGTGCAGGCTTACCGCTTGCTTGTGAAGCAGATGGCCGCTGAAAAGATGGATTTTCCAATCCATTTGGGCGTGACCGAAGCAGGTGCCGGAACTGACGGAATCATTAAATCGGCTGTGGGCATTGGCACATTGCTTGCCGACGGCATTGGCGATACTATCCGCGTGTCGCTCACCGGCAGTCCGGCCAGCGAGATAGCACCCGCACAGATGCTTGCCGACTACTTTGCCGGCCCAAACAAGAACGTGAAAATCAACTACGACGAGCCGCTGGCTTTCGACCCGTTCAGTTTCATCCGGCGCAGCACCGAACTCAACCCATCGTTCGACAACACCAAGCCGCTGGTAATCTGCGATTTGCCCGACCTTTCGATGGAAACACTCAAATCGCTCGACATCACTTTCGACCTGAATACAATGACCATCACTGGCGGTAAGCAATCGCCTGATGTTCTGTATTTTGGCGCACCCGAAATGGACTTACCAGACTTCAAGACTAAAAATATTTCGCTATTAATCGACTACAAAGTCTGGATAAAAGACAGCAATTTTGAGCCGCTTTATGGATTAAATACATATTTGTCAGCTAAATACAAGTCGGACAAGCGCAACTGGGTGATGGTGAGCCTCGGCACACTGACGCCCGAAGCAATGGCTGTGCTCAAAGCCGACCCGACCGTTGTGCTCATTGCGTGCTCAATGTGCGTGAACCAAGCCGCCGAGCAGCGTGCAATATTCAACAGACTGATTGCCAACGGCGTAAACCTGCCGGTTGTGGTGAGCAGCATCTACAAGGAACCCGATGTGGCGCAGTTTCAGCTGAAAGCCGCGGCTGACAATGGTTTGTTCTTCATTGATGGAATGGCCAACGGCCTGTGGCTGAGCAATTTCGCGCGCATCAACGTCAAAACGGTTACCGACACAGCTTTCGCCATTCTGCAATCGGCGCGCGCCCGCTACACCCGCACCGAGTACATCTCGTGCCCGTCGTGCGGCCGCACTCTCTACAATATTGAGAAGGGCCTGGCTGAAGTGAAGAAAGCCACGGCGCACCTGACCGGCCTGAAAATTGCCGTTATGGGCTGCATTGTGAACGGCCCTGGCGAGATGGCCGATGCCGATTACGGCTACGTTGGCGCTGGTCCCGGCAAGGTGAACCTGTACAAAGGCAAAACGCTTGTAAAACGCGGGGTTGATGAGGCTGTGGCGCCGCAAGAACTGCTGAAAATGATTGAGGAAGACCAAAAAAACTGAGAGTTTGGCGGTCCGAAATCCGACAAAAGCCTACCATTTTAATTGGTTAAACAAAAGGTTGAAGATTAGGTTGCTACAAACCTAAAAATGTATATTTTTAGGCCACAATTATGAGGGGGGGCTACCTAACATCGATAAAACTTATTGTTTTGTTGGCTGCGGCATTGTTCGCACGGCCACAAATCGCTTATTCCCAAGAAGATAATTTGGCAATAAAACCAGAGGTTTACGTCGATCCGCACCAAACAAAAATCGACAGCCTTCTGTCGTTCATCAAGCCTGACAGCCCCGATAGCGTTAAAGCCAAGTATTTCTGCGAGATAGCAATGGCGGCCGAGATTTCTGACACCATTCAAAAATACGCGCTGCTCTCGCTGGAATATTGCCAATACACTGATTATTCGTTATTTGCAAACAATTATTATGCTATAGCCGAATCGTACCACAAAGACGAGGAGTTCAAAAACGCACTGCTTTTCCATCAGAAATCCATAAAATATTCGTCGAAGCTCGACGATTCAAAGATGATGGCAAAAACATATCAGCGGCTGGCGCTCGTTTTCGATGATTTGAATGACATCGACAGCGCGACACATTATATGGATAAAGCGTTGGATATCAGCAAGAAGATTAACGACACGATTCTCTTGGTTGACTGCTATCGTCATTTAGGCGAAATATACCTCAACAAAAAACTGTTCAAAGAGGCGGAGGACTATTTCAAAAGAACTCTCGGAATTGACTCGCTGCGGAAAAGCAGCCACGAATACGGCTACGACCTGTTTCTACTCGCGCAATCGGTTGACGAGCAAGAGAATAGCTCGGTCAGAGAAATGCTGACCGCAACCGGTTACCTTAAAAAAGCCGCCGGCATTTTCGAGGCTGACGACTCGTACACAAGGTTCTACGTATATCGCATATTTTCATCGATTTACATCAAACTTGCGCAAAAAACCGGCAAGACTGAATATGCCGACAGCAGCTACAACTATCATCAGAAAGCCGAGAAATATTTCATCAAAAACGCCCCGACAGCCGAATTCCGCAAGTTCTACTACGTCTATGTCGATTATATGATTTTTTACAAGCGGTACGACGAGGCGAGAATCTTTATGACGAGCCTGGGGAACAGCTTCAACGATGAGACGGCGCCAGCGGCTTACGAGGACTACCACCGCCGTTTCAAGGAGGTTTGCCTTTTGCTCGGCGACTACAAACGGGCTTACGAACATTCGGAAAAGCAGCGTGAATACGGATGGAGAAACCTGAACGACAGCACAATGGCCGCTCTTTCGGATGCAAAAACGCAGCAGGCCGTGACGATTGAAAAGGTTGAGCGCGAGAAAGATATGCAAATCCATAACGCCGAAAAGCGGCAGATGCAAATCGCCATTTTCTCGCTCATCGGCGGATTGTTCTTGATTTCGCTATTGGTGTTCTACATCTCCAGAGTACTGAAATTCAAGAAGAAAGCAAACGCGGAGCTCACTCAAAAAAACACACTCCTTATTGAGCAAAAAGAGGAGATTGAGACGCAGCGCGACCACATTGAGCAGCAGAGCAAAGAGATTCGCGCCAGCATCAACTACGCGCGGCGAATCCAGCGGGCCCTGCTCACACCCGAAGAGGCCATCGGCAAAGTCTTCCCCGACTATTTTCTGCTCTACAAACCGTGCAACGTGGTGAGCGGCGACTTCTACTGGGTTGGCCAGTTTGGCGACAACAAAGTGTGCATTATTGCCGACTGCACAGGCCACGGCGTGCCGGGCGGCTTTATGAGCGTGCTGGGAATGACGAACTTGAATTATATTGTAAGCCAAGATATTACCCCCGACGCCATCCTCAACAAACTGCGCGAAGCGATAACGCATAACCTCCGCCAAAGCGAGGAAACACCCGAAAAACTGACCGCCCAAGTACTTGATGGTATGGATGCGGCGGTTTATGTAGTGAACGAAAAAACGATGACGCTCTCGTTTGCCGGGGCCAACACTCCGCTGGTGCTCATCCGCGACAACAAGGTGCAGGTCATCAAACCCGACCGTATGCCGGTAGGTATCTCCTTAGATATGAGGCCGTTCAAGACAGTTTCAATGGAGCTGCGCAAAGGCGACTGCCTCTACACCTATTCCGACGGTTTCCAAGACCAGTTCAACTACGAGACATCCATAAAATTCCAAAAAGGCCGACTTCTCGACCTGCTTCTCGAAATCCACAACCGCACAATGGACGAGCAACGCGAATTACTGAACCTTATCTTCAAGGAGTGGCGCGGTCCGGCCGAAAACCAAACCGACGACGTGGTGATTATGGGCGTGAGGATTTGATTGAAAAAACGCAAACCGAAGCCCGAATCCCAACTTTTTCAACCTTGCGTATATTTTTTAATTGAAATTACATAAATTTGTATTACTCCTGTGCGCAGGAAGTAGCCAATAGAAATATTGACGGTTGAAAACCAATTTGATATGAGCAATTTTGAAAACAATTGTGGCAAAACCAAACGGCACACACTGTCGCGGTTTACAGTTTTTTTTGCAGCAGCGGTTTTGTTTATGCTGTCGCAAATTGCTTATAGTCAGAGCGAAGACCTTGACACCGCCAATCTTGCCGAGACAGAGCATCCCAATCTCAACAATAAGCTCGTTGTAATAAAAAAACGCGAGCCCGACATTGAAAAAGCAAAGGAGTACTGCAGGATGGCAATTGCCTCCGACAACATCGACACCATAATGAAATATGCCGCGCTCTCGCTGGAATACTGCCAACCGACTGATTCCGAGCTGATTTCCTGCGATTACTACGAACTCGGCTACGCATATTACATAAAAGATGACGCGCGCGATGCGCTGGATTACACTCTGAAGGCGATGCACGTGTACAACGACACCTCAAAAAACAAATACGTTGCGCAAGCCTGCCTTGGCGCGGGCCTCTGCTACGAGGATTTGAACGTACCCGACAGCATTTTTCTCTATTTCAACAGGGCGCTCAACATCTACATCACACTGCAAGACACAGCAGGCATTTGCCAGACATACAAGGATTTAGGCGATGTGTACACGCATATGAAACTGTATGCCAACGCCGAAGAAAACTACCAGAAGGCCTTGGCGTTCGCCACTCTTATGAACGACACCCTGGATATGGCCACATACTACCGCTGTATTGGCCAGCTGCTCTCGAAAAAATCGGACACCCTGATAACCAGCGCCATCGAGAATCTGAAAAAATCAATTTATCTGTTCGAAACAAAAAACACTGACAATGAGAATTTTATCACCATAAAATATTGGGCATACACCGACCTTGCCAAGGCTTACATTCAATTGGCAAACTACACGGGCAAAAGCGTTTACGCCGACAGCTGCTACATATACATTAAGAAAGTGGGCAACTATAATCTGAAGGTGGGCGACCCTTTCAGCTACCTCCTCGACCGGTACACTTACGCCGACTATCTTGTGTTTTTTCACAGATACGATGACGCGCTGGCAATATTGCTGAAACTGGAGAAGTTTTTTGACGATGACAGCCCGGCTGCCGACAAGAAAACCTATCACCGGCGTCTTTACGAAGTCTATCTGCTCCTTGAGGACTACAAAAACGCTCTAGCCCACTATGAAAAATACGACCAATACAAGTCGGAGCAAGTCAACGAGAACGCCCTCAACTCAATAAAAAACGCCGAGGTTGAGCGCACACGGATGATTGAGGAGATGAAGCGCGAGAATGCCGAGAAACTGCACGCCGCCGAGCGCCGCCGGATGCGCATTGTCAACATCTCGCTTATTGGCGGCTTGGGATTGTTCGTGCTGCTGATATTCTACATTGCCAGAGTGCTGCATATCAAGCACAAAGCCAATGCCGAGCTTGCCGAGAAGAACGCCATTCTGGCCGAACAGGCTGAGGAGATTCAGGCGCAGAACGATGAAATTCTTGCACAAAACGACGAGATTATAGCACAGAATGAGGAGATTCAGACGCAAGCCGAAAAAATCAAAGAGCAGAGTGAGGAGATTCACGACAGCATCAACTACGCCCGCCGCATACAGCGCTCGCTGCTCACGCCGTCGAAGACAATCGCCAGCATTTTCCCCGATTATTTTGTGCTTTACAAACCGCGCAACGTGGTCAGCGGCGATTACTACTGGGTGGGCCAGTTTGGCGACAACAAAGTCAGCATTGTGGCCGACTGCACGGGCCACGGCGTGCCTGGAGGATTTATGAGCGTGCTCGGTATGGCCAATTTGAATTATATTGTGGAACAGAACGTTAGCCCGGATGTGATTCTGAATCACCTGCGCGAGGCCATAATCACAAACCTGCGCCAGCGGTCCGATGTCCACACCGCCCTGCACGATGCCGAGCACCCCACAGCGCAAGTCGACACCAGCGACCGTAGCCGCGACGGTATGGATGTGGCGGCATACGTTGTGAACGAAAAACTGATGAAACTATCGTATGCCGGAGCCAACAACCCGCTTGTGCTTATTCGCGGCAACGAGGTTCAGACGCTCAAAGCCGACCGTATGCCCGTCGGAATCCACGAGTGCCTCGACCCGTTCACCTGCACCACCATCGACATTCAGCGCGGCGATTGCATCTACACCTTCTCTGACGGATTTCAGGACCAGTTCGGCGCTGAGACAGGCAAAAAATTTATGAGCCGCCGCTTGCGCGATTTGCTGCTCGAAATCCACGAGCAACCAATGGCCGAGCAGAAAAAAATATTGAATGTCGTGTTTGAGGAGTGGCGCGGCCCCGTCAGCAACCAAACCGACGATGTGGTGATTATGGGTGTGAGAATTTGAAAATCGCCATATATTTGCCCCGCAAATGAAACAGCGTAGAAACATATCGGCCCTGCTCCTGCTTGCAGTTTTTCTGACGCGCATTGCCGTGCTGGCGGTTCACACGCACGAGCCGGTGTATCACACTGATTATGAGTGCGAACAGTGCGCACACCACTCTTGCCATTCGGGGCACTTGATTGAATTTCAACTGGCCGATAGCAATTGCCTTATTTGCCAACTGTGCCAGTTGCCTTTCGCAATGGCGCTGTCGATTACCGTTGCAGCACTCTTATTATTAACAAGATACATCCAAACCGCAGAGTGCAGCCTCATTCCTTGCAACAGATACGGGCACATTCGCGGACGCGCCCCTCCTACGATTTAAACAAACATCCCGCTATTTTTTGTTAGTCCAAATTGCAGGCTCTCGTTTGCCGCATATTTACCGGGCTGGCAATCAGTTTGTTTGAATCAAATAATCGATTTATGACACATTTTCTTGCTGCGGCGGCGTTGCTTTGCGCAATGTCCGACACAATAATTGATATTGAGGAAGTTACCGTTACGGGGCATACTGTGCGCGCCGTGCAAACACACACCACGCTGCCATCGATTCAGTTGAGCCGCGACTATCTTCAGCAGAACTTCTCGGGCAGCCTGATGCAGACGCTGCAAGGCATTCCGGGCGTGAAGGCGATGAGCATTGGGTCGGGGCAGTCGAAGCCGACAATCCGCGGACTTGGGTTCAACCGTATGGCTGTGGCCGAAGACGGGATAAAACACGAAGGTCAGCAGTGGGGCGATGACCACGGTCTGGAGATTGACCAGTTTGCCATCGACCGCGTTGAAGTGATAAAAGGCCCGGCGGCTCTGCTCTATGGTAGCGATGCCATTGGCGGTGTTATATGCTTATATACCAATCACATACCAACCGACAGTTTGAGCGGAGCGGTGCAGTTGTTCGGGCGGAGCAACAACGGACAATTGGGCGCCTCGGCCAAGTTAGGACTACGTGCTGGAAGGCTTTTCTGCCGCGCCAACGTCACCGTTATCAACTATGGCGACTACCGCGTGCCAACCGACAGCATTCAGTACTACTCGTACTATATCAAGCTGAAAGACCAGCGGTTACGCAATACGGCCGGGCTTGAGCGCGATGGTAGTCTGATGCTCGGTTATGCCGGATACAATTTTCACACCGACCTGCGCGTGTCGGACACATACGCAAAAAGCGGATTTTTTGCCAACGCCCACGGACTTGAGGTGCGGCTGTCGGACATCGATTACGACCGTTCGCGGCGTGACATTGACTTGCCGCATCAATGGGTAAACCATCTTAAAATACTGAGTCACAGCAGTTGGCGCAATAGTGTTTTGTCGGTTGATGTGTCGCTTGCCTATCAGAACAACAGGCGCGAGGAGTGCTCGGAACCGGTGTCGCACGGCTATATGCCGAAACCCGACGGCCCAATGGAGCGCCATTTCGACAAGAGCACTTACACGGCCAACATTGGGCTGAAAATGGCGCTGGCGGAGCACAATTTAAATGCTGGCATCAACACTGAATATCAACATAATAGACGAACAGGCTGGGGGTTCATTATTCCGGATTTCGAAACCGGGAGCTACGGAGCCTATCTTCTTGATAAGTGGCAACCGACTGACAAACTGAAACTTAATGTCGGTTTGCGCTACGATTTCGCGCAGACGCACATTCACAGTTACAACGATTGGTACAAAACGCCCGTTGGCACCGATTCGGTTTTCAAACAGCGCTCTGCCGATACCGACCTGACTTTCAACAATCTGACTTGGTCGGTTGGGGCAAGTTACGAGGCTGCAGATTGGGTGCTGAAAGCCAATGCGGGCAAGAGTTTCCGCATTCCAATTCCGAAAGAGTTGGGCGCCGACGGCATCAACTATCACATTTTCCGCTACGAGCGCGGCAATGCCGAACTCAACCCCGAAGTGTCGTACCAACTTGACGTGAGCGCCTATTGGGCAAACAAGGTGGCCAGCATTCAGATTGAGCCGTACGTGAACTATTTTCCTAACTATATCTATCTGAACCCCACGTCGTTATACGAGGAAGGTCTGCAACTGTACCATTACACGCAGGCCGAAGTCTTGCGCTATGGTGTTGAGTGTCAGACCACTTGCAAAATCACGCGGCACATTGATGCCGAACTGAAAGGCGAGTATCTGTATGCCGAGCAGCTGTCGGGCGCGAAAAAGGGCTACACGCTGCCGTTCTCAACGCCGTGGTCGGCCGATGCGGGGCTCAAGTACAGCCACAAGCGGCACGGCGAGGGTTCTGTCGGGCTGAACGTGCATATAGTTGGGAAACAGGACAATATAGTGCCGCCAGAAAAACCAACTGACGGCTATTGGACGCTAAATCTGTCGGCGAGCCACAGATTTCGCTTTGCAGGAAGCAGCATTAGCCTGTCGCTTCACGCTGATAATCTGCTGAATAAGCGCTATTATGACCACACCAGTTATTACCGGCTTATTGATGTGCCGGAGGCTGGCCGGAATTTTTCGATTATGGCGGGATGGGAGTTTTGAAACTTAAACTCAAACTGAAAACACTAACTGAAAACGAAAAACAAAACAATTTAAATGTTTAATAAATAAAGATTTACAATAATGAAAAAGATATTTAATATGAGCCTTATCGCGGCTCTCGCAGCTATGACATTTGTATTTGCATCGTGCAACAAAGATGACGAAACACCTGAAAAACCGACAATTACGCTCACCGAAGTGGGGCACGACAACAGCCGCCACACCCATCCCGGGCACGAC
>JAEEGK010003206.1_pt1 | contig 40859 bp, 24 predicted proteins | sample 8958771 | NCBI WGS metagenome assembly JAEEGK01 (sample SAMN16246547, study PRJNA631951) | gut metagenome | biome: gut microbiome; feature: rumen; material: SC-attached | host: Bos | place: Iran: Karaj | collected 2018-10
AGTCCGGGAGCTCCACCCTCGTGCGGTCCTCCGTGGCCGGCCTCATCCTGGACATCCCGGTGAAAGTCGGTAACACGGTCATCAACTCGAACACCTTCAACGACGGTACCACCATCGCCACGGTCGCCGACATGAACGACCTGATCTTCGACGGCAACATCGACGAGACCGAGGTGGGCCGGGTCCATATCGGCCTGCCCGTCCGCATCACCGTGGGCGCCCTGCAGGACGTCGCCATCGACGCGGCCCTGGAGTACATCTCCCCGAAAGCCACGGAGTCCGGCGGCACGAACCTGTTTGAGATCAAAGCCACCGTCAAGGTCCCGGAGGGCATCACCATCCGCTCCGGATACAGCGCCAACGCTGAAATCGAACTGCAGCGCGAGGAGGATGTGTTGACCCTGCCCGAAAGCGCCATCCAGTTCGAGGGCGAAAAGACCTTCGTCTACGTCGCCGGCGCCAACGGCTACGAGCGCCGCGATGTCGTGACCGGCATCTCCGACGGGGTGAGCATCGAAATCAAGGAAGGCCTCTCCCTCGGGGAGAAGGTCCGCGGCAACCAGATTATTGACGAAAAGAAATAGCGGCGCCATGAAAAGAATTCTCCTTGCCCTTGCGCTGCTCTCCCCCGCCCTGGCCGGGGCGCAGGACCTGCGTCATCCCTGGACCCTCCGGGAATGCCTGGACTGGGCCCTCGACCACAACCTGACCGTGAAGCAGAGCGAACTGAACGTGGCCCAGCGGGAAATCCAGCTGAACACGTCCGAGAACAGCTGGCTGCCGAACCTGAGCGGTTCGGTGAACGAAAGCCTCAACTTCGGCCGCGGCCTCACCGCCGACAACACGTACACTTCCGCGAACACCACTTCCACGAGCTTTTCCATCGGCGGCGGCATGAACCTCTTCGACGGTCTGGCCACGCCGAACAACATCGCGCTCGCGCGCCTGAACCTGGAAGCCGCCACCAAAGACCTGGAAAAGGTCCGGGACGATATCCGCGTGGCTGTAGCAAGGGCCTACGTGCAAGTGCTTTACGATTATGAGATCGTGGACGTGGCCCGCAAGCAGATCGAACTGGACGACGCGCAGGTCGCCCGCCTGGAAGCCCTGGCCGCCACCGGCAAGGCCGCGCAGGCCGAAGTCTCGCAGCAGAAGGCCTCCCGCGCCCAGAGCGGCGTCACCCTCGTGCAGGCGGAGAACAACCTCCGGCTCGCCCTGCTGGACCTCGCCCAGCTGCTGGAATTCTCCTCCTCCGAAGGATTCTCCATCGAAAGGCCCGTGGTGGAAGTGGATGAAATCGTGCTGGACATGCCCGAACGCATCTTCGCTGACGCCATGGACGTCCGTCCCGCCGTCCTCGCCGAGGAAATCCGGCTGAAAGGCACGGACAAATCCCTGAAAATCGCCCAGGCGGCCCAGTATCCGTCCCTCAACCTGAGCGGCGGCGTGGGTACCAACTACTACACCAACAGCAAGGCCGTCTATCCGCAGGACAAGTTCTGGGACCAGCTGTCCCACAACTTCAGCCCGTACATCGGCATTTCGATGAGCGTTCCCATCTTCACGCGCTTCCAGACGCGCAACAACATCCGGAGCGCCCGGCTGAACCAGGAGCTCCAGCAGATCCAGCTGGACAAGGCGAAACAGAGCCTGTACAAGGAAATCCAGCAGGCCTGGAGCAACGCCGTCGCCGCGGAAGCCAAGTTCCGGTCCTCCTCCGAGGCCGCGACAGCCGCCGAAGACGCCTTCCGCCTCACCCAGGCCAAGTACGAGAACGGGAAGGCCACCATCACGGAATTCAACGAATCCCGCAACCAGCTTCTCAAGACCCAGTCCGACCGCGTCCAGGCCACCTACGAATACCTCTTCCAGTCCAAACTGCTGGACTTCTACCGGGGCTCCGCGCTGACGTTCTGAAACGGGGCTTCTGCTGAACAGAAACAGAACACGGAGACAAGAAAAATCTTGTCTCCGTTGTTTTTCTTATGATTATTCAAACAGAAACAGACAATCAAGATTAAAAACATAAAAAGATACTATTCCGAAGCTACATCCTTGCTTAAAATCAGTTCTCATTGACCATCTTTGCCTGAACAATCACTTGGCAATCAGCAACGAAATTGCTACCTTTGCGAAGTGCTTTCAAAGCAGGTTATGAGAGTGAACGAATTGAAGCGGCTTTTGAAATCACACGGTTGCTACGAACTGGCAACGAATGTAAGGGGACACGATGTCTGGTATTCTCCGCTGACGGACGCGAAGTTCAGAGTCCCCAGGCACCAAACAAGGGAAGTCCCGTCAGGGACCCTGAGCAGCATTCTCAAACAAGCGGGCATTTAGAACTGTGTATAGCTATGAAAGTCAATTGTATCGTGGAAAAAGGGGCTGACGGCTTGTTCGCCGTCTACTCCGAGGACCATATCGGCAAGAGTTATTTCGGCGGATTCGGAGAAAGCGTCAGCGAAGCGAAGGAAGATTTCCTCGCCAGCATCCGGGAAGCGATTGAAGAAGAGTCCGGAGCAGGAAACAGAGTCCCTGAATTCGAAGAAATCAAAGTCTGTTACCACTATGACCTGCCCTCGTTCTTCAACTATTTCGACTTCATCAACATCAGCAAGTTTGCCGCCTACGCGGGTATCAATGAAAGTAAAATGCGCGCATATAAGAGCGGAATAGCCTATCCCGGAGAAAAGACGACGGCCCGGATTCTGAAAGCTGTCAGGACAATCGGTGCGGACCTGAATGCGGTCCAGTTGTAACCATCCTAATCGCGCAATTATCAATTTGTTCTGCCATAGTGCAATCTTGTTCTATAAAGACGGACAAGCCGCTGTTTTGTGTTTCTTTTCATATCTCTAATAGTTTTCCGGGAAAACCTTATATTTGCATTCAAGCATATTATGACTGGAAAGAATCTCCTCAAAGGATTGATTCCTCAGTTCAACACCTTTAGATTCTATGAAGAAAACCGAAGGATCGCAACAGACAGTTCAAGCAAAGTGGAGCATGCTCACCCAGTCCACCGAACTTGTTTTCGTGCTTTATAACGGCATGTCACGGGGCGGTGTAGAGAACCCGAGGGCTGAACTCGGGGAGAAACACCGAGGGCAAGCGTCTCCCGAGTCCCTTGAAAAACTGTCAAGTGCCGGGCTTATCGAGGTCGACAACGGCCGGTGGGACCTATCCGACACAGTGGCCGACTTCCTGGAAGCCCTCTCGGGGACGAGCGGGGAGGCCAACGTTAAGACCATCGTCGGCAACCGAGAGACCCTTGAGAGGAACGTCCTACACTATCTGAAGGCCAAGGAGGAGAACACTGACACCGCGCGTTATCTCAACATCATCAGACGGAACCTCCGGAAGATTCTCGGGAACATCCGGAAAACCCTTTCCGCCATCGAGTTCTCCATCCGGGACACCTATGTCGGCGAGCCCAACATCAACATCAAGACCGCCATCCTGAAGGAGAACTTGGAGAAACTGGAGGAGCTGGAGGCCGCCGTCCGTGGGGAACCCAACAGGGGTCACTATGACGGCATCGTCCCCTACATCGAATCCGTCTTCGGGGAAGGCGACGAGCAGCTTCATGCCCTCAGCGTCCGTTTCCGCACGGAATTCGCGCGCATATACGCCGCCAAGAAATCCAGGATCTCACTCCAGCTCCGGGAGTACCTGGACCGCATCGAGCAGATTGACCGGCCCGCTCGCAAGATTGAGCAGATTTTCCGCCTCTGGTGCAACAACCAGCTGGAGATCTTCAGCAACGTGGTGGAGGTCTTGTCCAATGACCGCGAGAAACTCGACAAGATTCGCGACATGGAGCTCTCCTTGGACCAGGACCTCGACGGGGACGACAACAAGAGCATCGAGGCAATCGTCCGGGAACTCGGCATCGAGGGCGGGGAGGTCCGGCAACCCAGACCCGGGCTGCGTCGGTCTGAGATTCATCGCCAGGCCCCTGCAACGGCCGCGTACAGCCTGATGAACGAGGTGAAGCGAGTCTTCCAAGCCTATGAGAAGGCTCCGGACAATCCCCTCCTGGCGCAGTTCATCCTCAGCTACCCGGGTTTCATCAAGGAGCATTCCTTCCGCGAGCGTATAGGCATCTTTCTAGAAACGGTAAACCAGTTCCGTCCCCGCCTGGAGACGGACAGCCTGTTCACGGTCTTCAGCAACGATGACGTGGCTTACAAATGCAAGAACATCAAACTCCGCAGCAGATAATGGAAAAAAGCGAGATCATCGTTCCCGACATGCCATACATGCGGGAGATATTCAAGATTCTCCGGACCGGCGCCTTCATCAGCGAGGATTGCCTTTCCGACAGTGAACGGCGATATTACAGGGCCGTCGACAATCATTTCGACGCCTATTTCAAGTACTTCCTCCAGCTCGGGTTCTATCTTGAGAAAGGCTACGGCTACTTCCACCTCTGCGAGGCTCGCCCGGCGGCCAACATCCAGAGCAAGCTGCGCACCGACGTGGGGAAGTACATCGAGATGATCGCCGTCCTCACCAAATTCCGTCCGGAGCTCGCCCCGGGCTCCCAGTTCAAGAACTACGAACTCCAGATGTTCTGCGACCAGGACGACGAGATGCGCTCCGTCCTTCCGGAATCCGACAACGGACAGCTCTCAAGCCGAATCACCAAGTTCCTGGAGAGCATCGCGAAGGAGGGGTTCATCGACCTTTCCGTCGATCAGACCACCTGCTACGTCACCTCGGCTTTCCGCTATCTGAAAGAGTACGTGCTGCGCATCCGGCTGTACGGGGAGCATGCGAAGTTCAACCTGGAGAAAGAGAAGGAACTGGCTCCGGAGCAGGATGCCCCCGCTGCGAACCAATCACTTACAATCGAGGAATAGACTATGGGATATCTTAGAAGACTTCTGCTCGTCAACAGCGCCGGCTATCCGTTCGCGGACGTACGGCTGGACGGACATTGCGACATGGCCGGCGGACAGGGCGTCGGCAAGACGACCCTGATGAACGCAATCCTCTTCCCGTTTGTAGTCGAGGACCATCTGCTGGACATCGACAAGTACGAAAAGACGCGTTTCAGCCTGTACTACTTCCCCGAGCCGTCCAATTCGTTCGTCATCTACGAGATGGTAAACAACCTTGACGTCCCCTACTGCGTCTTCATCCACCGGACCGGACAAGCGCTGAACTTCCACTTCATCAACGCCCCATTCGACATGGACTGGCTCTACGACGGCGAGGTGCAGGTGAAAGACTGGCAGGCGGTCCGCGCCAAGCTCAACGGGGGCGGCATCACATACAGGGCCGTTGGCACAATGTCGGATTTCAACGACGTCATTCTCGGAAAAGGCAAGTCCTTCAATGAACAGTACTCCCTCGTCAAGTCCCCGAAGGACAAGGACGCCATCCGGCCCCTCCTGTCGGCGATTTTCAAGAGCCGCCCTTTCACCCAGGAGACGTTGAAGGAATCGTTGGTCGCGGCCGTGACCAGCTCCAACCAGGTCGATTCCGAGACCATCGAACTGGGGTCCCACCGCAGGAACCTGGACGGATTCATGCAAAGGTTCAGCGATATCAAGAAGATGACCCTGAAGGGGAAGAACGGAAAATCTGTCGTCGACGAACTCGCCGAAGAGATCTTCCGCCATGTCGACGACCTCAATGAAAGCCAGATTCAGAGGAACCGGATTCCAGGCCTTCTCGCTTTTGCCATCCCCCGGGACAGCCGCGAGATCGAGAGCCTTACGAGAGAACGTGACGCGCTGATCAAGGAGAAGGTATCGAAAGCTGAAGAGTGGGAGAGGCGGGAGTCCGAGTTGGACGAAGGCATCCAGGCCGCCGCCGGAGAAGAGGCCGTCAGCCGTAGTGAACTGGAAGCAATCGCGGGAATCAAGAGAAAGTATCGCGATGCCGGATATGGTCTCGACGACTTGGCGCAATGGGTCCATGACAAGGAGTCCAATCAAAGCGAACTGACGGCAGCCAAAAAGAGGTATGACAGTCTCACCGAGGATTCCAGGGAACTGCGCCGACAGATGGAGGAGGCACAGGAGAAGAACGATGCACTCTACGAAAAGAAGGCATTGGCCACCCAGCATTCCCACGACGAGGAGATGAACCGCCTGCGTCAAGCCATCTCCGATAGCCACAACAGAGAGCAGGCCCACAAAGACAGGATCGAGGACGAGTACCAGCAAATCCTCGGCGAGGACTGGCAGAAGACGGAAATGCGCCTACTTGACGACCTCGTCCAGCTATCCATACTTCTCGCCAATTGCGAAACAATTGCCGAGGTCGAGGCAGCGGTAGTCGAAATGCCCAATTCCGAAGAGATTGGGGCAGTGCTCAAGGGGATCCTCTCTGCCCGGAACGGTGCGGATCACTCGGATGTCACGTCGCTCCGCGAAAAAGTGGAGAAGGCGAAGAAGGACCTCGAGGATGAAATTGACCGAAAGGCCGCGCTCGACAGGAAGAAAGCCGCCATCCTGGAAGAAATCAAAATAGTTCACGAAAAAGAAAGGGCCGACCTCTCGGGCAAGATTGCGGAATTGGATGACGCTCTTCAGGTGGACCTGAAGAACAACACCGACGAGTGCACTCAGGCAGATGCGGATATCCGGAAAGAGTTCGAGGCCAAGATTCACGGCAATGACCCCGCCCTCCAGGCCGCAATCGAAAAACTGGGAGAGAGGATTTCCGACTTGCACACTATGATCAAGCAGGCGGACAAGTATCCCACTGCAGAGGAAGACAGGAAGAAACTGGAGGAAGAGCCACGACTGCGACAACTCCACGAGTCTCAGAACCTGGCCTTGGGGAACCTGCGGGACGAGAAGAGAAAAACCAAGTTGGCCCATCAGGAAGAGAACGGACGGCTCGATGCTAGTATCCAAGACATAAAAGCCAAACTGAATGGGACAACAAAAGCCCTCGATGGAGCGCTCAAGTTCCTGGATGGGCGGAGCGCGCTCCGAGCAGCCTATGAGGAAGCCGGTCCTATCGACACCGATACCCCCGTCGGAGACATCATCTCGGATTACAACCTCATAAACGAACGGATTCGGCAGCAGGAGGAATCCATCCGCATGACCGTCCCCAAGCTCTATGGGCCCAATATGCTGTCCCGGATTGATACCTTCCAGCTGGGTATCGGCCTGGACAAGACACTGAGCACGCTCGATGATTACCTGAGCGTTGCCGACAAGCTCAGGATTAGGCTGGAGAACTCGGAAGAGGGCATGGGCATGGACAAATTCATCCGGGTCAACACCGACATTTGGCTCAATGAAATCCGCGACATCAGCACTGTGATGGGTCCTGTGGAGAGCATGCTGATGCAGATCCAAAAGCTCTGCCGACTGGCCACCGAGTTTATGAAAAAGCACAATGTAACCGACTGTGTCGACTCGTTTAGAATGGAGGTCAACGAGAAAGACTCGACGGATCTGGTGCGGCTGCTTCGCAGGACGGCGCAGTTCTACAAGGACAACTATACAATCCTCGGATTTGACAACCTTTTCGGTTCGGACGATGAACCGGCAAACAAGGAAGCCACATTGCTCCTGGAGAAGATTTCTGCGGAACTGGAGAAGACCAGCGAGAACACCATCTCCATCTCGTCAATGTTCGATATACGCATGGACGTTTCCGAGAAAGGGACACCCCACAAGGACATTCTCTCCTTTAACAACATCGGATCTAAGGGAACGGCAAACGTGCTGAAGGCGATGCTCAATATGACGCTCCTGCACATCATCCTCGGGAAAGGGCAAGCTAAGAACGCCCGACTCATCTGTGCCATCGACGAGATGAACACCATCGAGGCAAGGAACCTCGACGCCCTGAAGGAATTCGCCGAGGCGGCTGGCCTCTACATCTTCGGCAGCGGTCAGCACCACACGCAATCGGCATTGGATTACTCCTATAACGTGTGGGACGAACGGGATGGCGACGGCAACCTCGTCAAGTGTATTGAACTCGAGGCCGAGAAGGTTAATTCTTAGGAATTATGAGCCTTACCATCAAGACCGTCCGACTCCTTCAACGGCTCCAGGACGGAGAGATCGTGAATGCTGGGGAGTTCGCCTCGGTTCAGCAAAAAGAACTTGTCGCTTTCCTTCTTCAGTGGCGGGGAATCACCTTCAAGGGCGTCGGGAAAAGCCGGGGCAGATACTTTGTAGCGGACAAGGCACTCTTTCAGGAAATATGCTCTCAATATGATCCCGTCCTCAAGGACTTGGAGGCCGCCGCCAGACTGGCTTCGGGTGAAGTGAAAACTAGGAGCGAGAAAGTCGCGCTTTTCGGGAACTCCAAGCAGGACGGAGCAAATAAATCAATAAAAGGCTTTACTATTCTCGCAGACCGCGAAATCGCCATTGGATATCTCGGGAGAGAATACCTGATTAATTCGTTAACCGGGTTGCATATTGTGGCATGGCACTCGATTATTCTTCCCCCGGAGGCGACGGTTGTCATAGTCGAGAACGCTGAGTGCCTATATGACTTAAGATGGATTCCTAACGTCGGCTTGAAGGTTAAAGACGGCCCCTTTGTCATACTTTGTCGGTTCCCCGTATGCGAGCAAGCTAAGCGTTGGCTCGAAACTGTACCTAATCGGATTCTCTATTTCGGGGATTTTGACCTGGCGGGTATCAGAATCTACGAGAACGAATTTAAAAAAAGATTGAGGGGCAAGATTTCGTTCATTATCCCAGATGATCTGGAAAAACGTATTCGTAGAAGAGGAAATACAGAACTATATGCCAAACAAGTTAACGATGGATTCGCTTCCGTTTCTTGCCAGTCATCTGAACTAAACGACCTAGTAGCTCTCTTGCACAATCTCCAGAGCAGTTACGAACAGGAGGGCTACTGCGTCTCATTGAAGGAAGTCTGACAAAGATAAAAAAGGAACGACTCATCTATTTCGTCGAATCCGGAGATTCCTGCTGTTCATTTATTACGAAACCTATTTTTGTCCGTTTTTCTGGTTCGTTCGCAACATTTAGTTTGGCTATCGATTGGTTGATCAGTTCCAGCTGTAGAGAAACATCTTCATTGATTTCGTTCTGATCATGGAGGATGGACTCTATATAATCGTTCAGATGCTCCACTTTCGACTCCAACCGCTCAATTTGAAGTTGTTGAACGGTCAAGTCTGACAGCTGCTTCCTGATAGCGACGAAGGCACGCATAATGCGAATATTAGCCATTGCTGCCGTTTCAGAAGTTAGTACACTGCTGAGCATAGCGATGCCTGAAGCCGTGAAAGCGAATGCCGTGTATTTACTATACGTCCCTCTCCCAGTCTTTAAGGTGCCATTTTGGCACCTTAAAGACGAATACTCTTCATGTGTTAATTCAAACATGAAGTCTCCTGGAAACCGATTTATGTTTCTTCTAACTTGACGTTTCAAGTTCTTGGTTTCAACTCCATATAATTCTGCCAAGTCATGATCCAGCATCACTTGCTCATCCCTTATTATATGGATTTTACTCTGAATGATCTCTTCGCTTTTCATTGCAAATTGACTTTTTGCAAAGATTAAAGAATCATAGCAGAAAACCAAAAGTTTGCAAGGCTTGCAATGTCGCATTTCACAAAAGAATTGCGTATTTTTGTATCATGATTGCGCAAGAAACCATCGACGAAGCCGTCCTGCGGCTGTTCTCCACGATTGAATTCACCCGCGAGCCGGAAGGACTGTACGACCCGCTCCGGTATATGGTCGCCATCGGCGGGAAAAGGCTGCGGCCAAAACTCTGCCTGACTGTCTACAGCCTGTTCAATGACTCGTTCGGTCCGGAGATTCTGGGACCGGCGGCCGGCCTGGAAGTGTTCCATACTTTCACGCTGATCCACGATGACATCATGGACCGTTCCCCGTTGCGGCGCGGAAAGGAGACCGTCTGGAAGAAGTGGTCGGCGGACACGGCGATCCTCTCCGGCGACGTCATGTGCATCGATGCCTACAAGCGCATCGCGCAGGCGCCGGAAAACACCCTGGGCGCCGTTCTGGACCTGTTTTCCACCACTGCGGCGCAGGTATGCGACGGCCAGCAGTACGACATGGATTTCGAGCACGTGAAAGCCGTGACGATGCGTGAGTATCTGAAGATGATCGGCCTCAAGACCGCCGTCCTCATCGCCTGCTCGGCGAAGATGGGCGCGCTCATCGCCAGCGCCCCGGCGGAGATTGCCGACGGTCTGTACAACTACGGTTACAATCTGGGCCTCGCTTTCCAGGTGGCCGACGATTACCTCGACGCTTACGGTGACGAAAAGGTGTTCGGCAAGCCCATCGGCGGCGACATCGTAAACGGAAAGAAATCCTGGCTCACGGTACGCGCGATGGAAAAGGGTGCGAAAGGCATCGCCGAAGCCCTTGAAGCTGATTTGTCCCCGGCGGAGAAGATCGCCACCGTCATGGACCTCTATGATTCGGTCCATATAGCCGAGGACGCCCGCGAAACCGTCGCCCGCTTCCATGAAAAGGCGCTCGCCGCCGCGGAGAAGGTGACCGGCATCGCCGGATATACGGTCCTGAAGCGCTTTGCCGACGACCTGGTGGACCGCGTGAGATGAGGCCGGAGGAACTGGAGATCATGGCCCCGGCGGGGAGCTTCGAAAGCCTCGCCGCCGCCGTGGAAGGAGGTGCCGATTCGGTCTATTTCGGCATCGGCCACCTGAACATGCGGTCTCACTCCGCCAATAATTTCAAGGCGGAGGACCTTCCCGAGGTGATGCGCATCTGCCGTGCCTACGGGCTCAAGGCCTATCTGACCCTGAACATCACCCTGTACGGAGAAGAATTGGACGAGGCCCGCCGCGTGCTGGACCTTGCGAAGGAGACCGGCGTGAACGCCGTCATCGCCTCCGACATGGCCTGCATCCTGTACGCCCGCCGGATCGGTCTGGAAGTCCATATTTCCACGCAGCTGAGTATTTCCAACGTCGAGGCGCTACGTTTCTACGCCCAGTTCGCCGACGTTGTCGTCCTGGCGCGGGAACTGCGGCTGGAGCAGGTGAAGGAAATCTACGAAACCATCGTCAACGAGCATATCACCGGCCCGTCCGGAAATCTCGTCCGCATCGAGATGTTCGCCCATGGAGCCTTCTGCATGGCCGTTTCCGGCAAGTGCTACCTGTCCCTGGCCGCCTATGGCGAGAGCGCGAACCGCGGCTCCTGCATGCAGGTCTGCCGTCGCGGCTACCATGTCACCGACGAGGAAACCGGCTTCGACCTCGTGGTGGACAACAAGTACATCATGTCCCCGAAGGACCTGTGCACCATCGAGTTCATGGACAAGATCATCGACGCCGGCGTGAAGGTCTTCAAGATCGAAGGCCGCGCCCGGGCCGCCGACTACGTGAAGCGCGTCTCCTCCTGCTACCGGCGTGCCGCAAATGCCGTTTGCGACGGGACTTATACGCCCGAACTCGCCGCTTCCCTGAAAGAGGAGCTCGCCGGCGTGTTCAACCGCGGCTTCTGGGACGGCTACTACCAGGGCGCCCGCCTGGGCGAATGGAGCGCCGTCTACGGCAGCCAGGCCACCCGGCGCCGGGAATACGTCGGCAAGGTCACCAACTGGTTCAACCGCATCAACGTCGCCGAAATCCGCGTTGAGACCGGCACCATCCGCGTGGGCGACGAGCTCGCCTTCATCGGCAGGACCACCGGCTGCGTGGAAATCACTGTCGATGACATGCGCGTGGACCTCAAACCCGTCTCGGAAGCGCCCAAGGGCGTTTTCTGTTCTGTCGCCGTTCCGGTCGCGGGCCAGCCCGTAGACCATATCAACGACCACCCCGCGAAAGAGGCGGACGAACGCATCCACCCCCGCCGCGGGGACAAGGTGTTCAAGTGGGTCGAGGATTAGAACTTCACCACCACTTTTACTGGGAAATGGTCGGAGAGCGTGGCCGTGCCGGCGGTCAGGACTTCTGAGGAGACCACTTTCACCGGAGCGGCGTCTTTGTAGGCGAAGACGAAGTCGATGCATTTGCAAGGGTTCGTGGTGGAGTAGGTGAAGCCTTCTCCGGAGAGCTGCGTCCAGTTTTCCCGGACCATCCGGATTGTCTCACTGTCCGGTTCGGCGTTGAAGTCACCGCACAGGAACACCGGCTTCTTGAATCCGGCGTAATGGGCTTTGAACCAGTCGTTCAAGGCTTCGACCTGCCGGGACTGCGCGACTTCCCCCTTGTGGTCCAGATGGACAGAAGCAAATACGCACCGGTCCGTTTCCACGACGGCGACGCTCCGGGGTTCGGAGCCGTCGGACTTGGGCAGATGGACCTTGTACTGCGCGATGACCTTGTCCCGGGACACGACACCGTTGCCGTAGGCTCCGCCCGCATAGGGGAAGGCCGAAGCAAACTGGAAGGGCCAGCCGCCCAGCTCGTCCGAGAGCGCCTGCAGCTGATAGACCGCATGACGGCGGTTGCAGCTGTCCAGTTCATTGAGCGCCACCAGCGAGGCGTCCGTCCCGCGGATCAAATCGGCCACCTGGGGCGTGGTGTCAACCTCATACTTGGAAAAAACGCCCACATTGTAGGAGAGAAGCGTGAGCGGCTTCTCGGTCACGGTCGTAAAGAGCTTCACCCGGCCTTTCAGATAGGCTTTCACGTCCTCCCACTTGTAGTAAGGGCCGCTATACGCCGGCAACTTTCCGAAACGGGCTTCTTCGCCGTTCAGCAGAACCTTCACAAGCACGTCGCCTTTCCTTCCCTTCTTCGGAGCGAAGAAGACCAGCTGCATGTTGGCGGCCATCGGGGAACGGAAGGTCTGGAACCAGTACACCAGGTCATCGGCCTTCGCGGGCGCCCGGTCGAAATCGTCCAGGTCCATGATCATCTCCAGGGCCATCACCACATGGTCGTGGCCGAAGCGCAGATGGGCGCCGCGCCGGCCTTCCGCGAGCATCTCCGAGGCCCTGTCCACCATGTCGTCCACGATGGACGAGCAAGGGGTGCGATAAGCGTGATACTCCCGGAACCGCTCGTAATTGTCGGTCTCCCAGAGCGTGGCGAATTCCTCCCGGGTGAAGAAATCCCGCACGTCAATCCGGACGTCCTGCGGCAGGCTGTTCATGCCCGCCACAAACATGTACAGGTGGAAGAACACATCATACGCGTTCCGGTTTCCCAGTCCGGCGTCCGGGTCCTTGAACAGGCGGGCCAGGACATCCTTATAGTTCGGGAAACGGCGGAGGAAGAACTCCTCGGAACTCTCCGGATAAGGGAACACTTCGTCGGGACCCTCATACTTGAAAGGGTTTCTGCCCATGTTGGGGCGCGTCGCCTGGACATCCATCAAACCCTGATGGGCATAGACATGGGACTGGGGCGCCTCCCGGGAGATGGCGGACACGCAGGAGGTCATGCTGATGATGGCCCGGACCGACGGGGATGAGCACGCATCGACCTCGCTGCCCTTCCCGAAGACGGACGGGTAGTTGCGGACCATCGTCTCCGCGATGCGCTGATGCTGGTTCCAGCCGATTTCAGTGAGGTCGCCCACCCGGTACTGCACATGCTCCCAGAAAGGGAGCAGGCGCTTCAGCAGATCCTCCCCGTAAGGGGTCAGGTTCTGTTGCTTCGCACCTTCGGACAGCATGTCCAGGATGATCGTATAAGCCTGTTCCGTATAGGCGTAGCGGGAACCGTGTCGGCCGTAATGGCTCACGTACACGGCTTCATAGCCTTTCGGGGCCGGCGTCAGGGCTTTGGGCGAAAGGTCAAGCACGCAATCCAGTCCGGAGGACTTGTTCCAGTCGGCGCGGACTTCCTCCCGGACGCCGGGGCGCTGGGCGCCGGCCGTCACACACAGGAGGAGCGAAAGAACCACAAGCAGGTGTTTCTTCATCATTTCAAAGGTCAAAAGGTATCATACAGGTCAATGGCCTCGGCAAACTGCCGCTCGAGGTCGGACAGGAGATACAGTCCGTCGGCATTGGTGACAAGGCCTTGCAGGCGCAGCCGGAGCGCCATCGGAGGGTTGTTCAGGGACAGGACGGAGACCTCCCGCAGCTGGTCGGCGGAGGCGTAGACCAGCCAAATGTCGGCATACATCCTGCCGTCCCGACCATGATACTTCTGGAAAAGGATCTTGCCGCCGATCGGGGTCTTCGTTTCAATGGCCCCGGGGGCGCTGTACGGCTCCGCGCCGAGCGCGGCGAGGACGCTGCCGATGTTGGAGTCATGACCGCAGAGGAAAGCGAATCTGCGGCCCGGTCTCCGCAGCTCCGCCAGAAGTTCCTGCAGCATAGGATGCGCCACATTCGCCGCCACGCTGGGGGCCGCGAACAGAATGTCCTGGTACCAGTCCTTCACGGAGGAGATCTCCGTCCATTCCCGCCGCGTCAGGCTGTGGCCGAAACCGGCCCGCAGGAGATCCGGCTCCTCGTAAAACTGAAGCGTCAGGGCATCCGAGGCGGAGCAGGCCATCTTCAGGCCGCCGGCCATCGCGGGTTCTTTGCCCAGTTCGAAACGGACGGAGGACTTGAATGGCAGGAAGGCCGTCGTGTCATTTTTCGCGGCTGGAGCGGATTTCATGTCCAGAACCTTCTCCAGCAGCGCATACTTTTCTTTCAGCGGCCCGTCCGGACCGCCCATGGCCTCGATCTCCGCATAGGCTTTCGCCACAAATCCGTCGGATATCCGGGTGATCTGCGGATTGAACACCGGATCCATCGTTCCCAGCGGGGTATGCTGTTCTACGGCGATATCGGCCATCGGGAACATCCCAGCCGCGAAGGCGCGGGCCGTGGCGCGGGTCCGCTGGATGGAATTGGCATAAAAGCGGACGCTCCCCTCCTCCGGAACGGCATTCTTGTCCAAAAAGCCTTCACGGACGAGCCACTCGCGGAAGAACTGGCCCATTTCCACCTCCAGCGCGCCGCCCCGGAGCGACAGTTCGCCGGGGGCGGAGGTCCATTCGAACCATTCGTGCGGGGTGATCCGGGACAGGACGGACCCCTTCCCGCTAAGCGGGGAGCGGATGTTGTGCCGGCTCAGGACCACAATCTCTTCGAGCGCATAGCGGTCGGAGAAGCCGTCCGGGCGCGGCATGAAGGCGGCATCTTCCGGAGCTGCACTTCCAGGCGCAAGCCGGGGGCTGCAGGCGGCCAGCAGGAGGATCGCCGCAATCAGATTCAGACGCTTGTTCATTTCCGGGCGTTCTCGTCGAGGACCTTTTTCAGGATGGGCGAAATCACCTTCTCCATCGCGGTATAACCCTCGGCGTTGGGATGGATGGAGTCCTTCTGGTACTCTTTCTTCAAACCCTGCTCGTCATCGACCAGGACGGAGTAATAGTCGGCAAAGGGGATGCCGGCCTCGCCGGCCCAGGTCTTGATCATGCCGTTGAGCACGGGGATATGGTCCTGCGGACGGAATTCCGGGACTTTCGGGAAACTGTTGGAGGGCGGCACCGCCCCGATGATGACCGGGATGTCGGCCGCCTGAGCCATCTCGGCCATCCTCTTGAGCCGGTCCAGGATGGACGCCAGGCTGCTCGCCGCCAAATCGTTGGTGCCGCCTTCGATGACCACGCAATGCGGGTCCAGGTCGATGACATCCGCCTGGAAGCGGGCCAGCATGTCGCTGGTCTTGTTGCCGCTGATCCCCTTGTTCACATAGTTGTTGGACGAGAAGAAGGCGGGATGGCCCACGCCCTCCCGGTTCCACTGCCAGGTGATGCTGTCTCCGATGAAGACGGCCGCGGGACCCTTGTGCCGGTTGTCCAGCTCCTGCGGAGGCTCCGGCGGGGGCAGTTCATGCGGGTCGTCCCGCCCGCAGGACAACACCAGGAACGCTCCAATGAGGAGGGCTGGAAAGGCGAAGCGCAGTTTCCTGTTCATTTCTTGACGATGACAAAGTGTACGTCGCGCTGCCGCTCATGCGTATGGTCCCGCATGTTCTTGTCGCTGACGTTCTCGACCGGATAATTGACCACATGGGTCGTCGGGTCCCCTTCGCCCTTGACGCAGAGCGTCGTGGAGCCGCCGCCGTCCATGTTCAGCGCATACTGCGGGTTGAACCACTTGACCAGGAAGCGGGTGAGCTCACGGGCCGACATGCCCGAACTGAAATTGGTGCGTCCGTCCACCACGAACATGATGAAATGGTTGTTCTCCGTCAGGGCCACGGCGGTGCGGGGATGCCGTACGCGCTGATGGCGGTTCGGATCCTCGCCGTCCAGTTTGTTCACCTGGCTGGAGGTCAGGGAATAGTCGCAGAAGTCCTCCCCGAGCGGCTCGTAATCATCAATCAGCATCGGCGCGCTTGAAATCAGGTCGCGATAATTCCCGGCGATACTTGTATAGTATTGACGTTGCAAAGTGACGGCTTCGGGATAGGTCTTTCCTTTGATGCTTTTGATCTTGCCGTCCCGTGCGGGTGATCCGGCGAAAAAGATCTGCAGACCGCGCTCGCCGTCGGACGTGAACGCAGCCTCGCTCTTCCAGTTGGGGACGTCGGTGTCGCCGATGACCGTCTTCGGAATCTGGTAGCGCGTTGCTCCGGCCGTCCGGATGAAAATGGAATTCACCTCGAAGTTGGCGTTCATCGCAGCCACGGTATTGGCGTCCCGCTTGAAAGCCTCGGACACGACCACCCGGGGGCTCGTATAGAGCAGCTTGGCCTGATACTGGCTCTTGGACAGATCCAGGTCCACGACGAACACTTCCTGCACCACGCCGGAAATGTCGTCCTTTCCCGAGAAGGTATAGTAGACGACACCCTCGTCAACGGTCTTGGAGGTCCATCCGGTGCCGGAGGGCGTGACCACCTTGCCGCGGTTCGCATCCCAGGGACGGGTCCCCGGGCTAGGATCGACCGGTTTTTCGTCCGGCTTCTCGACCGGTACGGGCGGCGGGAGCTCGGAGATGGGGTCTTTCCCCCCGCAGGACCAGGCCAGCAGGGGGATCGACACCGCTACGAAGAAATACAACGCTTTGCTTTTCATGCTATTTCAGTTTAGGCTTGTCACCGCTGAAGTCCCACACGTCGGCGCTCCAGCCGATCCGCTGCGCCACCTGGCTGAGGGTCTCGCCCGGAGCCGAGGCCTTGCCATGGTAACCGAACGCATAGCTGCCGGCGCCAGGCGTCATCGGATGCTCGGGATCGGCGTCCTCCTGGTCGAACGGCTCATAGCCGCCGGCCGCCGCGTTCGCCTCGCAGACGCTGAAGTCCATGTCCGCCTTGCGGACGCAGCCCTTCAGATAGTTCTTGAACGCGGTCTGGCCCACGACCGTGGCGCTGCCGTAGTGCTCGGAGGTATCCGGGACGAAGTCGGAACTGAGCTTGTCGTTCCAGGCGACGCAGTACTCGATGTGGTTCTGCGGATCCTGGTTCGTGCAGTTGTTCTTGTTGGACTTCTGGCCGGCCACGGCGCGTCCGACGATGCCGCCATAGATGAACTGGGTGGTCACGGTCGCGGTGGAATAGCAGTTGATGATGGAGCTGCCCGTCGCCACCAGGTCGCCGCAGATGCCGCCGGCGATGGAAGAGGTCGTGATGACGGAGCCGGAGGTCCAGCAGTCGCTGACCATGACACCGGTACCGGCGTCCGCGCCGAACAGGCCGCCCACGAGCTGGCCCTTGCTGTCGATGACCACGTCGGCGGAACTGCGGGTGATGGTGCATTCCCGGGCCGTGCCGAACATGCCGCCGACATTGTTGCCGGCCGAGCTGATGACGGATCCCTGGACGTGGACTCTGTCCACTTCGCAAGGCTTTCCGCCCGTGCCGCCGTAGCCGCCGAGGATGCCGCAGCCCTTGGAGGAGGCGTTGATGACGGCATTGGTGAAGGTCACGTCATGGCACTTGCCGAACAGCACGCCGAAGAAGCTGGGATAGGAAGCCGCGGAGCAGGCGAAGTTGGAGATGGTGTGCCCGTCTCCGTCGAAGTCGATCTCCTTGTCATACGGGCTGGCCGCATTGAGCGGCTCCCAGTCGATGCCGGTCATGTCGATGTCGGCGCCGAGCTTGAACCAGCGCTTCTCACCGGCGGCGAGGTCGTCCTTGATGTAGGACATCTGCTCCGGAGAGACGATCACCCAAGGCTTCGCCTCGGTGCCCTTGCCGGAAGCATAGTGGCTGGGATAGACCCATCCTTTGCCGTCGGGCGTGAAGGTGTTCACCTTGCCGCTCATCAGGGCGGCCTCCCGGGTGAAGACAACTTCCTTCTCGATGGAGTTCTTGTCGGTCTTGACGCTGACGGTGAGGGCCGCGTCGGCCGGGACCACCGCCTCGTTCCAGGAAGTGGTCATCCAGGCGGTGAGCTCGTGCCGGTCGTCCAGGACGGCGTCTGTCAGGTCCAGTTCCAGCTTGTTCACCATCGCGTCGCCATTGCCCTTGTAGAACAGCGGGGTTTCGGCGGCGAGGGCGACATGGCTGACCGCGTTCACGGTGTCCGGCAGGGCCAGGACGATTTTCATGACACCCGTCTGCCGCAGGGTGCCGCCATGGTCCGCCGCCCACGCGTGGCTGAAGGCAAAACTCATGTACTCATCGACATTGTCGAGGGAAGCCGCGTACTGGACGTGGTCCACGGAACCGTTGCCGGTCTGGGTCTGTTTGCTCCAGTCGGCGGTTGTCGCCTTTTCGCCCGGGAACAGAATGGTGAACCGTTCGCCCTTCACGGCCTTGCCGACGAACTCGGCGTACTTGCCGGAAAATCCCTCCTTGATGGAGAAGATCTGGGAGTCCTCCTCACTGACGACGGTGAGCTTGTCTCCCGCCGACCAGGACCAGGAAAAGCCCACGCTGGCGCCGACTCTGGTGTCGTCATCGGGGATGCGGGCCGTAATGGTGACGAGGTCCGTATCCTCCTGCGGGGCCGGCAGCTCCTTCACTTCCTTGTTGCAGGAAAGGACGGCCATGCCGGCAAGCAATGCTGCGAGATATATCTTAGTTTTCATACCGCGTCGTGTTTAATTGTAGAACTCGTTCTCGTCGAAGTCCGGCAGCTGGCCGCCGGGGTTCACGTCGGGATTCTCCACGGGGGCGGAAGCGCCCTTGAAGAACGGCAGGTTGCCGGAAAGGTCCCAGACGGACTCGTCCCAGCCCAGGGCCTTGGCCACCTGGGAAGCTGTGGCGCCCGGTGCCGCGGCCTTTCCATGGTACGGGAAGTTGTAGTTCGTACTGCCCGTGGACTTGACGGATTCCTTCAGAGGAGACTCCGGGGTCGCGTTCTCCTGGTCATAGAGCACGTTGAACGCGTTGCCGGGGCAGTCGGAGAACACCAGGTCAGCCTTCCGTACGCAGTCCTGGAGGTAGTTCTTGACGGAAGTGAAACCCACAATGGCGCCGGCGCTGTAGTGCACGGCATCATCGGCGACATCGGAATAGACGGACTCGTTCCAGGCGATGCACTTTTCAATGTGGTTCTTCAGATCGAGGCCTTCTCCAGTCTTCTGTCCCTGCGCGGCGTCTCCCACGATGCCGCCATACTTGAACTGCGCGTGGACCTTGGCGGTGGAGTAACAGTTCCGGATGACGACCTCGCTATAGTTCGCGTTGTTGGCGGCGTTGCCTGCGATGCCGCCCACCATGCGGTTGCCGGTGATGTCGCCGGCCGACCAGCAGTTGGAGATGACGCTGCGCTTCGGTCCCTGGGTATTGTCATAGCCATAGATGCCGCCGGAATCGTACTTGGTGGAGACGATGGTCACATCGGCCGAGCAGGCGTCGATGGCGGCATCGATGATGACGCCGAACAATCCGCCGGTGCCGTGCGCGGCCGTGTTGGTGATTTTGCCGCTCACATACACATGGTTCACTTCGACCGGGTTGTCGTTGGAGCCGCCATAGGCCCCCAGGATGCCGACCGGACCGGAAGCGTTGGTGATGTTCGCGTTCTCCACCGTCAGGTCGTACAGTTTGCCGACCACGGCGCCGAACAGGCTGCCGGTGCCGGTGAAGTTGGAGATGGTGTGGCCACCGCCGTCGAAGTCAAACTTCTTGTAGGGCTCGAACGCATTGGCCGGCTCCCAGTCGGTGACGCCGGTCATGTCGATGTCGTTCTCCAGGCGGAAATATACGATGCTTCCCTCGACCAGCTGAGAGCCGACCGCCTTCAGGTCGTCGACCGTGGAGATGGAATAGGGATTGCCTTCGGTACCGGGCGCGTCGGGGTCGAACTCGCTCTTGCAGAGCAGCACATAGGCCGCCAGGGTGTCGGCGACCGCCCAGTTCTCCGTTCCGACGGCCTTGTCGATGGTCACGGGCAGGATGTAGTTCACGCCGTCCTCCAGACCGGAGGCGGTCACCTTGACGCGGGCCGTGGTGGATGCCTTGCCATAGCGGGGCATCATCACCTCGTTGGTCACGAACTCGTAGGCCGAACCGGGGCACATCCGGTAGGAGGTCCCGTTCGCCGCGTTGAACGTGTCCACCAGGTCGGGATCGGCCTTGAAGGTGAAGTTCACCACGACGTCGGCGACGTTGTCTCCCTGGGCGCAGGCCCGCAGGTTGTAGGTCCTGCTGGCGTCGGGAGCCAGTTCGACGAGCTCTTTCTCACCGGGGATGTCGGCGTAGAAGACGCCCTTCATGGTGCCGGGGACCGGTTCCTTCCGATTCTCGCAGGAAACGGCCAGGACGGGAAGGGCCAGGATCAGAAACAATATCTTTTTCATGACTGATTATGTCTTAGAAGGTTAAACCGTCATTCCAGCCGGGGTTCTGCGTGAGGGCTCCGCCGGTGAGGTTGCGCTCATCCGTAGGGATGGGATAGAGATAGTCGCGGCCGTCGTCCCACTTGCAGGAGAGTTCCTTGTAGGGGTTGACGTTGCCGGATTCGCCGTTGCTCAGGATGAAGTCCGCAGATCCCACCTTGTACTTGGCCGGAGCCGTGCTCGCGGGGGCGGAATCGCCCGTGTACAGGAGGATGTCGGGCATGCCGTCGGCATTGAGGTCATACTCGCCGGGGCCCGGGAAATACATGCCGTAATACTGCTTTTCGAAGATCTTTCCCTCCTTCCAGCGCATGATGTCGTAGTAGCGGAAGCCCTCCTGGGCCAGTTCCACGGTGCGCTCCCGGCGGATTTCCAGGATGACGCCCTTGTTGGAGCCGCTCACGTTCTGGTAGCCGCCCCACTCCGCATCGGAGAGGAAAGGATCCGGATCGGCATTGGCCGCCGCCATGTTCAGGTGCGGCATGCCCGCGCGGTCGCGGAGCCTGTTCACGGAAAGATCCAGATCGGCCTGGGAGATGGTGCCGGCCTCGGCCTTCGCCTCGGCGTAGTTCAGCAGCACCTCGGCGGCGCGGAAGATGATGAGGTCCACGTCGGAGCCGTTGTACACGTCCTTGTCAAGCCCCATCACATATTTGATGGGATGATAGCCCGTCATGCAGTGCAGGAAGTTGGGCGGACAGGGCGTGCTGTCACCGAGGCGGGTATAGCCCGGCGTGCGGATGGTCTGGGCGAGGCGCGGGTCGCGGTTCTGCGTCTCGGTCACGAAATCCATCGTCTCCCAGCCGGCCCGGTCGGTGAAGCGGGTGCCGTCGGCCATCAGGTAGCTGGCGACCAGCTTGCGGGTCATGCCGTGACGGCCCATGGTCTGGGAAGTCATGGTGTTGTTGGCGTTATGCCCCACGTTGTAGGCGCTGTTGTAATCCCGGGCGAGAATCACCTCGTCCGTGATGTCCGTGGCGTTCTGCGTGGTGAACAGGCTGTAATAGGCCTTCTTGGCGCCGCCGGCGGTATGGATGCCGTAGCCGCTGGCGGACATGAATTCTTCGGAGACCTTGACGCACTCGTCCAGATACCACTTGTAGTCACGGGCGCCGGCGCCATAGTCAAATTCGGTATGGTATTTCCGGAAAGTGCCCTCGAACAGGAGGATGCGGGACTTCAGGGCCATGGCGGTCCACTTCGTGATTTCGTAGGCGCTCTTGGTAGCCGGCAGGTTGGCGATGGCGAAATCGAGGTCCTCGACCATCTTGCCCAGGATGAACTCGCGGGAGTCACGGGGGCGGTTGAGCGCCTCCGTATCGGCCGACCCCACGGGCTTGTCATACCACGGGACGTCGCCGAAGCGCTTCACCTTCGAGAAATAGAAGTACGCGCGGAAGAAGCGCGCCAGCGCCTCGTACTTGGCGCGGACCGCCGCATCGGGGCAGTTGGGCAGGTATTCCAGCAGCGTGTTCACGTTGCGGAGGTCGCCCCAGCTCCAGCCGCTGCCGGAGGCGGGGATCTGGCGGGTGCCCTTCAGCTCATCGGTCAGGCCCATCTGGATATAGGTGTCGGCGTCCTCCATGAAGAGGGAGCCGGCGCCGGGCAGCATGGCGTAGAGATTCATGCTGAAGGCCTGGAGTTCCTTCTCGGTCTTGTAGAAGGTGTCGGGCGACATGCGGTCCTTGGGGACGGCGTCCAGCAGGTCGTCACAGCTGACGACGACGGTGCAGGAGAGGAGGGCGAGCAGGAGATATGCTGTCTTTTTCATATGCGCTTTCATTTAGAGGGTGATGTCTACGCCGAACATGAGTTTCTTCTGCCAAGGATAGATGCGGAGGTTGCCGTTGGTCTGGGCCATCTCCGGGTCGATGTACTTGGAGTGCAGGCCGGGAGCCCAGAAGAAGAGGTCCTCGCCGGTGAAGTAGATGCGCAGGCGTTCCAGGCCGATCTTGCGGGAAGCCTTGTCCGGAAGGGTGTAACCCAGGGTGAGGTTCTTCACGCGAAGATAGCCGATGTTCTGCAGGTAGCGGTCGTTCGTTTCGGTGAGCTCGCGGCCCGTGCCGACGCCCGCCACATAGCCGCGGGCGCGCGGGAGATATCCGTCCGGGTTCTCCTCGGTCCAGTACATTGTCTGGAAGTCCTTGGGGATGAACGTGGCGAACGGACGGGCGTAGAGGCTCCAGAACTGACGGACCTCGTACTGGGGATACCAGTCCATATGCCCGATGCCCTGCAGGAAGACGGACAGGTCGGCACCGGCCCAGGAAGCGCCCAGGTTCACGCCGAAGTTGTACCGGGGCTGGCTGTTGCCGATGATCTGGTAATCGCCGCTGTCACCGACCTTCTCGGCGCCCCGGTTGATGAAGCCGTCACCGTCCAGGTCGTCATATTTCAGGTCGCCCGCCCGGAGGCCGGGCTTGCCGGTGACGGGATTGACGGTTCCGGTGCTGGCGTTGATGATGCCGTTCACCTTGGACTGGTCCACCTTGGCGGCCCAGGCGGCCGCTTCCTCGTCGGTGGCGAACAGGCCCGGGATGTGGTAACCCCAGATCTCACCGTACTTCTGGCCCACCCAGTAGTTCTTCGCGAAGAGCTTTTCCGGGTTATTGAAGCGCGTGATGTAGGATACATAGTCGCTGAACAGCAGACTGGCGTTGTAGAAGAAAGGCTTTCCGCCCAGCATGAAGGAATCCTTCCAGCCGATGTTGAACTCATAGCCCATGGTCCTCAGGTCGGCCACGTTCTCCTTCGGGGCGCTGCTGTAGCCGTAGGTGGCGGGAAGCACCTCGCCGGCGGTGAGCATGTCCTTGGTGTCCCGGATGTAGCCCTCGGCCGTAAAGTCCAGGCGACCGTCCAGGAAGGTCATGTCCACGCCCAGGTTCTTCTGGATGGAACGCTCCCAGGTCAGGCCCGAGGAGACCGGGGCCGAAATGGTGGCCAGGGAAGGCTTGGCGCCGCCCAGCAGATACGTGGACTGCGTGCCGGTGGAGATGGTCCGGATGGCGGGATAGTATTCGCTCAGCTGCTGGTTGCCCAGCTGGCCGTAGGAGAAACGGATCTTGAAGTTGTCCCACCAGGTCCTGAGCGGCGCGAAGAACGGTTCCTCGCTGATTCTCCAGCCCAGGGAGACGGACGGGGAGAACACCCAGCGGCTGCCGCGGAGGAAGCGGGATGAGCCGTCATAGCGGCCGTTCACTTCCAGAAGGTAACGACCCTTGTAGTCGTAGTTGAGACGGGCGAAGTAGCCGGCCGTCTTGTACTCGTTCTGGCCGCCGGAAACTTCCATCCTTTTGTTCCCCTCCTCGTCGGCGCCCGTCAGGTTGAGGTCGTTCAGGTCGAAGGAATACAGGTCGTAGCCGATGGCCTCGAGGTCCTTGAGGTGCTTGGTCTCATAGTTGACGCCGGCCATCAGCTTCAGGTTGTGGGCGTCCCGCCAGCTGTGCGCATAGGTCGCATACAGGTTGGCCGCCTTGTAAGTCTGGGTGTTCGCCGATTCGGAGAGCTTGTTCTCGAAAGCGGCGCCCGTGGCCATGGTCTCGATGACACCGGGATAGGTGGAGTACTCGCCGGGCATCGTGCGGTTCATGTACCGGACGAGCCGCAGCGCGTAGGTGTAATCGCCCTTGACCGTCATCCCCTTGAACGGAGTGATGGTCATGTCCACGGTGTTGCTCAGGTTGTCGATCTTGTCGTTGTTGGTGTCGCCGTTGGTCAGCGACATCATCAGGCCGTCCATCAGGGCGTTGCCGTTGTACTTGGTCTTGTACAGGGCCGTGCCGTCCGGGTTGACGGACGGATAGCTGGCCGGAGCGTGGGCGGAGGCGCCGTACAGCGAGTTGTTGATGCCGCCGCGGCCGGGATAGGTGTAGGAGCTGTTGAAGTAGCTCAGGTTGTTGCCGATGCGCAGCCAGCTGGTCACGTCGAAGCTGAGCTTCGCGCGGAGGTTGTAGCGGTTGTACGCATCCGGATTGATGTTGAACATGCCCTGCTCGTACGTGTATCCGCCGGAAAGCAGGTAGCTGACATGGCTGGTGGCGCCGCTCGCGGTGATGGTGTGGCTGGTCGTCGGCTTGATGTCCTTGTACAGCACATGCCACCAGTCGGTGTTGGCGTAATAATTATAGACGTCACGGCCGGACTGGTCCTGGCTGATGACCACCCAGGGGCGCGCGGGGTCCTCCACCTTGTCGTTGCGGCGGTTCCAGAGCTCCACCATGTCGGCGTCGGAATAGTCATACAGGTTGGAACCGTTGTAGGCGCTCAGGAACAGATTGCTGAGGTAAACGGAGTAGTAGCCGCGGGTCTCCCAGTCGGTGGAAGCCGTCGGGGCGGTGAATCCGGCGCGGCCGCTGTAGGTGACGGTGGCCTTGCCGTCCTTCTCTTTTCCGCCGCTCTTGGTCGTGACCAGGATCACGCCCGCGGAGCCCTTCGCACCGTAGATGGCCGCCGCGGCGGCGTCCTTGATGACGGAGATGCTCTCCACGTCGGCCGGGTTCAGGTACTGAAGGTCGCCTTCCACACCGTCCACCAGCACGAGCGGCGAACCGCCGTTGATGGAGTTGCGGCCGCGGATGTTGAGCGAGGCCGCCTGACCGGGACGGCCGGACGCGGAGGTGATGTTCAGTCCCGGAACCGTGCCCTGCAGCATGTGGGCGACATCCAGGGAGGAGCGGTCCTTGAGGTCGTCGGCCTTGATGACGGACACGGCGCCCGTCAGGTTGGCCTTCTTCTGCGTACCGTAGCCCACGACGACGGCATCTTCCAGCAGGTTGGCGTCCTCCTCCAGAACCACCAGGATCTGGCGGCGGCCTTGGACGGGAACCCGCTGCGGCAGATAGCCGAGGCAGGAGACTTCGAGGACAGCGTCAGGGTCGACGGTGATGGAAAAGCTTCCATCCGCGTCCGTTGACACGCCGGTACTGCCGGAAAGCACGACGGCCCCGACAACGGGACCGTTGGCGTCCGAGACGGTACCGCGTACTGCGATCTTCTGGGCATACGCACCAAAAGAGACGGTCATACCGATGAGTATGGCCAGTACGCTGAACAGTTTTTTGGAAAACATATGAGTGTGGTTAAATAGTGATTTCGCGTTCAATGCAAAGATATGCATTATCGGCCTACAATGGAGACGTCTTCCCGGAAATAGTAGATTCCGATACGGCCTACATACTTCTAAAATTTTGATATTCAAATACTAATTGAAAGAATAACAACTTGAAAATAGTAGATTAAAACCTGAAAAATCCGCGAATTCTTCGTATTTTTGTCCCGGATTCATGAGATTTGACCATGCGGTTTTCGTCCGTTTCATACCTGCTGGCCTGCCTGCTGCTCTTCCTCCCCGCCTGCCGGAACGGAAAGAATACCGTTCCCGAATGGGAGAACGCCCTGGCCGAACTGGACAACACGCTGTCCCGGAGCGAAGAAATCGAACAGGAGAAAGCCGTCCGGATCGACGGACTCCGGACGGCCCTCTCCCGGGCGGAGGACCCCGTCTCCCGTTACCGGCTCTGCAACGGGCTTTTCGACGAATACGTCAAATCCGACCTGGACTCCGCCCTCGCTTACGCCCACCTAAAGGAAGGGTTCGCGGCGGAGTCGGGGGATGCCGAACTCCGTCTGGACGCCGCCCTGGACCTGGCCCAGCGCTATCTGATTTCCGCGATGTATTACGAAGCGCTCGAGGTGGTCAATGCCGCCGACACAGCTTCCGTCCGCTCCGACCGGCTGCGGGCGACCTATTACCAGACCCTCAACTCCATCTATCACGGCCTGGTCGCGATGACGGCGAAGGACGAAGGGCTGTCCGGCAAGTACCGGGAGGAGGAGCTGTCCTACCAGCGGCGCAGCCGGGCGGCGCTGACGGAGGACATGCTGGACCACTATACGGTCAACGCAGACATTGAAATCGAAAACGGGCATCCGGAAAGAGCCCGGAGGCTGGTGGAGGACCGTCTCAGGGACACCGCACTCTCCATGCAGGACAAGGCCATCCTTCATTACTGGGTCGCCAAGACATACCGCGAGGAAGGAGACCCGGACAACGAACTCCTGCACTACGCCGTCAGCGCGAATTACGACCAGCTGGCCCCGGTCAAGGCCTCCCGTTCCCTGATCCGGCTGTCGGACCTCCTCTACGGCCGGGGGGACCTGGACCGCGCCTACGCCTACATCGTCAGGGCCTATGAGGACGCCACGCTGGCCGACGCCCGGGTGGGTCTGAACGAAATCAACCGCTCCCTCCCCGGCATCATCGGATCCTACGAGCAGCTGGAGCGGCACCGGAGACGGCAGCTGCTGGGTTTCCTGGCGGTCACGGTCCTGTTTCTGGTCGCCCTCGGCCTCTCCCTGTTCCTGCTCAACCGCGACCGGAAGCGGATCGGCCGGATGCAGCGGGAAATCCTCGACAACGTGGACCGGCTCAAGGAGTCCAACCAGATCAAGGACACCTACCTGGGCCGGTACCTGTCCATGTTCTCCGAACACATCGACGCTCTGGAGCGCTACCGGTCCGGACTCCGGGTCACGGCCAAGTCCAAGGACCTGGACGACATCCTCCGGGTTCTCAAGTCGGACGCCTACATCGACGCGGAACGGAAAACCCTGTACGACGAATTCGACGCCACTTTCCTGGGCGTGTTTCCGGATTTCGTGAACCAGCTGAACGGCCTGCTCCGGGAAGACGCCCGGATCGGAGCGGACCTCCCGCCCGGCAAGCTCTCCAACGAACTGCGCATCTTCGCGCTCATCCGTCTCGGCGTCACCGAATCGGCCCAGATCGCGCGGTTCCTTAAAAAATCACCGTCCACGGTCTACAACTACCGCGTCAAACTGAGAAACGCCGCGGCCTGCGGCCGCGACGAATTCGAAAGAAAACTGATGGAAATCGGGAATCCGGAGTAGGCTACCAGCTGATCGCAGGCTTCGTGAGCGCCTCTTTCAGCTGGTCGTCATAACGGATGCGGACTTTGATGCCGGACTGCTGGAACCAGTAGCGGACGGCGATCTCCTCCTCGATGAAAGGAACGATCTCATCCTTCTTCAGGCGGAGGAAGGTTTCTTTATCCATGTCCAGGGATTTCTCCATCGCCGCCAGTTCGGAGGACATCGCCTCGGTGAGACCGTCCTCGGCGAGGGTTTTCTTCATCTCGTCAAAGAGGGCGCGGGCGGAGGAACGGTAGTCGAACTCCTTGTCCTTCGCGAAAGCGACGAAGTCGTCATAGGCGTTGAAACGGAAGTCGTCCACGGAAGGAAGCGCCTCATGCTCCCGGACATATTTCATCGCATACTGGTCCACAATGCCGTTCAGGACGAGGGAGTAGGTCAGACGGGAATACTTCTGCCCCTTCACCTCGAAGTCCGGCGTGATGCCGCCGCCGTCCCGGACAGTTCGCCCGTGGAGGGTCTTGAATTCATGCGTCAGGGAATCGGGAATGTGGCCCACGCTGCCGTCCTCGTTGCGGTGGCTGTAGTCGATGGCCTGCACGCAGCGGCCGGAGGGCGTATAGTACTTGGCGGTGGTCACTTTCAGCTGGCCGTCATACGGCAGCGGCCGGATGCTCTGAACCAGGCCCTTCCCATAGGTGCGGGTGCCGATGACGGTGGCGCGGTCCAGGTCCTGCAGGGCGCCGGAGACGATCTCGGAGGCCGATGCGGAACCGGAATCCACCAGTACGACGATGGGGATGTCCAGGTCCACGGGGTCGGTCGTGGTCTTGTAAACCTGGCCCGTACCGGCGGCGCGGCCTTTGGAGGTCACGACGACGGAGCCCTTGGGCACGAACAGGGAGACAATGCTCACGGCCTCGTTCATCAAGCCGCCGCCGTTGCCGCGGAGGTCGAGGACCAGCCGCTTCATCCCTTTCTTCTTCAGGGCGTTGTAGCCGTCCCGGACGCCCTGGCCCACGCCTTCGGTGAACTTGGTCATCAGGATATAGCCGTCCCGTTCGTTCAGCATGTCCACATATTCGACCGAAGGAAGAGCGATGCGCTCGCGCGTCACGGGGACTTCGATGACATCTCCCGCCTTCCAGGTCGGGCCGCCGCGGAGTTTCTTTACGCGGAACACGACCTGGGTGCCCGGTTTCCCGCGCATCTTGTCGGAACTCTGCTGGCTGGTGAGGCCGTGCGTGGTTTCTCCGTCGATGGCCTCGATCTCGTCGCCGCAGCGGAGGCCGGCCTTGGCGGCCGGTGAATCGGCGTAAGGTTCATTGATCTGCACGTTCCCGTTGACGTCGGGCTTGTAGATGACCGCGCCGATGCCGCCGTAGGTGTTGGACAGCATCATCCGGAAGTCTTCCTGCTCCTCCTCGGGGACATAGACGGTGTAGGGGTCCAGGGCCTCCAGCATGGCGTCCACCCCCTCCCGTTCGATGCGGCCGACTTCCAGCGAATCGACATAGGAGCGGTTCAGCTCCTTGAGGATGGCGTTGTGGAGTTCGACCCATTTGCCGAGGGAGAAACTCTTGGACTGGGCCGAGGCGGCCGTCGTGACGGCGAGTGCGGTGAGGACCGCGAGGATGTATCTCGTTCTTTTCATATTCAGAGGATTTCCAGGGAGGCCAACGCACAAAGTGCGTGCCAGCAAACAAAGATACGAAAAAAAGGACATTTGAGAGGAATTGTTTATCTTTGTGACCATGCAGGAAAACAGACATCCTTATCTCCAGCCCGCCACGCGTGTGGTCGACACCCTGGAAATCGAGGTCAGGTAAGAAATTACGAAACTATGAAAATTGTTTTTGCCACCGGCAATCCCGGCAAACTGCGTGAGGCGCAGGAGATTCTGGGCGAAGGTTTCGAACTCATCACGCCCGCTGAAGCCGGCATCCCGGAAGATATTCCCGAAACGGGCGACACCCTCAGGGCCAACTCCCTGCAGAAAGCCCAGTATATTTATGAGAAAACCGGCCTAGACTGCTTCGCAGACGACACCGGCCTGGAGGTCGAAATCCTGGGGGGCGACCCCGGCGTCCACACCGCCCGTTACGGCGGTCCGCAGAAGAAACCGGCCGACAACATCGCCCGTCTCCTCCGGGAAATGGCCTGCCGCGAGCAGGAGGCCTCTGTCGTACGCGGATACGGCTTCGCCACGCCGCATGCCACCCGCCGGGCCCGCTTCCGGACGTCCGTCACCCTGATTTTGAACGGGGAGAAACATTTCTTCGACGGCATCATGGAAGGACAAATCGCCCGGAAGAAGGCCGGGAAGGGCGGTTTCGGATACGATCCCGTCTTCATTCCGGACGGCTATGACGTCACGGCCGCCGAAATCACGGAAGAGCAGAAAAACGCCATCTCCCACCGCGGCAAAGCCCTCCGCGCCATGGCGGAATTCCTGAAGGGCCGATGACGGAGAACATCGAGGCGATCGTCCTGGGATACACGAAGTTCGGAGAGAACTCCGTCGTCGTGCACACGCTGTCCGAACCGTATGGCCGGCGCGGATTCCTCGTGCATGTGGGCAGGAAAGCCGGCATGGCCCTGCTCCTGCCGATGAACATCCTGGAAATGGATATCGTCCCGAATCCGAAATCCACGCTCTGGAGCGCCCGGAACCTCACGGCGAAAGACCCCCTGAACGGCATCCGGAACAACCTGTACAAGAACACGATGACCCTGTTCCTGTCGGAAGTGCTGCTGCGCGCCGTACGGGACGGCCAGGCGGAGGACGGCCTCTACCCCTGGTGCGTCCGCAGCATCCTGACCCTGGACGGCCTGGAGGCGGATTTCTCCAACTTCCACATCCGCTTCCTGCTGGAATTCGCCGGCGCCCTGGGCTTCAGCCCCACCTTCGAAGACATCGCCCCCTTCGCGGAGAAGCACCTCGCGCAGCTCAAGCCCTTCCTGACCTCGACCTTCTCCGAGTCCATGCTGATTCCGTTAAGGGGCGAGGAACGGAACGCCCTCTGTGAGGATTTGCTGCGCTATCTGGAGTACCACACCGAGTCCGCGATCCGCGTGCAGTCGCTCGCGGTGCTGCGGGAGGTGTTCGGATAATAATTTTGCACCATTTCTGCGGTTTTTCGTTCGGATTTGTTATCTTTGATAGCCAAAACACTGAACTAACCGCATCGACATGTACAAAATCACGGAGCATCCCATCCTCTCCGTTCCGGAGGAGAATCTGCATTCGTTCATCTTTGAAGGGAAGACCGTCACGGGCCAGAAAGGCCAGACCATCGCCGCCGCCCTGCACCAGGCGGGCTTTCCCGTCCATCACCACAGCCTGAAAGACCGCAACCGCACGATGGAGTGCGGCATCGGCAAGTGCGGCGCCTGCGAAATGGTCGTGGACGGCCATATCCGCCGCATCTGCATTACGAAAGTGGACGGCGTGAAGGAAGTCCACCGCGCCGGGACCGAGAGCTTTTCGGAGGTCCTGGCCACGACGGAAGAGGCGCCCAGGAAGATTTATAAGACCACCGTCGCCATCATCGGCGCGGGTCCGGCCGGCCTCGCCGTCCGCGAGGAACTCCGGGCGGCCGGAGTGGACAACCTCGTGATCGACAACAACAGCGCCATCGGCGGCCAGTTCCGGATGCAGACGCACCAGTTCTTTTTTTTCGAGAAGCGGAAGAAGTTCGGCGGCATGCGCGGCTTCGACATCGCCGAGACCCTCGCCGGCAACTCCCGGGAAGGGATCCTGCTGGACAGCGTCGTCTGGGATATACTCGAAGGCAAGCGCCTCGCCGTCAAGAACGTCGCCACCCAGGAGATTTTCTATGTCGATGCCGACCAGCTTGTGGTGGCCGCCGGCGCACTCCCCTTCATGCCCGCCTTCAAGAACGACGACCTTCCGGGCGTCTATACCGCCGCCGTCGTGCAGCGGATGATGAATACGGAGTTCACCCTCCTCGGGAAGAACATCCTCACAGTGGGCGCCGGCAACATCGGCTACCTCACCTCCTACCAGGCCATGCAGGCCGGGGCGAAGGTCAAGGCCATCATCGAGGCGATGCCCGCCGAAGGCGGCTTCCCCGTCCAGGCGAACCGCGTCCGCCGGCTCGGCATCCCCATCCTGACCTCCTACACCCTCGTGGAAGCCATTCCGAACGAGGACCGCACCGGCATCACGGGCGCCGTGATCGCCAAGTGCGAGAATTTCGAGCCCATCCCGGGAACGGAGGTACGTATCGACGGAATCGACTGCATCAACATCTGCACGGGTCTGCTGCCCGACAACCAGCTCCTGAAGAAGGGAGCGGAAGTCTTCGGCCGAGCCTGCCACGGCGTGGGTGACGCCGTCCGGATCGGCGAGGGGACCTCCGCCGTCCTTCGTGGCCGCCAGTGCGCCTACGAGGTGATGATGGACCTCGGGAAGCGCGTGGACTACAGCGCCTACCTTACGATCTCCAAGGATTATGTCGACTCCCAGCAACGGCCTGTCCGCCTGCTGGAGAAACCGGCGATGCCGTCCGCCGAAAGAAAGGCCGCCAAGGGCTTCGTCGTCGCGGACTGCCTGTACGGCTTTGCGTGCAACCCCTGCTCGTTCTCCTGCAAGCAGGGCGCCATTACAAAGAGTTCCACCTCCGTCACCCCGGTCATCGACTATGACAAGTGCATCGGCTGCATGGAGTGCGTGGCGCAGTGCCCGGGACTCGCCATCTTCGGCTACCGCCCGGACCGCAGCCAGATCTTCCTCCCGCTGGAATTCAACCTGCCCGACGGCGCCAAGGATGTTTTCCTGGTCAATAACAACGGCGCCAAGGTGGGTGAAGGTGAGATCGAACGCGTGATCCCCAAGCCGAACAAGACGAATATCGCCGTGGTCAAGGCCATCAGCCTGCAGGGTGGTTCCCTGACCGATGTCCGCGGCTTCATCCTCAAAGAGAACTATCCCGAGCCGCTGAAGCTGGTCCCTTGCGACGCCGACGGAGCCGAAACCTATGTCTGCCACTGCGAGGACGTGAGCCTCAGGGAACTGCTGGAAGCGCTGAAAGGCCGCAAGAGCATCACCGCGCAGGAGCTCAAGCACGTGACCCGGCTCGGCATGGGACCGTGCCGCGGTTCCCGCTGCCTTCCCCGCGCCAGGCAGATCCTGCGGATGCACGGCATCGAGGTGACCGGCGAGTTCACCCCGCGCGGACCGATGGCGAACCTTGTGGAAATCGGCAATGTCTGCAACATCAAGGGTGCCCACACCCTCGTCACTTCCCCGCAGTTCTCCGAAGCGGACGCCGTGGAAGTCGGCGCCTTTGTCGCCGGAGGCGGCATGGCGGGCACGGCTCTTTTCCGCTACCTCGCGGAAGCGGGCCTGAAGCCGGTTCTCGTGAACAACGACCACGGCAGCTCCTGGCGGTGCATCGCAGGCGGACGCCCGGCCTTCTCGGTTCCGGCCCTCGCGGAAATCGCCAACGGGAACCTGCAGATATTCAGGGAATTGCAGAAGCAGCGTGACATCGACTTCAAGATGACGCGCTACGTGAACTTCGTCCATGACGAAGCCACTTACAAGAGCCTGGACGCCTCCCGCGCCTGGTCTGACGCCTATATGGTCGAAAAGAAGGACTTCGCCCGCGAGGTCTCCCCTTACATCAATCCGAACCTGGACCTCTATACCCATGCCCTCATCTCCAACGACTGCTGGCAGGCCAGCCCCGGCAAGACCATCGACACGGTGCGCCAGATCGGCATCGGCCTCGGCGGTCAGGTGATGGAAGACACGGAGCTGGTGGACATCGCCAAGACGGGTGACACCTACCTTGTTACGGTCAAGCTGGCCGACGGGCGCTACCGCCGGTACAAGACGGCCGTTTTCGTGAACGCCCTCGGCGCCGGCGCGGAGAAGTTCGCCCGGATGCTGGGCATCGACACCGGCCTCTTCCCGGTCCGCCACCAGGCGTTCATCACGAAGCGGCTGCCACTCATCGGCAAGGACGGCGATTCGCTGGACATGCTTATCGACCGCCGCCACTACAAGGGATTCTCCGCCGTGTACGGCCAGCAACTCGCCGCCACCGGTCAGATTATCGGCTGCGCCTCCCCCGCCACCGACGCGGCCGAGGCCGGCAAGAACCTGAAGGTCAATACGCAGGCCTTCCTGGAAATCGCCGCCGAGGTCTTCACCGAATGGATTCCGCAGCTGAAGGGCATGAGCCTCCAGGCCACCTGGTGCGGCTACTATACCGAGCCGCGCTACATCGTGGACCCGGCCGCCGGCCTTTTCGTGGGTATGCGCGGCCACGGCTTCATGCTGTCGCAGTATATCGCCAAGCTGTACGTGGACACCCTCCTCGGCCGTCCCGTCCCCGCCTTCTTCGCCGACCTCGGCCTCTCCGGCTCCGGCCTGAGCGAAAACGCGTTCAAGTAAGTCTCGGCCCGTCCATCGGCCCGTCGAATGGAAGTCGCTTTAAATCAATCACATCCATTCAACGGTCCTTAAGAAAGCCATTCCCTGACATTTCGTCAAAAACAGTTGTTCAGAGATACGGGGGAAGGGGACACCCTTTCCTCCGCGTCGCTTCGCGACCCTATCCGGGCAAATGCTCCGGAAAGGGTGTCCCCTTCCCCTGACGCAGCCTTACTGCCTTACTTCTTGCCGCCTTTCTTCATTTTCTCCCGGTCGGCCTTCAAGGCGCCTTTCCGGGGAGTCGCCGCTCCCTTCCGGGGCGCCCTGCCGGGTTTGCGGGGACGGGGAGGCATCGGGGCGTCGACGAGGGATTCGATGTATTCGTCTTCCGAAGGCGCCGGGGCGTTCTCCATCTCCGGCTCGACCAGTTCGTAATCCAGGAGCTTCTGCTCCAGGTTGGTGCCTTTCACGCGGATGCGGAGCGGGTCGCCGAGCTTGATGACGCCATGGTGTCTGCGGCCTATGGCACGGTAATGGTCCTCGTCGAAGTCATAGAAGTCGGAGCGGATGGTGCGATATGGAATCATGCCCTCGATCTTGGTAGGCTCGATTTCCACATAGATGCCCCACTGGGTGACGCCGGACACGTGGCCGTCGAACTCCTGTCCCACTTTGTCCTCCATGAATTCCACGAGCTTGTATTTCACGCTCTCGCGTTCCGCCTCGGCGGCGATGACCTCCCGTTCGGAGGCGTGTTTGCACTGAGCCGTGTAATAATCCAGGGACTGGGAATCAGCCCCGCGGAGATACATGGCCAGAAGGCGATGGACCATGACGTCCGGATATCGGCGGATCGGGGAGGTGAAATGCGTGTAGAACTTGAACGCCAGGCCGTAATGGCCGATGTTGTCGGTGCTGTAGCAGGCTTTGGCCATGGAGCGCAGCGCGAGGATCTGGATGGCGCCGAGCTCCGGCTTTTCCTTGGCATCGGAGAGCAGGTTGTTCAAGGACAGGGCGATGTCCTTGCCGCTGCCGATGGGCCCCATCTTGAAGCCCAGGTTGCCGGCGAACTCGCGCAGGCCGGTGAGTTTCTCGAGGTTGGGCTCGTCATGGACACGGTAGACGAACGTTTTGGGGTTCGCCAGGGCCTTGCCGCCCATCTTTCCGCCGGAGGCGACGAATTCCGCCACCGAGCGGTTCGCCAGGAGCATGAACTCCTCGATGAGCCAGTTGGCTTCCCGGGAGAACTTCTGGTGGACGCCGACAGGCTTGCCGTTTTCGTCGATGTCAACCTTCATCTCGGGACGGTCGAAATTGACGGCGCCGGCGGCGAAACGCCGTTTGCGCAGCGTGAGGGCCAGCTTATTGAGCCGGAGGACGGCCTCCTTCACCTCGTCCGGAACGATTCCGCACTCGGAGCCGGCGCCGAATTCCTGCTTCATCGCTCCGTCCCCGGCGTCGATGATCTCCTGCGCCAGTTCGTAGGAGAACCGGTAGTCGGAAACAATCATCGTGCGGCCGAACCAGGGGTTGATGACCTTGGCCAGCGGGGTAATCTCGAAGACGGCGGAGAAAGTGAGCTTCTCCTCGTGAGGGCGCAGGGAGCACAACTTGTTGGAAAGTTTCTCCGGCAGCATGGGCACGGTGCGGTCCACCAGGTAAACGGAAGTGCCGCGGGCCTGGGCCTCGAGGTCCACGGGGGTTCCCGGCTTTACATAGTAGGTGACGTCGGCGATATGCACGCCCACTTCGAAATTGCCGTTTTCCAGCTTGCGGAAGGAAAGGGCGTCATCGTAGTCCTTGGCGTCGGCGGGGTCGATGGTGAAGGTGAGCGTTTTCCGGAAGTCCTTGCGGCCGGCGCGGTCCTTGTCCGTGATTTCGTCGGAAATCAGGTCCGCCGCGTTCTCCACGGCCTTCTCGAACTTGTATGGGAGACCGAATTCCGCCAGGATGGCGTGCATTTCGGTATCGTTCTCGCCCGGCATGCCGAGGATGTCCACGACATGGCCGACGGGCCCGGCCTCACCCCGCGGCCACTCGTCCACGACGGCCGCGACCTTCATGCCGCGCACGCCGCCTTCCGGGACCGGAACCGAAATATCATAGGGCATCGTCTTGGAGGACATCAGCACCCAGGCCTGCTTCCCGACGATATGCAGTATGCCCACGAAGGGCTTCTTCGAACGTTCGACAATGGCGATGATCTCGCCGCTGCGCCGCCGGGCAAAGCCGTCCCGCTCCTGCGTGACCGCCACCCGCACGGTATCCCCATGCAGGGCGCCCCGGGTTTTGGACGCCTTGACGAACACGTCCTCCTCCTGCCCCTCAATGCGCACAAACACAAATCCCTCGCGGGACATCATCGCGGTCCCCACATACTCGGGGACGATCCGGACCTTCTTCTTCCTGCCTCTTTCCGGTTTGACGCCACGGTTGCGGGCGCTCTTTCTTCTGACCATATCTTTTGCTTTAACAAGCAAAGATACGAAATCCCGTGATTAAATGAAAGCGGCGTTTTCCGGCAATTTTCGCTATCTTTGTGTCCACCATGAATAACACGATGAAACGGTTGCCATTTGCCCTGACCCTGGCCTTCGCCCTGACCCTGGCGGGATGCGGCACGAAAACCCCTTTGTACAAGGATGCGGGCCGCAGCGCGGAGGAACGGGCCGACGACCTGCTGAAGCGGATGACCGTCGAAGAGAAGCTGGGGCAGCTCATCTGCCCGCTGGGATGGCCGATGTATGACAAGGTTTCGGCAGACAGCGTGACTATCTCCGACGCCTATCGCGATTTCATCCGGAACCGGCACGGAGGCATGCTGTGGGCCACGTTCCGGGCCGATCCGTGGACGAAGAAGACCTTGGAGACGGGACTGAATCCGACGCTCGCCGCCAAGGCGTACAACGCACTGCAGCACTATGCGATGGACAGCACGCGGCTCGGCATTCCCATCATTCTCGCCGAGGAGGCGCCGCATGGGCACATGGCCATCGGCACGACGGTGTTCCCGACCTCGATCGGCCTGGCGTCGACCTGGGACACGGAACTGGTGGAGAAGGTGGGCGAAACCATCGGCACGGAGCTGCGGGCGCAGGGGGCGACGATCGGCTACGGACCGGTCATCGACCTGGCCCGCGAACCCCGCTGGTCCCGCGTGGAGGAAACTTATGGCGAGGACGTGTTCCTCACCTCGGAGATGGCTTCCGCAATGGTGCGGGGAACTTCTTCCCGGGGCGTGGTCTCCACCTTGAAGCATTTTGTCGCCTACGGCGTTCCGGAAGGCGGCCACAACGGCAATCCGTCCATCATCGGGATGCGCGACCTGCGGGAGAACGTCCTCCCCACCTTCAAGGCCGCCATCGACGCGGGCGCCCTGTCCGTGATGACTTCATACAACTCCCTCGACGGCATCCCCACCACCTGCAATCCGGACCTCCTGACCGGCGTCCTGCGCGACGAGTGGGGCTTCAAGGGGTTCGTAGTCAGCGACTTGGAGAGCATTGACGGACTCCATACCAGCCACCTCGTGGCCGCCTCCCGCCAGGAGGCCGGCGAGCTGTCGCTCAACGCCGGCGTGGACGTGGACCTGGGCGCGAACTGCTTCTCGCTGCTCAAGGAGTCCGTTGAGAAGGGCCGGGTGAGCAAGGTCGTCCTGGACCGCGCCGTGAAGCGCGTCCTCGTCCGCAAGTTCGAGGCGGGCCTGTTTGACAACCCGTATGTGGATGAATCGGCCGCCACTGGGCTGGTCCGCACCCCGGAGCACGTGGAAGTGGCCGCGCAGGCCGCCCGGGAAGGAGTCGTCCTCCTGAAAAACAACGGCGTGCTGCCTCTTTCCAAAGGCATGACCGTCGCCCTTATCGGTCCGAACGCCGACAACCAGTACAACCAGCTCGGAGACTACACCGCCCCGCAGGCGGAAGACCATGTGGTCACGATGCGGGAAGGCCTCGAGGCCAAGGGAATCAACGTCCGGTATGTCAAGGGCTGCTCCATCCGCGACACCCGGGACAGCCAGATCGCCCAGGCGCTCGTCGCCACGATGCTGTCCGATGTCGCCGTGGTCGTGGTGGGCGGCTCCTCCGCCCGTGATTTCAAAACCAGATACATCGATACCGGCGCCGCCGTCGTGGACGAAGAATCCGTCTCCGACATGGAGGCCGGCGAAGGCTTCGACCGCGCGTCGCTGGATCTCCTCGGCCTGCAGAATGAGCTTTTGAAGGCCGTCCGGTCCGTCGGAAAGCCCGTGGTGGCGGTGTATGTCGAAGGCCGTCCGCTGGACAAGAAATGGGCCGCGGAAAAGGCCGACGCCCTTCTGACGATGTGGTACCCCGGCGGCGAAGGCGGCACGGCCCTGGCCGACGTCCTGTTCGGCGACTACAACCCGGCCGGACGCCTCCCTGTGAGCGTTCCCCGCGATGCGGGCCAGCTTCCGGTGTACTACAACAAGAAGAATCCACGCGGCCACGACTACGTGGAAATGACCGCCGATCCGCTCTACCCCTTCGGCTATGGCCTGAGTTACACGACCTTCGAGTATTCCGATCTCACCGTTTCCGGCCGCGTACCCGATGTGGAAGTGACTGTCAATGTGAAGAACACCGGCTCCCGGGACGGCGACGAAGTGGTCCAGCTGTACGTTGCGGACCCGCTCGCCTCCACCGTCCGGCCGCGGAAGCAGCTCCGCGCCTTCGACCGTGTCTTCATCAAGGCCGGCGAAACGGTTCCCGTCACCCTGAAACTCGGCGCCGACGCATTCTCCTTGGTGGACAAGGATGGAAACACCGTCATCGAACGGGGCGATTTCATCCTGCAAGCGGGAGCCTCCTCTGAAGACATCCGAATCAGCGAAACGATTACATACTGACCATGAGATACTTTCCTGCTTTCCTCGCCCTGTTCCTGTCTCTGTCGGCGTCCGCCCAGAGCCTGCCGTACTGGCAGGATGTGAACGTCACCTCCGTGAACGCCGAGACGCGGCGCGCGGAAACCGTCTGGTACGCCGACCGCGCCGACGCCCTGTCCAAAGGGTTTCGAGAAAGCGAGAATTATGTGGACTTGAACGGGGAGTGGGCGTTCAAGTATTTTGAGGACTGCCACGAGATGGAGAGATTTCTCGACTCCGCCCGGCAGGACAAGAGGGACAGCCTGAACTGGGACCGGATCTGGGTGCCCGGGAACTGGGAGGTGCAGGGATTCGGGGTGCCGGTCTATGTGAACATCCCCTACGATTTCGCCCCCAGGGATCCGCAGCCGCCCACCTTGCCTGACGTTTTTCCCGCCGCCCTCTATCACAGGACCTTCACCGTTCCGGAGGGATGGGCGGGAAGGACGGTCTTCCTGAATCTCGCCGGCATCAAATCCGGCGCTTACGTGTATGTGAACGGGAAGGAGATCGGCTATTCCGAGGACTCCAAGAGTCTGGCCCGGTTCGATGTCACCGCCGCTTTGAAGGAGGGGGACAACGACCTGACGCTCAAAGTGTACCGGTATTCCACCGGCTCCTACCTGGAATGCCAGGACTTCTGGCGCATCAGCGGCATCGAGCGGGATGTGTATCTCTCCAGCGAGAAGACGCCGGACCGGTTCGGCTTCAGCGTCGTCTCCACCGTGGATCCGACCCTCACCAAAGGCGTATTCCGCCTGAACATGCGCTCCCAGGGGCGTTCGGAGGTTTTCTACGAACTGATTGACAAGAACGGGGAGACGGTCGCCGACGCCGTCTACGAGTTCAGCGGGGACCTGGCCACCGTCACCGACACGATTCCGGACGTCAGGACCTGGTCGGCCGAGACTCCGGAACTGTACACCCTCCTGCTTCGTGTGAACGGAGAGTACACCCGCTTCCACGTGGGATTCCGACGCATCGAAATCGCCACCGTCAAGGACGGCGACCGTGACGTGAAGGCCCTGCTCATAAACGGAAAACCGGTCAAGTTCAAGGGAGTGAACATGCATGAGCACAATCCATACACCGGCCATTACCAGACCCGTGAGAACATCCTGGAGGACTTGAAACTGATGAAGATGGCGAACATCAACGCCATCCGCACCTGTCACTACCCCCAGCCGCGCGAGTTCTACGAGCTCTGTGACAGTCTCGGCTTCTATGTCTATGACGAAGCCAACATCGAGTCCCACGGCATGGGCTACCGCCCGGACCGCACCCTGGGGAACAATGCCGCGTGGCAGGCCAAACACATCGACCGCATCCTGAACATGTATTACCGCACGGCGGATTACCCGTGCGTGACCATCCTCTCCCTTGGAAACGAAGCCGGCAACGGCGTGAACTTCTACGAAGGTTACCGTGTCCTGAAGGCCTTGGAAAACGACGGCCAGAACCGCCCCGTATGCTACGAACGCGCCGAGCGGGAATGGAACACCGACATGCTCGTCCCGCAGTATCCGGGCGCCGAATGGTTCGCCAGGATGGGCGAAAAGGAAAGCGGCCGGCCCGTCGTTCCGTCCGAATACGCCCACGCGATGGGCAATTCCACCGGATCCCTCGACCTCCAGTGGGAGCAGATCTATGCCCATACGCACCTGCAGGGCGGATTCATCTGGGACTGGGTGGACCAAGGCCTGTACGACCCGGAGAAAGGATGGACTTACGGCGGCGACTACGGCGTGGACGCCCCTTCCGACGCGAACTTCCTCTGCAACGGCCTCGTCAATCCTGACCGCAGGCCGCACCCCGGCTACTACGAGGTGAAGCATGTCTACCAGGATGTCGCCATCACCGGTGTCGCCCCGGAAGAGGGCCGGTTCCTCATTCAGAACCGATTCTATTTCAAAGACTTGAAAGACTATGCGGTCCATTGGCGGATCGAACGGGACGGCAAACCTGTGAAGAAAGGCAGACTGTCCTTCTCCACACCGGCCCAAAGTTCTGAAGAGT
>JAEEGK010003210.1_pt1 | contig 40841 bp, 37 predicted proteins | sample 8958771 | NCBI WGS metagenome assembly JAEEGK01 (sample SAMN16246547, study PRJNA631951) | gut metagenome | biome: gut microbiome; feature: rumen; material: SC-attached | host: Bos | place: Iran: Karaj | collected 2018-10
CTGTCTGATCCCGATCGCAATCTGGCCATCTTCCTTTCGGCCAATCCCACTTGGGGCGTATATAGCCCAAGTTGGACGATCGGCGGACAGAAGTTCTGGAACACAATGACTTACGACAATCCTCGTAGTGCCACAGGCAAGACGGATGTGTCCTTTACCAAGCCCATCTTCTTCTTCGACCTGAACAACACCTTCCGATTTAAGCACAGCTGGCAGTTGGAGGCCAATGCCAACATCCAGACCAAGGGTGATGTACTGAACTACCGTATTCTCTCGCCCTCATACAACATCCGTTTTGTGGTACAGAAGTGCTGGCTGAAGAACGATGCCCTGTGCCTGCGTGCCAGCATCAGCGATGTGTTCCAGCGTAGCGTACAGGATATGGCTCATGATTGTGGTTTCTTCTACACTGTGCAAAAAACACGAAGCCGTAGCCACCGTCTGGACATCTCTATCCGCTACACCTTCAACGCCCAGAAGAGCAAGTATAAAGGTACAGGTGCCGGACAGGCAGAGCGTCAGCGAATGTAGTAAATATGCTACTCATCACATAATTGTGCAGCGCTCGACCTTGGTCGCTTTGCTTGCAAAGAATATCCCAAATGTTTGGCGTTGATGTTTCCGTCGCATAAATCGACCTCAATGGCGGCGGCCCGACGGAGTTGCAGGTTCCAGTGCAGGTTCTAACGGACTGCGAACTTGCAGCTGACGCGGCGGCCGGTGTCGTCGGTGGCGCGGGCAATGTAGAAGCCGGCAGGCAGATGGGCGACGCTGAGCGTGGCCTTGCCTGCGGAGAGTACCGTGGCTGACTGGCAGGCCAGACGGCCGTCGGTGGTGTAGATGTCGATCTGGGCCGTGGCGCTGTCGTCGCTCTTGACGATGAGCTGCTGCGAGCCGTAGCGCAGACGGAAGTCGCCGTCGGAGGCCAGCAGGGCGTCGACGCCGACGATGCCGCCGGGCTGCTGCTTCACCTCCTGCATGTAGCTGGTCAGGATGTTGGCGCGGGCGATGGTGGGCACGTTGGTGGTGTAGATGGTGGATGCGCCGTCGGGATAGCGCGCTACGGTCTGGTTGCCGTCGTGTGCACCATAGTAGAAGTGGTCAACCCAGCTGCGGTCGGCAGCCACGAGAGCCAGCACGCCGCCCTCGGCACCGATCTTGAACGACGCATGGAGCCCCTGCGAGGTGGTCTCGAGCTTGTCGCACCAGACGAGGAGGTAGCCGTGGGGGGGGATCAGGGCGTTGGTGGTTATCTGATACTTGTCGGGCTTGTTGAGGTCGTCGGTGAGATACATGCCCTTGACGTCGATTTCCTCACTGGTGGTGTTGTAGAGCTCTATCCAGTCGTTCTTCTTCTGGTATTCGTTGATGAAGATGCTGTTGGCGCCGCTCACCTCGTTGATGCGTACGGGGGCGATGCCTGCCGACAGGCGCTCCTGAGCGTTGAGCTGGCGGTAGCTGGCGGTGAGGATGACGTTCTCGCCCTTGGGCAGTTGGATTTCGGGCTCGAGTGAGTAGGTGGCCGACATGTCGCTGCTGACGGTCATGGCCAGCTCGGCATCCCAGTAGAGGTCGGAGGAGTTGCCGCTGTTGTTGTGCAGCTCGACGGCGATGACGTTGTTGCCGCGGTGGAAGAGCTTGGTGTCGAGATTCATCGTGGCCTCGTCGGGATTGTTCGGGGCGTAGGACTGTGCGTAGCTGTCGAAGCCGACGCTGCCCGAGGGCATGTTGTAGCGCCCGGCCTCAATGCCGTTGACGTAGACGATGATGCCGTCGTCGACTGTGAAGTTAAGGGTGAAGAGGTCGGCCGCGGCGGGTGCCTGGTCGAGCCTGACGGTGGTGCGGAAGTAGGCCGTGGGGCGCTTGTTGTTGATGTCGGAGCCGTAGTCGAGGGTTGTTGCCAGGCCGTCCTTGCCGTAGCCGAAGGGAGCTTTGCCTTTGCTCCAGTCGGCGGCGGGGAAGCTGGCGGCGGTCCAGTTCTTGCCGTCGAGCGAGCCCTGGTCGTAATAGTCCCACGAGCTGCCCTTGGGTACGGCGGGGCGGCTGCCGCCGGTGGTGAGCCATCCCTGGAACTCGTAGCCGGCGGGGGCGACGGCCTTGAGCGTGGCGGGGGCGAAGAGGTTGCCCTGGAACCGCCCTGTTGGCACCTGTGTGCCGTTGATGAGCAGCTGGGCGCCGGGGGCATTGCTGCTCAGGGTGACGTTCTGTGGGGTCTGGTCGTCGAGGCCCATCTTCCAGAAGCGGCGTAGTGCCGACGTGGCAGTCCTGAGCCGCGACGACAGCGAGGAGCGTATGCTGGTGGCCGTGCTGGTGGCCGAGCCGCTGTTGAGGGCCATGGCGTTATTGGCACGGTTCAAGAGCATGTTGATGATCGACGTGGAGCGGCTGGCCTCGAACACGCTGCCGCCCATGATGCAGTAGGCATCGATGAACTTGCGGCGGAACTCGTCGTTCTGCATCATATTCCAGAAGAGGGTGACGATGCGAATCTGGTCCCAGCGGCGGCCGAGCTCGGTGGGGTAGAGCTGGTCGAAGTAGTAGTACTCCTTGTTGATGAAGTTGTTGAACGGGTCGTTGGTGCCGAAGGTGCCGTCGAGGTCGTAGAGTATGAAGCGGAAGCGGCCGCCGTCCCTGAGCCGGAAGGCCTTGACGTTGTTCTGGGGCCAGTCGGTGCTGCCGAGGTAGAACTCGGTGGCCATGTAGTTGATGTAGTTATCGATGTCGAGCAGGCGGCATATCTCGCTATAGGTCTCGTTGTTGGCTGCGTCGGGCGAGAGCACATCGACGAGCTCCTCGAAGGCGTCGGGGGTGCCGCACTTCTGGACATAGCCTGAGTCGGGCGACATCTCGAACTGGTCGATCTCGTCGTCGTCCCATCCGTAGTTGGCATAGACGTAGTGCTTGTTGTTAGGCTCGCGCACGTTCATGACGCCGATGTAGCGGCCGTTGATGAACTCATGGACGGGCTGGTAGCTCTGGCAGTCGATGTTGAGGCCCGAGGTCTCGACGATGTACTGCAGGGCGGGGTCCTTGAAGCGGCACTGCGTGTCGTTGCCGCCGTTGCGCACCTGGAGGGTGCGGTTGCGGATGTAGGGCTTCTGCTCGAAGAAGGGGTAGGGCAGGTTCTTGTCGCCGCCCATCTCCTTGGTGCCCTTCAGCTTGAAGGAGTGGGGAGTCCAGGCTCGGCTCCAGCCGCCGCACATCTCGAGGTCGACGTCCTGGTTGAGCACCATCTCGTTGTTCGGGTCGATATACGAGAAGTTGACAGGGCGCTCCCAGTCCATGTTCCAGTTGCAGGGCGTCGACTGGCCGTTGCCGGGACGCCCGTTGTGGCCTTTCTGCATGACGCCTATGGAGTCGTCGTAGAGGAAGCGGCGGTCGCTGACCACCGAGAGGACGGGCAGCATATAGGGCTTATTGCGATAGATATAGGAGCGGGTGGTGACGCGCGAGGGCAGCAGGCCGTCGGCGAAGAGGCGAAAGCGGTAGTTGACATTCTTGTCGCTGATGGTGAACTGCCCTGACTGGCTGGTCTCGCCGTTGTCCATCGTGGGCAGTGAGCCGTCGGTGGTGAAGCGCAGGGTGCAGCCGGGGGGAATGCCGACGTTGACGGTCAGCACACCCTCGTAGAGCTGCGAGGGCTGGTCGACGACGGGCGCGTTGAGCTGTTGCTTGGCAAAGGCGCTGTGGCTGTTGCTGCCGCCGGGCGACGCCATGGCAGTGAGTCCCCAGCGGTCGCCGCCGTCGGTGGTACGTGCGTAGCTGACGCGCTCGATGCTTTTGGGGTAGGACTGACTGAGGAGCAATCGGCCGGAGGTGTCGCTCAGGTAGATGGTGCCTCCGTCGACATCGAGCTTGAACGAGGCGTTCTTGGGCTCAATGCCGTTGCTGTCGAACCAGATGACGCGGAAGCCCCCGGCCTGCAGGCTGCCCACCGACTCGGGTATGCGCCACTTCTTCAGGTTCGACTCGTCGTCGCTCAGGTAGAGGCCCGCCAGGGGGATGTTCTCGGAGGTAGGGTTGTAGAGCTCCATCCAACCGTCGAAGTTGAAGGCCGGACTGATGTATTCGTCGACGTTGGCTGCCATGATCTCGTTGATGACGAGCTGCTGGGGTCCGGACGTCGCGCGCTTCCTTGAGGCAGAAGCCGACGTGGCCGTTATCAGTGCAACCGTTGCTATAGCTAATGTCTTTAACTTCATAACTTGCTGATAATAAAAAAAGCTCCAGATCAACTCTGAAGCTCTTTTCGTGTTCTGTAGTCGATAGGGGAATCGAACCCCTATGCCAAGATTGAGAATCTTGTATCCTAACCATTAGATGAATCGACCATCCAAGCAACCATAGAGAACCCCTGCGGAAGGAGGGGGATTCGAACCCCCGGTACGGGAACCCGTACGGCAGTTTAGCAAACTGCTGGTTTCAGCCACTCACCCATCCTTCCGGATTTCATTAGCTGCAAACCGTGGGGTTATCTCCTTGATTGCGGGTGCAAAGGTACGAAGTTTTTTTGATTCCTCCAAATGTTTTTGCAACTTTTTTCTCTCGACTCGCAAAATTTTTGCAGAAAGGCCGCTCCACCTTATTTAATATATAAGGGGAAGCAGAGCTTCCGGGGGAGTTCAAGGAGTTCAGGGAGTTCATGGAGTTCAGGACAATACTTGACGCCTTTGTCTCTTCGCGTTCTGGGGAATTCGGAGTTGACAGACATACGTCTTGAACTCCTTGGACTCCCTGAACTCCCTGTCTCCTCAATAAAATCACTTCTCCGGAATCTGCTTGAGGATGGCGAGCAGGTGGTCCCAGACCATCTGGACGGTCGGAATGTGCAGACGCTCGTCGGGCGTGTGGACGAAGCGCAGGGTGGGGCCGAAGCTCACCATGTCGAGGTTGGGATAGCGCTCGGAGAACAGGCCGCACTCCAGTCCGGCGTGGATGCCGCGGACGACGGGCTGCTTGCCGAACAGCTGCTTGTAGGTGGCGACGACAATCTCAGTGAGCTTGGAGTCGGCACGCATCTTCCAGGCGGGATAGCCGTCGCTGCTGACGGCCTTCGCACCGGCCAGCTCGAACGTGGCCTGGATGGTGGCACACATGTTGTCGAGGTTCGACATGACGTTGGAGCGCTGGCTCGACAGGATGTCGATGGTGGTGTCGGTGGAGTGGATGCTGGCAATGTTGCTCGACGTCTCGACCATGCCGCCGAGGGCCTCGTCCTGGCAGATGGCGTAGATGCCGTTATCGACGGCCTGGATGGCCCACACGAAGTTGCGGGCTACCTGCGGTTCGATAACCGTCTGTGCCTCAGTGCTCTCCATGAGCCACTGCATCTGGGTGTCGGTGACGTGGAACTCGTCCTCGACCTCGGCACTGAACACGTTCCAGTCGGCGCGCACGTTCTCCTTCACGTCGTTGGGAACGGCGATGATGAACTCACCGTCGCGGGGAATGGCGTTGTGGAGCTTGCCCGAGTTGAACTGGGCCAGGCGCACGTTGTCGTAGCGGCGCATGGTCTGGAAGAGGAAGCGGCCCAGCACCTTGATGGCATTGGCGCGCTTCTTGTTGATGTCGTCGCCGGAGTGTCCGCCGATGAGACCCTTCAGCTGGCCGCGCAGGAAGAACGAGCCGGCGGGAGCCTCCTCGCGCTGGAAGGTGAACTGTGCTTGGGTGTTGCGGCCGCCGGCACACGAGACGAAGATCTCGCCCTCGTCCTCGGAGTCGAGGTTGATGAGGTAGTCGCCCGTCATGAAGCCGGCCTTCATGCCCTCGGCACCCGACAGTCCGGTCTCCTCGTCGCGGGTGAAGACGCACTCGACGGGGCCGTGCTCAATGTCGCTGCTGTCGAGGATGGCCAGCTCGATGGCGCAGCCGATGCCGTCGTCGGCACCGAGGGTGGTGCCCTCAGCCGTCAGCCACTCGCCGTCGATATAGGTCTTGATGGGGTCGCGGTCGAAGTCGAACTCCACGTCGACGAGCTTGTCGCACACCATGTCCATGTGGCTCTGCAGGATGACCGTCTTCAGGTGCTCGTAGCCCTTGGTGGCGGGCTTGCGTATGATGACGTTGCCCGTCTCGTCGACCTTGGTCTCCAGTCCGCGGCTCTCGCCCCAGTTCTTTAAGTACTCAATCATTTTCTCCTCGCGCTTCGAAGGGCGGGGAATCTCGTTGATCTTCGCAAACTGCTCGAAGACAACGGCAGGTTTCAGTTCGTTTTTTTTCATCTTAGCTTCAGGTTATATAAATAAATGTTGTTGTTGCTAACAAAACTTGATGTCGGCAATGACCTGACTGCCGACGTGGTCATTGAGGCGGCCGACGAACTCCTGGCGCCGCATGGCGAGGTCGGCCCTGAGTGCGGGGACGCTCAGATGGACGTAGAGCGTCTGGTTGAGGATGTAGGCGTTCAGCGTGTATTGGCTGACGGCGGGGCCTGCCACCTCGGGCCATGCCTCGACGAGCCGCTTCTGGAGAAGTGGCATTTCCAACCCTTGCTGCCGCAGGTTGCGGAGTATCAGGTCCTTGATTTCTTTAACGTCTCTGCGAAACAATGCTGTAGTTATTTACGATTTACGATTTACGATTTTCTATTTTCGATTTTCTATTTACTATTGATTTCTCCGTCGTCGACGTGGAAGATCTTGTAGTCGTTCGACGAGGCCGACAGAATCTTGTCGAGGTGCTCGCGGTTGGTGTCGGTGATGAATATCTGGCCGAAATCATCGCCGGAGACCAGACTGACAATCTGTTCGACGCGCCGGGCGTCCAGCTTGTCGAAGATGTCGTCGAGCAGAAGCAGGGGAGCCGTCTGCTTGGAACGCCTGATAAGTTCGAACTGAGCCAGCTTCAGGGCAATGACGAACGTCTTCTGCTGACCCTGCGAGCCCTCACGCTTCATGGGGTGGCCGTCGAGCATGATTTCCAGGTCGTCGCGGTGGACGCCGTGCAGGGAGTAGCCGATGGCACGGTCTTTCCAGCGGTCGCGCTGAATGACCTCGAGCAGCGGGCCGCGCTGGCAGTGGCTCACGTAGCGGAGCGACACCTGCTCGCGGCCGCCCGAGATGCGCTGGTAGTACTGCTGGAACAGCGGCGCCAGCGCCTCGGCGAAGTCGTTTCGGCGGCGGTAGATCTCCTCGCCCGCAGCAGCCATCTGCTCTTCGAAGATGCTCATCATCTCGGCATCGGGCTCCTCTTCCTGTTTGAGCAGGGTGTTGCGCTGCTGCAGGGCTTTGTTGTAGCGGTTGAGGAAGTCCATGTAGAGGCGGTCGAGCTGGGCGATGACCACGTCCATCAGTCGGCGCCGCTCCTCGCTGCCTCCTTCTATTAAATAGGTGTCGGCAGGCGATATAAGCACGATGGGAATCAGTCCGATGTGCTCCGACAGCTTGCGGTACTCCTTCTTGTCGCGCTTGAAGTGCTTCTTCTGTCCGCGCTTCATGCCGCAGGTGACGGTAATGGGCTGGCTGTCCTGATAGGCCGCCTCGAGCATGAGGAAATCCTGTCCGTGGCGGATGACCTGCGAGTCGACGGGATTGGAGGCCGAGTGGCAGAAAGAGAGATAGTAAACCGCGTCGAGCACATTGGTCTTTCCTGCACCATTATGCCCGATGAAACAATTCGTCTTTGGCGACAATTCCAGCGTCGTCTCGGCGATGTTCTTGTAATTGATAATCGACAGCTTTTCGAGAATCACGCTGCAAAGTTACGAATTTAGCGGTAAAAAACGAAAAAATTCCTAATTATTACACCTTAATTCATAAATTCTTTGTAACTTTGCCCCGCAATTTTCATAGAGTAGTAAAAAAATATTCAAATAATGGCAAAACAAAACAATCAGAAGAGCGCTCAGACCCCTATGGAGGAGACGCTCAACAAGCATGAGGCTTTCTTCCTCAAGTATCAGAAACAAATCATCGCAGCCGTGGTTGCCCTCGTGGTGATTATCGGCGGTTGGTCACTCTATCAGACCTATGTAGCCGGTCCTAAGGCCGTGAAGGCAAACACCGCGCTGGCCAAGGGTCAAGAGTATTTCGCTAACGGCCGCTTCGACCAGGCCCTGATGGGCGACAGCACGGGATTCCCCGGCTTTGTCAAACTGGCCGCTGAACTCGGTGGCAACGCCGGTAACCTGGCCAACCTCTATGCCGGACTGAGCTATGCCCAGCTGAACAAGTGGCAGGAGGCTGCCAACTATATTGAGAAGTTCGACGGCGCTGATGACCAGATGATTTCGCCCGCAGCCACCGGTGCTCTGGGTAATGTGTATGCCCACCTCAACCAGCTCGACAAGGCTGTCAGCCTGCTGAAGAAGGCCGCTGAAGCTGCCGACAACAACTCACTGTCGCCCACTTACCTGATTCAGGCCGGTGAAATTCTGGAGAGCCAGGGCAAGAAGGACGAGGCCTTAAAACTCTATCAGACCATTAAGGACAAGTACTTCAACTCGATGGCCTACCAGACCATTGACGCTTACATTGAACGTGCCTCTGCAAAGTAATGGCAACAAAGAATCTGTCGGACTATAATACCGCAAGTGTCCCTGACGCGTCGAACATGATTTTCGGCATCGTCGTGGCCGAGTGGAACCCCGAAATCACCGGAGCACTGCTCGAAGGCTGCGTCAGCACGCTTGAACGTCATGGCGCTCTGCCCGAGAATATCCACGTGAAGACCGTCCCCGGTTCGTTCGAACTCATCTACGGTGCTCACCAGATGACGCTTAACGACGGTTATGACGCCGTCATCGTCCTGGGTAGTGTCATACGCGGCGAAACGCCTCACTTCGACTACATCTGTCAGGGTGTCACTCAGGGTATTGCCCGCCTGAACGCTACCAACAACATTCCCGTGGTCTACGGACTGCTTACCACCAACGACCTGCAGCAGGCCAAGGACCGTGCAGGCGGCCGGCTGGGCAACAAAGGCGACGAGTGTGCCGTGGTGGCCATCAAGATGGCAAAGTTCTGACGCTTTATCTGACAAGCTTCTCCAACTCTTTTTCAGAGGCTTGCGGAACAACGCTCCTCAGCTTGGAAAGTACCCTTGCGTACGATTCGGCTGGGGAGCGTTGGCATTGGCAGCTGTCCCTGCCGTAAAGAGCCTCGGGCGTTGTCAGCAGTGACCAGCCCCAGCCGTATTCGCGGTTATGGCGGTCGAGGGGGTAGACAAAGTCCTCGGTGACGATGTGGCAGCCCATCTGCAGGCGGGTGATGTAGGCGTCGAACCGGCTGCGCATCTTCGGCCCGGAGAATCCGCAGGCAGTCCTCAGCTCGCGGGTGATGAGGCTGCCCTGTTCGCGCAGTGTGCTCAGGATGGCCTCTTCAATGGTGCCCTCGGCGGGGACGGGGTGAACGCTGCGGCGGTAGTTGCAGAAGTCGGGCCACCACTCGCGGCTGATGAATCCCGCCTTGCCGGCAAAGAACTTGCCGTAGACGCAGTTTCCATCAGTCACTATAGGGCCTTTCCATTTCCACAGAGGCCAGTCCCAGCCGCCGTCGGGCATGACCACGTAGCGGCAGTCGTCGTCGACAATTTCCTCGGCCGAGAATCCCCTGATGCCACTGTAGAGAAGGGGCAGGAACCCCACCTGCTGGATATGCGCCATCAACTCGGCACAACTATGTATTTCGGTGTCTCTCATACGCTTTCTGCTTGTTTTGGTGCAAAATTACTAAAAACTTTCAATAATCGTTTGGCTGTTTCACGCTTTTTCATTATTTTTGCAAAGAAAAGAACAAAACCCATTAGCAGAATGAAATTTATTTCGTGGAATGTCAACGGACTTCGCGCTTGCGAGGGCAAGGGCTTCAGTGATGTATTCAGGCAGCTTGATGCTGACTTCTTCTGTCTGCAGGAGACAAAGATGCAAGCCGGCCAGCTGGACCTTCAGTTTGAGGGCTACCAGTCGTTTTGGAACTATGCCGACAAGAAGGGCTACTCTGGTACGGCCATCTACACCCGCCACCAGCCGCTCAGCGTCGGCTATGGCATCGGCGTCGACGAGCACGACCACGAAGGGCGCGTCATCACGGTCGAGACGGAGGACTTCTTCCTTGTGACGGCCTATGTGCCTAACTCACAGGACGAACTGAAACGCCTGGACTACCGCATGCGCTGGGAAGATGACTTCCTGGCCTATCTGCAGAAGCTCGATGAGAGGAAACCCGTCATCGTCTGCGGCGACCTGAATGTTGCCCACGAGGAAATCGACCTCAAGAACCCCAAGACCAACCGCCGCAATGCAGGCTTCACCGACGAGGAGCGCCAGAAGTTCAGCCGCCTGTTAGACAGCGGCTTCACCGACACTTTCCGTTGGAAGTATCCTGAGCAGGTGACTTATTCGTGGTGGTCGTACCGGTTCCAGGCACGTCAGAAGAACGCCGGCTGGCGCATCGACTACTTCGTCGTCAGCAACCGCCTGCGCGACCGCATCAAGGATGCAAAGATTCACACCGACATCCTTGGCAGCGACCACTGTCCGGTGGAATTAGAGCTGCTGTAGACGGGCGATGTACTTGCCGAGGATATCAAACTCGAGGTTGACAACCGTCCCGATGTTGATGTCCTGGAAGTTGGTGTGCTCCATTGTATAGGGAATGATGGCCACCTGGAAAGAGTCGCGGGTGGGATTGCAGACGGTCAGCGAGACGCCGTTGACGGTGACTGAGCCCTTGTCGACGGTGAAGTATCCGTTGCGCGCTTTCTCAGCATCGAAGTCGTAGCTGAAGGTGAAGTAGGTGCTGCCGCCGGCATCCTCCTTGGCTATGCAGCGTGCCGTCTGGTCGACATGACCCTGCACGATGTGGCCGTCGAGTCGTCCGTTCATCAGCATCGAGCGCTCCACATTTACCTTGTCGCCCACTTTGAGCAGCCCTAAGTTCGAGCGGTCGAGCGTTTCCTTCATGGCGGTGACGACGTAGTTGTCGCCCTCGATGCTGACTACGGTCAGGCAGACGCCGTTGTGGGCTACGCTCTGGTCAATCTTCAGTTCGCCAGTAAACGAACAGGTCAGCGTAAAGTCTATATTCTCGCGGTCGTGGCTGATGGCTACGACGGTTGCAAATTCTTCTATGATTCCAGAAAACATGATGTGATTTACGATTTACGGATTTTCTATTTTCGATTTACTACTATTCAGGAAGGGAAGAAAAAAGAAGGGTCGTACCGATGATTTGGTGAAAACTCCTGTTTCACACGATGTGGGCGCTCTCCGTCGTTGTAATCCACCGGCTTTTGCAAGCTCCCCTATACAGGGTAATAACATGGCCCGCCATTGACAAGAGAAGTCATCCCGGTTTTTGTTTTTTTTAATGTAGAGTATCCCGATCTATCAGGTACGACCCGTATTGTTGTCTTTTTATTTGTTTGCAAAGGTACGAAAAAAAATACAAACGGCAAGGGCTGACGGCAATTATTTTTATCAGACGGCTGTTTTTTTCTTAGTATCCTTTGTTCTGGTGTATTTTGTTGTTGAGCGTGACCACGTCGCCGGGAATGGGGAAAACGGTCGTGTGGCCGTCACTCTCGTCGATGGCGTCAGGCCCAGTGTAGAGAGAACGGTACTTCCCGAAGCGAATCAGGTCCTGTCGCCGCCAGCCCTCCCAGCACAGCTCGAGCATGCGCTCGTCGAGCAGGCTCTCGAGTGTGCATGGTTTTAAGCTTACAGCAGCACGTTTTCTGACCAGGTCGAATTCTGCCTGACCGCTCTCCCCAAGTCGCTCCTTGGCCTCAGCCCGCATCAGCAGCACGTCGGCAAATCGGAAGAGCACGATGTCGTTGTCCATCAGCTTGCCGTCCTTGGTGTTGTTCACGTCGACAACGTATTTGCGCATCCTGGCTCCTGCAGTCTCTATGTAAGGCGAGTTGCTCAGGTCCAGTTCGACGGCTTCAGGCACGTATTTCAGAACTTTGCCCGTCCGGTCGGTGATGAATTCGCCGTCAGTGTCGACCAGATAGTCGCTGTAGAAGTTGTGATAGAAACGTATGTCGGGCTCCTCGTCGAAATAGCCGAAAATCTCCAGTGCCCGCCTTGTGGCACATGTACCGTTCTCGCCTGTGAAGCCGAGGCCTGCAGCGTGGCGGTAGTGCAGTGAGCGGTAAATGTTCTGCTGCTGGTTCGAATACAGGTTCTTGTCCATCGGGATTACAAAGATATTCTCGCGCGAACGCTCGTTGTTCGACTCGAAATTGTTGTCATAGAATCCTTCCAGCTGGAAGCCGCAAAGCTCAATCTCGTCGCAATACTCGATGCAGCTTATGTAATACTTGTTGCTGGTGCGGCCCGTGTAGACAGGAGCATTGAGCATGAGCTTGGCCAGGACAAACAGGCTGACGGGCTGAGTGATATGACCGTAGAAGATTCCGTGCTCGACGCTGTTGACAGGGGGCAGGTCGCTGAGTGTAGACTCCAGTTCGCCGACGATGAAGTCGAACACGGCGGCGCGCTCCGACGACTGTACGTCGTTCATCGACACCGTCGTCGACACAACCAGCGGCACATCGCCGAAGAGGTCGATGAGATACCAGTAGAAGATAGCCCTCAGGGCGCGTACCTCTGCCTGCCATTGAATCAGGTATTCGCCGGCCAGCTCCTCATGCTCCTCCAGTTTCTCAAGCGAGTTGTTGCACAGTGTGATGACCTTGTAGAGGTATTTCCACGAGTTGCCCAGCAGCTCGTGGCCTGGATTCCATGAGTGCTTATACATGGCCTGCCAGAGTCCGCCGTCGTACCAGTCGATGCCGCGGGTGGGCAGCATGGCCTCGTCCGATCCGAAGGTCTGCAGGTCGTAGACGCCTCGGCAGGTGCCTTGAAGTCCCTGTCCGTCGGTGTTGCCGCCTATATAATTATATAAGGTGGCGACGGTGTTCTGGTAGAGCGATTCCAACGTGGTGTAGGCCTCATCTTCAGGTATCTGGTCTTTGGGCTCCTCGTCAAGCGAGCAGCCTATCAGCAATAGTGTGCTGATGCTGTAAAATAGGTAGCGCTTCATAGTCGGTCAGAATTTTAAGCTTATTGCCATTGAATAGGAACGGTATACGGGGAACGAATTCTTGTCGTCGACGCCCAGTGTGGAGTTCACAACACTGGAGTTGATCATGGGCGTCAGTCCTGAATAGCCTGTTATGGTGGCCAGGTTGTTGACAGCAGCCGATAAGCGTAGCTGCTGAATATACTTGGACTTGATGGGAACGTTCCAGCCCAGATTGACGTAGTCGATGTTCAGGTAGTCGCCCCGTTCCAGCCAGTAGTCGCTGATGGTCTGGTCCTTGATGTTCTGAGCAGGGGCTTCCTTCATGACGTTGTAGTTGGGCAGCATCCGCATGTTCATGTAGGTGAGTGCTGTCCCGTTGAAAATCTTGTGTCCGAAGGCACCGTTCATCTGCACGCTGATGTCCCAATGGCGGTAGCGCAGGGCGACGTTCGAGCCGAGTTTCATCTTCGGCGTGGCCTGTCCGCAAATCTGCTTCTCGCTGCTGACGTCGTAGCGGTAGCTGCCGTCGGCCTGCTTGATGAGCCCGTTGCAGTGGGGCAGGTAGAACATGCCCAGCTGCTCGCCCACAATCTGCATGGTGATGTCGCTGCCGCCGTGGAATCCGGCTCCCGCTACCGATGCTATGCCCTTCATCTTCCCGGTTGTGAGGTATTGGCCGTTGAAGTCGCCGTCGAGCGACACCAGCTTGTTGCGCTCGAAGGCCATGTTCACGTTGATGTTCAGCTCAGTGTCGCGTGTCTGCAGCGGCGTGATGCCGAAGCCTATCTCAAGGCCTTGATTCTGCATCTTGCCGATGTTGGCCAGCAGCTTGTCGTAAGGGTAGGGGGGCACAGGCACGTCGTACATATAGAGCATGTCGCTGGTCCACGACTTGTAGGCATCGATGGTCAGCATGATGCGCTGCTTCCAGAACCCAAGGTCAAGACCGACATTCAATGTGCGCTTTACTTCCCACTTCAGGTCGGGATTGGCGTTGCGTATGATGCCGAGCGTGGCAACCACCGTACCGTCGACGTTCACCACGCCGTTGGGCTGAATCAGCTGCATGGAGTTATAGGAGTTGATGCCGCCTAAGTTGCCGCTACGTCCGTAGCCAGCACGTACCTTCATCAGACTGAGCCATGTCAGGGGCTTCATCCACTTCTCGTCGCTGACAATCCATGCTGCCGCTGCCGAGGGGAAGAATCCCCAGTGGTTGTTGCGGCCCACCTTCGACGAACCGTCGAGGCGGGCATTCATCGTCAGCGAATAGCGGTCCTTGATGGTGTATTTGCCGCGTAGCATGAACGACTCCAAGTGAGCATCCTCGCGATAGGAGTCGATGCCTTCCCACGGGCTGACGGCGCCTGCCGAGATATTCTCGTAGCCGTAGGCGTCGGTTGTAAAACTCGTTGTCGTCACGTTGAAGCCCTTCATCAGCTGACTTTGTCTCTCGGCCATCGCCAGCAGGCTGATGTGCTGCGACGACGTGATGTCGAACCGCTTGTCAATCGTCACGTTGCCCAATATGCTCTCGTTTCGCATATTGGCCCGGTAAGCCTCGCCGTGACTCCAAACGTAGGTTGGGTAGTAATGGGCATTGTTGCCCATGTAGTAGGAATAGCTGCCGAAGGCTGTCAGGGTCACACCATAGCCCACGTCAACCTTCGCCTTGAGGTGGGCGTTGAAGTGGGCGTTTTCCTCGTCCTCCTGCATGTCGATCAGAGCCGTCGGATTGCTGATCCACAAAGCTTCGGGCACCGTCTCGTATTCTCCGTCGCTGTTGCGGCCTGCCGGCAGGGTGGGGTTGAAGGTCGCTGCCGAGTAGAACAGCTTCCACTGCGACGGCAGCAGGCGGTTCTTCTGGATACTGCCGAAGATGCCAAGGTCGAACGTCACGCGGTTATCGAAGGCTTTCTGCGAGATGTCGAGCTTGGCGATGTAGTTTCTGTAGCGGTTGGTCTTGATGACCGTCTGGTGGTCGGTCATGCCTATTGAGGCGCGGTAGTTGCTTGCCTCTGTGCCACCGCCGAACGAGATGTGGTTGTTGTGTACTAAGCCGGTGCGACTGATGGCATCCTGGAAGTTCGTCGACAGCCCTCCGTCGATGATGTCGATGCCCAGGCTGCGGGCAGTATTTCTGAACTCGTTGCCCGAGAGCATCTCGATGTTCTTGCTGATAGCCTCGAAGCTGATGCCCGCCTCGTATGAGACATGGAACTGCCCGCTGCGACCTTTCTTCGTGGCCACCTCAATGACGCCCGCCGCACCGCGAGAGCCGTACTGCGACGTCTCGGCAGCATCCTTCAGAATGGTAAAGCTCTCGATGTCTGCAGGGTAGATGGTCGACAGCGTGGCCAGGTTCGACGTAACGCCGTCGATAATCACCAGTGGGTCGTTGCCGCCAGTCAACGAAGTCGTACCGCGCACGCGCACTGCCGACACCATCGCCTCCTGGTGTCCTACCGTCTGCACCTGTACGCCTGCTGCCTGTCCGCTCAGAGCATCCAAAGGCGAGATGATGAGACCCTTGCTCATGCGTTTCTCGCCCAGCTTCTCGATGGCACCAGCCATAGTTCGCTGACTACCAAGACTATAGCCAATAGCCACCTTCGTCGAGTCATTCTTTTGGTCTTGCGCGTTCACCGTCCCCACGATTACCGCACAGCTTATGATTGCCAGTATTCTTTTCATAGTTTTTGCTTCTGTGACTGCAAAGGTACGAAAATAGCTTGTAATAACGAAGCGATTTTGGAAGATTAACGCATCTCGGCCTGAAATGAAAGCAAGATGAGGAAGAAGGAGGAAGTTCAAATGGGTATGAAAGCATATTGGGGAGGATTGGTGAAGGAGTTAAGTTGCCAAGTTTAGTTTTTGTAATCTGAAATAATGCAAATAATCTGTGGGAATTCTTAATTTCTTCTAATTCCCTAATGGGTGCCCCGAGTTTTGGGACACCCCTCATTTTATATTTGCAATCGTTAATATGATTGTCGAACTAAAAACGTTATGGTTATGGAAGCAAAGAAACTGTATTTAATGGATTGTCACTTGGCCGGCAGAATGTATCACGATGCCGATGAGGTGTGGGACGACCTGAAGGTGGGAACTATTCTGAAGCTTGAACGTGACAAGGACAACCGTCATGATCTTAATGCTGTGATGGTGGTCTATGAGAAGGATGGCGAGGAGTATAAGATTGGTTACATTCCTCGTGGTGAGAATGAGACTTTGGCCATCTTCCTTGAAATGGGCTGGAACAATATCTTCGAATGCCGCATCTGTAAAATCAACGAAGAGGCACACCCAGAAAAACAGGTACATTTGACGATAAAGATTAAGCGAAATTCTAATAATTGAATGTCATGGCACAACTATATACAATAAAATGTCCCAAATGTGGGAAGATTTTCAGTGTCGCAAAGGGAGTTCTTATGAGTTGGGATTTCTCCAAGCCTATCCCAGATTCAGCTAAGGATGAAACACCTTTTAATTGTCCTGATTGTAATTATTCTATGTGCGTTCTAGATAATGGTTTTCATGATAACGTAGTAGATGTTGTGTATGCAGATTGAAATAGCATTTTATGGATATTGAGAGATTGCGTAACTTTATTGCTCGCTGTGAATGGACGTTTGCAAAGACGATGCCATTCGCACCTCATGAGTATATCGTGAAAGAAAGATGTCCGCTGACGACGGACGAATTCGAGTACTTCGTCAATAAGCAGCGTGAACATGGTGTGAAGGAGCGTTGGGGGAAGTACAACAATCTCTATCTCTATATTGATGACTACAAGTATTGGACGATGGGCGCACCGCTGGAGGAAACGACGGTAATCAATCGCGCAAAGGCGAGTGCTGTCAACGATGTACATCAGTTATATGAAGGAATAAACGGAGGAGATAAGACAATGAGTTATGTTGATGAGTATATACACAAGCAACTGGGACTGAAGGACGACAAAGGCTTCAACATCGAATTGATTAATGGCAGGCTGAAAGAGATCGTCGATTGCGTCAGCCATTTGGAGCGCATCAGAAACAACTACGCCTGCGAGGTTATGCAAGAGTGGAGCCAACGCCTTTCTGCAGATTTCCCAGAGTGTAAGAAGGTCGAGTTTATCAAGCCTGAAAATATTATCAACACAGGAATCACCATTCCCTTTGAAGGCGTTTCTGACGCCATCGCCATACGCATTCAATATGAGAAAGGGAAACTATATCATGGTCTCGCCAGCATGCCAGCGACAAGAGAGAAGCGTGCAGAATTGCAGGAGGCGATGAATTTCATCAATAGCGATGGTGACTTCATTAAAGGTGGCGACTGGCTGTACTACAAGTACACATCATTTAAGGACGGGTATGATGAATTGAAGAAAATAATTCTAAAGACAATATGATGATCTTATCTAAAGATATTTGTATCAAAGGATTACGTCGCTGTCTTATATGCAGACGTTTTGTTGAAAATAGTGATTGCCTTACGTGCAATTTGGAATTCCCATCCAGCGAACTTGGAGATTCAGACAATGTCTTTCACTTGTCAATCATGACCCATGGATTTGGGTCTAAAGTTGGATGCTGTTGTCATCTGTCAATTAATATGGTGTCAAAAAGATACCATTGTACGAAGATTTCTAACGGATATAATACAAAGTTGTTTTTATCAGAGTCAATCATCGAAACCATTGTTGACAATATTGATGAATTATTTCAGGAACATAATTTTCCAGAAACAGGTGGACATGTGGATGGATTTGATTATTGGTATATAATTCAAAAAGGAAATGAGATGTTTCGCCAATATGTTGATTGCGATGAGATAGAATTTTGGCCCTTACTCTATAATCTAGTAAAGGAATTGATGGTAGAGGAAGATTTTATAAACATTCACCCATAAATCGATATGAGACTCAAAAAACTATAAATAAAAATCAAGGACTTCACATAAGGAAGTCCTTGTTCCAGCGCGAGGGGGAACGAATCCGGGCTCGCCATAGCTGGCGGTGGATGATTAATTCAATGCAAAGATAAGCATTTTTATTGAATAATCAAAAGATTCTGAATGAAATTCATATTATCTCAAAGATTTTTTGTAATTTTGCAATCAAATAACAACTAAAAACATAATAATATGGGCAGCAGTATTAATTTGCAACTAGGTATAGCGAATATTGGCGACCTACTATTACGAGGAGTTATATCGAGAGTAAACGGAGATACTCCCCTCAAAGATATTAAGTTGGTGATACCCAACTATCAGCGTCCCTATAAGTGGACGGCCAAAAATGCCATTCAACTGCTGGATGACATCATCGAAGCGAAAAATGACAATAAGGAGGTGTATCGTGTTGGGACACTTATTCTTCACTATGACAAGGATAATGATATCTACAACATTGTGGATGGTCAGCAACGAGTCACAACCTTCGCTCTCTTGCTGTTGGCTCTCTTAGAAGAAAAGGATATTGAATTCCTAAACCAGCAGGTAACAGACAATCCTTATACACGAGAGAATGTGGCCAATAATTATAGAGCATTTGTGCGGAGAAAGGATGCAATGACAGAAAAGGAACGTGATAATCGCAACGTGAAAGACTTGCGTGATTTCATTGAAAATCAATGTGAACTCATCGTTGTGATAACGAATGACATTTCTGAAGCATTTCAGTTCTTTGACTCTCAGAATGCCCGTGGAAAGAAACTCTATCCACATGATCTGTTGAAAGCTTATCATCTACGTGAAATGAGTGACGTCGGAGTTGAAGAAACGGAGAAGATAGTAAAACGTTGGGAGGATGCGAAGCAAAACGAGCTGGCAGATCTCTTTGGAGAATACCTCTTCCGCGTGAGGGAATGGCTGCGAGGTAATTATGCCTGGGAACTTAATGAACACAACATTGACAAGTTCAAGGGCATCAGCAAACGTGACAATTCACCATACGCACAGTTTTTCAAGGGTGCTTTTGCGTATGCAGACATGGTGAATCGCTCGGCAATGCCATTTGTGTCAGGCATGCATAATTTGAATCCTTTCCAATTGGATGCTCCTATCGTAGCAGGAAAATCATTCTTTGACTATACTAGCCATTATTTTGAGATATTGAAGGACATACAGAATAACGAGAAGTATGTAGGGTACTTCGTCAATGGCAATGAAATTGTAAAAACGCTGGATTTGCCTAAATACTGCAATGGGGTTGGTAATCGTATCACTCGAAAGCTTTTCGACTTGGCTGCATTATTGTATGTAGATAGGTTCTGTCCAGATAAGCCCACACAGAATGACCTTGACCTCTTTGAGCAATTTTTGGTATTGGATTTCATCTGGGCCTACTCACTTCGTGCTCAATATTATAGTCTTGGATGGGCATCTGCTCAGAAGTATATTATGGGCAATCCTGATGTCATAAATTCCTTTAATCTCTATAAATGTATATCAGAAGCCCCTTCGCCTACAAGTCTTCTGAGTGAATTGGCTGACAGAATCAAACCACTCCCAAAGGGAAGATTGGCATTAAATGCAAGAGTCGATAACATTAAAGAAAAGGAGATTGACAGAAAATATGGAAGTGAAGTATATTCATACTATCTTTATTATTTCAATAAACACAAATTTTACACTGAATAGAATATGAGTAGCAATAGTTTACCACTCAAAGATTTGTCGATAAATGATATTTTCAATGGTAGTGAGAATGTCAAATACGAAATTCCCATTTATCAGCGTAATTACGCTTGGGGAAAAGATCAGATATCCGAATTGGTACAGGATGTCTGTGATGCTTTGGGAAATAAAAAGAATGTCTATTACATTGGAACGCTCGTAACCTATGATAAAGGTGACCGCACGTTTGAGGTTATTGATGGTCAGCAACGCCTTACCACTCTTTACCTAATACTTAAGGCCCTAAATAGGGAAGTGAAGAATAAGCTTACTTATCGAGCTCGCAAACGCTCAAACGAAACCATAGAGAATTTGCCAAGTTTTGACCATGATTTCTATGACGAAGGCATAAAAGAAGGATACGAAAATGTAGTTCAGGCTATAGAGGGAATTGATAAGGAATATAAAGAAAAACTATTTTCAGATTATCTGTTGTACAATGTTCGTATTATACACTACAGAGTCCCCAAGGACGTTGACCTGAACCATTATTTTGAGGTGATGAACTCCCGAGGCGAACAGTTGGAAAAACATGAGATTGTTAAGGCAAAACTCATGAATGTACTCACAAATGAGAGTGACAAGTCCAAGTTCGCTGCAATTTGGGAGGCATGTAGTGAAATGAATACATATGTCCAAACAAAAGTGGGAGTGAAGATTTATTTTGAGGATACTTCGAAGGTTTTTAAGTTTTATGGTTACTCTTTCGATGACCTAACAGATCCCAATGAGTCTGTTTCAAAAACGTTTACATTGAAAAGCTTAATCTATGAGCATGAGAATCATAAAATCAATAATTCTGGCTATGATGACGACAGCAAAAACAGTATGTTTCAGCCCATTATTGATTTTCCCAACTTCTTGCTCATTGTTCTCAAGATAACTCGCATGCAAGAAATCGGTTTCAAACCAAACAATTTTACACTTGATGACAAAGAACTGATCAACGAGTTCAATAAAGCCATGAAAGAGAATCCTGGGCCTGATTTCGTAAAGAGGTTCTGCTTTAATCTGTTACTAATCAGGTATCTACTTGATAATTATGTCGTGCACCATGCGAATGTGGAAGAGACGACCGATGATAACCCGTGGAAACTGCAACGCTGGCAAGTTGTGGATAAATCCAGATATCCAAAGAACTTAGCTGAAGGCGGACTGCAGGACAAATTAGTTCAGTTGCTTTCGATGTTCGAGGTGTCATTTTCAGCTCGTCAACGTAAGAACTATCTTTTCTATATACTTTACAACCTTTCTGTCAATAGGGATTTAGCAGCATATTGTGACTTCTTAAGAAAACTAGCGAAGAAATATTTCAATGACATTTACATGGTTTCTGATTGTCTCAATGAAATAAACACGCCAAGACCAGGAGCCTTTGACCAAGCCATAGTCCAGAAAGGACAAATTTCCTTGGATATATCTAATCAAGATGTAACCTACGTCAAATTCAACGAGATATATGGAGATGGAAGTGATATGACAAAAGGAATTCCTTTGTTTGTGTTCAACTACATTGACTTCCGGATATGGGAAAAATATGCAAGTGAGATGGCTGGTGGGAAATTGAAGGAAAACTCAGAAGAACGTAAAGGGTTCTTCCGCGAATTGGGTTGTTCAGACTTTGGATTGGAGGCCTTTAACAGGTTTTACTTCTCACGTACCCGTCGCTCATTGGAGCATTATTACCCACAGGCATTGGCAAAAAAATATCCTGACATAATCACAGAAGAACAGATTAACTGTCTTGGTAATTTTGCTATGATAGGCAGCGATGCCAACAACTCTGGTTCTGACTGGACTCCAAAGACAAAACTTCTTCACTATCTTGACTCGTCGATGAAAATTCGGCAAGTGGGCGTAGCTTCTTTAAAATTCAGAATCATGATGCAGATGTGTCGCGATAATGATGAGTCTAATAATCGCATAGATGGTCAAGAATGGATATTTGAAGATATCAAAAATCACCAAAGCCTAATGCTGGATATCTTATTAGAGCAATAAATATGGACGAGAACGTAAGACAAAGGAAGCTGCGGCGATTGCTGCGCATTTCTTTCCCTGATGGAAAGGTCCTATGCTTTAAGAGTGCTACGATGACATTTGTCGAGGCACTTAGTATGATTGACTCAGAGAGGTTTCAAGAAGTGAAGTTGGAGAGTTACCATCTGCCGCTCATTTCTCAGGAGATATATCCAAGATTCAAAGATTGGATGAAACCTATTGGTGAAGGATGGTATGTAAATACGCAAAGTGACAGTGACCAGAAATATATGCAACTGGTATCTATCAAACAGCAATTAGGACTGGATTGGAAGATTGAGGTTGGGTCAGATTTTTCGCCAAGTGACGACAAGGTTCCACAACGTAAGAAACGTGAGGCCCAACGGCTAATGGTGAAATTCCCTGATGGAACTTGTATCTGTGAAGCAAACCCTGTAAATACCTTTGTACATACAATTGAGAAGGTTGGTGTAGAAACGCTGATGCGAAAGGGTGCTCAGTATAGTGGAAAACCGCTGATCACTCCTACAAAGCAATACAATGGCCAGATAGAAATAGGTGATAAACGATGGCTGGTGATTCCTCCACAGACCAAGGATAAACTAAAGACGCTGAAGATCATCAGCGCGACAATGCGTCTCAATTTGGAGATTATTCAGCGTGCCAATCAGAGCTCGGAAGGTGCATTGGAATTCTCTGAATGAACTATTTTGAAGAATTAAGGGCTCCCAATGGAAGCCCTTCTTACGGCACGAGCTCACTGAAAAAGTCCACAATGTTAAATGGATTAACAATTGGGCCCTATTTGCAGGGTTGCTGAGAAAATTCAAATTATTATACATTATTAACGCAAAATATTTGTGCATCTCGCTGATTTTTAGTACCTTAGCAGAAAATTTCAGCTATGCTAGGAGATTATCAGCAAACCCGATTGAGCGAATATGCACGTATCTATGACATACTCATACCGCGTGACCACATATTCCGTCGCATGAATGAGGAGATAGACTTCTCCTTCGTCCGCAAAGAACTGCAAGACAAGTATTCTGTAGGCATGGGACGCTCTGCAGAGGATCCGGTCCGCATGTTCAAGTACCTGATGTTAAAGGCCATGCATCCTGCCTCTGATGAGGATTTGGTAAGGCGTGCATATACGGACATGTCGTACAAGTTCTTTTTGGGACTTAACCCTGAGGACGATGTGATAGATCCTTCATTGCTCTCCAAGTTTCGCAGGCAGCGTTTGCAGGATGTGGATCTGTTGAGTCTGCTGATATCCAAGAGCGTTGCGATGGCCATAGATAAAGGAATCATCAAACGAAAAAGCGATATTATCGTGGATGCGACACATGAGCTCTCCAGTGCATTCATATACAAGCCCATAGACTACATGTGCAAGATGTGCGGTCAGGTATATAAAGCGTGTGAACCTTTCTTTAATGAAACTTTCCATCGAGAAGATCTGCCAAAGTTTCCCAAAGAAGGTGATATAGATGCTTGTAAAGCACATTGCCGCATACTTATTCAGATCTTGGAAGAAAATGGTTTGGTTCAAATACCAGCAATTGGTAATAAAGTTAATCTGCTTAAGGAAGGTATAGAAGACCTAGAGTACCAAAATTATATTGCTTTGGACAAGGATGCCAAGTTTGGAAGCAAAAAAGCCGGCCATTCATTCTTCGGATACAAAGCCCATATAGGTATGACGCCAGAAAGTATTGTTGTTGCTGCAACTGTTACGTCCGGAGAGGTTTCTGATGGGGAATATCTTATCCCTCTTGTTGAACAAGCAAAGCAGAATGGACTTGAAATAGAGAGTGCGATTGCAGATGCAGCATATGCGAGTAAAGATAATCTTGATGCACTCAAAGGAGAAGTTAAAGTCGTAGCTCCGATGAACCCTGTGGTCACACAAGGATGTCGCAAGGGCAAGAATGCCGGCTTCCATTATAATAAAGATGCCGACATGTATGTGTGTCCTGCAGATATACTGGCCAAGAGGAAAGAGTATCGCCCTGCACGAGTGAGGAAAGTCAATACAGAGGGGAAGGTAATCCAGACATATAAGAACCCATCCATTATCTACTTCTTTGATGAAAAGAAGTGCAGAGAATGTCCTATGAAGGAAACATGTCTAAAAGGCAAATCTAAAACATATACTGTCGCCATTCTCTCTGATACTCATAAGGAGCAAATCGAGTTTGAAAAGACTATAGAGTTTAAGCAAAAGATAAAGAAGCGAAAACGGATAGAACCGCTCAACGCACATCTGAAGAACGACCTAGGTATGAAACAGAACATCTCATACGGCATTAAAAGTATGACGATACAGACCGCCGTGGCCATCTATATGTCGAATATACAGAAAATCATGAAATATAAGGGATAAATGGCCTTATATGACCATTTTCTTACCTCAAACCAGTCGACAAAGTAAAAACATTAAACATTTTGCAGGATATTGCCATTTTTATCAATTTGGCAACCTTACAATAGTGTTAATTTGTGTAACCCCGCTCGGAAAAGAGCCACTTTTTCAGTGGGCTCTGTATATAAAAGAGGGCACTTCAATCTGAAGTGCCCCTTTTTGGTGAATCATGGGGACTGGCCCAATGATCAGAGCTTTGCGGCGATCAGGGGGCCTGTCCCCTGTGATTCGCCTCGCTCCCTAGAGCGAAATAGGCCCATACCCCATACAACTCGTGGTCGTAATCGCTGTGACGAACGCCGTGAGCGCAGCTACTATCATCTTCACCGCAATCTCAATAACCTTCTTCTTCATAGGCTAATCCTAATTATGCATTATGCATTATGCATTATTAATTATGCATTGTTATTATGCATTAATTCTGGTCTCCCTCTTCAGCATCTGAGCCCGAGTTAATCACCAGCGTCGAGGCCTGTGCCGGCATCTGGAACGTACCTACATACTCACCATCGTTCTCAGTCAGGCTGACGTTCGAGCCGTTCAGCGTAGCCGTCGGAATCTGTCCCTCAGCAGGCGTTACTGCGATATACACATTCGCACCACTCTCGAGGCTGTCGCCGCTGTTGATGGTCTCCTCGCTGTCGTTCTTCACGGTCGAGGTACCGCTACCACTCTTGGTGATCGTCAGCGCGAAGCTGGTCTCCTGGTTCTGGTCGCCGCTCTGCGAGCCGGAGTTACTGCCCTGAGAACCGCCGTTTCCGGTGCCTGAGCCCTGCTCCGAGCCATCGCCGCTCGGCGTGGTGCCGCCGTTTGCGGGACTCAGCACGAAGCTGATCGGGGTCTTGTTCTGGAATCGCTTCTCCTTGCCCTCTACGGTGGTCTTGATGCTCTCAACCACGTAGCCCGCAGTGAAGATACAATCGTCCTTCAGCGAACGGCTGGTGAGCTTCTCACCCTTGGAGTTCTCGGGGGTGAAGATGATGTGGACACCCTCGATCAGGCTCTCCAGACCTACCTCCATCGCCTTGGCCACAGAGTTGGCACCGCCCTTCTTCGACTCTACTGAGGGAGAGAAGGTTCCCAGACCTTCGAGCTTCACGGGCTGTCCCTGACAGATCAGCTCCTTCATACACTCTACCACCTGCTGCACCACGAGCACCACCATCTGATAGTCGGCCAGCTTGCCGTGCTCGGTCATGTGACGGCAGAAGCCCTTCAGTGCGAGAGGCTCCTTGGAGTCTGCCTCGGGGTACCACTTACCGTAGCCGTTGCTACTTGAGTTCTTGTTCTGGCGAAGGTTGATCACCATTGGAATTTCTTGTCTTGCCATAATTTAAATCCTTTCTTTTGTTTAAAACGTTAATAAATTGTTGTTAATTAAAATGGTTAATAAATTGTTTTCTTGTCGCTCTTCAGAAAGCCGCGCGCCTGCTTCATCTGATTGACAATGCAAAGGTACGAAGAATATTTGATACTTCAAACATATTTCATGTTAATAACCGTTAAAACTGTACTTTCCCGCCCGCGCGCCGCCGAACGACTATTTTACTCAAATTAATCTCCGATTTTTATTAAATTAAAGGCATATTTTAGTCTCTCGTAATTTTGTGGTCATTATGGTCAATTGTCATTTGTCAATAAGGATTCCCGCTTTGGTCATTTCGTTCAACTATAATATAGATATAAATATCTATATTATAGTTGCCGATTTTTTACTATCCCCAAAACGTTAATGACAATTGACAATTGACCATAATGACTTTCTTTTCCTGATTTTGGTTTGACAGTTTTTGTTTATTTCCTGATGTGGTTGACAATTGTTTTACTGGACAAGTTGACAATCTTCCTGATTCTTGCACCGCAAAAAACTAAAACATTTTGCTTTTTTCTCCTACTATAAAAAAAAATGTGTATCTTTGCAACGAAAACGAAGAAGCGTAACGAAATGGATGAATTGGTGTACGAGTTCCCAATGGCGAAAGGTATCGTGGTGAGTGGTGATATTCACGGCGACTTTACGCAGTTGGTATTCAAGTGCTGCGACCAGTACTGTATGACAGACACGCTGATTATCGTGGCTGGTGACTGTGGCTTTGGCTTCGATCGTCCAGGCTATTACGAGAATATCTACAAGAAGTGCAATAATAAGCTCTCGAAAGCCAATAATTGGTTGTTGTTCATTCGTGGCAACCATGATAATCCTGCCTACTTCAATCTCCAGCCTATCAAGTATCGGCGATGGATGACGCTGCCGGACTACTCCGTAGTGAAGGCATGCGGTCACACTATTCTCTGTATAGGTGGCGCCACTTCGATAGACAGGTTGTTGCGTATAACCGCTAAGCACTATCACCTGCCGAACCCCAATGAACCGTTGGCGCCCAATATCTATTGGAAGGATGAACAGCCATATTTCGACAAGGCTCGGCTCGACACCATTGATAAGTCGTGCGCCATCGACACGGTTATTACCCACACCTCGCCGTCGTTCTGCGAACGATCTTCGCATCAGGGATTGGAGAATTGGGCAGAACATGATGATACTTTGATGTACGACGTGCAGTATGAGCGCCAGGTGATGGATGACATCCAAGCCTACCTTTATACGAAGAACCATCCGCTACGTTACTGGTACTACGGCCATTTCCATCAGAGTTGGCACGCCGAGATTGACGGGGTACAATATAATATGCTTGATTGCATGGAACTAAGAGAATTGAGATAATCTGCACCCTTGCGTAACACAAGGTGACAGGTAACTTTGTGCAGATCCACAAGGGGACAGGCGCTCGGCTCTGCCGCTTCGCTCGATGTGAGCATAAAAACAACGGAGGGCATAAACCCTCCGCGAGGCAACGTGCCGTAGCACATGCTAACTTCCTAAGAAGCTGGTGCAAAGATACGAACTATTTTTGATAATCCAAAATATTTTGATGGAATATTGATATTTTTTTGTGGATTCGAAAAAAAACAAACACAACCCTCGCCCGCTGTGAAGTTCGCGAGGTTTTAAATAGGAAAGAAATAAAACAAGATATATGGCAACAAATGCTCCTGGCTATGTATACATACTGACCAATCCCAGTTTCAGGGAAGATTGGGTGAAGATAGGGAAGAGTTCACGTCCTGTGAATGTCAGGAGCAAGGAGCTTGATAATACCTCAGTACCTCTGCCTTTTGAAATCTTTGCCACAATGAAAACGGCGAAGTACAATGCTGCTCCTCCAACAGAAGTCAAGGAAAAAGACCTTACAATAGAGGATATGGCAGGGAAAATCAGTATTATCCTAAATGGCAAGGTTTCTTATCAGAGTCGATTAGGCTTTGATGTCGTAAAAGAATATCTTAATTTACATCTAGATAACACTATGCTTTCTCTAAAGAAAATCTTCAATGATAATTTATTGGGAGATTGGAATCAGTGGAAGATGTTAGAGGAAAATATTGAGTATGCAAAAAGGCTGAAAGATCTTACAGGCTCATATAGGCATCAGGTGAAACGACAATTTATTCTACGAAGTGGTGATGGAATTAAATTCGTTGTTTCAAATCAATGGAGCATTGTTAATGTTATGAACCTCATACGTTTCATAAAGGACATTTGTGAGAAGAAGTGCTAGTTACTACCAAATTGCACGTTTTATTAAATTATGTGTAATTTATGAATTAAATCACAATTTTCTCCCAAAGATTTTGTAATTTTGCAGCAAATTATGTAGTTATGAGTACAGTGATAGACCAAAGTAGAATATTCACAAGGGAGCAGGTAGAACGCTTGCTTACTGCCACTATTGGAAAAACGTTGTTGCAAGCAGATGCCGCACAATTGTTTGCACACCACGAAGGTCGCGACAAGGTAAAAGGCATTGCTGGTGACATCATTGAGGAGTCAGTTCTTGGTTGCAAGAAGGACAGCAAGCAGGAGCCTGACATACTTGTGGATGGCGTATTGACGGAGTTGAAAACTACCGGCATGATTGAGCCGAAGAAGAAAGACTCCCCCTATGTCTATGAGTGTAAGGAGCCTGTCAGTATAACAGCCGTCTCGATTCCTGTCATTGTAAATGAAGAGTTTGAGACCTCTAATTTCTGGCATAAGTTGGCCCACATGCTTTGGGTCTATTATTGGTACAAGTCACCTATAACGGTGAAACTGGAAGGATATAAGGATTTCCCCATTCTTGGCTTCCAGTTCTATGAGTTCAGTGATGATGATAAACTGCTGTTGCGACAGGACTGGCTATTGGTTCGCGATTTTCTGATTATGATTCATCGTGAATACCATTCCCAGAGTAAACGAGAAGAGCAATACCCACGCCTCTCCCATGAGCTGCGAGGCCAGTTAATGCTGATAGATACAGCGCCCAAATTCCCAAACAATCCTCGTTTCCGTCTGAAGCGTGCATACGCTACTGTAATCGCAGATCAGTATTTTTCGAAAAAACATTTTGAGAAACTCGGTGAAACCATCAGCAAATATACCGACATCGACACAAAGTGCCAATTAATGACTCTGAAATATAAGGGTAAGACGTTTCTGCAAATTGCCAAAGAATTGAAAGTAGACATTAAACTTGATGTGAAAAACTTCGCAGAATGTGCTGTGGTTAAGATGTTTGGAGGGCATGTTTCGAAGTTGAATGATATTGAGGACTTCGCCAAGATAGGTATCATTGCTAAAAGTGTGCCCTTGATGTCAGATGGCAAAGGGAAGGAAGACATGAAACTCTTTTTGCCTAATCTTGTTGATTGGACAAAAGAGACAGAATTTGAGGAATCTGCAATCTACGATTATTTTGCAGGGCATCATTTCCTTCTAATCATTTATAAACATGTTGGCAAAGATGTCGTTTTTGAAGGTTTCAAGAGAGTCTTCTTTGACGAGAAGTTTATAATGGATAATGTGAAGAAGACATGGGATGACGTTCGTGACCTTATAACAAACAAGAAACTTAAGATTGAAAGAAAAACGACGAAAGATGGAACCGTAAGGGTTAATAAGTCTGGAACTTTCATGGAATCTCCCAACTTTCCGAAGGTATCTACACACAAAGTGTTTATTAGAGGTGGTGCTTCCAAAACTTTGGATAAATACAAGACTCTTGAAATAAATGGGCTAAAGATGTTGCCGCAATATGTTTGGCTTGATAAAAAGTACGTGCAAGAACTTATAAAGTAATGAGTAAGAAACATCATATAAAAGTAGTGGAACTATTTGCCGGTGTGGGAGGATTCCGCATCGGACTTGAAGGTGCGTCGGATGTCTACGAGACCATCTGGAATAACCAGTGGGAACCATCGACACAGCATCAGGACGCTTCATTAGTATATCAGGCACGCTTTGGCAGAAAAGGGCATTGCAATAAGGACATCAATACAGTACTGACAACAGATATACCTGATCATGATTTATTGGTTGGTGGCTTCCCTTGCCAGGACTACTCCGTGGCTGCAACTTTAAGCCGCTCAGGTGGCATTGAAGGTAAGAAAGGTGTGCTGTGGTGGCAGATTTATCGCATCCTTCAGGAGAAAGGTGACAAACGCCCTCAATATATTTTCTTCGAGAACGTTGACCGTCTGCTGAACTCTCCTGCTACTCAGCGAGGACGCGACTTTGCTATTATCCTTGCATCGTTGGCAGATTTGGGATATGTCGTAGAGTGGCGTATCATCAATGCTGCCGATTATGGCATGCCGCAGCGAAGACGCAGAACTTACATCGTTGGCTACCTGAAGAATTCCGTTGTGGCTCAGAAGGTAGAGCAACTGGCAGATTGGGTAGAGTTCGATGGCGTTATGGCAAAGGCTTTTGAGTTCAGACCAAAAGCAGGAACAGTGTCTGAGTTTGACATAGAAGGTTCCATCAAGGAAGTTTCTGACGGATTTAACAAAGGCAAGAAAGATAGTCCTTTTGGTAATGCAGGCATGATGATGGACCGCCATGTGTATTCTGTAGATGCAGATCCTGTTTATGACGGGCCACGTCAAACACTTGGCGGTAATCTTGTTGATGAAGATTTCGTGCCAGAAGAATTCTTTATCTCGGAAGAGGAACTGCCTAAATGGGAATACGAAAAAGGTGCTAAGAAGATTGAGCGTGTTTCCAAGGAAGGCTACAAGTATATGTTCTCTGAGGGGGGTATGGCTTTCCCAGACTCTCTTGATCAGCCTTCACGTACTATTATAACTGGAGAAGGCGGCACAGCACCATCACGTTTCAAACACGTGGTGAAGACGAAGTCTGGCCGCTATCGCCGCCTGCTGCCTATTGAGTTGGAACGTATGAATATGTTCCCTGACAATCATACACTCCATCCAGAAGTATCTGATGGAAGACGCGCATTCTTGATGGGTAATGCATTGGTATGTGGTATCGTGGAACAGATTGGCAAGAGTCTCTATCAGTTCATTTACGACGAGGCACCCGTATCATCACGCCCCATTTTCACAAACCGCGATGCCAAACCGATGCTTGATTTAGGCTTATTTGCTGACGAAGAAAAGCCTTTGGTAGTTAATCGTCCCAAAAAGCAATATACACTTGACCCTGCAAAGCATCTGCTGATTGCCTTGGTGAAGAAAGACAATGAGGAATACTTCTTGAAAGAAGAACCTACAAAGATTTACTATACAGGCAAAACCAAGACATTCCCATCGACGGTGGCCATCAATAAGCTCTACTACTTCATGCCTTATATTAAGGAGAAGGGAGTGCGTGATTTGTATCTGATTCGTGTGGCTCGTATTGGCAGCAAGGCAGAGATTCATCCAGAGTCTAATGATGAAGAGCCTCGTTTGGTGTTTGAACTAGAATATTTGGAGAGCCTGCCAGAATATGAAACAATGTCGCTGACAAGATATTGGTATAAAGATACGTTGCTGGGAAGAATTATAAAGGACAAAACGATATTGTAAAACCTTGACAACAATTATTTGAATTTAGAACTATGTCTGACAACAAAGATTTCTTTAAGAAACAAACAGACTCGTCGAGGGTAAAGGCAGCAATCATATCTGAATACTTTCCGCAGTACTGCCACATTATATCGCGTAAACATACCCCACAGCGGTTTGGTTATTTCGATATGTTTGCAGGGCCAGGCATCTATGAGGATGAAAGTTGGTCAACGCCATTGCTTGTCGCTAAGAACTGTTACGAAGATACGTTTCTGCGTGACAAGGTGTGGATGGTATTCAATGATATGGCCTTTGGCGATAAGCTGAAAGAGAATTTTGAGAAGTTTTTTCAAAGTGGCACTTTCAGGTTTGAGCCATTCTTCGCAAACAGGGTGTTTGGGGAGTGGCCAAAGATAGATACATTCCTCACAAGAAACACTATGCAGGGCTTTTATAACGAATGCCCATCGCTTTTATTCATAGACCCCTGGGGCTACAAACATATCAACACAAGAGTACTGACACAATTTCTTACGCAATGGGGTAACGAGGTATTTATATTTATTAATACCAAACGTTTGAACGCGGCTTTCGAAAACAATCTGTTTCAGGAAGACCTGAAGATAGTATTTCCGCTAACCTATAACGAAGTGAGAGAAGACAAGAAACTTCAGGGGACAGTGGAAGAACGACATAAGTTCATTATTAACAAGTTGGCAGCTGAATTTCACAGGATTCTTGGAGGTGTGGTTTACTACACTGCATTCCAATTCCGCGAAGAAGATCAGGAAACGCCAAGCCACTATTTGTTGCACATTACGAAAGGAGCAAAGGGCTTTGATTTAGTAAAACGCGTGTATAGCAAGTATTCTAACGTTGACACGGTGCTGGCAGAAATGGATGGCGTAAATACCTACAGGTTCGATCCAAAAAGGTTAGATGTGGCATCAATGTTTGATGAAGATTTCAAGCAAGAAAATATTGACAAGTTGAAGAGAGAGATTCTCAACGCATATAAAGGCAAGACATATGTTACTGAGAAACTGTTCAATGAAGACCAACGAACAGGACGTCTACATTCTTATACTCACTATCTGGTAGCTTTCAGACAACTTTATGATGAGGGCAAGATAGATGTTCAATTTACCGATGGAAAGAATCACAAGGCATCAGTGTTGATATCTTCTGGGTGTAAGATTACATTTAAATAATAGCGTATGGCAGAAACAAAGATAGAATGGACAGATAAAACTTGGAACCCAGTAACAGGATGTACCAAGAAGTCTGAGGGCTGTGTTCACTGCTATGCGGAAGTGATGGCCAGAAGGTTAAAGGGTATGGGACAGAAAAAGTATAAGAATGCTTTCAAGCTGACTCTTCATCCTGAAGATTTGGATGAGCCAAGGAAATGGACTAAACCACATAACATTTTTGTATGTTCTATGGGTGATTTGTTCCATGATGATGTCCCCTTTGACTTCGTTGACAAGGTAATGCAAACTATCCGCGAAACTCCACAGCATCGCTATCAGATACTGACAAAAAGAGCTGAGCGTATGGAAGAATATTTCAGTTCCCATGACGTTCCAGAGAACGTCTGGCTTGGAGTAACTGTAGAAGTACAAAGGACTCGTTATCGCATTGACCATTTACGGAACTTACCAGCATCAGTTCGTTTCCTCTCATGCGAACCACTGCTTGAAGATTTGGGTGACCTGAATCTTGACGGCATAGACTGGATTATTGTAGGTGGTGAAAGCGGTACTCAAGCGAGGCCTATGAAAGAACAATGGGCTCTGAATGTGAAGCGTCAGGCTGATAATGCCAACATTGCTTTCTTCTTTAAGCAGTGGGGTACGTGGAGTCGTGAAGGTGTAAAACGCAACAAACATGTTAATGGTAAACTGTTAGAAGGTAAAATCATTCAACAGATGCCTAAAGATAAGAACAGATAGCTATGAATCAGTTTCAAATATATGATGACAATACTTTCGGGCGGTGTTTAAAATCGCTGCTCGAAAAGTTACATAGCTATTTTGACGATGCCAGTATAGCAAGCGAATGCGAAGGTGGGCAACTCGTACCAATGTTTAAATTTCGCAGTCTTCTATTGATTGCTGAGATATATGAAATGGTCCGTCTATTCTTCGTAAACAGGGAGAGTAGCCTGGCTGAATATTTCAGTGACAGGACACTTAAACAATGTTTACAAGACATCGCTGACGTAGAAGACATGCAAAATAGTCTCTCCAATCTATCTGGAGAATTAAAGAGTATTGAAGATTCTATTTTATGGAATACTGATTTAGCAGGCATGGCTGGTTTGGAGGGTTTAGAGGCGATGCCAGGACTCTATGAATACCAACAATTGAGGATGGGCGGTGTTATTTCTCTTTGTTCTTCAGATAATATTGAAACCCCTTCAGTAAAAAAATCTCACCTTTGGAAAAATACTTTTGGTAAAAGGTCTTCTGAGAGATACGAAAAAGTATTTAGAGGTGCAAAAGAGGATCTTGATGACGTACGAAAGAGTTTTTCCCCAGACATCAATGACCAGGTATATAACAATGCCGTTAACAAAATGAGCTTAGGGAATAGGACTGTAAAAGAGGTAGATGAATATGAGTTGCGTGCAATATCTGCTCATGGGAAAAAAGATAAAAGTAAATTTGATTTTTTAAAATTTTTAATCGTTGTTCAAAAAAAAGCAGAGACTGCCACTGCCGATGACATTCTTTCTGAAATGAGAGCTGCTATTGAGTTGCTACGGAATGCGTTAATGACTGAGGCAGAGGATATATATTATATACGTACAGGAGATTTCTCAGAACTTGTTAATACATACAATGAGGGAATTATACAGAAATATTATTCTGAGATTCCTTTCATGGTGTATAATCAGCAGCGAAATGAGTTTTGTCAACAGTTACGAGAAGATATAGAAATAGACCTTGCCAATTGGAGATGCGAAAAGGACTATACAGGAAGACCGCTCAAAAAGGATGAATATGACGAATTTTTGCAAGACCGCAGAGACAATGTTATCAAAAACATGAAAAGCTATGAAAAGTTGTGGAAACTTCGTAAACATAGCGGTGGCTTAGATGCAGACGTTACTCCAGAGAATTTCGCTCGCATGTTCTATCGTAGGAAAGGTGTAGATAGATACTTCATCGAATTACAATGGGAGTTAGAGGAACTATCCAACTTAATTGAAAAGAACAAGCAAAAGATAGTTGAAGATGAACAAAAGCCTGTAATAACTCCGAAACAGAAAGCTGTGGCAGACTTTGTTGACAAAATCATAATGCTTGCTAAAACAGCGTATGAGGAATGGAATAACAAGTATGCTTCGCCTGGGGTTCACAAGGCAGACGTATTCATTGTTATAAAGAAAGATGAATTGATTGGCTTCATTCAGGGTGAAATGAAAAACAATTTTGAAGAACTGAGTGAATTGTGTTACCCCGTTTCTCCAACAACAAAACAGGAGTTCTGCAAATACGTGATGAAGCTACAGAAAGAAGATTATTTCGGCTTACTCCCTAATAAACTATTGGCAGATATTCTTGCTCCCATAGTTGAACTTTCTCCTGGCACTGTAAATAACTATTTAAGTTCTTTGTAGCTTTTAGTAATAATACCAATAATCGTCTATTTCATTTGCTGAAATAGGCGATTTTTTTGTATATGCAGATGGATAATATTGAATTAAATGCTATTATCCATCATATTATTCATTAACGAATTGTTTTTGAGCCAATTACATCAATGTGGATTAAATTGGATAATATTTGGTGTAATAGGATATTATCAAGTATTTTGCAGCCGGAAACCCATAATAGCGGGTAATATAGAAAATGAGAAATGTAACAGATTCAAAAACAATCAGTGGACTAATCCTGAAGATAGGACGTTCACAACAGTATTGCACCAACTGGGGTGAGATGCTGTTCAAGGGTAGAGAGGTTATTGTAAGCGTCAAAGGTTCACATCAGAGACAAAAGATACCTATGTATATACGCGATGACTCTGATGTTGGCATCCTCAACCTGACACCTAATACATTATTAAACAAGGTGTGGAGTCTCAATATCCACGGAGAGATGAACACATCCAATCAAGGATGCATTTTCATTGACAGAATCAATCTATCGGCAATAGTGCCAAAACAAGTAAACATCAACAAGTATTTTTAAAACCAAAGATTATGGCAAAGGAAATTAAAATGAAGCAGGCTACTACGAGTAGCGAAGTAAGAAACAGAGAGTATTGCATCGCGCTGATGAACACAGGCGAGGTGCTTGGTAACGAACTGATAGAGCTGCTGTCGCAGCATGGCTGCTCGTTTGAAGGTCTGGTTATCGAGACGTATGCAATGAGCAAAGCATGGGCTGCACTACAGGCCATCGCTCATAGTGAGTGCTACGATGCAGAAAATCTGTTCCAGCAACTTCTTCCGTCTTTCATCAAGGACATAGAAGATTTCATCAACGAAATGGAAAAGGAAGAGAAGAAGTAAACTAACGTAGAATCCGAGTTGTTGTGAGGTGGTTTCTCATGAGATAAAGCGCTTTACATCTTCACACATCTCACAAAGACTTCGGAACAATGAAAGAAATAACGCTTCGTGTGCCTGATGATATGGCACAGTTGTTAGAGGAGTGGGTTAAGCACATTCCTGAGATGGAAATCGTTTGTCGTGAGGAGTCTACAGACTACGGTCTTGGCGATATGGACAGACAGATGGCTTTAGCATTAGAGGTGTTAAGGCAGAACAAGACGATCCGCTATCTCTATGATTACACCTGGATTATGGTGGCTATCGGTGATGGTGCCATAAAGGGTATGGGTGGATTCAGATCGCCTCAGAATTTTATGGATTATTTGGGCAGCGTGGGTGTTGAGCGTATCCCAAGCCGGACTACACTTAGTACATTTAATAATAATGTATGTGGCACCTATCCTAATTGGGAGTTTATTGATACTGATGACCCGCAAGAAATCTTAAGGCGAAAGAATGTTGTCAGACAGCTGATAAGTGCCCTAAACAAGCTGAAAAACCAAACACCTGAACAGAAAGCTGAACAATAGCAGCAAGGGGCTGAACAAATAACGGAACATGCGATTTTTCATAGGAATAGTTCCAAAATATAGCTCTATCTTTGCAACGTCGAAAGATGAAATCGTTCTTTGAAATGTTGATACTGTGTGTTTTAAGTTGATTCATAAATCTGAGTTGTTTTTGATTAGTTTGAATTTAGCGGTGAAGCGTCGCCGCACAGCCGCTCGGTTCGTGAGAATAGAGTGGATTTTCAAAAGAGAGTTAGTTCACATTATTAATAATATAAAAGAAAGGATTAAATTTATGGAGAATTACAGAAGCGGGGTTGAGAATACCCCAGATTATTTGGAGAATAAGTCCGATTTGTTCGTGAATCTCTCGGACGTTTACCCAAAATCGCCTGAGGTGCAAATCACGACCCATCTGAGAATGATATACGGTCATGTGGATTGGGAGAACCTGATCTATACACTCGACGACGGCACAATCAGTCTGCTCAGGAAGTATAAAGATTGTGTCAGTCACGGTCGGGAGGTCTTGGGTAGATTGAAAAAGGGCCTCTGTGTGGCTATCCTGAAAACAGACACCATGGGTCCTGTGGCCTATAAGGAGATGGTGACAGGTAGTATTGAGATTGAGTTGTACGACCTGGACCAGGCCATCGATAACGCCGCCAGATGGTTCTTGGAAGACACGATGGAATCGGTCTATACTTACTCGCTCTTTACACCTTATTTCCTTGTGGCGTTCAGACTGGCCTTAATGGAAGGCAACATGAGTGAAGAGGAGCGGTTCGCGGAAGACAGGTTGAGCGAAGTGTGGCGTAAGACGTTTTCATCGGTCATGTATTTTGCAGGACAGAAAATGCAGAAAGAGGCGATTGATATGGTGAAGAAAGACTATTCTATGCCCTTTAATCTGAACGAATGCGAGATTAACGACTTCTTAAAAAATATGTAGGCTTATGCGGAATCAATACGGTGTTGAAGTACGAGAGTGTTGTGCTTCGTGCATGTGTAAGGATCTGACGAAATTGGCGGCATCGAGGTTCTGCCTGATGCACCACAAAAAAGTCAAGCCTCGAGAATGGTGCGAGCAGTGGAAGATGAGTGAACAGCTGGAGGCTGCGGGCTCATCCGGGGGAAAGGTAAAGAAGCCAGCTTATCTGAAGTATCTGCTCGCGATAAGGGAGGAAGAAAGCCTGGCTTTGCAGCAGGGGATTCGCATCCCACACAAGAGCGTCGAACAGATCAGGAAAGAATTCGAAGAAAAAAACGGCTCCATTTACGTAGAGCCTTAGTTATTAACAATTTTAATTTTTTATTTTTATGAAGACAAGAATTTTAAAAGTTGACACCTTCGGACCGAAGTTCGAGGTGAAGAGTGAGAAATCAGAAGGCGGTGTGCTGAGCAAGCGCAACCTCGTGTTAAGCGAGCTGGGCAAGTTTGAGGACAAGTTTATGGCGACTGCGCTGGGCGACAATGCCGAGCTGGAGTTGAAGGAGGGCGATATCGTAGCGGTATCTATGCGGTTCTCCTGCCGAGACTATAACGGTCAGACTTTTCAGGACATTACCATCAATGAGATCTACAAACTGAATGTTGAACAGCCTAAGGAGGTAAAGACATTCTAAGTATTAATCGGGCGAAGGAACAGTGAAGGAAGTCATCGCGATGTGAAATTAAAATGGTACCAAATTATTCCGACACACCTTCACTCCAAAATTCGCTAGATTATGAGCAAGAACAAGACAATTACGCTGAACGCCCAGATGGTAATCAGCAGAAGTGAGAATGGTTTGGATTTGGTGCAGGTACTGCCCGATAATCCGTGTGAAGGACTGGTGAAGCCGTTTAGTGGCTCGGGGCACGCCCAACTGCAGGGCAATGCTCAGTTTGACTTCGTGCGTAAGAGGCGCATCAGGGGTAAAGCTGAACTGAAGCAGCCGCATAGTACTTTGTCGTATGGCAGGGACGGCATAGACCGCTTCATCCTCTATATTCCCTCGGAGCAGCGCGAGGAATTCGCTGACTGGCTGGAGAAAGAGGGGGCTGTGGTGATTAAGTACATGAGGAACAAGTTCAAGAACAAGAAGTAGGAGCCTATGATTAATTACATCTATCAGAAAGACGGGAAGGGGCCAAAGCTGGCCCGTCCCGTTACTACGAGGGAAGAATACTTTGCGCTGAGGAACGCGCCCGACAACGCCAAGAACTTCTATGACGCCCGAGGCGGCGACGAGAATGCCAAAAGCAATCAGATTCAGTTCAACTACAATGACCTATTGCCCGACGGGGTACTGAAAGGCTGCAAGCATCCTTCTTCGACGTTCGCCCACGACGTCGACTGTGGCGATGCCCAAGAGCAGGTGAGACTGAAGGATGAGATCCTGGCTTTGAAGGACGAGATAGGGCTGTTGGAGCTGTCGGGTTCGGCAAGATACGGTCTGCATGCCGTTTGTCGTCGTCAGCCCGGAAGGACGGTGAGAGAGTGCCAGTATGCCATCAGTATGGCGACGCATACGGAGTATGATACGAACGCGCGAGGGTTGGCAAGGGTGATGTTCACCGGACCTGCGACGGAGGATAATCTCTTTTATCTGGATGATGCCATCTTCGAGGAGCCTCTGACCGTAGAGGAGAGCGAGAAGGAGTATAAGGTGCTGAAGGAGCGCGAGACGAAGAATCTGGAGGAGGTGCCGAAGGGAGCTAAGAAAGCGAATAAGCACTATAGGCCGTGGGAGGAAGAGACGGATGATGGAAAATGTAAGAAGGAAGAAGAAAGATGTAAGAAGGAAGATGTGAGCCATCAGACATCAGCCATCGAACATCAGACATACCCATCGGACTATCACGGGATACCGTTTACGGAGATACTGAAGAAGTATTGGGAGGTGAATAATCGGGGGTTTGAACCGACGAAGGGCGATAGGGATACGTTGACGTACCAGCTGGCGTGTGATTTGAGGCACATATGCGGCCGAAGCTTCGAATGGCTCGACCAGGTGATTCCCTGCTACGACGGGTTCCCATTGGAAGAGAAGCGGGCGAAGATTAAGAGCGCTTTGAGTTCGGAACTGGAAGCGTTCCCTGCACGACTGAGAAATGTCCTGAATGCGCTGTCCATTGACCATTCACCATTGACCATTGACCATTTGGCTGCGCAGGAAGAGGTTGACGATGAATGTTCAATGGTCAATGTTCAATGTTCAATGAAAAAACTTCCTCAGGGAATCAAGGAGTCGATCGATGCCGCGGGGCCGCAGCTGGCGATGCCCGTCCTGACGGCGATCTGTCCCTGTATCGGGGCGCTGGCAACGGGCGTGGCGCTCGACGTTCACGGACAGAAGAAGGGACTGAACCTCATTGCCTACATCGTCGGTGACTTTGCCTCAGGGAAGGGAAAGATTGACCCGGTGATTGACGCCTGGATGGGAGAGCTGAAAGCGCTCGACAAGATGTACCAGAAACAGGAAGACGACTGGCGCGCCAAGTTCCGTGCGGCTAAAAACAAGAAAGAACAGCCGGAAGAACCAAAATTGCCTGTACGTTGCCTGACGCTGAACAACACGGTGGCCAACCTCGCCGAACGTCTGGCGAATACGGAGGAGAAGCACGCCTTCTCGTTCACGCCAGAAGCCGACACGGTGGCGCAGAAGTGGAAGTCGGCGATGAGCGATTTTTCGGTGATGCTACGTCAGAGCTACGACGGCACCAGATATGAGCGTGAGGCCAGAAGTGCAGAGGCCGTGAACGTACATATCGAGCATCTGCTTTGGTGTGTGACGATGTGTGGGACCCCCGATGCCCTATTCCGCGTAGTATCCAACTATACGGACGGTTTCCAGAGCCGTATCGCCGTAGCCCGCACACCCGACAACACGTTCGCCAAGCTGGAGGATAAGCCTGCTTTGCTGACAGCGAGACAGACGGAGCGCATCCAACAGATTGCCCATCTGCTGCCGCTGATGCAGGGTGAGATCGTCCTGCCCAAACTCGAGGCACGAGGTAGGGAATGGCTGGAGAAGATCCGTCTGGAGACGATGATGAACGACGATAGGGTGAAGGCCCGTCAGCGCTTCCGCGTCTGTGTGACCGCGCAGAGAATGACCTGTTGTGTGATGCTCTGTAAAGTCTGTGAGTCGCTGATTCAGAAACACGGGCTGAGCGGTGCAGAGAATCAGCTGAAGCAGAACCCCAACCTCTGGAAGGAACAGCTGCTGAAGGCTCAGACACCGCAGATGCTGGACATCTACGACGTGATAGCCGACTCGCTGATAGAGAATGCCCTTTATTTCTTCCGCGAACGTATAGAGAACGCCTTCCGTAGTCGGGACTATGCAGGCGGGACGAGCGGGGAACGTACGAGGCGCAGCAAGAATGATTCTATCTATGCGCGGCTGGATCCGCAATTTACCGAAGACCAGGCCATGCAGCACTCGGTGGCCATCAAGGGCGCAGGAGTGACCCGAAATAGTGTTCGTCAGATGTTGAAGAACTGGCGGAAACAGGGGTTGATAGAACGATTAGAAGATAATCGGTTTAGAAAATTGTAATGGTCATTATGGTCAATTGTCAATTGTCATTAGTAAAAATCAAATTTTAATTCGTATGGAAAAAGTTGAAATCAATAAGCAAGCAAAACTCTCCGAGCACTTTTCGCTCGGAGAGATGACCAAGACGAGTTATCATCCGCTGGATGGGAACATCCCGTCGAGGGTGCATATCGAGAACCTCATTAATCTCTGTGAGAACTGGTTGGAAGAACTTAGGAGCAGGTATAATTTGCTCTACGGTCAGAGGAAGGTGACAC
>JAEEGK010003212.1_pt1 | contig 40836 bp, 26 predicted proteins | sample 8958771 | NCBI WGS metagenome assembly JAEEGK01 (sample SAMN16246547, study PRJNA631951) | gut metagenome | biome: gut microbiome; feature: rumen; material: SC-attached | host: Bos | place: Iran: Karaj | collected 2018-10
CTGTCAGGAACATACCGCCAAAGCAGCGTCGGTACTGGACAGAGCATGAGTTCCTTGACAAGGTGGCCTCATATACAAAAGTACATTTCGAGGGTAAATACAAGGACGTGTATACTGTGCCAACGGCCAATCAAAGGCATGTGTTCGATATGCTTGAGTTGCCTTACAGATATAAAGGCGTTGCTTACAACATGCCTCCAAAGAAAGAGTCACAAAAGGTAGATGCCGATCATAGCACAACTCACGACAATGAAAGAACAGACGAGGTGCCTGCAACTTGAAACCTATTTATGGTTATATTTCGGGATTTTGGGTTCTAATGGTTTGTTGTTCATCTTTACCTCCGTTTTTAGGGTTAATAACTTGAATACGGGTGCAAAGTTATGAGAATCCAGCCCACGCTGCAAGCAAAGCCGGGGGGCTGGCGGAATCCTGAAATCATTACAAGCTGAAAACCAGCGGGTTACGCGTCTGCATTCCTCAATCCGTCATCCGTCACCTCTATCCGTCACCCTGTAACCTGCTGATTATGAGCACGATTGACCGAAGGTGACGGAATGACGGATAGAAAATTAATCGAAAAAAGGAGACAAGGTGTTATGCCATTACGACATCAAGCACCATCATCAGTACAAAGCCAATGGCGAAGCCGATGGTGCTGAGGTTTGAATGCTGGCCGCCGGAAGCTTCTGGAATCAGTTCCTCGACGACGACGTAGAACATGGCTCCTGCGGCAAAAGCCAGCATATATGGCAGGACAGGCATCAGCTGTGAGGCCAGCAGCAATACGGCGACGGCTCCTGCGGGCTCGACGGCACCACTCAGCGAGCCAATCATGAACGAGCGCCAGCGGCTGTTGCCGGCGGCTCGCATCGGCATCGAGATGATGGCCCCCTCAGGCACGTTCTGAATGGCTATACCCAATGAAACGGCAACGGCACTGGTCAGCGAGATGTTCGTCAGGCCGCTGTCGGCTCCTGCGAACACCACGCCGACGGCCATTCCCTCTGGCAGGTTGTGGATGGTGACGGCAAGGGCCAGCATCGCCGTTCTGGAAAGGTGGGAGCGCATGCCTTCAGGTTTGTCGGTGCCGATATGCAGGTGTGGCGTCAGCTCGTCAATCAGCAGGAGGAAGCCCATTCCCAACAGGAACCCTATGGCGGCAGGCATGACAGACCATGCTCCTCTTCCAGACTCCATCTCCATAGCAGGAATCAGCAGCGACCATACCGATGCTGCCACCATCACCCCCGATGCAAAACCGAGCAGCGACTTCTGCAGCCGCACCGACATCCCGTCGCGCATCATGAAGACGAAGGCTGAGCCGGCCATCGTGCCCAGCAGCGGAATCAGCAGTCCTATTACCAATGTCATTGTCATCGGGTGCAAAGGTACAAAAAAGTTTTTGCAACTGGCTCGTAAATTCTTATTTTTTCCATCGAATCATTTGGCTCTTTCGCTTTTTCTTTATAATTTTGCATCATCAATAACTAAAAAACATAAATGACAAGTAAGATGATGAGACAAATGAAGCTTTGGGTGTTAGCCGCCATCCTGACAGTAAGCGGTGCTGGTATGTTGACCTCATGTAGAAAGGCGATTTCTGTCAATGACAATGCGACGCCTCAGAAGGTGGAGTCGACAGAACTCATTCGTACCAGCCAAAGCTGGGACGGTGAAGAGCTGCCAGACTATTTGCAGGGAAGGCCTGAACTCGTAGCCGTAAAGTATGTGTTCCCGGCTGGACAGAAGCTGGGCTGGCACCACCATCCTGTAATGAACTACGGCGTACTGATGCAGGGGGAACTGACTATTATCGGGCAGGACGGCAAGGTGAAGACCGTCCATGAGGGTGAGGCCGTCGTTGAGATGGTGAATACCATCCACCACGGTGAGAACCGGGGTACCAAGCCCGCCATCCTCTACATGTTCTACCTCTCGCAGAAGGACCTGCCACTGGCCGTTCAGCACCCGGAGATACCTTTGGACTGACTACAAGGCTCTTCATGCGCACAGTCGCCGGAGGCTTATGAACTGGTATTTCTGTCAGTTCGTGCAGTCTTGTGAGGATTAGAAAGTTGGAAGCGTTAAAAAAAGAGAAGGCGCTGAAAGTTTTCAATCCTCACCTCGCTGTTTTCGTGCTTTTTTTGTAATTTTGCACGATAATTATAACTAAGGTATATGGAAGTTACGAAGAAATATGTGATGGAACTGAGGGTGGCCGAGGCCGTTCGGGTTCACGAACGGTATGTGCTGCTGAAGCTGACGCAGGACGAGCAGTTGCCACCGATGCAGCCCGGACAATTTGTCGAGGTGCGCGTCGACGGCGTACCCGAAGTATTCCTCAGACGCCCGATATCGATTAACTTTGTTGACCGCGAGCGCAACGAGCTTTGGCTGCTCGTGGCTGTGGTTGGCGAAGGAACGCGGTGGATGGCCGGGCTTCAGCAGGGCTGTGCAGTGAATGTCGTCGGGCCGCTGGGGCGCGGGTTCTCGCTTCCCGAAGGTGAAACGGCGGACACGGGAGCGCGACTGCTTGTTGGCGGCGGCGTGGGCGTGGCTCCGCTGCTGTATTTGGGAGCGACGCTCAAGGAGGCTGGCGTGGAGCCGGTGTTCCTGCTTGGAGCGCGGACGGCGAAGGACCTGCTGATGGTCGACGAGTTCCGTAAATACGGCGAGGTACTGGTGACGACGGAGGACGGCTCCGAGGGTGAGCGCGGGTTTGTAACGCAGCATACGGTGCTGCAGACGCGGACGTTCGGGCTGATCCAGACGTGCGGGCCTACGCCGATGATGAAGGCTGTGGCGCGGTTTGCGTGGCAGCAGGGCATCGAGTGCGAGGCTTCGCTCGAGAACATGATGGCGTGCGGCCTGGGAGCATGCCTGTGCTGTGTTGAGAAGACTACCGAGGGTAATCTGTGCGTGTGCAAGGATGGTCCGGTGTTTAATATAAAGCGACTGTTATGGCAACTTTAAATGTGACAATAGGCAACCTGCGGTTGAAGAACCCGGTGATGACGGCCTCGGGAACGTTTGGCTACGGTCTCGAGTTTCAGGATTTTGTGCCACTCGACGGACTTGGGGCTATCATAGTAAAAGGAACGACCCTGCGCCCGCGCGAGGGCAATGACTACCCGCGCATGGCCGAGACGCCGATGGGTATGCTCAACTGCGTGGGCCTGCAGAACAAGGGCGTCGACTACTTCTGCAAGCACATCTACCCGCAGCTGACCGCTACCGGCGGCACGTATATCGTCAACGTGAGCGGCTCGTCGCCCGAGGACTATGCCGAGTGTGCGGCTCGTGTGGATGCGCTTGAGGGGATTCCGGCCATCGAGCTGAACATCTCGTGCCCTAACGTGAAAGACGGCGGTATGGCCTTCGGCGTGACCACGAAGGGTGCTGCCTCGGTGGTGCGTGCCGTGCGCGAGCGCTACGGCAAGACGCTGATTGTGAAGCTGTCGCCAAACGTGACCGATATTACCGAGATTGCCCGTGCGGTGGAGGCCGAGGGAGCCGACTCGGTGTCGCTCATCAACACGCTGATGGGCATGGCCGTCGACATTGAGAAGCGCAAGCGGGTGCTGTCAATCGGCACTGGCGGCCTGTCCGGCCCTGCCGTGAAGCCCGTGGCGCTGCGCATGGTCTACCAGGTGGCACGTGCCGTGAAGATTCCCGTCGTCGGCCTTGGAGGCATTATGACTGCCGAGGATGCCATCGAATTCCTGATGTGTGGCGCAACGGCCATCGAGATTGGCACCGCCAACTTCATCGACCCGGCAGTAACCATCAAGGTGCGCGACGGCATCAGCGACTGGCTCGACCGTCACGGCTGCCGCTCAGTACAAGATATTATAGGAACGATTGACTAACATATAAAACTACAAAAAATGAGAACTACTAAGAAACTAATCATGAGTCTGGCGCTGACGCTGTGCAGCTTAGGGCTTAGTGCTGCCGAGCTGGTGGCTTTTCCCGGCGCACAGGGCTGGGGGCGCTTTGCTACCGGAGGCCGCGCGGGCAAGGTGTATCATGTAACTAATCTGAACGACTCGGGTACTGGTTCGCTTCGCGATGCCGTGAGCCAGCCCAACCGTATTGTGGTGTTCGACGTCTGCGGCACCATCTATCTGAAGTCGGGCCTCGTCTTCTCCAGCAACCTGACGGTGCTCGGACAGACGGCTCCGGGCGAGGGCATACAGGTCTATGGCGACCGTGTGTCGTTCTCGGGTGCCAACAACCTGATTGTGCGCTACATGCGCTTCCGCATGGGCAAGGGCGGCACGAGCGGCAAGGATGCTGCCGGCGTGTCAAACGGGCGCAACATGATCTTCGACCACCTCTCAGTGCTGTGGGGGCGCGACGAGTGCTTCTCCATCAGCTGGGACAACAAGGGCACCGAGCCGGCCGACATCACCATCCAGAACTCCATCATCGGACAAGGTCTGCAGACGCACTCCTGCGGCGGACTTATCCAGACGGCGGGCGGCGTGACGCTGTATCGTAATCTCTACATCGAGAACAAGACGCGCAACCCGAAGGTGAAGGGCCTGAACCAGTTTGTCAACAACGTGGTCTACAACTGGGGTAACGGCGGCTGCTACCTGATGGGGCGTGAGAGTGCCGGCAACTCATGGGCCGACATTGAGGACAACTACTTCATACGCGGTCCGTGGAACAGCAGTACCAAACCGCTGTCGGAGGGCAACGAGAACTTCCAGTTCTACGGTGCGGGCAACTACTATGACAACGACAAGGACGGCGTGCTGAACGGCGCCCCCATCACCGACGCAGACTACACCGCCTCGGGCGGACTGCGGCGTGCGACGCTGGGCGAGATAACCAACGCGCCGAAGGCCTTCCCCGAGATTACGCCGAAGATGACGGCCGAGCAGGCCCTGAAGTGGATTGTTGACAGCGTAGGCCCCTCGCTGCCTGCACGCGACGAGGTTGACAAGTACCTGATTGACGAGCTCACCTCATACGGCAAGCTGGGCTCTACCGGTGGCATCTCAGACGAGACGACGCTGCCCCACGGCGGCACGGGTACTCTCTATTCAGGAACCAAGCCGAAGGACAGCGACGGCGACGGCATGCCCGACGAGTGGGAGACTGCCAACGGCTTGAATCCCCAGAAGGACGATGCGATGACTATTGCCGCCAACGGCTATGCCAATATCGAGAACTACGTGTTCTCAATCGACCGTGCCTATCCGTACGTCAAGAACCCCTCTAACCTGCAGGTCACTGACCAGAAGAAGGAGTCAATCACGCTGAACTGGACAGACAATGCCGACAACGAGACGGGCTACATCATAGAATACTCAACCGACAACAAGACGTTTCAGGAACTGGACCGCACAGAGGCCGATGCGACTACCTACGTGGCCGGCGGACTGACACCCGAGACGGTGTACTACTTCCGCATTCATGCTTACGGTGCCAACGGCCTCGTGTCGCCCTACACGGCCATTACGACCGAGACCCTTGGCGACCCGGCAGCCCCGAAGGCATCGCTCAATCCATCGCCGGCAGTCAATGCAGAAGTCGGCGTGGCCCAGGGCGGCGTCATGCTGACGTGGGAAAACCCTACTAAGGAGTACGATGGCAAGATCATCTACTTCGTACTGTTTGGTACGGACGCCGACAACCTGAAACAGATGATCACCACAACGAACAAGAGCTATGAGTACACGGGCGAACTGGAACCCAACACCACCTACTACTGGCGTGTCGACGCCCGTAACAACGTGGGCAAGACGCAGGGTACGCTATGGTCGTTCAAGACCGTTCAGGGCGGTACGCTCTTCTATACCGACTTCAACACCCAGCCTGAAGCCTTCCACGAGAAGTTCCCGGGCACCGGCAACACGAACATCATCAACGGTAATACCCAGACAACGATTGCCGGCATGACGTTCGGTGCCAACGGCAGCAGCAGTGCGCGCATCGTGTCGTTCAGCGACAGCGGTCTCACCGGCGACTACTCAGCCGACGACGCAGGCGCATCGGCCCGCTGCATTGAGTTCACCAGCGGTAGCGGCTACGTGCAGTTGCCCGCAGTGGACGGTCCCTGCACTATTACCATCTGGACAGGTAACTCTGACACCAGCTCGAAGACGTTCAACCTGAAGACGATTGTCGACGGCAAGGAGACGAACGCAGCTTCATTCACCTTAGCTTCGGCCAAGAAGAACTTCAAGCACACCTATACCTACACGGGAAGCGACAAGGTGATTTTCAAGATTGACGGCAACGGCAAGAAGTTCCGCATTCACGACGTGCTCGTCGAGAAGTACGTGCCTCAGGATGTCAACGAGCCGTTAGAGGTCAAGACTTATCCCGAAGCCGATAAGATTTCCTATATGGACGGCGTGATGACATTTCGCTTCAATCAGGACATCAAGTACTTGGGCGGTGCCACCATCAACGGTGACGGCTTCGAGCGAATCACCGACGTGTCGGCTGCTGGAAGTAGCCTGACCGTCAGCTACGAAGGGCTTGACGTGAACACGGAGTATGTGATTGATTTCCCCGAGGGGGCCATCACCGACGTCAATGGCAAAAAGAGCTTCACAGGCGAATTCACGTTTACTACCACTGACTTCGGCTCGCTCGACAACATCAGCGAGACGCATAAGGGTAGGGCAGCCGTCAATTTGCCCATCGACTTTAAGCCCTTCAACACCGTGGCCCTTCTGGAGCGCGAGAACGGAACAGTGCAGGGTGCTGCCAGCGAGCATCCTCACTGGGTGCAGGTGAGTGGCGACGTCACTGCCGACAAGGCCGTCTTCACCGCCACCTCCGACAAGGTGATGACCTTCTTCGCCACAGCATCGCCTGCCATCAGGGTCAAGGCCGACTATAGCGGCAGCGGCAACGTGGAGTTCAAGATTCAGGAGACACGCAATGCTGACGTGACGCCGGGTTGGCGGACCATCCGCGTGCTACGTGCTGATGATTTCCCCTTCGACGGCGTGATCCACCTCAACAACGAGGCGCGCTTCGTCAAGCTCTCTGCCCCCAAACTGTCGGGCAGTGTGACGCTCAGCGAGTTCCGCGTGGCTGATGCTGACGGCAAGGGACTGGGCGAAGGCTTTGACCTCGGTGGCGAGACATCTGTTCGCGAGGTATTCTCAGGTCGTGCCGGCACGGAGTACTTCACGACGGCCGGCGAGCGTGTTGCTGCGCCGGGCAAGGGCGTGTATATCGAACGCGTGACTTCGGCCGACGGCAAAGTGACCTCAAGGAAGGTCAGCCGGTAGGGAAAACAAAGAAATGAGGGCTGGCAATCGCCAGCCCTCAACCAACACAAAAACTAAACTAGACTTAACTAAAGCTATAGCGGACTTTCACAAGCCCTGAATAGCGTTTGCAAAGTTAGCGTTATTTTTGTTAACTCCAAAATATTTTGCCATAATTTTGCATTTTAACTGCAAAAAAAAGCTAAATTATCATTTTCGTCGATAAATAAGCGTCGAAAATCGTCATTGCTGCCATTGCTTCAACAACTGGCACGGCACGTGGCAGTACACAAGGATCGTGGCGCCCGCGGGCGGTCAGCGTGGTTTCGTTGCCTTCCTGGTCGACTGTCTGCTGCGGTTGCAGCAGGGTGGCAACAGGCTTGAAGGCCACGCGGAAGTAAATGTCCTGTCCGTTGGAGATGCCGCCCTGAATGCCGCCGCTGTGGTTGGTCAGCGTCGTGATGGTCTTCTCGTCGTTGGCCACGAAGCGGTCGTTCACTTCCGAGCCGCGGCGGGTGGCGCTCTCGAAACCGTCGCCATACTCAAAGCCCTTCACCGCATTGATGCTCAGCATGGCCGCGCCAAGCTCGGCATGCAACTTGCCGAACTCGGGCTCGCCCAATCCTACAGGACAGCCCTTGACGATGCACGTGATGATGCCGCCGATGGTGTCGCCCTCAGCCTTCACCTCGGCTATCAGACGCTCCATTTCAGCCGCCTTCTCGGGGTCAGGGCAGCGCACGGCGTTGCTCTCGGTCAGTGCAAGGTCATACTGACGGTAGTCGCGGCCGAGCGCAATGTCGCCTACCTGCGATGTGTAGGCCTGAACGCTGATGCCCAACTGGCTCAGGGCCAGCTTGGCCAGTGCTCCGGCCACTACGCGGCTGATGGTGATGCGAGCCGATGAGCGGCCGCCGCCCCGATGGTCGCGAATGCCGTACTTGGCGAAATAGGTGAAGTCGGCGTGCGACGGGCGGAACACTGTGCGCAGGTTCTCGTAGTCCTGCGAGTGCTGGTTCTCGTTGCGTACGATGAAGCCGATGGGACAGCCCGTCGACTTGCCCTCGAACACGCCGCTCAGCAGTTCAACGCGGTCAGCCTCCTGGCGCGAGGTCGTGATGGCGCTCTGTCCCGGCCGGCGGCGGTTGAGCTCGCTCTGAATGAAATCCAGGTCGATGTCGATGCCGGCAGGCATGCCGTCAACTACGCCGCCGATGGCAGCGCCGTGACTCTCGCCGAATGTGGTCAGCGTGAACTGGTGTCCGAACGTGTTACCCATTGCAGCAGCCGCAGCCTCCTTCGTTACATCCATCGCCGCAGCCTTCGCCATCGCCGCAGCCGCCACAGCCGCCGCAACCGCCTGCCATCTGCTTGATGAGACTGTTTACCTCGTCATCTGTAGCAGGACGGTTCTCAATCACCTCGCCCGTGAAGTTCAGCGTCTTGCCGGCCATCGGGTGGTTGGTGTCGATGGTTACGCCGTCGGCCTCTACGGTTTTAACCTGAGCGGGGAAGTGATGGCCCTCGCCGTCGACCAGCGTGATGATGGCGCCGGGATAGACGTGGGCGGCATCAAACTTGTCGTCAATCAGGAAGAATTCGCGCTGCAGTTTGTGGAGCCCCGCAGGGTCGTAGTCGCCAAAAGCCTCGGCTGGGGTTAGCGTGAAGTCAAACTCGGTGCCGCTGGCCAGATTGATGACATGTTGCTCAAGGGCGTCGAGCGATACGCCGAAGCCACTGATAAACTGGAAAGGCTTTTCGCGGATGGTCTGCTCCTCCAGTGTGCGTTCGCCGTCTTTTACCGAATGAAGCTGGTAGTGTACGGCCAGAAATCTGTGTTCCATATCTTCTATATACCTTATTATATTAGTTTTTGGGCTGCAAAGGTACAAAAAAGCATTGAAAACGCCTCATTTTTCACCGAAAAAAGGTAAAAATTCAAATAAACGCCAATTCTTTGACACACGTCAACTAAACGACTGTTTGCGCGCACAATTCCCTCAAAAAGTTTTGCAGGACCTGAAAATCGCCGTACCTTTGCACCGTCAAAACCAAACAAATGGTTGCGACTAAGGATAACAACACATTAATAAAGTAGGGGCAAAAACAGGATAACACAAGCCCCGAGTAAAGAGAGAAAGGAAAAGTAAAAATGAAAAGATTGTTTTTAGTAATCGTTGCAATGCTTAGCATGACTATGACATTTGCAGAGAATGAGGAAGCAAAGAACGTAAACCAGGTTGAGGCCTACGACATGAGCGTCAATATTCGCAAGCTCAGCGTCACCCTCGGACTGACCACCGACCAGATTGAGGCCGTAGAGAACGTTCACAATTATTTCGCAGCTGAGATGCAGCTGGCTGCCCACGCCGACGAGGCTGACCGCAAGGAACTGGTCAAGAAGGCTGTCGAGCGCGACATCAAGTGGATGCGCTATGTGCTCGACCAGAAGCAGTACCGCACTTATCTGATGCTCCTCAACACGACGCTCAACAACCGCGGTTTGAACGTCAGTGAGTAAGAGAAAGTTTGAGAATTTGGTTATTTGGCCGCAGGTTCGTTGAGAATCTGCGGTTTTTTCTTTGCCCTTTCGGAAAAATACATTAAATTTGCAGCCAGAAATGTGTACTAATCAATAAATGAAACTATGAAAAAGGTAAGGTTTATTCTCACCATGATGGTTGCGCTGCTTGTTGTGAGCTGCGGCACCACCTCGACGGTGCCCATTACCGGGCGCCAGCAGACACTGATGGTCAGCGATGGCGAAGTGCTCTCACTGGCTACTCAGCAGTATCAGGAGTTTATGAAAACAGCCAAACTCTCAACCAACGCCACCAATACGGCTATGGTGAAGCGGGTAGGGCAGAACCTGGCCAACGCCGTCAACAGCTATCTGAGAAACAATGGCTTGTCGGCAGAACTGAATAACTTTGCATGGGAGTTCAATCTGGTTCAGGACAAGCAGGTGAACGCCTGGTGTATGCCTGGTGGAAAGATTGTCGTCTACGAAGGATTGCTGCCGATTACGCAGGATGAGGCATCGCTGGCCATTGTCGTCGGCCATGAGATTGCCCACGCTGTTGCCAAGCACTCGGCCGAACAGCTCTCGACGAAGATGAAGCAGCAGCAGGGCTTGCAGATTGGCGCTGCCATTGCCGGCATGCTTGGTATGGGCACCAACACGCAGAGCATCCTCGCAGCCGTCGTCTCACAGGGCTTTAACTTCAAGAACCTCAGCTACTCGCGCGACCATGAGAGCGAGGCTGACCACATGGGACTCATCTTCGCCGCTATGGCTGGCTATAATCCGCAGGTGGCCACAACCTTCTGGCAGCGTATGGCAGCCTCGTCGACCAGCCAAACGGCAGAGTTCTTGAGCGACCACCCATCGGATGCCACTCGCATCAAGCAAATCCAAGGCTGGATGCCTGAGGCGCTGAAGTACTACAAACCAGCTACTACCACCACGACAACCACAGCAAAGAAGACTTCAACAACTAAGAAGTCAACAAAGAGATAGAAAAAAGGGAGGCAACCGCCTCCCTTTTCATTTTTACTTGAACAGCTCGTCAAGCAGTGTGTAGAACGCAGGATCCTCGCCAACGATGGTCTTCACGATCTTGCCGTCAGGACCGATGATAATCTTCGTCGGGAATCCCTGAATGCCGTAGTCGGTGAGCACCGACGAGGTCTTGGGATTATACACGTGCAGCCAGGGCAGTTCGTGCTTGGCTACAGCATCTTTCCACTTCTGCTCCGTATCGTTGCAGTCGATGCCGAGGATTTCGAATTTACCAGCGTACTTCGTGTAGTACTCCTTCATCTGCGGAATGCCCTTGATGCACCATCCGCACCACGAGCCCCAGAAGTCGAGAATCACGTACTTGCCGCGCAGTGAACTGAGTTTCAGTGGTTTGCCGTTTAGGTCGTTGAGCGTGAAGTCGGGTGCCTCGATGCCTGCAGCCTGCTTCTTGGCAGCCTCTTCCTCAGCCTTCATCTCGGCTTCTACCTGGTCGAGCATACCTTGGTACAATGGTTTCATGCGACCATCGCGGACATCGGGCTTAAGCAGCGTGACGGCCTCCTTCATTTTCTCCACGTCGCGCATATAGGTAATGAGGTAAGCCGAACATTCGTAGTCGGGATGTGCTTTGATAAAGTCGTAGATGGTTTGCGTCACGTCCTTACCTGCCTTTTGGGCGTTCTCAATAGTGGTATCTGCCACGTGGAACTGGCTGTAGAACTTTGAGCCGTCAATGTCATAGCGCGAACGGTCTTTAGCTGTCAACTGCACCTCCTCACCGGGAATGGCAGGAATCACGAATACCGAGGCCGGCTCGCCGCGCAGGGCTGCTGGTTCCACCAGATACATGCTGGCGGGGTTAGGCACGTCAATCTCGAAGTCGAACACGCCCTGCTTGCCCGTAAAAGACTTCCGCACCTCGTGGTCTTCTGTAACATTCAGCAGCGCCACGATGCTGTCGCCCACCGGTTTACAATTCATTTTCACTCGCAGTTTTCCGTCTTCCGCCTGCACAGTTAGTGCTGCGGCCATGAGCGTCAGGCTCAGCAAGAATTTCTTCATATTGTTCCTAAATTATTGAATTATCGGGTGCAAAGTTACAAAGAAATCTCCAAACAGCCAAGCATTATTGCCCCGTTATTATTCTGACCGCCAGTTTCAGGTCGGAAGCAGTAACGAGACCGTCGCGGTCAATGTCGGCAGCTGAAGTGTAGAAGATAGTGGGCGTCTTTCTACTGAGGTGGCTGATGATGGCCGTCACGTCAAGGATGTTGACCTCGCCGTCGCCGTTGGCATCGCCAGCTGCCAATGATCCCGGATCAGGACGGTAGGGTTGTTCTGTCTCGGTCACGTAGCTTGAGGTAACATTTGCTTTGGCGATGGTGGGGATGTTCATCACGTAGACGTTGTTCGAGCCGTCGGGGAATCGGCCCACGGTCTGGTCGGCATTGTGTGCAGGATAGGTCAGTATGTCGTTCCACGAGCCGTCGGCGGCAGTGAGCATGAGGTCGTCGCCCCCAGCACCTAACTTGAAAGAGGCGTGTAGCTGAGACAGCGGCTCAAGCTTGTCAAACCAGATGATGAGGTAGCCATGGGCGGGAATAATGGTGTTGGGGCCCGATATCTGATACTTCTCGGGCTTGTCCATGTTATCCGTTAGGTACATGCCTTCCACGTCGATGGGCTGGTCGGTGGTGTTGTACAACTCAATCCAGTCGTTACGCTTGAAGTATTCATTGACGTAGATGCCGTCGTTGGCACTCACCTCATTGATACGTACAGGCGTGATATACTGTCTTGCCATTTCTGACTGGTCGAGTGGCACGAATGTAGCAGTGAGGCTGACGGTGGCATCTGTGGGCAGGTCGATGATGGGGTCGGTCAAGGCAGGATTGCCATTGTTGGCACCCGCCGTTGTCAGCAGTTCACAGTCCCAAAAGAAGTCTGACGAGGTGCCGCTTATGTTGTGTACTTCGACGGCAATGACGTTGGTGCCGCTGTTGAAGAGCGAGGCCTGCAAGTTGAGCGTTCCTTTCTGCGGGTCGTCGCCAGCGTAGGTAGTAGTGTAGGTGTTGAAACCGATGTTGCCCGATGGCATGTTCACACGGCCGGCTTCCTGTCCGTTGGCGTAGATAACGAAGCCATCGTCGACCTGATAGTTAAGCTGGAATACGTCGTCGGAAGCGGGCGTACCGTCAATCTGTACGTTCTTGCGGAAGTAAGCGGTAGGGTATTTGTTGTTGGCGTCTGAGCCATAGCTGATAGGGGTTGCCACTGCCATCTTGTAGCCTAATGGAGCCTTTCCAGTAGCCCATGTGGCATCATTAAAGCCCACAGACTGCCAGCCTGTTGCTGTCTGCCCTTTGTCATAGTACTTCCATTGGTCGCCAATGGCGATAAGCTTGTTGGTGGGGGCAGTAGTGTTGCTTGATGCTTTCCAGCCGGCAAAGCGGTATCCGGCTGGAGCCTTGGCCTCAAGGCGAACGGGCTGGAAGAGGTAGCCCTTGAAGTCGGCATAAGGCACGTCGATGCCGTTCAGCAGGATGTGGGCTCCCGGGGTGTCGGTACTGAGGTTGACCTTCTGCGGCGTAACGTTGCCAAGCTTCAGGTATTTGCAGTTTTTCATGAGATCAGCCATAGTCTTCGAACGACCATTCAGTCTGTCATTGATGGTGGCAGCAGCGCGGTTGGGCTCGGTGCCGTCGTTGATGCCCAGCTGTCGCATGAGCTGGCACATAGGCTGCACCTTTTCTAACAGCTCGTTAATAATGGCTGAGGCACGGTCAGGTTCAAAAACGCTGCCGCCCATCAGACAGAAAGTGTCAATGAATTTGCGGCGGTACTCGTTGTGTCCCAGGAGGTTGAGCAGCAGTTGGACAATGTCCTTGTTCAATTTGCCTTCGCTGGCGCAGCTCGCAAAGTAGGTGAACAAATCGTCACCAGTGTTGTTATTGATTAGGTTGAAGGCGTAATCGAGGTCAAAACTGACAAAGCGGTAGCGGCCATCCTTCTGACTGCGGTAGCCTTTGATGTTGTTGTTGGGCCAGTCGCGGTTGTCAAGAAACATCGTGGCAGCCATGTAGTTAGTGAACTCATCGATGTCGAGCAGTGTATTCAACTCGTCGTATGCTCCGTCGTCGTTGATGTTGCGGCCCAGCTCGAAGATGCGGTTAATGACGTCTGAGTTGCCGTTTTTCATGACCAGGTTCTCGAAGGCATCGAGCTCCTCGTCGTCGTAGCCCCAGTTTGCGTAGGCGAATTTGTCGTTATTAGGCTCGCGCAAGTTGAGCACGCCGCGCAGTTGCCCGTTCACATATTCTATAACGGGCACGTACGACTGTACATCAATATCTATTCCCGAGCGCTGGATGATAGTCTCCAGGGCAGGGTCCAGAAAGCGGGCGTTGTGGGTCCAAATGTCGTTGCCGCCATTGCGTACAAGCAGTGTCTTGTTGCGGATGTAGGGCTTTTGTGGGAAGAAAGTGTAGTCGAGCTTATTCTGTCCGTCGAATACCTTGTTGGACTTCAGCTTGAACGAGCGGAAACGTTGTGAGCGCGTCCAGCCGCCCGACACCTCGATGTTGACATCCTGGTTGAAGAGCATCTCGCCGTTGGGGCTTATGTATGAGAAGTTCACGGGGCGGTCCCAAGGCTGGTTGTAGTTTCGCGGGCTGTCTTGTCCATTGCCCGGAATGCCGTTGGTACCATCACAGTCGATGCCAATCTTGGGGTCGGTGAAATACTTTTTATCGCCGACGATAGAGACGATGGGCAGCGTGTATTGGTTGTTGGTTTGTATGTAGCTACGTGTGACCGGCACACTTGGCAGGTAACCGTCCTTGAACAGGCGCACAGTGAGGTTGGTTGTGCTCGTGAGGTTGAAAAGCCCGTCCTTACTCTTCTTGCTGCTTACATAGGAAGTACCCTCGTCTTTATACGACTCCCACACGATGTCGTCGAAGTAGAAGTTGTTTGCCTCGGCTTTTTCGTTCAAGTGGAAGGCAATGGTCTGCATAGCCCCGTCACCGGCCTGTTCGGGAGTGATGGTACCTTCGTATTCAATTGTGCGCCATTGGGTGGTGACATCATAGCCCCCGTCGAGCATTTGCCAGTGAATATAGTCGCCCGGAGTCCGTTGTGTCTGTGGAGTAATATGGGAAGGCTTGTCGGCTCGAACTTTCATGCTGAAATGATATCTGTCGCCAGAGGCCCAGATGTGATCGGGCGTATAGACGAAGAACTGTGAGTCCCATTCATGCTGTGGGCTGTCAATGGAATGAACCATAATGCCGCGTGAACTGTTGTAGCCCACACCATCGACAATATGGGTGATCAGCTCTCCACCCTCATCACCGCTTTTGCCTACAAGACAACTCATGTCGTCACCCTCACAGTTGCCGTTCTTCACCCAATTGGTCCAAAGCGTCGACGGCTCGTCACCGTCGTCGCTGTCTGTTTGCGGAGCCATAGGCAGACTGCCGTCTGTGGTGTACATCAGCGTGCAGCCCTCTGGAATGTCGACCTTGACGTTGATGGTGTTGCTAAAAAGCGTGCTGCCTTGGCTGATCGTGGGAGGGTCGAGCCGTTGCGAGGCAAAGGCAGCCGTCGCGTTGGAGGCTTCCGGGGTGGGGTAGGCCGTCCATCCCCATTGGTCGCCGCCGTCGGTGGTGCGGGCGTAGGCTGTATGGCTTATAGCGATGGGGTAACTCTGGCTGGCAATCAACGTACCATCGGTGTCGCTTAGATAGATGAAGCCGCCGTCGCAGTCGAGCTTGAAGGGCGTCTGATTGCTGCGGATGTCGTTCGAACCAAGCCAGACAACCTTGAAGCCCTTGGCGGGTACACTGCCTACGCTGGCAGGTATTTGCCAAAGCTTCAGGTTCTCGATGTCGTTACTCAGATACATACCCCCGAGACAGACATCCTCGTCGCCAGGGTTATAAAGTTCTATCCAACTGTCGAAGTTGGTTGCCGGGCTCATGACTTCGCCCACGTTGGCAGCCATCAGCTCGTTGAAATACAGAACTACCGATAATAGCGCTGATAGCATTTATTTCCTTCCTTGATGATGTAAACGCCCTTCACGGGTGTCTTGACCTTGCGGCCGTTCATGTCGTAGTATTCTATGGTTGATGATTTGTCAGAGGCGATGGCGGTAACGGGCGTTGCGTCTTCGGTGTCGGCCAGCGTGAAGTTACGGCTGCCGCCTTTGAAGCTGATGGTGCCGTCGGCCTTGATGGCTTTTCCGGCGTAGCCGCTGAAGTTAAGCTTACCGGCATCCTGATAGAAGTTGCCGCTGTTCTCGTCCTCATGTTCAGTGGTGGCTCCGGTTGTGGCGGCTTCATCGTCAACCTCTACCTGTATGCCGTCGTCGCCGGCAGCGGTGATGTTGACCGTACCGCTCTCCATGTAGAAGTACTCCTTACAGTGGATGCCGTCCTTCACGGCACCGTTGATGTTGATGGTCGTATTCTTCAACTGGATATACTCCTTGCTGTAGATGGCGTGGCGCGAGTTGCCCGTGACGTTGAGTGTGCCCTTGCTGCGGAACTCTGTGTGGCCCTTGACGTGGAGGCAGCCGTTGTAGTTGTCGTTCTTACCGTCGCTGAGGGTGTTGACGGTGCCCTCGTTCACCTTTATTTTGATGCGCTTGCCGTTCTGAATGTTGATGGCAGGTCCCGAGGGGTTGTTGAGTGTCAGGCCGTTCAGCTCGACGGTAGCCTTGTACGACCCTTCAAGGTAGAACTCGCCGTCGGTCGAAGTGCCACTCAGAATGTAGGATATTTCGCCGATGGCATCGCTGACGCTGGCACTCTGCACGAGCTTGACGTGCGAAGAACCATTTGATTTGTCGGTGATGTAGCTGCTGATGTTGGCAGCTACGCTTACGGTGGCCGTTGTTCCGTTGAATACAATCTCAACGGTGTTGCTGGCGGGGGCAGACTGTGCGGCGGTCATGGCGGTCAGCAGGCAGATGCAGGCAGTCAGTATTTTTTTCATTTGGTGCTTTATAGTTGTTTTGACAAAATAAACGGGGCATATCCGTTCAACGAATGCCCCGTTTATTTCAGTGAACTCGTTTCACTACTTTAGTCTTTGCTTGTCGCTCCTTCACTTCTTACAGTCCCAGAGCCTTCTTGGTCTTGTCGGCAGCAGCGTCAACAGCATCGCTGGCAGCTTCCTTGGCAGCGTCCTTAGCAGCGTTGGCAGCGTTCGAGGCAGCGTCCTTGGCAGCGTTGGCGGCATCAGTAGCAGCTTCCTTGGCAGCGTCGACAGCATTGCCTGCAGCGTCAACAGCGTCGGCAGCGGCACCCTCAACAGCCTCACCGGCAGCATCGAGTGTGCTCATCAATCCACTTACAATCGACTCGGCGGGAGCCTCGGTCAGGGCGCTCATGGCAGCCGAAATGGCAGCATTCTCACCGGCGAAAGCCTTGATCTTCTCAGCATTCTCCTTCAGGAAGTCCTGAACCTTCTGCACATACTGCTTGGCGGCTTCGGGGTTGGCCTTCAGAATCTCAGAAATCTTAGCCTTGACGGTCTCCAGAACCTGCTCGAGCTTGCCGGCATCCTTAGCCTCAATCTGCTCGGTCAGCTGGGCTGCAGCGTCGGTGAAGGCAGCCTCCACGTCAACGGCCTGTACAGAGTCCTCAACTACCTCGGCAGCAGGCTGCTGAGTCTTGTTTCCACACGAAGTGAAGCAGACAGCCATAGCGGCCATCATCACAAACATAATTTTCTTCATAATTGCTTTCTCTTTTTAAATTTGATAAATAGTTAACTATAAAACTTGCTCTCTCTTGATTTACGTCGGCAAATTTAGTCTTTTTTCAGCTAAGTTGGTTATTTCTTTTGTGCTTTTTAACTTTTTTCTTACTTTTGCACCCGTTTTCAAGGATTTTTATAGATTAAAGTTAAGATGACATCGTTTGAGTTTAAGCCGCAACTGTTAGAGACACTTAAGAGCTACAACAAGAAACAATTCTCGACCGACCTCCTGGCCGGCATCATTGTGGGTATCGTCGCCCTCCCGCTGGCCATTGCCTTCGGAATAGCTTCGGGGGTCACGCCCGAGAAGGGCATCATCACCGCCATCGTGGCCGGTCTGCTCGTCTCCGTACTCGGAGGCTCGAAGGTGCAGATTGGCGGTCCTACGGGCGCGTTCATTATTATTATATATGGTATCATCCAGCAGTATGGCTTCGAGGGACTGACCATTGCCACGCTCATGGCCGGCGTGTTTCTCATCATGTTCGGCGTGCTCCATCTTGGCACCATCATCAAGTACATACCTTACCCCATCGTCGTGGGCTTTACCTCGGGTATCGCCCTGACCATCTTCACCACGCAGATCAAGGACCTGCTGGGCCTGACGATGGCAAGCGTGCCCAGCGACTTTATTGAGAAGTGGATAGCCTACGTCGGCTCCTTCGGCACCATCGACCCGTGGAGCGCCGCCGTGGGCATCGGCTCTGTGGTGCTTATCGCCCTGTGGCCGAAGCTCACCAACTTATCACTCTTCACTTCTCACTTATCGTTTCTTAAAAAGCTGCCCGGCTCGCTGATTGCCATCATCGTCATGACCATTGCTGCCCTGCTGCTGAAGCAGTTTGCCGGCGTCACTACCATCGAGACCATCGGCGACCGCTTCTCCATCTCCAACGTGCTGCCCGAGGCCCAGGTGCCCGAGCTGTCGTGGGATGTCATCAAAGGACTGGTGTCGCCAGCCATTACCATCGCCATCCTTGGCGCCATCGAATCGTTGCTATCTGCCACGGTGGCCGATGGTGTGATTGGCGACCGCCATTCCTCTAATACCGAGCTGATTGCCCAGGGCGTGGCCAATCTGGCCTCGCCGCTTTTCGGCGGCATCCCTGCCACCGGAGCCATCGCCCGCACCATGACCAACATCAACAACGGCGGCCGCACGCCCGTGGCCGGCATCGTCCACGCCGCCGTCCTGCTGCTCATCTTCCTGTTCCTCATGCCCCTGGCGCAGTACATCCCGATGGCCTGTTTGGCCGGTGTGCTCGTCATCGTGAGCTACGGCATGAGTGGCTGGCGCTCGTTTACCTCGATTATGAAGAACCCCAAGAGCGACGTCATCGTACTCTGGGTAACGTTCCTGCTGACCGTCATCTTCGACCTGACGGTGGCCATCGAGGTGGGGCTCATCTGCGCCTGTCTGCTCTTCATGCGCCGCATGGCCGAGACCACCGATGTCAAGGTTATCAGCGACGAGATCAACCCCGCCGAGGAGGACAGCGACTTCCAGCTGGGCAACCTCGAGCACCTCACCATCCCCGAGGGCGTCGAGGTCTACGAGATCAACGGTCCCTACTTCTTCGGTGCCGGCAACAAGTTCGAGGAAATCATGGGTGCCCTTGGCCGTGGCGGTCGTCCCAAGGTGCGCATCATCCGTATGCGAAAGGTGCCTTTCGTCGACTCTACGGGCATTCACAACCTGACGAACCTCTGCCTGATGTCGCAGCGTGAGGGCATTCAGGTGGTGTTGTCGGGCGTCAACGAGCGCGTGCAGGCCGTCCTCCACAAGTCGAAGTTTGATGACCTGGTGGGCAGCGAGAACATCTGCAGCCACATCAACATTGCCCTCGACCGCGCCCGCCAGCTGCTGTAAGGAGCTATCTCTTTTCCCAAAGGACTGCCTTTCCCATTGTTCCCACGGCCTGGGACATTTGTTCCACGGCTTGGAACAAACGTTCCAAGCCGTGGGAACGCTCTTTACCCGCCACCTTTCGCCCCTTTACCCGCCGGGTAACGCCTCTCTACCCGCCGGGTAGTTTGTAACACGATTGTAACATCGCTGTAATGCCGCCGTAACAAGAAATCGATACCTTTGCACCTGAATTACAGAGTATTCAGGTAAATGGAATTGATTATCAACATTTTCTCGCTGGTTGGCTCGCTGGCCCTGTTCCTCTTCGGAATGAAGACGATGTCGGAGGGCCTTGAAAAGTTTGCCGGCGACCGTCTGCGCAGCATCCTGGCTGCCATGACAAAGAATCGCGTGATGGGTGTCTTGACGGGCGTGCTCATCACGGCCCTCATCCAGTCGTCGAGTGCCACCACGGTGATGGTGGTCAGTTTTGTGAATGCCGGACTGATGACCCTCGCACAGTCCATCGGTGTCATCATGGGTGCCAACATCGGTACGACGGTGACGGCGTGGATCATCTCCGCCGTGGGGTTCAAGGTAAACATCGCCGCCTTTGCCATCCCCCTGCTGGCCATTGGCATGCCCTTGATTTTCAGCGGTAAAGGCAACCGTAAGAGCATCGGTGAATTCATCTTCGGCTTCTCGTTCCTCTTCATGGGACTGTCGTTCCTGCAGGAGGCAGCCACGGCCATGAACATCGGCGACATGGTGGCTGGCATGCTGGCCCATATGCCGCAGGACTCGTTCCTCACCATCATTCTCTTTGTCATCGTCGGTGCCCTGGTCACGATGGTTGTGCAGGCTTCGGCCGCAACGATGGCCATCACGCTGATGCTCTTCGGCATGAACATCCCCGGCTTCGGGTTTGAGCAGGCAGCGGCATTGGCCATGGGTCAGAACATCGGTACGACCATCACGGCCTTCATGGCCTCGCTCACCGCCAACACGCAGGCACGGCGCGCCGCCCTGGCCCACATGTTCTTCAACGTGTTCGGCGTAGTGGCTTTCCTCATCGTGTTCTATCCGGCCTGTAATGCCGTCAGCTGGTTTGTCGACAGCGTGATGGGCGGCGGCAACGACCTCTTCAAGCTCTCAGCCTTCCACACCGCCTTCAACATCATCAACACGCTGCTGCTCATTGGTTTCGTCAAGCAGATTGAGATGCTGGTGTGCAAGGCGCTGCCGATGAAGGCCCAGGACGAAGACTACCGCCTGAAGTTCATCAGCGGCGGCCTGCTCTCTACAGCCGAGCTCAGCATCATGGAGGCCCAGAAGGAGATTCACCACTTTGCCGAGCGCTGCCTGCGTATGTTCGGCTTCGTGCCCCAGCTGATGAAGACCGAGGACGAGATGGAGTTCAACAAGCTCTTTTCGCGGATTGGGAAATACGAAAACATCACCGACTCGATGGAGATGGAGATTGCCGCCTATCTGAACAAGGTCAGCGAGGGCCGTCTGTCGGATGCCTCGAAGGCTCAGATTCAGAAGATGCTGCGCCAGATTACGGAACTGGAGTCTATCGGCGACTCGGTCTATAACCTCGGCCGCACGCTCAACCGTCACCGTATGCATTGCCAGGATGCGTTCACCCCCGAGCAGACGCAGCACATGCATACGATGTTAGTGCTGGTGGACGGCGCTCTGGCTGAGATGATGAAGCGCATAGACCAGCCTGTCACAGTGAAGGGCAACATCACGGCATCTGTCAACATCGAGCACGAAATCAACAACTACCGCAAGCAGCTGCGCAACCAGAACCTGCACGACGTGAATGCCGGTCTCTACAGCTATCAGCTCGGCGTGTTCTACGTTGATTTCATCTCAGAGTGTGAGCACCTGGCCGACTACGTGATGAACGTCGTGCAGGCCGGCAAGGGGCTGAACAACGACTTCGGCGACAACCCTCGCAACGGTCAGGGTTAATGCCAGCTGACGAGTCCTGCAAAGATAAGTGTAAGGAACGCCACGAGGATGATAAATCTCACCCAATTAATAATAGTAACGACTCTTTTGGCTTTTTCCTGTTCCATAAATCACATGTTTATTTTCCGCTACAAAAGTAGTCATTGGATATTACAAAGGCATTTCAAGCGTGTAAAAGAATGGTTACAGCGGTTGCTTTAACAGCATTGTAACATGGCTGTAATAGCGATGTAACAATGCCAACCCAAGGGAGGGATGTTTAGAATCGGGCGAGGGTGAAGCGGATGGTGAGTCCTCCGCCTGGAGTAGAGAGTGCAGTGGCCTGCCCACCGTGGGCGGCCACTGCATTCTTGACGATGGCAAGGCCGAGGCCGGTGCCGCCGAGTTTGCGGCTGCGCCCCTTGTCGATGCGGTAGAAGCGTTCGAAGATGTGCTCCAGATGCTGTGGCTCTACGCCCGGGCCATTGTCGCTGAAGGTGAACTCATAGAAATGGCGTCCTTCGACCTCGGTTTCCCTACAGATGATGTCGAGCCGGGTAGCTCCGTTGGCGTAGGCAATGGCATTGTCGGTAAGGTTGCGGAAGATGCTGTATAGTAGGCTCTGGTCGCCTAGCACCTCCACGTGCTGCGGCAATTGCAGTGTGGGCGTGATGCCCTTGTCCTGCAGTTGCAGGGCAGTGTCGTCGATGACATTCCTGATGACCTGCAACACATCGACAGGGCGGTACTCCCGTCGCGACCTGGTGCGGTTGTCGTCCATCTCGTCGAGCTTCGTCAGCGCACTCATGTCGAGCAGCAGCTTGTTCATGCGCTCACTCTGGGCATAGCATCGCTCCAGGAAGTGCTTCCTCTTGTCCTCGGGCATGTCGGGGTTGTCGAGTATGCTCTCTAAGTAGCCGTGAATGCTGGCGGCGGGAGTCTTCAGCTCGTGGGCGGCGTTCTGCGTGAGCTGGCGCTTGATGCGCACCTTCTCTTCCTCCGAGTGGCGCAGTTTCCAGTAGAGCGTGATGATGGTGTGGCTGATGTCGCCCAGCTCATCATCGGGCAGGCGCTGCTCCAGCTCGTGGTCGAGCTGCTCGCCCTCCTTGGCCTTGGCGGCAAATTCGCGCAGATAGCCGATGTGGCGGCTGATGCGGCGGGTGCTCAGGTAGAGCACGATGCCGAGCAGGAGTGTCAGTACAATGGCAAAGTAGATGTAGGTGTTGTCGGCCTGAAGCGATTGCGTCAGTTCGGTCGAATAAGGTACGGCCGTGCGCACGATGATGTCGCCAAGGCGCGTGGCCGAGTAGAAGTAGGTCTCGTGGGTCGACTGCGACAGGCGCTTGATGTCGTAGCCGTTGCCGTCGAGCAGCGCCTGCTGGATCTCCCTGCGCTGGCGGTGGTTGCTCAATGAGTCGACGTTGGCATCATAGCTGTCAAGGAGTACTCGCCCGTTCTTGTCGATGACCGACACGCGAAGCCCCTCCATGCTGTGCCGCTCCACATAGTCGCGAAACAGGCGGGCATTGGTCAGGCTGTCCTCGCCCAGCGTCTGCACCATCTCGTAGTTGTACATCTGGAGCCGCGAGTGCAGGATGTCGATCTTGTACTCCTTCTCGCGCTGGTACTGATACACGCTGAAGCAGACGGCGAAGAGCAGGAACACACCGCCGATGCTGAGCAGCAGGTTGCGCTGGAACGACTTACTTCTCAAAGCAGTAGCCATAGCCTACGCGTGTTTTGATATGTTTGCCGTAGGGCCCTATCTTCTTGCGCAGACGGGTGATGTTCACGTCCACCGTGCGGTCGAGCACCATTACGTCGTGGGGCCAGCAATGCTTCAGCAGGTCCTCGCGCGAATAGACCCTGTCAGGGTGCTGGAGAAAGAACGACAGCAGCTCGAACTCCTGTTTGGTGCATACCAGCGGCTGGCCGTCTAAGGTAATGGTTTTGGTGTTCAGGTCGAGCACAATGCCCTCAAAGCTGATCCGGGCCTCGGCGGGCTCCGAGTTATAGGGGGAGTGAGGCGCAGCACGTCTGATGACCGCCCTTACTCTCGCCTTCACCTCTTTCATGCTCAGCGGCTTGGCTATATAGTCGTCAGCCCCGATGTTCAGTCCTTTCACCAGATTGTCCTCACCTTCCAGTGCCGTGATAAAGATAATCGGAATCTGAGCCGTAGCGGGATTCTCCTTCATTCTCCGGGCCATCTGGAATCCAGACATTTCGCCCATCATCACATCCAGCAGAACCAGCGCGAAGTCCTGCAGCGGCAGCTCCAGCGCTTCCTCTGCCGAATTGGCCGTCGCCACCTCAAACCCTTCAGTCTCAAGGTTGTATTGCAGTATCTCACAGATGTCCTGCTCGTCGTCTACAACAAGTATTTTCATAAGCCTTCGCCATTTCCTGCGGCAAAGATACTGCTTTTTCCCGAGAACGAAGAATGATTCGTGTTACAATATGATTACATGCTCAAGTTATAACGGCAGAAAAGTGAGAAAGGCCATTCCCGCGCTCCTTCTGAGCTGGGGGAATGGCCTTTTCCTTGCCTTGCTTGCTTGTTACTGCTTGATGAACTTCTGCGTAACAGGCGGCAGGTCTTTAAGATGAATGCGCAACACGCCGATCTGCACGTTCGTGGCGATGCTCAGCGTCCTGGTGGCTGCCGATGCCTTGGCCGAGGCCATGCTCCTGCCGTCGTAGTCGAACACCTCGATGCTCTCAATGTCGGCCTTCGGGCTGTGTGCCGTCAGCGTTTGTCCGTCTGTCGTGACATACACGCCCTGTGCGCCGTTTCCGCCGTCGTGCGCCAGCAGCTTATCGATGGCCGTTGCGTCGCCCTCGGTCAGATAGAAGCGGTTCAGGCATGTGCCGTTGACGACGATGCCGTTCGATTCGTCAAGCCGGTAGCTGCGCCCTGTCTCGCGGTCGTACAGCCGGTAGCGCGTCATGTCGAAGCCGCCTTGGGCTGTGAAGTCAAGCGTCGCCTGGTCGTCTGTCGACAGGTATATTCCTAACGGAATGAACTTCTCGCCGCTGCCGATGCTGCGAATGTCGGTGGCCTTCTGGTCCTTCAGCGTAAAGACTGCCAGCTTCGGGCGTGCCTCGTCGTCGAAGAGCGTCTCTGCAGCCACGTCTTCATCACTTTCTACGAGCACGGCGCGCGACGCAGCGCCGCCGGCTTCAGCACGGATGGTCAGCGTCGGGAGCGAAGCCCTGCTGCCTGACGGTTCTTCGTTGTTGTCAGGCAATTTGAACATGTCGTTGCTGAGCTTAATGGTAAGCGAGTTTGCTTCTGTTTTCGCCGTTACGAAGAACGACTCCATCGGCATGATGGTTGTGAACTGAGCATCGGTGGTCACATAGCTGCCAGCCACAGCCGTTGCCGACGTGGTGGTGTTGCCGTTATAGGCCTTCACCTCACTGACAACGTCTTCATTCACTTCCAAGAACTTAGCCACATCGATATGGCTCATGAACGGGTTGCCGATGAGGAAGGTGAAGGTCGTCGTAGCGGCTTCAGCCGTTGCCGTGATGCTCACCTCGCTTGTTCCGTCAAAGCGTTTGCGGTCGTCGGTGGTCTTGTAGGTATAGCTGACGGACGGCAGTCCCTGCTCGAAGGCAAAGCGGTAAGCGTTATCACGACCGAGGTCCTTTTCCTCCATAGTGGTTACCGCGTGCGTAATCTCATTGAAATAATTATACGCCGCATGCTCCTTCGGGAAGCGGAAGGTGAAGCTCTCGGCAGGGTTCGTCTCCGGGTCAACCCACAGCGAGAAGCCTTCGCCGTTGCCGTAGCCGTGATTCAGCGCGTTGAAGCGCTTGCTCCAGCGTGTCTCTGTGATGCTTGCCGTGCCGTATGTGCCGTTGCTAAGTTTGTTCTGGGCGGTCTTCTCCCATAGGCGCTGATAAATGCGCGGTGCAAAGCGGTTGGGCTGATAAGTGCTTCCCGTGATGGCTGTGAAAGGCTCCGATGCCCCGTCGGTGTTAGCAATAAACATATCGCCCGTGAACATATCCTGCAGCGGAGCAGCGAGCAGGTAGTAGCGGTTGGGCTGCAGCTCCACGTTCACCCAGGCCTTCGTGTAGTTCAGCTTGAAGAGCTTCTCTACGGCAGCGCGGCTTTCGAAGAAGATGCGGTCGCAACCGAACTCGTCACCGTTCACTACGTCGCCGTCGAGCGACGGATAGACGCGAGCGTCGCTCGGCATGATGACATCCGTGCAGAGATACGGCGAGCCGTTCGTCCAGTTCTCCCAGCGGTTCCAGTCCTTGTTGCTGGTCGTCGTGCGCCATGTGGTCTGCTTCGGGTAAACGAAGTCCTCCTGCGTTGTCAGCAGATTGTCGTTGCCGTCGTAGAAATAAACGACGAAGCGTCCGGATGTTGTTGTCGGAGCAGAGTAGGTAATGTGTCCGTTTATGTCGCTGTTTACCTCATCTTTGTCGACACCCTGTTCGGGAAGCGAAATCTTATACTGCGTATCGGTTGTACCTAAGGCGTTGATGGTCAGGTTTTCTTCTACGCAAACCTTGTTTGTCGTGATGTTCTGAATAGCATCGCTACAACTCTCCTGGTCGATATTGTCGGGCACACCGTCGTGGTCGATGTCGTTGCGCAGCAGGATGCCATACACCTTGATGGTGCGATTGGCAGCCAGCCCTTCGCCCGCCGTGATGTGTATCTCGTCGTAGTCGGCAGTAGGTTGGATGAGCAGCACCGTCTTTCCGCTACCTTGAATGACGTTAGCGCCGAGTACGCCCCAGTTGGTAGATTCTTCGTGGTTCTCTACTCCATTGTAGAAGGTGCCCACTTTCAGCACGTTACCCACGTTGGCGTTCAGACCAACGATATCGTTGTTGACCACCACACCCACCTGATTGCGGAAATCGACCGTTTTACCGAGTTTCACGATGATTTCCTGCGAGCCGCTCTCCACGGTTTTCTGTATGAGTGCGTAAGTCTCCAGTTCGTCGTCGATGTCGATGATGTTGCTCAGGTTGTTGGTGACGCAGCCCACCGAAGCCACGTTCACCTGTGTTCCCAGATTCACCATTGCCCCCATGTTGTCGTAGTTCACTACATAGGCACCATTGCGAATCACGTTGTTCTTCGGGTCAGTCGGGTCGTCCCAGAAAGCATAGTACATCTTCACGTCCGATGTCGTCAGGGCCAGGGTACCTACTTTCCACAGCTGAATCTCGTTGATCTTGACAGGATCGCCGTCGTCGTTCACCTTCGGTACCGTGATGGCCAGTCGCAGTTTGTTCGACTTGTCGTTGCTGCCCACAAGGCCCAGTCCCAGCACGCCGGCATCTTCCACGATGTGCTGATACACCTTGTTGCCGTCCTTGTCGAAACATTTTATCATGAAGGCGTCGAGCAAGCTCAGTCCCAGAATGGTCTGCTCCATCTCGATGACGAAGCCCACGTGAACGCTCTCCTTGGCATCAGCCTTGCTGCCGTCGTAGATGTATGGATTTTCCGTGTCGATGCGCTTCACGCCCATCAGCACACCGTTGCTGCCCAATAGCTGCAAACCGCCGGCATAGGCAGCATAGTCGTCGAAGTCGGCATTCAGGATCTTGCCCGGATCAGTCATATTGCTAATCGACAGTACTTGGGCACTCACGTCTCCGTGACGGTCTTCGCTGAGCGCGTATTCCGCCGTCTGTCCTTCAATGTTGTACAATACATGCTCGGCCCTCGGCTCGATGAAATCGGCACTATTGCCGTGGTTGATGGTCACAATCTCGTAGCAGCCGTCTTCAGCCGTAGCGCGGAACTTGTAGGTGCCATCGGCAACCATTCCCGTGACAAAGCCATCTGGCGTCACGCTGCACGCCTCATTGTTTTCAGCCGGTTGTGATTCCAGTGTCCATGTGACGTTCACCTCCGGGTTGCTCTTCAGCTGCAAGGTTGTCTGCGTATCACAGATGTTGGTGTTAGCAGTCGCGTTAATGACACACTCATGTTCAATCGTCGGCTTCGGACGGACAAAGGCACCGTAGACACCGAAGCCGCTGCCCAGGTTGAGCACGCCCAGCGCCGTATAGAACGATATTTCGGCACCGCTGAAGTCGGTGTCGGCAGTGATATACGACGTCTGGTCGCCGCCCGACGCGATAGCGAGACTTAAGGCCTCAGCCGAAATCGTTGTCGTCTGCACCTCGTTGCCGCTGTGGTCGTAGAGCTTCATCTCCACCCAGGTGCCCAGCTGCAAGACGTCAGCCACCTGAACGAAGTTAAATTTGAATCCCACCTGGTCGCCCTCGTGGAAGAGTTCGCTGACCGATGCGTCGCTGTTCTGTACGTTCACGCGAACGCGACCTTTGAATGCCACGCTGGCAAGTTGTACGGCACTGACCAGTGGCACCGTGTTCGTGGGGTTGTCGTCGATGGCACGAGCGCAATAGCTGTTTACCACCGGCAGCGGAATACCGCCAACGAGGGGTGAAGGCATCCACGCCTCGCAGCTCACATTCATCTGCGGATGGCTGGTCTCTGTGCAGTAGTTGCTGATGCCCGACGTCGTCATGTTGATGTCGTGCGCCTCGCCCACGAAAGCATATTTGATTTGCACCACCGAGCCCACGCTGGCATTGACAGCGCCCACTTGTACCAGCGCCACCTCGTCGAACTTCTGCGAACTTTTTGCCGTCAGGTTGACGCAAGCCTGGTTGCTGCCGGGAATGCCGATGAGCGTCAGTTTCACACCGCCGGCATTGCTTCCCTCCCTCACCTGCTGGTCGTCCACGCGCTTACCGTCGCGGTAGAACCACAGGTGGTAGGTCCTCACGAGGTCGAGCGAGAGCACGCTCGAACCGCTTGAGGCCACCAGGCAGAAGCCTGCCGTGGTGCCGGCAGCATAATAGTATTTCATGTCGCGAACGCTGACCGTAGGGCTTACCGCCACAGTAGCGCTGACAACCTGCGGGAATGTGGCATCGTCGGTAATATCCTCGTTGGTGAGGTTCTCCAGTCCCGATGTTCCCGTTCCTACAGCCACCACGTTGATGACGCGGTTGACGGCACAGTGGCGCCCTACGAGGGCTCGGCGTGCGCTGAGATAGTTGGCGCCATTGGGGTCGGTTTCCTGCAGCGTCACGGCGTTCTGCTTGGTCCGCGCCATTGCTGCACTTTCAGCATCACTCACATCGCCGGTGTCCTCGGTTGGCGTTTGCGCAAGAGCCGCCATTGGCAGTACCAGCAGCAGGAGCAGCATGAAGCTGTGCTTTGTTATATTATAAATAAGGTGTTTCATAAAGTCTTTTTATTTCGGTTGTTCTACTTGTCGATATTATAAATTCCATCCACTCACGTTTTCTGTCTCGTCATCGTCATCTTCATACCAATAGCCTCTGGCTCCTTGGGCACCTCGCTCGTCAGGGCTTTCACCTCGTTTTGGCGTTGAGATGGTCTGCAGGAGTGACGTCCTGATGCTGAGTACTCTGACACTTGGCGCGGTATAATGTTTCGTTTTGTTCATACAGCAGTTCTCCTTTCATTATTTTATTACGACTTTCTTTCCATTCACAATCATCAGGCCTCGCGCCATAGCTCCGTTTACCCGCTGGCCTTGCAGGTTGTAAACGGCTGAGGGAGCACTGCCGTCTGCCGACTTCACGCCTTGTATGTAAGTTGCTCCGTCGAAGACGAGGTTAAACGTATTGACTCGCGCTCCGCTTGCAGCGTTCTGCGCGGTCAGCGCATCCAGGTAAGCGCGGTTGGGCAGCAGATAGTTGGAGGCTGGATGGAGCAGGCGCAGATAGTTCTTGCTGTTGCGCGACAGCACCCAGTAGTCTCTCCAGTCGTCTCCGAAATAGTTGGGACATTCGGTGCTGGTGGCTTCGTCGCCCGTCTCCACGATGCCTTTCCACACGTTGGTGCTGAAGGCGGACGCTTGAGCCGTCACGTGGCCGCTATTGGCGGGCCATACGTCGAGTATCACTTTCGTGTAGCTTTCGTCGTCGTTCTTCTTGGTGCTGCGAATGAACACGGCGTTGCCGGCGGGGATGCCGTCCGTGATTTCGTTCATCTTGATGCTGCCGCCTATCTGCCCGTCGCTATAGGTGAAGGTGCCTGCCCATTCGCCTGCAAACATGTTGACGGTTTGGCCGCTGGGGTTCTGAGTAGTGTTCAGCGTCACGTCGAACGGGTAGTAGAAGGTGGTCCAGTCGTAGAGATAGCTATCGTCGGAGGCGCCATCCTGTACCAGGGCGCGCACAAGCAGCTGCAGCTCGAGTGTAGGAGCCTCGGTGATGATCCATGCCGACCGGCTGTCGGCAGCCGGAGTTCCTGTTGTCGTCCATGTCAGACCGCCGCGATAGCCGTCGGCTTGTCCGTCTATGTTGAGGTAGCCGTTGGCGGCATCGGTGCCCGATGTTGTACTGCCATAGACGTTGATGGCCCATTGTCCGTCAACCAGTTTTGACAGGTAGAACTTCAGCGCATCGTTTTTGTTGTCGGTAGTCTTCAGGAAAGAACGGCTGTCTTGACTGATGACGTCGCCCACATTCTTAATATACGCGCCCGTGTTGGCATTGCGCAGAATATAGATGTTGTGTTCGGGCGAAATCAGGCCGGTGGCGTTCTCTTCGTTGCCGCTTCCACGGCCCACGAGAATGAACTCCCACAGCGCTGAGGCGTGGCTCATGTTGGGCTCGGCGGCGTAGAACGGAACGTCCCTTGCTGTGTACATCAGATTTGCTTCTATTTCTTCCCATTCAAAGGCTTCGGGATTTCCGCCTGTTGTGGTTCCGCCGTCATCTTTACGGTAGGTGAAGTGCATCTTGTCAACGTCTTCCAGCCAGCCGCCACCGCCGAAGCGGTCTTCATTGTAGGAGGCGACGCTGCGCGTGGCGTTCATAATACGGAAGTACTTCGCCTTCAGCGTGTCCTCGTCTTCGGGAATGAGAAAGTCTTCGGAGGTGATGGCTTTCGCAATAGTGTGAGTGGTGCCGTCAAGGGTGTAGGTCATTTCGCCCGTTAAAGGGTCTGTCACGACGGGAATCATCTCCCAGTCGGAGGTGTATCCGCTCGACGGACGGGCATAGAGCGAGCCGTCGGCGTGCATGCCCATGTATCCGTTGGTGGCACCGCTCTTCGGCAGGAACGACACAAATCGCTGGTCGCCGTCGCTGGCGCTCTGGATGGTGGCGTTATAGACATCGCTGGCAGACAGGTTCCATTCGGCGTTTTGGCCGTTGATGGTTGACCTGATGGATGTTCCTCCCTCTGCGTTAGCTCTGCTGACGAAGTAGGTTACTCCACCGACAACCTGTTTTGCCCACACACTGTAGTCTGTTACAACATTTGCCGAACCCATGAGCGATGTTCCGTTGGCGCTGAGGAAAAGTCCGTAGCGGCGGTTGCGCAACAGGTAGTTGCCGTCGGCTTTTGTGGGAACAATCTTCTGTGCCTTCTTATCGACGATGGCGTTCACCAGCGTCTGGAAGCTCGCACCGCTGGTCTTGTCGGCAGCTTCATACGTGCTGGTGTTGATTCCCTGCGCGGCAGCTTCAGCCAGCAAGTCAGCGTAGCTATACAACACAAACGTGTAGTAGTCGGGGTTGCTGTCAGACAGGTCGTCCTTACGTTGGACATAAGTGTAGCCGCCATCGGATGCAGTATACCAGTAGCCGTCTTTGTCATGACCTGTCGTTCCGCCAATCTTCGACTGAATACAAACACCCAGCTTTGAATGGGGATAAGGCTCTATTCCCCAGGACACACCCGAAGTGGAAAAATCTTGGATGTAATAATGTGTGTTGGCGTAGTAGTTCCACTTGTCCAGATAGATGTTCCCGCTCGTCTTTGGCCCTTTAGTGGCAATCTTGTAGTTGTTGCCGTCTGCCACAAAGAACCACAGATAATTATCTGAATGGTAATATTCATCATTAGCAGTACCTGCATGGTCAGCGATTATTTCACCGTCGTTGATTTTTGGTGTAGTCCAAACCGTGCGTGATCCGCTTGTACGTACATCCTTGTTATAATACAAGAACTGCCGGTTGGCAACGTTCATAATCACATAGTAAGTAGGATTGTCTGCCGTCGAGACAATTGGCGGGTCGGCAACACCCGCATAAGAGTTAATGGGTTTTACCCCCCCCCCATAATAGGGATAAGATACTGATAATCAGCAGTTTAGAACGTTTAATTTTCATATATAAGGGTTATTAGATAGTTTGTCTTACACAGATAAGTCTGGCTTTCGGCTACAAAGGTACGAAATATATTTGTATTATCTGTTAAAAAAAGAGAAAACTTTTCAACGAAGTGAAAAATTTCGACCTGAGGTTCTCGCCAAGCCAGGCGAGCAAGCCCGAGCGAGAAAGAATTTTATCCGGCAATGAGAAGAAAATAGTTATTATCCGTCATTCCGTCACCTTCCTTCTATCGTGCTCATAATGAGCGTGTTATGGGGTGACGGATAGGGGTGACGGGTGACGGTTGGTCATTGGCCGACTGGCCGGCTTTGGCCACGGTGAGCGCTGGCAGGTTGTCGCCGTTACTTACATATATTCACGGGCGGTGAACGATTGTTCACCGCCCGTGAATATATCCGTCACCCGTCACCATTATCCATTACCGCGTATCTTGCTGATTGTCAGGCGCTTACAGCGAAGTGACGGATGTGACGGATAAAAAATAAACACAATTCACGGTGACGTGGAAGTTAGTGACCCCACCCCCAGCCCCTCCCCTACGATGGGAGGGGAGAGCGGCGGATCTTATCTGCAATTTATAGAACAAATCTATACTAATTCGGAATTCACCGAAAGTACTACCTCCATCAGGCGCTTGGCCAGTTCGTCGGCCTGCTCCATGGTCTGAGCCTCGCTGTAGACGCGGATGATGGGCTCGGTGTTCGACTTGCGCAGGTGTACCCAGCGGTCGGGGAAGTCGATCTTCACGCCGTCGATGTCGTTGACGATGGCCGACGGGTCGCCCCGGAACATCTCCTTGACGCGGACGAGGATGGCGTCGACGTCGGTGTCAGGGGTGAGGTCGATGCGGTTCTTGGCAATCTGGTAGTCGGGGAACGTGCGGCGCAGCTCGCTGGCGGTGCAGCCCTTCTGGGCGAGACTCGACAGGAAGAGGACGATGCCCACCAGGGCGTCGCGGCCGTAGTGGCTCTCGGGGTAGATGACGCCGCCGTTGCCTTCGCCGCCGATGACGGCTCCCACCTCCTTCATCTTCGTGGTGACGTTTACCTCGCCGACGGCTGCTGCGGCGTAGGTGCCGCCGTGGCGCTCGGTGACGTCGCGCAGGGCGCGGGTGCTGCTGAGGTTGGAGACGGTGAAGGCCCCCCCTACTGCCCCCGAGGGGGCTTCGTTTGCTGGCGGCAGTGGGGCCGATAAGACGTAGTCGGCAACTGAGACCAGCGTGTATTCCTCGCCGAACATTGTGCCGTCCTCGCAGATGAAGGCCAGACGGTCGACATCGGGGTCGACGACGATGCCGAGGTCGAAGCCGCCTTTGCGCATGCGGTCCATGATGCCGCCGAGGTTCTTTTCAAGCGGTTCGGGGTTGTGGGCGAACTTGCCTGTGCAGTCTCCATTGAGTATCTCGTAGTCAATGCCGAGGGCCTGGAACAGCTGGGGCAGGATGATGCCGCCGACCGAGTTGATGGTGTCGGCGCAGACGCGGAACTTGCGGCGGCGGATGGCCTCAGTGTCGGCCAGTCGCAACTGCAGCACGGAGTCGACGTGGCGCTGGTTCATGGTGTCGTCGCTGACGACGCGGCCCAGCCGCTCGACGGGCGCATAGTCAAAATCCTCGGCCTCGGCGATGCGCAGCACCTCGGCACCGTCTTGTGCGGTGAGGAATTCGCCCTCGCTGTTGAGCAGCTTCAGTGCGTTCCACTGCGTAGGGTTGTGCGAGGCGGTGATGATGATGCCGCCGTCGGCCTCGTGCCAGCGCACGGCCAGCTCGGTGGTCGGCGTGGTGGCCAGTCCGATGTCGATGACCTCGTAGCCCATGCCGGCGAGGGTGCCGCAGACGACGTCGCGCACCATGGGGCCTGAGATGCGGCCGTCGCGTCCGACGACGATCTTCCTGCCGCCGATGAAGGTGGCGTAGGCTGTTGTGAACTTAACGATGTCTAACGGGTTGAGTGTGTCGCCCGTGTGTCCGCCGATGGTGCCGCGGATGCCGGAAATGGATTTTATGAGTGTCATTTATATACCGTTGTTCCTTTTGTTTAATCCGTTTAATTCGTTTAATCCGTTGTCCCTTTTGCTTAATCCGTTTAATTCGTTTAATCCGTTGTCCCTTTTGCTTAATCCGTTTAATTCGTTTAATCCGTTGTCCTTAAAACGATTAGCGATTTATCGCCCGCGCTGGAACGTGATGTCGTAGAAATAGGGCTTGACGTTCGACTTGGCATTCTGGGTGGTGCCCTGCGAGTGGGGCACGATGAGTCTGACGCGTGCCAGCTCGTCGTCGGGCTTGGTCAGGCGGCCGATGTTGACATACTGCAGGGGCACGAGCCAGCCCTCGGGAACGCTCGAGCCGTAAGTCGAGAGCATGATGCCGCTGGTGAAGGTGGCGCTGTAGGTGCTGCCGTTGCGGGTAACTCTCATGATGTCAGGGTCGTAGATGTAATAGACGGTGTTGAAGAGCATGGCCGTGTCCTGTATGCTCTTCTCGACGAAGCGGCAGAGAATGCTCAGCGTCTCGCCGTCCTTGATCTTCTCGCCGCAGCCCTGGCGCACAATCTGCATATAGACGCCGCTCTTGTCGAGGTAGACAAACTGCTTGTCGCCGACGGTCGCGTCGCCTTGGGCGTGGAACTGCGCTTCACGGATGACGACGTAACCCGAGTCGGATATGAACTGGCTGATGTTGTCGCGCTCCTTTTCCTTCAGTTCGCCGTAGGTTTCGTAATCGTTGCAGGCAACCGACAAAAGGACGGCTACGAGCACGAAAAGTGTATAGATAATATTTCTCATATCCACAAAATTGCAATTTCGGCTGCAAAATTACGAAAAAGAAATGAGAAGCGGGAAGCGGAAGTGAAAAACTTTCTTAAAAGCCACGCGTACGCAGGGTACGCATGGCGTTGAGGACGGCTAAGACGGTGACGCCGACATCGGCAAAGACGGCGAGCCACATGGTGGCTAGTCCGAAGGCTGCCAGCAGCAGGACGGCCACCTTGACGCCGATGGCGAACCACACGTTCTGGCGGGCGATGGCCAGCGTGCGGCGGGCGATGCGGATGGCCAGCGCTATCTTCGACGGCTGGTCGTCCATCAGCACCACGTCGGCAGCCTCGATGGCGGCATCGCTGCCCAAGCCTCCCATGGCAATGCCCACATCGGCGCGTGCCAGTACCGGTGCGTCGTTGATGCCGTCGCCGACGAAGGCGAGATGGGTGGAGGGTGAAGGGTGGAGGGTGGAGGGCGTGTTCATCAGGCGTTCCACGTGGGCTATTTTGTCGGCGGGCAGCAGGTCGGCATGGAACTCGCTGATGCCGAGCTGGCGGGCTACGTCGGCAGCCACCTCCTGACGGTCGCCTGTCAGCATGACGGTATTCCTGATGCCAAGCTCGTGCAGCTGGGCGATGGCGGCGGCACTGTCGGCCTTCACCTGGTCGCTGATGACGATGTGGCCGGCATACTGGCCGTCGATGGCGACGTGGATGATGGTGCCCGTATGGGTGCAGTCGTGCCACTGGGCACCGACGGCATCCATCATCTTCGTATTGCCGACGCACACCTCTTTATTACCTACGCGGGCGCGAATACCTTGTCCGGCAACCTCGGTGACGTCGCTCACCTCGCAGCCGTCGGTGGCCTCGTCGGGGAAAGCGTCGCGCAGGGCGGCTCCTATGGGGTGGGTAGAGAAGTGCTCCACATGGGCGGCGAGGTGCAGCAGCTGGCGCTCCTTCTCAGTGTCGGTCTTGTCACAGCTGCCGTGATGGACAGCCTCGACGTCGAAGCGGCCATGCGTCAGAGTGCCCGTCTTGTCGAAGACCACAGTGTCGACCTTCGCCAGCAGATCCATGTAGTTGGCACCCTTGATGAGAATACCGCGCCGGGAGGCTCCGCCAATGCCGCCGAAGAACGTCAGCGGTACGCTCAGCACCAGGGCGCAGGGGCACGATACCACCAAGAACATCAGAGCTCGGTAGAGCCAGGTTGACAGACAGCCGCCAAGCAGCGTCGGGATGACGGCCAGTGCAATGGCTGCCAGGACGACAATCGGCGTATAAATGCGGGCAAAGCGCGTGATGAAGGCTTCGCTCTTCGACTTGTGCTCGTTGGCATGTTCCACGAGGTCGATAATCTTCGATACGGTGCTCTCGCCGAAGGCTTTCGTCACTCGCACCTCTAACACGCCTGAGATGTTGACGCAGCCCGAGATGACCTCGTCGCCGACGGTGACGTCGCGGGGCACGCTCTCGCCCGTCAGCGCCACGGTGTTCAGCGCCGAAGTGCCGTTCAGCACGACGCCGTCGAGCGGCACCTTCTCACCGGGACGGATGACGATGGTCTCGCCCACGGCCACCTTGTCGGGACTGACGTCAGTGCCGTCGGCCAGATGGGCAATGTCGGGGCGGATGTCCATCAGGTGGGCGATGCCCTTGCGACTCTGTCCCTCGGCATAGCCCTCGAACAGTTCGCCGACCTGGAAGAACAGCATGACGAACACCGCCTCCGGGAACTGCGTCTCGGCACCAGGCAGGAAACCGATGGCGAGGGCGCCGATGGTGGCCACCGACATGAGGAAATGCTCGTTGAAGGCATCGCCGTGGACGACGCCCTCTACTGCTTCCTTCAGCGTGTCGTGGCCGACAATCAGGTAGGGTACAAGATAGACGAGCAGCAACTGCCACGTCGGCAGTGCCAGATAGTGCTCAATGACGACGGCGCCGACGAGCAGCACGGCTGCGGCTGCAATCAGGGCTATGCGGCCCTTCATGCCGTCGTGCTCGTGGTGATGATGGTGGTGCTCGTGTCCGTGCTCATGCTCGTGGTCGTGCGAACAGCACTCATGTTCGTGGTGGTGAGAATGTTCCATATCTTTACATCTTTCTTTGAATGACGGTGCAAAGGTACGGAAAGGTTCTTGCAACTCGGTTGCAAAGGCGTGTCGTGCCTAAGATTTCTTCAGCAGCGACTCGTAGGCGATGATGGCCTTGCGGGCAATCTCAATGGCCTCGTCGATAGAACAGTTGAGGCGACCGCCGGAGGCGTTGAGGTGGCCGCCGCCGTTGAAGAACTCGGCTGCCATCTTGTTGCAGGGGAAGTCGTCGACCGAGCGGAGCGACACCCACACGAGGTTCGGCTTGTCGGTGTCCTCGCGCAGCGAGATGCTCAGTTTGTGGCCCTTGATCTGCAGCGGCATGTTGACCAGACCCTCAGCGTCGCCCTTGACGAAGTGGAACCGCTTGAGGTCCTCGCGGCGCAGGGCATAGAAGGAGGCGTGGCGCTCGTTGTCGACCACCAAGCGCTCAAACATGACGAAGCCCGTCAGTCGCAGGCGGTCCTCCGAGAAGTTGTGAAAGACGTTGCGGTAGATGCGGTCCTTGTTGATGCCCTTGGTCAGCAGTTGCGAGATGATGTAATAGATGGCGGGGTCGCTGGAGTTATAGGTGAAGCCGCCCGTGTCGGTCATCATGCCGCAGTAGATGGGTGTGGCGAAGTGCTTCTTCAGCTCGTCGAAGCCGCCGAGCTGCCACACGATGCGGAAGACGAGCTCGGAGGTTGACGACATCTCAGGGTGCGAGATGGTGAGCACCGCCTCTACGTCGGGACCCAGGTGGTGGTCGATGAGCACCTTCTTTGCCGGTGAAGCGCAGAGCGCTGTCTGCATCTCGTCGACGCGCGCCGGCGTGTTGAAGTCGAGGCAGAAGATGAGGTCGGCAATCTTGAGCAGCAGGTCGGCCTGCTCCTTATGTTTGTCGTAGCGCACAATCTTTTCCGTGTTGGGCAGCCAGTGCAGGTAGTCGGGGTACTGGTCGGGCACGATGATGGTCGGCTCCTTCCCCTGCAGTTTCAGGTACTCCGCCCAGCCAAGGCTCGACCCGATGGCGTCGCCGTCGGCGTTCTGGTGACAGGTGATGACTATGTTTTGGGCATCGGCAATCAGCCCCTTCAGCTGTGTCAGCTGCTCCTCGGTAAGTATATTTTTCAGCATAGCGGGTGCAAAGGTACAAAAAAAAAGAGGAAAAGAGTTCTTTAATCCAAATATTTTTCGTACCTTTGCCCCTGACTAAAAACTAATGTATATGAAACTGTCGTTCACTACTAACATCAAGTCGCTGGCCGCCGCTTTACTCTTGGCCGTAAGCATCGGTGCAATAGGTGCCAATACCAAGCAGACTGTATCACAGGTAAGTAGTTCTGTCAGCATAACAGATGATTGCGACTACATCGTTACTTCGACCAAGCCTTTCGCCGATGAAGGCATTGTGGATATCCAGAACACGGAGCATGCCGTGCTGATATTAAAAGCAGTTAAGCCCTCGAAAACCATTGGTATGTTGGCCGACCACGTGCGCATCAACGGCGAGGTGGCACAGAATGGTGTAAACTGCCAGGTGAAGATGTATAGTCAGGGCTGTATCATTCTGCCATACGGCGACGACAGTAAACCGCTGACCGTCTACTCGGAGCTAAACTTCGGCGGCGATGAGTGTAACGACTTCGGACTGGAAGACTCGGGTGGCTTCATGAACACCTTGACGGACGAGAAACTCAACAACCGCATACGCAGCTTCAAGCTAAAGCGTGGCTACATGGTTACTTTCTCAATCCGTCCAGGCGGCTACGGCTACAGCCGTTGCTTCATAGCTGCCGACAAAGACTTGGAGGTTACCAGCCTGCCAAACATTCTGGATCAGAAGATTTCGTCGTACCGCATCTTCAAGTGGTATGATGCGAGCAAGAAGGCATTGGCTACAGCCGACAATGATTTTGCTATCTGCACCGCACTTAACGTCACAAGCACCTACACCTGGGGCAAGGGAAACGACATGGCTCCAGACGTAGAGAGCATTCCTCACCATATCAAGGAGAACTGGCCCACCGCTGGGGAGCTGGGCACAGCCACCTGGTCGCCACACATGAAAACCAACAACGAGCCTCAGAACACCGCCGACGACCCCTATGTGAAGCAGAGCTTGAACGAAATACTGGCTAACTGGGAGGCCCTGATGGCCACGGGTATGCGTCTCTGCTCGCCCTCGTCGTGGGACGGCAGCGACTACTGGAATGGCACCGGCTTCCTAAAGGAGTTCTTCGACTCTATCGATGCCCGTGGCTGGCGGTGCGACATCGTCGACCTGCATTGCTACTGGCCAAAGGATAATTTCGGAAACATCAAAAATTGGTATGATGCCGTGAGCCGCCCCGTCTGGGTGTCGGAATGGGTATGGGGAGCCTCTTGGGGCAGGAACAACGGCGAACTGGGAGCCTTTGCTAATGGCATTACTGAAGCTCAGAATGCAGCCTCGGTTAAGGAAATCTGTGAAAAGATGAACGGCATGCCCTACGTGGAGCGCTACTACTACTGGAATAACGAGCGCGACATCTCGAAAGTGTATAGGAACGGTAAGCTCACTCCTGCCGGAGAATACTATGCCGCGATGGACCCTGGGCTAGCTTATAAGCCGGGTGTTACGAACTACGTGCCGAAGGCTCCCACGATGAGGGCGCCGACCCTGACGGCCATGACCGCTGCGGGCAAGATTAGTCTGAAGTGGAAAGAAGCCTACGGAGAACTGACCCAAAGCATGGTGTTGGAGTATAGCAGTAACGGATCTGACTGGGAGACGGTGGAGACCTACGAGCCGAACGAACAGCCGCAAACCTATATCCATGATGCCAGCAAGGGTGCCGGCCAGTACCGTGTACACACGACCGATTTCTTAGGTAAGCAGTACACCTCTGCCGCAGTGAGCGTCTCGGGCAGCTCCTACTTCTTATATAATGTGGGCGCGCAACAGTGGCTCTGCTCGGGCAGTAGCTGGGGGACTCACGCCATGCTGACCCCGAATGGCGGTGTCGACGTGCTGGTGGAAGAGGCGGGCAATGGTAAGTACACCATCGACACACAGCTTGTGAACGGCGATAACCACTATCTGAACATCCTCGAAAATGACCCATGGGTAGACCAGACACCAGGACTGTGGACGTTTACCGAGACTGGCGATGGCACTTACCGGCTGACCTGCAACGGCAAGAATCTGGTTTATGATAGCTCCTCGTCGTCGCTCAAGGGCAGCTCCGAGACGGGGCCCAATGCCCAGTGGATTTTCCAGACGCGTGACGATCGTATCAAGATGCTCGAACAGGCTACCAGCAAGAATCCCGTCGATGCAACCTTCTTCATCGTCGATAACGAGTTGGCCCGATATAACGAGACCCGTAGAGCCATGTGGCAGGGCAATCCTACGTGGAGAGGCTATGAAGACGGCTCATCCTCTAACTATTGTCTCGAGAAGTTCAACTGCACGTTTGACGTTTATCAGGAGTTCAGCGGTGCTCCTGCCGGCAACTACCAACTGAGAGTGCAGGGCTTTTATCGCAATGGAGGATATGCCGATGCTGCCGAAAAGCACAACAACGGCACGGAAGGACTCTATGCTCTGCTCTATGCCAATAACAACAGCCAGCCACTGCAGTCTATTTTCACAGAGGCTGGTAAGCTCGACGTGGGAGTCATAACCAGTGACATTAGCGGTAAGTTCCCTGATTCCATGACCGATGCCGCTCGCTTCTTTGCCGCAGGGCTCTACGACGACAACGTGCTGGAGTTTACCCTCGGCGAGGGCGAAGACTTGCGCATAGGCATTAAGAAGACCAATCTTACGGATAAAGACTGGGCCATTTTCGACAACTTCCGCCTCATCTACCTCGGCTTGCCGCCGGTGCCTAACGACCTGACAGGCGACCGCGAGGTCGATGCCAACGATGTGCGTGCACTTGTCAGTTATCTGTTGGGCAGTACCAGCACTCCTAAGGATTTCAACCTCGATGCCGCAGACATTAATGAAGACGGCGAAGTGAATATCAGCGACGTGACCGCTCTGATTGCTTTCATCCTAAACATAGAATCTTTGCCGGCTTCATCTGACCAGACGACTGGGGAGGCTTCCTCAAATCAGTCGAGATAATAACAAATGAAAAAAACTCCGAATCGTTTGGCGGTTCGGAGTTTTTTGTTTTGCGGGTAAAGAAAGATTGTGCTTAGAACAGCTTGTTGGGGTAGACACCCTCGTCGACGAGGCTCTTGATGCGGTCGACGGTGGCCTGGCGGTCGGCGGCGTAGGTGACGCCGAACCACTTCGACGTGGTGTCGAGCACCTCGCAGGTAGCCGTTTCTTCGGTGATGAGCTTGTTGACCATCAGGGGGATGAAGAACTCAGCCTTGAGGTTCTCCATATTCTTCGGGTCGCTGAGGAACTCGCGGAAGTAGGCCTCCGAGTAGTCGAAGTAGTCGGGTGTGAAGCCCCACATGTTCATCGATACGGGAACAT